>Ga0315279_10010045_pt1 | contig 11181 bp, 7 predicted proteins | sample YL17G06_20_MG_FD_203694 | JGI IMG/M metagenome (GOLD analysis project Ga0315279, IMG submission 203694) | Sediment microbial communities from Yellowstone Lake, YNP, Wyoming, USA - YL17G06_20 | ecosystem: Environmental > Aquatic > Freshwater > Lake > Sediment | place: USA: Wyoming | collected...
AATATTCGACTCCCAACCTTCAAACTCTTCCATGACCTCAAGGAACATAAGACCCCAGTTTGATGATCTTGATTAGGGGCTTAAAGATTAACCCCTGATCAAAAAATACGGTTGTTCACTACCACGGCTCGTAAAGGCTTTAGGCTGATCCCGCCTGAGATCAAATGCCGTCCATCGGTGCGGAAATATTAGGGGCCAGTGCGTTTTCTTAGATCTTGCTTGACTTTTCTCTTTCTGCTCAGCGCTGTCACCATTAGACTGGTGCTGACCCCAGTTGTTAACAAAACTAGAATCGCATAATCTGAGTACTCAGGGATCGGAATCCCGCTAGGATTAAGATAGAAACTCGACGCAACAGATCCCCCGTCAGGAACTATGATACTCGCATTTTGGCTGGAAAGGCCAGGATCCTGCACCGTCACCGTGTAAGCTCCTGGAGGAAGATAACCCTCGTAGAAGCCATCCCAAGAATAGAGCGTATACTTGTTCTCGCCTTGCAGGAGTATGCTTGCCCAACTGGCACTTCTGAGATCTCCATGCATATTGCGAAAAGTGACCGTTCCTGTGACCATGCCTCTCAAGTCCAAGTCAACGCTTACAGATGCATGTCCACCAAGGTGAGCGTTGGGTACTACAACGGGTATTCTCGATTCGTAAGGTCCGAGGTGATTGTAGGGCAGAAGGATTGACAGCGTTGTCTGATGAACCTCGCCTTGAAGCAAACCAGGCACAGGCGGATAGAATTCCCCCGGCCTATACCACGGAACCATCTCGACAAGTACTTGCCAGTTCCCGCTGTAGACCCCTGACATCGGGCTGCTCGAGTCTCCCCAGACGCCATCGTCAGCCAAAAACTGGGTGAGTCTCTGCAGAGCTTGCGATCCGTCTATTGGATCTACATAAACGAACAATCCAGCCAATCTCCTATACTCAACCCCCAGAGTCCCCGCCGGTATAGGAGAGGTTGCTCCTCCAGCATTTGCCACCTTAGCGCCGTCAGCGAAAAATCCGGTGTTTGAAGTTGGATCAATCACGCCGTAGTCATATGATGTGGATGCGGCTGCAACCAGGCGATCTCTGTCATCGTAGATTCTGATACGCATAGACATGTTTGAAGGCAAGGCTGACGGCAAACCCTCCTTCATGAATGCCACATTAACGTTGAACTCCACGCCTTGTACGAGACGGATGGACGTGTCAGCAATCTGTCCCATGCCAGCCGCTACTCTGCTTTTTCCTAGGTCTCCCGACACGACGACTCCGTCCTGAACATAACCATAGGTCCAACCTGTGATTGCGTATTGGCCAGGGTAGATCGCCAGGGAAGATCTCCAGCCGAAGGGCCTGTAGAATTGGGATCTATAAAGAAATCCTAGGCCAAGAGATGACTGGAAAAAGACATTGCTGGCAATATCCTGTTCCGGATAGAGTGATGTGGGGGAAGGAAGGTCCGGTCCAAGACGTTCCAGAAGGGTCGATCCGTTGGTTATGAGGCCAGTTGAGTCCGGTCCGAAGACGTCTTTCCATGTTGGCCAGGGCAGGGTTGAATATGATGAGTTTTGCCTTGGGGTTGACCAGAAGTAATTGACCGAATCCCAGAAGCTTATGACATCTGCAAACGAACGAGACGCCACGTCATATACGAGGACTGTGACCGGAGCGTCGTTCCATCGCCACAGACTCTGGGAAGGAGGATCTTGCCAATCCATAGAGTAGACTGTCACATTAATCCCAGCACCTCTGAACATGTGAGTGCTGACTGATGCCACAGCGCCACATGAGGGTAAAGAGAAGGTCACAGGCTCGTCGAGTTCGCGCATTTCATTTGCAGAGGCTGAGGTCTGAATGTAACCTCTCATGTAAAGATGAACAAAGTAAGAGCCAGGGTATATTCCATAATCCCTTAGTCCGCGATACCTGTGCAATGAATACTTGATGCCTGACCTAGGATCTGGCGGCGGGATGACCCCTGCCATACCAAGACCATTGAGGGCTAAGCTAGCAGATCTCAATGAGGCTGGGACATAGGTGAAGTTGAAAGCTGCTAGGGTTCCGACAGAGTCAACTGCCTCAGCGACAAGGAATCTTCCGGGGTCGGGTCCGCCGATGGGTTGTGTCTGCATGTTGCCGGCTGTGTCGTGGAAATGAACTGTAAGGTTTAGTGTACCTGAAAGCCATAGGTCAATGTACAGGTCAACGCTGATCGTCTGTTGATCGATCACGGTGAAGTAGTAGTCTTGAAATCTTGATCCTGAAACATCGGTCTGAATGTAACCGTTCACGTAAGCTCGTACAAAATATGTGCCAGCTCCCAAACCATCAATCCACGTAGAGAACGTCTGGGGGACCATTCCGCTTAGGCGTCTTGGCGCACCGTAGTAACGTTGACTTCCGAACTGGAAACTAAATGATGATGAGCTCGATCCAAGGCCGGTAACGGGGTCAAAGGTGCCGGTCGGGCTGACCCACCAGACCTGTGCAGGGCCAACTCCGTTGTGCACTCCATATGGATCTCTGAATGGTGGAGCTGCTGTGTAAGGGTAGTAGCTTACGGGGCCTTCCCAGGGAAAGGCAACGAGCTTAGGAGCATTCGGCGGAGCCAGCTTGGCTGAGCCGAAGATAGTGTTGCCCAAAACGTATGAGGTGTAGGGTGCGTGTGTGAGGTTTATCGGTGAGTAGCTGGCAGTGTTGTTCTCTACATAATCGTCGCTGTCATAAACTACCAGACTTATGGGAAGGTCGCTCCTCCAAGGGATATGCCCAGAACAGTTCTTCGAGAAGACTTCGCCCCGTATCTCAGGACCCGGACTCAGGGATAGGTCGGTGCCGTAGGATTGACCTCTTGATAGCTTTATGCCTATGGCTACCACTCGCTCAGGCATACCCGCCGCGCTAGCATAGAGATCGTAGATGCCAGCAGCAACTCCCTCGATCTCGAAGTGGCCCTCAGCAGAGCCATTGAAGTATCCTCTGGCCTCGACTTTCCTGTTCGTAGGATCGCCCGTGTATGGGTCTGTGGCGAAGCCTACTGCCCGAACCATTCCAGGAAGCTTTATCGGGTTACCATAGAGTGCTCGATTGGATCCTTCCCCATACCTTACCGTACCATAGATGATGGCTGGATCCACCTCTCCCTTTACAAGGAGGACAGGCCAGTTCTCAACAGGCATTGTACTGTTGACCAAGGGTGTGCTTTGGTGCTTGACAGGATAGTGGCCTCCAAGGAAGACCTTGAAGAAATATCTTCCAGATATGTCTGGGGCTCTGAGTTGATTGAATCTGATATAGTACCATTCGCGCCATTGTCTTTCAGGTGTGAAGGCGATCCCGCTTCCTGAGGATGTGATCCTTATAGACCACCAGCCTGGAGCGAAGGGATCATTCAGGTCCGCTCTGCCTACCAGTATCTTGCCGTAATCCGCTGTAAGGGTTGTAATTATGTTCGAGGTGTCTCCGATGTCCCAATTTACTCCACCGACTGGTTCAAAACCATCTTGCATCAGTTGCCCCTGTCTGTCAACAAGTGGGGCCGGGACGTAAATCGTGATATTATTGTATTGGAACTTTGGTGACGGATTCGTGGATGTTATGAAGGCTTTGGGCTGGGAGAAGTTGATTGCGAATATGAGATCCCCGACACTGTCTTGACGTGGTGAAGAAGTCAGAATGGCTCCTTCAGGTGAGTAGGAGTTACCTGCAACTTGTAGAGGTTGTTCATAGTTTTCGAAAGGTGACTGATACCCGGGGAAACCGCCACTTCCGGTGTAGAAGTTGTACCCTCCTCCAGGCCAAACGTATCCCAGCGGTCCAGGTACATGTGCTGTGCCGAAAGTATTTGTCGGGTTCAATTCGTGGTCATTCGACCTGAAGAAAGGAGATGTGCCATTCAGGTTTCCCAAAGTCGAGTGGGCGTAGGCCGGTAAGACGAGCTCAGATGCAATTACAGCCAGAAGAATTGCGAGTACCGCTCTGCGGTCCATGCACGATTTGCTCCAATCCTAATGGCACTGAACTAATACGGGTCATTTCTTTTTTCTCAAGGGTAAGGCTATCTTGATCTTGCCCTTTCGGACCCCAAGGTACACGATACCTGCCAGAATAATCACGCCAAGGACCGGCAGCATTACGGGAGCGCCGGGAGGCTTTACATTCATTGGCACTCTAAGGGTGTCATCTAAAGCATTGTTATCTTGGGTCCAGTCAATCCTCAGGTCGAAATTGTACACTCCACTCTGAGCCCTCGAATCTACGTCAACTGTGAAGAATGCAACCTTGACTTCTCCTTCAAGTATCGTTCCCAAGAAATCAGTCAAGGTTCCTGAGAAGAAATTCCCCACCCTTAATTGCGCTCTAACCGAGTCTGCCTTTATTGATCCAGTATTCCTCAGTTCGACTCTAACGACCTTCCCAGAGTCTCCTGCTTGAAAGTCCGTCGGGGTTACTTTCACCACTTCAAACTGCACCTTCTCGTTGATAAATAGCTGAACTTCCCCGATGGGCATCGGCTTTTCACCTGTCTCAATTGACAAGGCCACGGGGTACCTGCCAAACTTAGCGTCTTTGTCTACGTCAACCATGAAGTCAACTTCTGACAATTGGCCGGCTGGGAGGTTCCCAACGAAGTATTTGTCTGACCCGCTCGATGATGCTTGGAAGGGCTTCTTGACTTCCATTTGAAGCCGCAAATCTTGAGCTGTTCCTTTCCCTGAGTTAATTATTCCGACTTTAACTTGGACCTGTTTATTGTCAGGGTAGATCTTCGGTGGCACAGTGATGACATTCTGGATTCGGAGATCGCTTTTCCAGACTGGAATATCTACCGCAATCGGATTAGTGACCTCCTGCAATTCTCTCGCGGTCTTGTATGACAAAAGCAGCTTGTATCGGTAAACTCCATCTTTCGCATTGGAATCGACACTCAAAACGTAAGAAACGGTGAAACTCATGCCCGGACCAATGTCTCCCGCCGTCTTGGAGATGGAGGAGCCTGCGTATCGTGCATCTCCTTCGTAGTAAGTGTATGTGAGCGGTGGCCCTATTGACAGATTGGCCTTAACATCACGAGCTGAGTCATCCCCGACGTTTGAGAGCACAATCGAGAGCGGCACGTTGACATCTCCGGGATGTGCGTTTGAAGGATCAAGCGGATTGCTCCCCCAATACACGGAGTTGACAACGACATTCGCCACCCCGATGGCTTTCACCGAAGGAATCGCGCTCTCAACAGAAGTCACAAGCACAAGAACAAACATCAAACTACCAAGCACGAGTTTACAAGTCTTCATAGAGACCACGGGCCATTTTAGTATCGTCTATGATTGATCTGGGGATATAAGAACTTCTTGCCAATTCCTAAACTCGCACGCTAGAAAAGTTTAAGAGCGTTCCTTATGATAGCGGCTCAAAGTCGATCTATATCTACGGCGATGTTTTCTTGCCAGATAATTCAATCACGACAACCGACTTGACAAAAGCCTTTGGTCATTTTACCGCAGTCGACAGTCTGAACCTCAGCATAAACCCTGGTGAACTATTCGGGCTGGTAGGTCCCAATGGTGCAGGAAAGACCACCGTCGTGCGTATGCTTTGCACTCTTCTTGAACCTACAAGAGGCACTGCGACAATCGGTGGATACGATCTCAAACGAGAAGCTGCCGAAGTCAGACGCAGAATTGGGGTAGTATCCGATGGGGTATCACTTTACAAAGATCTCACCATCGAGGAGAACTTGAAGTTGCTGACCACGCTGTACGATCTGCCTAGTGATGTGGGTAAGAGGAGGGTAAGTGAGCTCTTGGAGATGTTCAATTTTCGAGAGAAATCAAAACGATTGGTGAGGCAACTCTCTACCGGCTGGACGAAGAAAGCCATGATTATTGCAGCGCTCGTCCACGATCCGAAGATACTCTTTCTTGATGAAGTGACCTCTGGTCTTGATCCTCAGTCGGCGGTCGCGCTTCGGGAGTTTACTAGGAATCTGTGTAATCAGGGTGTGACCGTTATCTGGACCACGCATTACATGCAGGAGCCTGAGCTGATTTGCGATCGTGTAGGGATAATCTCCGAGGGTGAGTTAATACAAATAGGGTCGCCGGCTGATTTGAGACGTAGTGTGTCAGAGCAGGCTATGATAGAAGCTGATTCGCCAGCTCTTGATGCGATCACACTTGAGAAGATACGGAATTTGAATAGTGTGTGCAAAGTGACATATGATGACCCAATCCTTAGAATCGCTTGTATGAGGGAAGAGAACGAAGATATTGAAGAGAAAGTCGTTAACGTGCTTGTCAGTTCAGGGGCAAGAATTAGAGCTATTGGCAAGAAGGATCCTACGCTTGAGGACGCATTCATTTCGCTGACAGGTGGGGAAGAAGAAATAGACCGTTTCATCGAGAAAGGCCGTCAAAGAACGTAATCTGCATGAACGACTTAAGGTGATAGCGCGCGCGGCTTACAACGATTGAATGCCCAATGAATTGTGAGCAACATGTCAGGATTGAAGGTTCCTAGGGACATCCTTGCGGTGGTGTCCAATGAACTTGGGGTTTTCAGACGTAATCGATCTGCGATTCTAATCTCACTTATTGTTATCCCCTTTTTCTTTACCGTCTCATTGGGAGCAGGACAAGGGAGTGCGGCGACTTTTCAGCCGACAGCTGCACTCCCTATAGCGTTTGTTGATAATGATCTCTCTGTTGCTTCGGGTCGCTTGTATGAAACACTTGTTAGATCAGAGATGTTCAATAGACTAATTCAAGGATACCGTGAAGACAACGCGCTGGCTGCTTTGGGGAAAGGGTCAATTTATGCTGCGGTTGTCATTCCAAAAGGATTTCAAGACAGGTTAATGCATAATCAGCCGGGCACAATTATTGTGTATGTTGATGATGGTGCTCCGGGAGTCGGTAATGCGGTTCTCTCAGCCGTAAATGCAACTGTTCAAACCTACAATCCCTCTACGGAAATTACGACTTCGGCGTATGTGGAAGTGGCGGGATTCTCCACAATCCAGGTCGTTCTGAAGGGAACGCGTTTTTCTGGCTTCGCGCTGGGTTTGACTATTACTATGTCATTGGTGATAGTCTTCGCAACTTTCTATGAGATTGCCGGTGGTATGTCTCGAGAACGTGAAGAGGGTACGTATGCTCGGTTGTTGGTGAGCCCCGTTAGTCTTGGAGCCATAATGATTGGAAAGACCCTGTATGACCTGGGTCTAAACTTTGTTCGGGTAATTGTTGTTCTCGGCTTGGCTATCTATGTATACGGCGTTCGTCTCAACACGGATTTTGTGACATTGTTAGCAGGTGCCGTTCTAATTGCACTACTGACAATGGGTTTCGGCTTGTTGATTTCGTCGCTGGGGGTGGGACTTCGCGCTGTAGTCATCATAGAATTCTTCTTGATCCTTTTCTTGTTTGCTTTCAGTGGCTTTATTCTGGATAAGGAATTGATGAAAGGTATTCCGCAAATAATCGCAACTTACTTGCCCTGGTCATATGGAATTGAGATCCTTAAACGTACAATACTCTCGGGTACGCCATTGTTAAGCTTAACCTCTCAGCTACAATTCGTCGGATTTTCAATTGTGCTTTTCTATGCTTTATCCTATATTTTTCTCAAACTAGCGCGCGAGAGGCTTTTGAAATGAATCCATTGATTCGTGACTCAACTGCAATTGCCAAGAAAGACCTGAAGCAGTTGAGGCGAGATCCACTGTCCTTGGCTCTGACGATTATGTTTCCTATACTTTTGATAAGTATGTTTATTGTGATCTCTGGAGCTTTCCGTGATTCACACGCAGTCCCCATCGTTATAGCTGATCAGGATGGATCAGCTCAATCGAAAATGTTCATTGATGAGCTTACTGTTTCCAAACTAATTCGTGTTGCTCAGCTCGTGCAAACCGAGGAGCGTGCGTTGGAGACTGTTCAGGCAGGTGAAGCTATTGGATCCGTTGTTATACCGAAAGATTTTGGCAATAAGCTTCTAAACGGTCGAGCGGCTTTTGTTGTGCTGCAGACAGACAACTCAAAAGTGACGGCAAGTTTCACAGTCATTCGGGCAGTCGCCGATAAATCTCGAGAATTACTAAACAAATTGAACGTTCAATTCAACGTTAGACTGGTTTCTGTTGACGTAGTGCCGAGACCGGTTTCAGGTCGGCCTCCTAACGGAGATTTCATATTGCCGGGGATGCTAGGGCTAATTACGATTCTAGGTGGTTTTGATGATGCTGTCAATGCAATAACAAGGGAGCGTGAGCGAGGAACTTTCACTCGGCTGGTTCTCACTCCGATGAATCTTTTCTCAATCTATGGTGGCAAAATGGCTGCCGCGCTTGTCGTTAATGCAATGAGGACAGCGTTTGTACTCATGATTTTTGTGTTCAATGGGTTAGTTATTCAGGGGAGTATATTGCTTATTTTTCTCATTACTTCTTTGATCTCTATGTTCACAATGTCTTTGAGTATGATGATGTCCTCGAGAATTCAAAGTTCCGCGACTTTGACGATTATGGAAATCGCAATAACTTTCCCGCTCTTTCAATTGTCGGGCGCCTTTTCGGCGCCAGAGATGCTGCCCGCTGGTGGCAGAGCAATATCAAGAGCGCTTCCGTGGACTTGGGGCAACGAAGCATTGAGACGAGTAATGTATCTTGGGTTGGATCTCAACGCGATATCGCCAGATATCTTGGTACTTGTGGTCAGCATTATGATCTTTTTGCCCTTAGCAACATTGTTATCGAAGAGAACCATGTAGCGTGCGCTAGGCAGGTTTGGGCTCAAGCCGACTGCAGAATTTTTCCATTCGGGCCATTCCTTTATCTATCTCTTGAGTTGAGGTCGCGTAGGTCAGACGAACGTTCCCATCGCTCCCGAACCCTATCCCTGGAATGACCGCCACATGTTCCTCGTCGAGAAGTCTCTTGGCGAACTCCATTGATGTCAGGCCTGTACTCTTTATGCTTGGGAATGTGTAGAATGCGCCTTGAGGCACTTCACACTCGATACCACTCATCTCATTGAGCCTACGAACCATGAGCCTTCTTCTCTCATCAAATGCCGTGATCATAGTCTTGATTGAGTCCTGAGGGCCTCTAAGTGCCTCCAGCGCGGCCATTTGAGCTATGCTTGTAGGGTTACTTGTCATGTGATCCTGGAGCCTACCTATCGCATCAATGACTTCACTTGGGCCTGCCGTGTATCCGATTCTCCAACCTGTCATCGAGTAGGTCTTGGAGAAGGAATTTGAGATGACCGTTCTGTTCTTGATCTCTTCACCCAGAGAAGCAATACTGGTATGCTTCAGGCCATCATAGACAAAGGCTTCGTAGACCTCATCCGTAACTATCCAGAGATTGTTTTCCAGGGCAAAGTCTGCAACAGCCTTAAGCTCACTCTGGCTCAGGACAGTCCCAGATGGGTTCGAAGGTGAGTTTATGATCAACAACTTTGTCTTCTTAGTGACGTGCTTTTTCATGAGCTCTATGTTTACTCTGTCTTTCCCTGTTGGAATTAGTTTCGCTTCTCCACCTGCGAGTTTGATCTGTTCAACATAACTAACCCAGTAGGGAACATAGAGAAGGGCTTCCTCGCCTGGGTTCAGCAGTGTCTGCATTATGTTGTATAGACTGTGTTTTCCGCCGCATGAGACTACTATCTGCCGTGGATCATAAGCCAGATTGTTATAGTTCCGGAGCTTGTCTGACAGCGCCTTCCTAAGCTCCTCGATACCTGAGGTTGGCGTGTAGTAGGTAAAGTTGTCATTTATGGCTTTGATGGCAGCCATCTTGATATTCTGAGGCGTCGGGAAGTCCGGCTCGCCCGCGCCAAAGCTTACCACGTCCCGGCCTTCTCTCTTCAGCTGTTTGGCGGTTGCCGTAATGCTTAGCGTTAAGCTTGGGTTTATCGACCTTGCCCTATCAGAGATCATTTTTGGAACGATGTTAGTCCCCGTGGATAGGATAATAAGACTTGGTTTCACAGTCAAGAAAAGCCTCATCTAGGAAGATTTTTCACTAACGTCGGCAATCTGAGCACTATCCAGGATGAGTGAAGATTGGTAACTCACAAAGAGCGATACATGAAGGCCGTGAATCACCAAGTCCCTGATACAGTGCCGGTCGACGGCGCTCTCGATCTTATCCACGCCCAGCGGATTCTCGGAAAGGTTCCTATGAGCACCTTCATCTTCCTTACACAGAAGAAAGACGATGTTGACATGAATGACGTAGCCCGACACAATCAGAGATTGCTAGACGAAACTGCGATAAAACTTGACTTTGACTGCTTGATAGTTAACGACTGGAACATATATCCGAACGGATTCAGACCACGATTCGTAGACGAGACAAGCTATGTTGATCATCTAGGAAGAATTCACAGAATGAAGACAGATGTTAAGACAGTATACTGGGTCGACGGGATAGTCAAGACCCCAAGCGATCTAGAGAAGTTCGAACTTCCCGATCCTGAAGACCTGAATATGGATGTTGTTGAAGAGACCATAGATGCTGCCGCAGGTGAATATCCCGTAATGGGTTGGTGCCACTCCGTAGTACACGGACCGTACCAAGTGAGAGGCGGAATCGACAAACTTGCTATCGACATTTATCGGCAGCCTGAATTTGCGAGGAAACTAATAGAGAAGTTCTTCACGTACGAAATAGGAATGATCAAGCGACTCATTGGTATGGGGGTCGACATAATTGTCGAAGGTGACGACCTGGCGGACATCAAGGGACCGATGTTCTCACCCAAGATTCTCAGAGAATTCTTCTTCCCACATATTCGAAAGTTCATTGAGGAATGTCACTCAAGTAACATTCCGGTTATGAAACATTCGGATGGGAATCTGTACCCGATTCTGGAGGAACTCATCAACCTAGGTTACGACGGCATACACCCAATCGAGCCAGCCGTGATGGACCTTGGCAAAGTAAAGCAACTCTACGGAAACAGAATCTTTCTCCGCGGAAATGTGGACTGCGTACATGTTCTTCCTTATGGAACAGAGGAAGATGTCAGGCTAGATGTCAGACGGTGTATCGACGCTGCGGCAAAAGGTGGGGGCTTCATACTCTCAGACAGCAACTCACTCCACAGCAATGTGAAGACTGAAAACATCAGAGCTATGGTTGACGAAGCCCGAAAATATGGAAAGTACACCTGACAACAGTTG
>Ga0315279_10010046_pt1 | contig 11181 bp, 7 predicted proteins | sample YL17G06_20_MG_FD_203694 | JGI IMG/M metagenome (GOLD analysis project Ga0315279, IMG submission 203694) | Sediment microbial communities from Yellowstone Lake, YNP, Wyoming, USA - YL17G06_20 | ecosystem: Environmental > Aquatic > Freshwater > Lake > Sediment | place: USA: Wyoming | collected...
ATCAGCCTACCGAAGACTCAGGTCTCTGTATATACGAAGATATGCGGCCTGTGAGGTCGGCCACAAGTCATATTATAGCAAAGACTTCTTGTGGACAAAGCCCAAATCCAGCCGCTGTAACTCCATTGAGGCAGACGCTGGTCAGCGGGCGCGGTCCTTCGAGCCGGCGCGCCTGCCCGGCCAAGGAGCCCGACGCCGAATGCTATAGCATAGCGCGTAACAAACGCGAAAGCAAATACATGCGGCGGTTCGCTTTGTGCCAGGCTCAGAGCTTCGCCTGGCATGACTCTGACAGGCGCCCGCTCGAAGCCGCCGGCACAAAGAAGGCACGGCTCGCAGAACCGGCGCCGCGGTCTGCCGGGCGCTTGTACGGCCGCTGCCGTAGCTGCATAGCCGGGCGGCCGTTGTGTCGTCCGGCCGACACGCCGCACGCTTGATTATAGCGGTCAATCCCTGTGCGGGCCCAGCGGGCGATACTCCAGGCGCGAGCCCGAAGGGATGACGCCTCGCTCCTCGAAGATGAGCAGCTCGTTGTTCTGCGACATCCAGCACTCCGGCAGGTAATAGCAGTGCTGGGGCCCGATGTTCCAGAACCTGCCGAGGTTCCTTCCGTTCAGGAAGATCTGTCCCTTCCTGGCCCCGAGTATCCGCAGGAACAAAGGCACGGGCCTTGGCTCGTAGCTGAAATTGGCTACGTACCAGGCGGGTTGATCCTTGCCGACGACCATCCCCTCGCCGGTGGGAAGCTTCCACGGGCGCCAGGACCAACCAGCCTCCAGGGAGACGTTCTGGCAGAGGACGTGGAACCGTATGCGGTCGAGGGCCTTGGGTTCGACCTGGCCCCAGACGGTAAGGGCGATCTTGTTCTTGCCTTTCCGGAGTTCCGGGCCCAGCTTAAGGTCGATGTAGTTCAGGCCGTGACGTGGGAAGAACCCCACCAACCTCTCATTGCACGTCACGGCGGCGTGGTAGGGCAGGCCGGTCATGCTCATGTGCAGCGGCGTGACCTTCGTCAGCGGGATGTTGAGTTCCGCGGAGTAGGCCGGCATCGCCTCGAGTTCGCTGGTCAGATGGGTCAACGGTCGCGGGATCAGCCTTCTGTTGAAGGATTCCAGCCGCTTGAGGGCGAACTTCCCGGTGTGGAGCGGCGTGACGTCGTAGATGTGCCCGAAGAGGCCCTTGAGTTCGCCCAGGCGCGGCCCGATCTTGGCCCGGCCGAGGTTGTCGGCGAGGATGGCGATGGAGTTCTGGCCTCGCCTGAAGGCGGCGGGCATCGGTGAGCGTGTCGCGTCCTCCCCGGCGCCCCACACGCCCAGCAGGCTGCCGTTGAGGTATATGGTTGCCCTGTCGGCGCAGTCCGGCAGCAGAAGGTGCCTCTTGCGGGCGCGGGGGCAATCGACCTGGATGTGGTACCAGGCGTAGCCGTAGTTGACACCGAGCCTGTCCAGGTCGGTGGGCCTTTCCAGCCTGATCCACTGCAAGTCCTTTGACACCGGCTCGGTGCACACCTCGCGGCGCGTCCACGCGCTGAGGCGAGGCGGCGTGGGCTTCCTCTCGGCGGAGGGCTTGATCTTCCTGTGCGTCAGCTTGCCGTCCATTGAAAGCAGCGCGTACTGGCTTGCCGAGGGGGAGTGGAACGTCTCGTCGAGGGTCTGGCCGACCCACAACGGGCCGAAGACCAGCGTGTTCTCGACAAACCACGTCCGCTGGGCCAGGTCGCTGTTGAGCAAGACCACGTGCATCCCCTGATGCTCGAATATCTTCGGTTCCGAGCCGTCAGGCACGGCGGCGGCAAGCGCCTTGCCGTCTATGCTGACCTGTCCCTCGAACCCGGCTGGGCCGTGCAGCAGCAGGACCTTCTCGCCGAACAGGCCCAGCGGCATCAGGTTGCTGTAATCGAGCACCCGTCCTTCAGGCAGGTGAGCCCCGATCGGCACGGCGACGGCGCCAAGCGGCTCAAGCGAAACTTGCAGGCTTCGGCCGTCAGGCAGGCTGACGCCGGCGACGGTTATGTCGGCCCTGCCGTTGTTGGTGACAACAGCCCATCGCCCGTTAGGCCCGTGGGTATTGAAGACGGCCGTCGAGTCGTGGACGGTCAGGCCGGGGCTGTCCATGGCGCAGCCGGCCAACTGCGGGCCCATGTGGTTGGCCAGCATGTTGACCAGCTTGGTGAGGTAGTACTTTGGCGTAAGCCCGCCGCCTTCGGCGAGGGGGGCGTCGTAGTCGTAACTGGTGGTCTGGAACTCGTCGGCGCTGTGCCCCTGCCGGCAGCCCCAGAACGCGAAGTTGGTGCCGCCGTGCCACATGTAGTAGTTGAACTGGGCGCCGCAGCCGAGGATCTCCATCGCCCTCCTGGCCGTCTCGCGGTCGTCGCGCGTCTGGTGCTTGCCGCCCCAATCGTCATACCAGCCCGCCCAGAACTCGGTGACAAGCAGCGGCTGGGACGGCATGCGGAGGCGCATGCGCTTGAGGAACGGCACGGCCTGGTTCCAGGTGTTGAGGCACTCGACGCTATCGGGCACGGGCGGGTCGGAGAACATGTTGCAGTTGATTATCGGGATGTCGAACCCGGCCCGGCGGAAGAGCTGGTTTATGAACGTCAGGTATTGGATGCGGTCCGGCATGGTCGTCGAGAAGTACTCGTTCTCGTTCTGTATCAGGATGATGTTGCCGCCGCGGGTCACCTGGAGCTCCGCCAGCGGCGGGAGCATCTTGGCGAAGTACTTGTCGAAATAGTGGCTGTAGGCTGCGTTGTTGGTCCGGTAGCCGATCCCGGACTTGGTCGTCAGCCAGGCGGGCAGGCCGCCGAAGTCCCACTCGGCGCATATGTAGGGCCCGGGGCGGAGTATCACGTAGAGCCCCAACTCCTGCGCCTGCCGGACGAACTCCACGACGTCATGGTCCTCGGTCAGCCGCCACTGACCTTCCGCCGGCTCGTGGAAGTTCCAAGCGACATAAGTGCTTATGCAGTTCAGGCCGGCGCGTTTGGCTTTCAGCAGCCGGTCGCGCCACAGCGGGGCAGGGACGCGGAAATAATGCACCGACCCGCTGACAAGCCAGACCCTTTGGCCGCCAACCATGAAGCTCCGATCGTCGTATGTCACAGCCGTCATCGTTGGCGCCTCCCGGCTTTCCGGGTCAGCCTGCCTTACCAAGTGCCTTTTAGGCTAGGAGTTTAAGTGCGGTGCAACCGCATGCAACAAAAAACGCCGCCAGCGGCGGGCAACGCCGGTATCCCTCACGCCCAAGCTGCCGATATGACAGCCGCCAGCCGGGACCGGCACATTACTATAAGACGTGGCATCAAAAGCTATTAGGTCTGAGAGCCGCCCCAATGCCGTTGGACGCCTCCATCCGGCGGCACAGGCGGCAATGTAGGCTTTAACTACTTGTTTACACCGTAGTTAGCTAGCACGAGGCGGGTGGTCGATAGAATTTGCGTGGAATGAGAGAATTTCCGCCGGCCTCGGCCGGGAGGAACGGCCTATTGGCAGTGCAAGGACATCCCTCTGGCGGGAATGGCCCCGGCCGCCCCGATGCCAGCCCGAACCCCGCGGCACGCTTCGCTTGCTCGCGATTGGAAGGCTGCGGGCCCTGTTCCGACGGCGCAATAGCGGCACCGCCCCGTCAGGAGCGGCGCATCATCCGCGATGAGAAGGCGATCTCGTTAGGACTCGGCCCTGGCAACGTTGGCTGCCCGGGGGCCCTTCTCGCCCTCGACGACGTCGAAGCTGACCGCTTCGCCCTCGGTCAGCGTCCTGAACCCTTCGGACTGGATGTCGCTGTGGTGCACGAAAACGTCGCCCCCGCCATCCACCTCGATGAAACCGTAGCCCTTGGTGTCGTTAAACCACTTTACTTTGCCCGTTGCCATACTGCTGCTCCTTGCATCAACCGGCACGTCGGATTTGCGACAGATGAGCAGGCACTCTACGATGAGCCTTGGTATGTCAGGATTTGCACCCCGATTACCGCTAGCAGTGAGGTCTCCCTGCTTACCGTCGGCCCTCTCAACCGATCCGGCTGGACCCGATCAACTGGGCGGGCCGTGAAACCTTTTCACGAACGATTCCGCCGCGACCATAAAGTGCTATTATCCGTCGGCTAATCCAGAAATCAATACCCTAGGCAAGGAATTAGTGGCGGTCCGCCAAGGGGTCCGTCGGGGGCCGGCGGGTTCGCGCCGGGGCGGTCCAAGTCAAAGGCCAAGGAGTTGAAGCTTGACAGGTCGGGGCGGGCCTCCTACCATCCTGTGGCCGTTTGGGCTTATCAGGAAGGGCTTGGACCCATGCGTGAGACTCACCTTCGGTCATTGAGGTTGTTTGTGCTGGCCTGGTGCCTTGTGGCCGGCGGTTCCGGGCTGCTTGCAGCCCCGCCCGATCTGAGCGTTCCGGCGTCAGGGCAGCTTAGCGCCGCCGAGGTGGATCAGCTCCGCAACAGGCTCAAGTACTGGGCCGATCAGATCGTCAAGGCCACGGCTGCCGCCGACGTCGCCGCCGCCGGGACCGGCGCGAGGGACGACTACCGGCTGTCGGCCAACCGGGACTACCAGTACCGCTTTGCGGAGGTGGCCGACGAGGTCCTCAGCCCGCTGCTGAAGGGCGGCATTCCGCAGGACGACAAGCTGCTGCGCCTGAAGGAAGTGAACCTGGCGTTGGCGCTGTCACGGGTCCCCCAAGTGAACATCATGCCGGCGCTTGTGAACATGGTCAACCACGCCAACCCGGCGGTGCGGTACCTTGGGTGGGAGGGCTTTCGCGCCGTTCGGTCCCAGGTGCTGGCCCAGAGCCCGCAGTTCGCCCGTAACATGCTGGAGGCACTGGCCGCGGCGGCGGCAAAGGAGACCTCGGCGCCCGTGATCGGGTCGGTCTTCGAGATGGCCGACGTGTCCTCCGTGTCTTCCGAGGCGATTCCGGCCAATACCCTCAACAACGCCCAGCAGACCATGTTCAAGGTGCTTGAGGACCGGTGGGCCCAGTGGTGTCAGCGGGTGCTGGCGGGCGACGCGGAGATGTCCAAGGCCTTCCAGAAGAGTCCCGCAGCCGTCAAGACGCTCTCGGCCGCCCAGGCCGGCGGCCCCGCCAGCAAGAAAAAGGCCCTCCAGATGATGGTTGACCTGAGCGCCTGCGCCGCCGGGGCGTACGACTTCTCCGCGGGTCGCGGGCCCATCGCCACGGAGAACACGGTCCTTCTGCGGGTGTGCGAGGGCACGCTGGTCGAGCTGTCCGGCAAGAACAGCAATCACCTTGTGGTTGCGCTGACGGGCGACCAGACCGCCGATCGCGGGGCGGCCGTGCGCGAGGCGGTCTACAAGTGGATCGACGACCTGAAGGACGTCGGCGTGGTCGAGCCGAGCATTGCCCCCCAGGCGACCACCCAGCCGACGACCCGGGAGACCGCCGCCACCGAGCCCGCTGCCGGCTAGGCCTGATCCCGGCCGGCGGGCGCACCTGCCGTCGGCCACGGGCGATTCCGGCGGGGCGGCGCCAAACCGCCCAGCCAGCCGTCAGGGCCGCACCGCCCAAGGAGCCTATCGCCGCCAAGCCGGGCCGAGCGGAGGCCGCAGCATGAGGTCCTTCTACGTCATCTCTATCGGGGCCGTTATCCTCCTGGCGGCGGCGCCGTTCTACCTGCTCAAACGCGACCGCGGCGATGCGTTCGAGGGCAGGATAGTCAACTACGGGATCTACGACTCGAAGGTCAAGTCCATAGACCCCGCCACCTGCGGAGACACCACCTCCTCGTCCATGCAGGGGAACGTTTACGAAGGGCTCTACACCTACCACTATCTCAAGAGGCCGCTGGAGGTAGTTCCGCAACTGGCCGAGAAGCTGCCGGACGTCTCGCCGGACGGGTTGACTTACACCATACCGCTGAAGCGTGGCGTCAAGTACGCCCGGAACCCATGTTTCGGCTTCGAGAAGGACGGCAGGCCCGCCACCAGGACAGTCCGGGCGGAGGACTTCGTGCTGGCCTTCAAGCGGATCGCCGACGAGCACCTTGTGACGTCGCTCAGCCTGGCGTTCGTCCAGGACAAGATAGAGGGCCTCCCGGAGTACCGCGACAAGACCAAGACCTACCAGGTCGGCGACTTTTCCAGGTACGGCAAAGAACTCCTGCCCGGCGTGCACGCCGTCGACGAGCACACGCTGCGGATCAAGCTGGTCAAGCCCTTCCCGCAGATGCTGTACGTGCTGGCGATAACCGTGTATGCGCCGGTGCCCGGGGAAGTGATCGACTATTACCTGGCCAGCCAGCCCGGCCCGGACGGCGGGCGCGTGCCCATCCCAATGGACCAGCGGGACCCGGAGATCCGCGACAAGGAAGCCATGGTCGGCACCGGTCCCTACGTCATGACGCAGTGGGAGAAGGCCAGCCTGATCGTCTTCGAGCGGAACGAGGACTTCAGGGACGAGTTTTATCCCTCCGAAGGGGCCCCGGGCGACAGGGAAGCCGGCCTGCTCGACGACGCCGGCAAGAAACTCCCCTTCGTGGACGTGCGGCGCCTGACGTACGTCGCCGAAAGCAATCCGGCATGGATGCTGTTCATTACCAAGCAGACCGACACGGGAGGCATACCGCGCGACGTATTCTCCAGCGTTATCGCGCCCACTCGCGAGCTGACCGACGCGTGGCGCAAGCGTGGCATCAGGCTGGAAACCAGCACGTCCCCGTCGATCTACTGGCTGGCGTTCAACATGGACGACCGGGTGTTGGGGGCCAGTAAGTCGCTTCGGCAGGCGCTCTGCCTGTCCTTCGACGTGGAGACGTACATAGAGGTGATCCACAACGGCCGGGCGGTTCGCGCCCTGAACACCATCCCGCACGACTTCAAGGGCCATGCCGAGGCGGGCCCAAGCCCCTACGCCCGGTACGATCCGGCCGCCGCCAAGGCCAAGATTGACGCCGCCAGGAAGGAACTGGTCTTGGCGGGGGTGATCCAGCCTGGCCAGGACCTCCCCGAGATCACCCTGGACATGCCCGGGACGGAGGAGTACTTCCGGCGGGTGGGCGAATACTGCCAGCGCCAGTTCAGCCAGGTTGGCGTCCGCCTGAAGATAGAGATGAACGACTGGCCGACGCTCCAGGAGAAGGTCCACAACAAGCAGGTGCAGGTGTACGCGATGGGCTGGCAGGCGGACTACCCCGACGCGGAGAACTTCCTCCAGCTCTACTACGCGCCGAACATGGACCTCGGCACCAACAACACCAACTATAGCAACCCGAAGTTCGACGAGCTGTTCAAGAAGGCCGCGACGACCCAGGAGGAGGACGAGCGGGTCGCTCTTTACGCTGAGATGATCGGGATGCTCAACGAAGACTGCCCGGTCCTGCTGCTGACCGAGCCGATCTACTTCAGCCTGCTCTACGACTGGGTGGGCAACTTCAAGCCGCATCCGATAGCCTACGGGCTGGGCAAGTACACCAGGATCGACCCCGAGCTTCGCCGCCGGATGGGAGGGGGCCGCTGATGGGCCGCTTCGTGCTTCGCAGGATGCTTCAGGCGGTCTTCACCATCTTGGGGGTGATGATAGTCACCTTCCTGCTGTTCCGCGTGATGGCGGGCGACATAGCCGCGGCGCACCTGGGGGAGCGGGCCACCGGGCGCACGAAGGCCGAGTGGCTGCACGTCCACGGGTATGACCGCCCCCAGTTGCTGAACGTCCACGGCAGGCTGAGGATCACCGACCTGACCGAGGGGCCCGGCTCGCTGCTGGTGCTGGACGTGGCGGAGGGCAACGCCGCCGACTCGCTCGCGCTGCTTCCGGGCGACGACCCGGCCGAGGCCAGGAAGGTCCGGCTGGGCAGGTACGTCTTCGGCCTGGACAGAAACACGCCCATATCGCGGCTCACCGGGGGCAAGGCGCCTTCCGGGCAGATCAGGCTCAAGACGGCGGACGACAGGGAGCTCCTGGTGGACGTCAAGCCCGGCTGGACGGCCGGCGAGCTGATGGACGGGATAAACGACAGTCCCGCCAACGCGGGCAAGCTCGTAACCGCGGACATCGCCGAGCCCTCCGTTGCCGGGGCGTTCGATTCGCAGTTCTTCGACCATCTCGTCAAGGCCGTGACGTTCGAGTCTCGCAGCCTGACTGACAACCGCAAGCTCACCGCGATCATCCGGACTCGCGGCAACCACAGCCTGGCGCTGACTGTGCCGGCGATGGCGCTGGGCTGGCTGGCGTCGATGGTGATCTCCTGCGCGGTGGCCTACTATCGGGACACGTGGATCGACCGGGTGGGCGTGTTCCTCAGCGTGCTGGGCATGTGCATGCCGTTCCTGGCCTTCATGATACTCGGGCAGTGGCTGATGTTTCAGATCGCCCCCAAGCACGCGTTCGGGCTTGCGTCGCGCGGCGACATATACGTCCCGGTGGCGATAATGGTCATCGCGGGCATCGGCGGGTCGGTCCGGTTCTACAGGACGATCATACTGGACGAGGTGAACCGTGATTACGTCCGGACCGCCAGGGCCAAGGGCCTGCCCCTGCCGGCCATCCTCTTCAAGCACGTCCTCAAGAACTGCATGCTCCCGATACTGACCAACCTCATCCTGGCGATTCCTTTCCTGATAATGGGATCGCTGCTTGTGGAGACCTATTTCGGCATCCCGGGGCTGGGCGACCTGATGCTAAGCAGCATCAACGGGCGCGACGAGCCGGTCCTGAGCGGGCTGGTCTTCCTGAGCGCACTGATATACACGGTTGGACTGTTGCTGACTGACCTGAGCTACGCGCTGTTCGACCCGCGCATCCGCCTGCAATGAGCCAAGAAACACCGACAGCCCTGAAAGAGCCCACAGCGGCCGGGGAACCGGCCGGCGAGAGAAGCCCCAAGGGCGGCAGGAGCCTATGGTCCGACGCCTGGACCAGGCTCAAACGCGACCGCGCCGCCATGGCGTGCCTCTGGGTGATCGTGGTATACACGGCCATTGCCCTGGGCGGAGCGGCGTACGAGTTCGCAGCCAAGCGGTCCGCCAGCCTGCCCACGTTCGCCCAGAGCGGCAACCCTGACATGACCAACAAGGCCCCGTTTGAATCGTGGAAATACCCGCTGGGGACCGACTGGTCGGGCAAGAGCGTGCTGTTCAAGGCACTGCTGGGCGCGAAGGTCTCGATGACGGTGGGCCTGATGGCCAACGTCATAGCCATCCCGTTGGGCATGGTGCTCGGCGCCCTGGCCGGCTACTACGGCGGCTGGATCGACGACCTGGTGGTCTGGCTGTACACGACGCTGGCGAGCATACCGGGAATCATCCTGCTGATCGCGCTGAAGTACGCCTTCAAGGGCGTCACTGTGTTCGGGCTGGACCTGGCCGGGATGCACGGCCTGTACATCGCCCTGGCCGTGGTCAGTTGGATCGGCACGTGCAGGCTGGTCCGCGCCGAGGTGATGAAGGTCCGCGAGCTGGAGTACGTGCTGGCGGCCAGGGCGACCGGGGCGGGGGGAATCATGATCCTCTTCCGTCACGTGCTGCGGAACGTCGCCCACCTGGGCATAATCAACTTCTCGCTGGGGTTTGTCGACGCGGTGAAGTCCGAGGTCGTGCTGAGCTATCTGGGCCTGGGCGTTCCGGTGGGCGTACCGAGCTGGGGTTCCATGATAAATGCCGCAAGGATGGACCTGTTTGTCGGAAGGTGGTGGGAGCTGACGTCGGCCGTGGCGGCGATGTTCATGCTGGTGCTGGCGTTGAGCATATTCGGCGACCGGCTGAGGGACGCCCTGGATCCGAGGTTGCGGACCGCATGACCGCCAACGGCACATCCCTGAAGGTGCTCGACCTGCGGACGTACTTCGACACGCAGGCGGGCGTGGTCCAGGCCGTCGATGGCGTGAGCTTCGCCGTGCCGGCGGGCAGGACCTTCGCCCTGGTGGGCGAGAGCGGCTGCGGAAAGTCGGTCACGGCGTACTCGGTCCTCCGCTTGCTGCCGACGCCGCCGGCGCGGATCGCATCCGGGAGCATACAGTTCGAGGGCAGGGACCTGCTTGGCCTTACTGAGAGGCGGATGCGCGACGTGCGCGGCGGGAGCATCGGAATGATATTCCAGGAGCCGATGACCTCGCTCAACCCGGTCTTCACCTGCGGTAACCAGATCATCGAGGCCATCAGGCTGCACGACAGGTCGCTGTCCGGCCGCCAGGCGAGGGAACTGGCAGTGGAGATGCTGGCCAGGGTGGGCATACCAGACGCCGCCGACAGGCTAGGCGACTACCCGCACCAGCTTTCCGGCGGGATGCGCCAGCGCGTGATGATAGCGATGGCGCTTTCGTGCAAGCCCAGGCTGCTGATCGCCGACGAGCCGACCACGGCCCTGGACGTGACGATCCAGGCGCAGATACTCGACCTGCTCGGGGAGCTTCAGCGCCAGAGCGGGCTGAGCATAATGCTGATAACGCACGACCTGGCGGTCGTGGCCGAGACGGCCCACGTGGTGGCCGTGATGTACGCCTCCAAGCTTGTCGAACTGGCTGAGATGGCGCCGCTGTTCGGCCAGCCGCTGCATCCCTATACGCAGGGGCTGTTCGAGTCGCTGCCCCGGCTGGGAGATAAGCGGACCCGCCTGGAGGCGATACCCGGCAACGTGCCTAACCCGTTGGAGTTCCCCGCCGGCTGCAAGTTCCATCCGCGCTGCGCCCGGACGCGACGGCTGGCGGCTGAGGCTCCGGCGCGCCAGACGGCGATCATCCGGGCCGACCAGGGCGAGGAAATGGTCCTGACCCGGTGCGCTGCCGAGGAGCCGGTGATGCGCGAGGTCCATCCGGGTCACTGGTGCGCGTGCTGGGAGGCCGAAGGCTACATCACGTCGCCGGCGTCGAATCCGGCCGGGTTGGAGTTGGACTTGCCGCAGGGACCCCGCCGGGCCAGGGAGTAGCGATGCCAGCCGACACCACCGGCAAGACGATTCTGAAGGTCGAGGGGCTGAGGACGTGGTTCCCGGCCCACAGGGGGTTGTTCGCGCCCAGGCGATACGTGCGGGCGGTGGACGGCGTGGACCTGACTGTGGATCGCGGCAGGACGCTGGGGCTTGTCGGCGAGAGCGGTTCGGGCAAGACGACGATAGGCAGGACGATACTCCGGCTGCTGCCCGCCACTCAAGGCCGCGCGGTCTTCGACGGACTTGACCTCTTCTCGCTCAGCAATTCGGAGATGAACCGGCTGCGGCGGCGGATGACGATGGT
>Ga0315279_10010047_pt1 | contig 11180 bp, 7 predicted proteins | sample YL17G06_20_MG_FD_203694 | JGI IMG/M metagenome (GOLD analysis project Ga0315279, IMG submission 203694) | Sediment microbial communities from Yellowstone Lake, YNP, Wyoming, USA - YL17G06_20 | ecosystem: Environmental > Aquatic > Freshwater > Lake > Sediment | place: USA: Wyoming | collected...
GGCAGGGGTCTCCTCTTGTTGTGCTTTGAGCGAGAAGCACTTCGGCTTCATAAATCTTGAGAATGATTTATTCCAGCGTATACCACTTCCTCCCCCTATCGGCTCCCTTCTTCCAGATAATTTTTCGGCTTATGCCTGGAGCAATTTAAGGGGGCAGGTCAAGCCAAAACCCACCCGTTTATTTAGACTTAAAATAATAAGAATATTTATCACCTTTCCTGAATTATTCATAAATTGCTTCGTTTCCTCGAGAATAGAATTCGCAGATAGCGCCGAATTCAAGACAAGGGGGACACGATCCCAAATTCCGGAGAATTTGGGTCATGTCCCCGAATTCGGCGCCCGTCTGCAAATTCACAACTGGGAGAGATAACGTAATTCATGAATAATTCAGACTTTCACATAAACCCACGAACGCACCTCTCAGTCTGCCCACAGCTCCCCGCGCGCATGGAGCGCCCTTTCACGTTTATTCTCGTTATCTAACGACACTAACAGGCCCCCCCCCGCGTGCGTATGGCATTGCTCCTCCTATCCTACGAAGTAAGAACCTTTTTCCTCGTCCAGATAGTTGCCGTTTCAGATGACCTGGGCTTTTTCCTCAATTCGGCGTAGGCTCCGAAAAGCTTGTGGCAATACGGACAGATCATCATGGGCGGGCATTTCTTAGTTAGGCCGGAACGCAAAAAGACTGAACGAATTTTTTCCCCCATACCGTACTATATATAACGTGGATTTCTTTTTGTCAAGTGAAGCGCCCCTCTGGGCTTTTTCGCAGAGGCGCTGCCATTCGCCGCCCCCGTACCTCAGAGCGTCAAACCGGCCCTGGCGCGGCCCGGCGTCAGCCCTTCAAACGTTCCTGGATTGCGGCGACGTCCCGGATAGATCGGCTTTCCTTGACGTATAGCTTGACCAGGTCCGCTTTCGATGGTGCTGGACCTACTGGCGGCCGTCCCCGCTTCACTTCCAGCCCGGCGGCTTCCTGATACTTGATCCTGGCCATAGTTCCTCGTTAGTCATTTACACGGCGGCGAATTGCAGCGCGACCGTTCCGCGTGAGCCGCGCGTACTTGCGTCGGCTCCATGCGAGTGTTAGCCTTTCCCTTCGGTTGCGTCACTCTTGATCAGAATATCCCGAATCTCGCCCGGCGCTTTCGCCACCGCACAACGCCAGCGCCCAAAGCCCCCGTGGACGTTTACCGCCTGCGCCCATTCCTCCAGATAACGTCGTTTGACCTTATCCTGCTCCGTGTCCTGCCCTTTGGTCTCAAGGACGAGCATTTCGCCATTAGTCAGCCGCACCAGGAAGTCCGGACGGTATTTGCGCACTACGCCGCAATAAACGTAGAGAACCTCAAACCCTAGATGGTCGTTCTTGGCCCAGGCGGCGACGTGCTCGCTGTCGTCCAGCACAAAAGCGTCCGACGCTTCCCAGGCGCTATCATAGACGCAGACGTTGATGTGTGATTTCTTTGTCCGCTCACAGGGCTTGCCGGTATACCAGGTGCGCATTTCGCCCGTGGCACGGATGGGATGGTCGCGGTCGAACACCGGCGTCAGCCGTTCGGTGTTCTCCTGCCGCACCGCCTCCCAGACGTGCTGCACCACCCGCGACATATTGAGGGTGATGATCAACCGACGGCGTAGCTCATCCTGATAAAACAGCGGCGGGGAAATGGCGATCTTGTCCGAGCGGATGAACTCTTCCACGATGCGCACCAACTGGGCCAGCAATACCTCGCGGCTGCCCTGCCAGGTGTGCTTCATCTGGTCGAACACGTCCCGCGCCGTCTCGAAAATAATGCGCTGGGTGCGGAACTCCCGCGCCAGACGCTCCAACTCGATGCGGTTGATCTGGCTCACATCCGGTTTACCTTCCAACACCGGGGCCAATTCTGCCACTTGCGCCGTCTGCGCCGCGTCCAGTTCCAGAGCACGCGCCTTGACCCAATCCAGCGTCAAGGTCGGTTGGAAAACGCGTTCGATGCGCACCACGTTGGGCCAGTGGATTTCAAATTCCGCCTTAGCCGGTTCGGGTTCGATGGCGGTCTTGGGCGTGGGCGGCGGAGGCGGCCCGTCCTCGCCCCCTTCGTGGGGCAGGAAGGTAAAAGGCACGCCAAAGATATTGACGTATTCCGGGTCAAACAGCCCCGTCTTCGGATTGACTTCGTAAGATGTCCGCCGCAGTCCGCGCCCCACCACTTGCTCGCACAACAACTGGCTGGTGAAGGCCCGTAGGCCCATAATGTGCGTCACCGTCTTGGCGTCCCAGCCCTCGCTCAACATCCCCACGGAGATGACATTCTGGATGCCCGCCCCCGGCTGCCCAGCTTTGCCTACCGTGTCCACCATCCGGCGCAGTAATTCGGCTTGTTCGGCCTTGGTCAGTTTGCGCTCCACTGGCGCTTCGGCTTCTTCGGTCTCAGCGTCCGCTTCCGTCGTCTCCAGCGGCGCGACCGGTTCTTCGTGTTCTTCCGCTTCTTTGAGCACCTTGGAGTCAATGTGCAGAATGCGCTCCGGGTCGCACAGTTCGTCAATGTGGATGCGCCGGGAATCAAAGGCGTGTTTCACCCGCGCCGCCGTTTCGGTGCGATTGCAGACGGTAATCATCACCGGCGGGGTGGGCAGATGGGCTTCATTCCACGCCTTCCACGCCTCGCGCCAGTCGTAGCCCAGCAGGTAGTAAGCGTTCAGCACCAGATCTGGCAGCGGTTCTTCCGGCTCGGTCTTGCGGTTCAGGTCGTCTTTCACATCCGGGTCGTTGTAGATGTGGTAAAGGCGCGACTTGTAGGTCTTGGCGTCGGGCACAGCGTCGTCGCGCACCACCACGCGCGGGGTCTTGACCAGCCCCGATTCGATGGCGTCGTTCAGCCCAAAGTCGCTAACGATCCAGCCGAAGAGAGCCTCCTCGCTGCTCTTCTTGCCCGACGGTGTGAAGGGCGTGGCGGAAAAGTCGTAGCAGGTGAGGATGCCCCGCGAACAGTGCAGCCGGTCCAGCCCACCGATCCAGACCGTGGCCTCCTCGGCGCTGTCTTTCATATCCCGGCTGCGCAGGTATTTGCCTTCCGCTTCCCAGTTGACCCGCCAGGCGTGATGCGCCTCGTCGTTGATCACCAGCAGGTTGCGGGCGTTTGCCATCTCGCCCAGCACCTCGCGGGTGTAGGCTTCGTCGCTCTTGACGCCGCGCTTGTCCACGCTGCGCCGTTTCTTAACCTGCTCCTCGCTGTCCCAGGCCAGGACGTGCCAGTTGCGCACCAGCACCTTGCCCTGGCGCAGTTTGTCCAGCAGCGCCGAGGGCACGATGTTGAACGCCTCGTAATAGTTCCCCGCCGCCGCCGGGACCAGCACCGCCAGCCGGCTCTTGACCGTCAGCCCCGGTGCTATCACCAGCACGTTCTTGGCAAAGCGGGCGTCCTGCGGATAGGCCACCTTATTGAGGATGTGCCAGGCGATGACCATTGCCATCACGATCGTCTTGCCGGAGCCGGTGGCCATCTTGCAGCACTGGCGCATAAAGGCCCCGCCATCGCCGGGGATGTCGATCCCCACCCGCTCGGCGGCGGGCGCTTCGGTCAGCCAGATCAGCGTCTCCACCGCCTCCAACTGGCAGAAGAAAAAGCGCCGCGCCTCGAACTCTTCCGGGTCCCGCCAGTGTTCCAGCAGGCGTTTGGTGATGCTGGAGACGCCCGGATAGTCCGCTTCGCGCCACGCCTTGACGCGCGGACGAATCTGGTTGACCAGCGGGATTTCCACAAAGATGCCGGGATCGTCGAAGGCTTTGGAATCGCCCGAGGCCACCACGTAGCCCGCCGGACGGCGGCCCTCCACCAGGTCAAAGGTGCGCGTTTCGCGCTCGTAGCGCCAGTGGCGTTCCGGCTCCGCGTAGGGTGGGTTGATGATGAGGCGGTCAATGGTGGTCCGGGCCATCATTCCACCCCCAGCACTTTCAGGCTCTCGATGCCCCGGTCATCCACGATCTTGACCGCGATACGCTTGTGTTCGCCCGCCGCAAAGGGCAGCGATACCGTCCCCCGGTAGGCTTCGATCAACTCCTCGTCAATCTCGGCCTTGAGGTTGCGGGCCAGCCTAGCCCAGCCCTCGCCCTCCCCGGCCATCGGGAAGAACACCTGGCGCGGATAGAGGCTGCGCCCGTCGTAATCGGTATCCAGCAGCCAGACGGCGATCTGACCCGCGCCTCCCGATTCGATACCGCCGGTCTTGGTGTTGTAATAGTCAAAACCCTCGACTCTGACGCGCCACTTGCCCTTGTCCTCGCCTTTGGCGATGCGCTCCAGCCGCACATCCGGCTGACCGATGAGCCAGAAGGATTCGTTGCTTGCCCGCTTTTTCTTCAGATCGTCGGTCAGGAGGTCGGCGTTCATCTGCGCCTTGAGCAGGATTACGCCCGGCCAGTTGGTTTCGTCAATATCTTTGGCCGCTTCCGGGTCGAACTGGAAGGCGGCGAAGACAATCAGTTTGGGTTTGGGCACGAGGGTTTGCGCCTCTTCGATGGCCTGGGCCACCTGGCGCTGTTCCAGCGGGGCGTGCTCCGGGCCGAAGGAAACGACGATGCGCTGCGGCGCGTAGGCCGTGCCTTTCTCGCGCACCGTGTCCTTGCCTTCGTCGCTGGGCCGGGTTTCTCCATCGGCGTGAAGATGGCGGCAGCCGGGCAGCGGCTCCAGCCGGGCGAAGCGGATGTGCTGGCCCGCCTTGCCGCGTATCCCGGCGCGCAGCAGTTCATCGCGCCATTCGCCCTGGCGCAGGGTCTCACCGGAACGGGCGATGGAAACATCGGCGGGTTGCGGTGCGCCTTCCAGAATCTCCTCCACCGATTTGACCGCCGGAGCGGGCACGGCCTCAACCGTGAACGGCCCGCTGACGCGGCGTTTCTTGTGGTCCTCGAGGGGCTGGTCGTAGAGCGTTTCGGTGGCGGGCGGCTCGTTATTGGCGATGGACTTGAGGGTGACGTGCGGCACGGTCTTGTAGAGAAAGCCGCTGCCCACGCCTTCTTTCGGGTGGGCCAGCTCGTAATAGTCGTAGACGGCTGTCATCAGCCGCTGTTTGGCCAGCGTGAGCGCCACGCGCGAGGTGTCACAGGTGATCCAGCGGCGGCCCCACTGCTCGGACACGTAGGCGGTAGTGCCGGAGCCGCAGGTTATGTCCAACGTCAGGTCGCCAGGGTCGGTGGTCATGAGGAGGCAGCGTTGAACAATCATCGATGCGGTTTGCACTACGTAGATTTTGCTTTCCCCAAAACCACTCGTTACAGTGTCAAACCACCCATTTGTCAGAATACTGTACGGAAAGTCATCGTAGTAGGGCAGATAGCGAAGCGAGCTACCAATCCCCATTAAGCGATTTGCGGCCTTGAGCCTCTCAAATCCTTCAACGTTTGTAGACCATCCCCGGTTAGTCGGTGGGTAATAAACACCACTATCGAGTTCGACCTGGAAACGGCTGACTTCACTCCCAGATGCCGAGTAGGCTGCACGATGGCTGAAGATTCGTCCATCTGATGGGATCGCTTCGCTTTCATCCCATTTCCTTCTTGTTCCATCCGGAAGCTCCAACCACTTTTGCTGTCCCCTGAACCACTCTTCCCTCGAGATGCGTACATACAATGGCCGAAACTTGATAGATTTATGAGACTTGGCGTACCAAAGAATGTAGTCGAATGTCCCCGGCAGTGTTGTGCTTGTTTGAAAGCCGCCACGACGATAAAGAATTAGCGCCACGAAATTCCCCGCCCCAAACACCTCATCCATCAATTCCCGCACGTGGTGCACGTTCTCGTCGCTGATCTGCACAAAGACGCTGCCGCTCTCGGTCAGCAGTTCGCGGGCCAGCAGCAGGCGGTCGCGCAGGTAGGTCAGGTAGGAGTGGATGCCCAGCTCCCAGGTATCGCGGAAGGCGCGGATCTGCTCCGGCTCGCTGGTCAGGTCTTCGTCCTTGCCGTCCTTCACGTCGCGCTTGTTCACGAAGGGCTGGAAGTTGGAGCCATACTTGATGCCGTAGGGAGGGTCAAGGTAGACCATCTGCACCTTGCCGGCCATGCCCTCTTTTTCCAGCAGGGAGTTCATCACCAGCAGGCTGTCGCCGGCGATCAGGCGGTTTGACCAGCCGTGGGCGTGCTGATAGAACTCGATGGCCTCGCGCAGGGGCGGGTTTTCCTGCGGCGTCTGGAACAAGGCCATTTGCATGGCAGCGGTAGGGTCGGGGGCGCGGCGTACTGCCTCTATGATGGTGCACGGCTCAATGCGCTCGTGGACGTGGAGGGAGACGGTGGGCACCTCAAAGGAGGTGTGCTCGGCCTTGCCAGCCCATTGCAGTTGTGGGTCGAGGTGCTGGTCGTAGGCGTAGGTCTGCCGTTGTCCTACGTCGGGGTCGGTGTCGGGCGTCACCAGGCCGACGGGCGGGTTGTTCACCCGCTTCTTGTCTTTGTGCTCGTATGATTCAATCGGTCTTTTCGTTTCGGTTTTCTTTTTTTTTGCCATCAATGACCTACTTTCTTATTTCGCGCAATTGATTGGGGACGTCAAGCAGACCAGGTCTATGCTTTGATCGGGAATGTATCTTTTCAGGATGTCCAAGTTGTCGCCGTAGTAAAGCGTATTTTCCATATTTGTTCCCACTCGATTATTAAAAAAAATACTATAGTTTTTCGCTTCAGTCAAATAGAGATAGTCCCCATCTCACAAATATGTCACAGATTCGGTTGATAAGCGGGTAAACTACGGTATTGGAGCGGAAAGGAAGAAACAGGGCAAATGATTGAATTTAGAGGCATATAAGGTGGGGTGAGTGAGGGGACTTGAACCCCCAACCTTCGGATCCACAGTCCGATGCGCGGCCCATGTTAATTCGAACCATAAAAAGAAGTTAGAGACTCGGCCTTCTTTTCTTGGGACAAATTGGGGACAAATTCGCCAAAGCTGGAGATCCCGAGGAAGGTCACTGGGCGCATTAACGTTGAGCATCATTCTTCGTCAGTTCACTGAATTTCTGGAGCGCCTTTATATCATCTCCGGTGAGGGTTATGTTGAAGATTCTTTCTTCGGATTGAATCTTGGTCGGAGCGTAATTGCCGACGATCCGGTTCACCTCTGAAACGAATTTCACCCGAGCATGATGATCTGGCATCTTCGGTCTCATGGGATGCCTGGCTTCAAGCCCCTCTGCTATGACCTTAGCGATTGTCTCATCTGTAACGCCCATCTTTTGAAGTTCAACGATGATCGGCTTCCTGACCATCAACCTTTTCATGTCCCGAGTCGGATTAAGTCCAGAATATCCGGCAGCTTCCAGAGCTTTCCTTTGGCCCTTAAATCCCTGTTCCATGTAATTCGTAAGGGCTTTACGTTGCTTCTTTGTGAGGCTCCTGATTCCTTTGTCCGACAGTTTTTTCCTGGGCTTTTTCCTTTTTGGCGTTAAAAGATTATGCGGAGACCTTTGCCTTGTGATCCTCGCCGACATCCCGTCCCATGTATAAATTTCAGCCTTCGGCATCTAAGACTCCTGCCTTCGTCCCTAGGGTGAAGCGGACCCGTTTTTCTTCTTCAAAGAACTAAGAGAGATTCGTTCTCCTTCTTCATATAGGAAAGTGAATTTCCCATTTTGGGCTTCCTCTACCTCAACAAGCTTGTCAAAAATCTCGGGGTGAATGTTGAGTAAGGCATCGAAATCCTTTCTGGATTTGTACGCTCCACACCAACATTCAGCTGAAGTATTAAGATTTGCGGCGGGACTGATTGGGAGAGACTGAGACTTAATATATTCCTGGATCTTGATATCAGACCAATGGAACAATGGACTAACACTGATACAACGGAAAGACGGGTGATACCAAATAGGCAAATAGGTAGCACGAACATTAGACTCCGCCGCTCTTATTCCATCAAAAATAACTACATCTCCGTCAAGTTGGGATAGATAACGGCGCATGGGGGTGACTTTGAGTGTCTTGCAACACCAGCGTGATTTTACGCCAGGGATCCCCCATTTCTTTGCTAAGCTAAAATAATCTTGGGGCGGACGGACCGTTACTAAGGGAATTGCGAATTGATTACATACACTCTCCACGTACAGTTCAACTTCTGGGAAACCAGCCGTAGTATCTGCATGCAGAGCGGTTATATGTTTATTAATGCTTTTTGCCAGATAATTGATATAGTGCAGAAGGCAAAGGCTGTCCTGACCTCCGCTAAATAAAACAAAAGGTTTCCCTAATCTTATAAGCTTCAGTATATCTGCCCTCGATAGGCAAACATCTGATCTTAACAAAGAGGAGTGCTCAGCGCCTACAGAACACAATGTGAAATAGCCATTGCCGTCCGAGTGGCAAACGAAAAGAGGCTTGATCTGCGGGCCTTTTATCCACTTAGAAAAAAGCATTCCTCGCTGTTCGCATTTGGGACATATTACTTCTAGCGCGCTAATCCTTTTTTGCATCAGGAGTTTTATAGCCGCTCCCCATTGATAGTCATAAGTGAAACGAGAGTTCATTGTGATCTTGCCTTTTAGCTCTTGTTTTAATTTATTCACGTTTTCTTTAAGCATATCTTTTTTAGTGTTATAAGAAAGTCTTTCCATTCTTTGGGCTCATTCACTGCAGTGCCTGTATCCCTTTCGAAAGAATACAAGTGCCATAGACCGGTGTAGCCAACCTTTTGAGCCCTCCTTTTAAGAGCCTCAGTTTTTCCGAGAGTACAGCACTCAGCAAAAAGCAATATGTGTTCCACATAAGGCTTTAAACGACTGTAATAGGTCTTATCAATTGATGTTAAATGCGACTTGCAGTTTATGATCGCAATAGCGTGATTGCATTGGATAAACTTAAAATCCATAACAGGCTTATTACTCCCGTTCCATTCTTGGATAATACCTTTATGATGGACAATAATATCGCATTCAGGAGAGATCGAATCTTCATTCAAATCGAGCAAATGACCCCAATCAACATCAACGGGGAATTCCGATAGACTCTTTCTAAGTGCATATATTAGGCGCGCAGAAAGACGGAGTCCCTTAACAAAACCCAAGACAAGCCCCGATCCTTTTATCCTTTCGGCTTCGGATAGCTCTGGATCAGTGCGCCATCCCGTTAGCTCGACCGCAAGGTTCTCAAAATCCGAATAAATCAGCTTTTGCCCCAATGATGTTCTACTCATCTTAACATCAGTAGTATTTTGCTTAAGTGTCTTCGCCAGCAACAATTAGCTGTAGAATCTCCCTTTTAGTAACTCTGTGTTTTCGAGCTTTCTCAACAAGAATGTCTTTTGCTATGGCATCTAAAATAATATGTCCTGAGCCATGTTGAATAGAAGTTGCACGGATATGGTCTGCTCCAAATATTATTTCGAATCGTTTCTTTATTAATTCCGGCTGGGCCGATAGATCCTTAGGGATGGAAAACTCTGCAATGAACTCCTTAATATTTCGGGATTTCTCAATCCTCTGCACAACGCCAGATATATCTAAATGGGGCATAGCTTTCCTAAAAGAGACTATAGCGCGGAGGTCATCAGAATTAAGAAGTCCCCTGGCCACTTTTTTAGCAACGTATAGTTGACCTACCGGAGGGAGTCTGCTTAGACGGTCAGCTATTTCTACGCTCTTGATCTCGCCCTTTTCAACCATTTTTTTTATAGGGAGTATCAGGTGATTTACTCTTTCGAACTCGCGGATCATTTCCTTAGAAAGGATGATCCTATCGGCAATCTCGCCAACAGATAAATACTTTTTTGCGGTGGCGATTTTTTCTGCGATCTCAATGAGATTTAATTTTCGCTTTACGCGCTTTGTGTTGGCTATGAGAGCCGCAAGCGCATCTTTTAGCTCAGCCGGTTCTTCAGAGGCCTGCGAGACTTTTTTGAGGGGGCTCATATAAGAAATCCTTTTGAAGTAAGCCATTCCTCTACCGCTACGGAGGCCACCTCGTCAAGGGTCATTCTAAGTTGTTTCGAAGCCGCGATCAGTCCCTTGCGTGCTTTTTCTGGAAGACGCACTATCACCGTCCTTTCTACAGCCGGCGGTTTTGTGCGATTAATAATTTCTTCTGCGGAAGCCTTAGGATTTGCCTGGCCATAATAGACCATACGTTCCTTTTGGAACTTGTCCAGGCTATGCTTTTTCATTAACTCTAGTAATTCATCTGCTTTTTCTATATTTCCAGACGCCGCCCGGATCGCTCTTTGCACATCGACAGGTTGCACTTCCTTTCTTCTTAATTTTTGCTTTGTTTTCTCGGAAGCTCGCTCTTCTATATCGATGAATTGTCTAACTTTCCTCAGAGATAGGCCTGTCTCTTTTTGGACGCGACGATCATTCCGGTCAAAGTGCTTATATAATGCAGTGACTGCGTCAGCAGTATCCGCATAACTTAGTTCGCTCCGCACCATGTTTTCTGTCAGAGACCGAATTGAGGCCTCGATATTGCTTATTTTCCCTGCAAATATTGCCTTAATGTACTTGTGTTTGAGAATATCTCGGATCGCGAGAAAACGGCATTGACCAATGATGAGTTCGTGTCGAGGATCTTGACGTGTTCCCCGAAGGACAACAGGTTGAAACTGGCCGTGCAACTTAATACTGTCGGCCAGTTCTTGAAGATCCTTGTCAGAGACATGTTTGCGCACGTTTTCGTCGCTTATGTCTATTTTTTCAATTAGGATTTCGTGGACCATTGAAAGCTGTTCAGAATTAGAATATGTTGAACACATTGTTGACTCCAAGGCTTAGGATTTTACCTGATTATAACCATGTGTGGCTGATAATTCAAACTTGCCCTTATAATAATACCTTACCCCTTTTCGTTTCGCTTGGCAATCCTTCTTTTATTTGTGAGGATAAAATGTCAAAGATATATCAAATTTATTTTATTCCCTCTGCTCCTGCTGTCGGGGATCGCGTATCAAAGTGAATGCGCACGTCTCCCCGTGTGACCCACGTGTGTCCATCTCGACCTAATTACGCCAAAATTAAGATAAAGGGACTGAAAGGAAGAACGAGGCGCCGGGCCTCATTTATCAGGGGAAATCTCGATTTCAAGATGGTAGCGGGGGCTGGATTTGAACCAGCGACCTCCGGGTTATGAGCCCGACGAGCTACCAGGCTGCTCTACCCCGCAATCACAGCCGTCATTATATCAAAAATCTTTGATTTGTCAAAACATCCTGCTGCTT
>Ga0315279_10010050_pt1 | contig 11177 bp, 6 predicted proteins | sample YL17G06_20_MG_FD_203694 | JGI IMG/M metagenome (GOLD analysis project Ga0315279, IMG submission 203694) | Sediment microbial communities from Yellowstone Lake, YNP, Wyoming, USA - YL17G06_20 | ecosystem: Environmental > Aquatic > Freshwater > Lake > Sediment | place: USA: Wyoming | collected...
GAGTCGCCGTTGACGTGGGCGTATGCGTCGAGGTGGCCGTCGCTGCTGACGTATTCGTCGGCGTGGGCGGGGTGATCGTCACCGCCGGCGTGTGCGTTTGGGTTGCGGTGGAGGTGGCCGTCGCTGCTGACGTATTCGTCGGCGTGGGCGGGGTGATCGTCACCGCCGGCGTGTGCGTTTGGGTTGCGGTGGAAGTGGGCGTTGACGTGGGCGTATTCGTCGGCGTCGCCGTTGGCGTGGCGGTGGGCGCGGCGGTCACGGTGTACGACCCCTGGTCTAATGGTGCCTGGTATGCGATGGGATTGGCACCAAGATCGAGGAGCGACAAGGTGGTGAATGTGAGAAGCGAGGTGCCCACGGCGGTCGGGGTGAAGATGATTGTGGCGATAATGCCATCCCCCGAGAAGGCAGAGACGCCAAATACCTCGTAGACGATCTCGCCCGTCACATTATCAGCCTGGTTCATCACCGGCGCAGTACCAGAGAAGACATCGCCCGGCTGGATTTCGATCGTGCCAGGCGTACCGAGATCGGCATCAACCACCTGGAGCACGGCTGGATCGAAGGTGAGTTGGAGGTCAATCGCGCCGAGGTTACTTACGCCGCTGATGGTCACGTTGACGGCAAACGGCGGATCTCCCAGAGCGACAGTCTGAGTCAGGGGATCGAGAGTTACCACCACGGCTAGGGTCGACGCCCTTGGTACATTCGGGACCAACAACGTGCAGAGGCTTATGAGCACTACCCAGGTGACCACCGTGCGCAGGTGTGGCCAAAGCCGAGACTTGAAGGATGCAGCCTGACGACTACTGATCATTTTGACCTCTCTTCCTAAGCTGTCAAAGGAATTGACCGTGAAGGCGGCGAGGTATGTAATTCACGACCAGGATATGCACAAAACGACAAGCACATCCTGTGCTCCATCCTATCACGGATTGGCGCACATGTCAACAGTCAAGACGTTAAAGCAAGGGCCAAAGATACTGGAGAATCCGATGAAGGCTTCTTTGGCGGATCGCCCCAATCCGGCTATAATGATAGGTTGACCATAGCGCTAAGCATTCAGGTTTGTATGGGGAGTTAGCATGGCGCACGAGCATATCTCCATTCGCGGCGCCCGCCAGAACAACCTTAAGAATATTGACGTAGACATCCCCCGCGACAAACTCGTGGTGATCACCGGCTTATCCGGCTCAGGCAAGTCATCATTGGCCTTTGACACCATCTATGCCGAAGGGCAGCGCCGCTATGTAGAATCCCTCTCGGCCTATGCCCGACAATTCCTGGGCCAGATGGATAAGCCCGATGTTGACCACATTGATGGGCTTTCGCCGGCCATCAGCATTGACCAAAAGAGCACCAGCCGAAGCCCACGCTCGACTGTGGGCACGGTCACCGAGATTTATGACTACCTGCGCCTGCTTTACGCGCGCGTAGGCCTCCCCCATTGCCCCATCTGCGGGCGGGAGATCAGCCGGCAGACCGTGCAGCAGATCGTGGATAACATCTTCCAGTTGAGCGAAGGCAACCGCATCATGATCCTCGCTCCGGTCATTCGTGACCGTAAGGGCGAGCACAGGCGGGTGATCGAGGATTTGCGCAAGGCCGGCTATGTCCGCGTGCGCATCAACGGCGAGATCCACGAGGTGGATGAGGAGATCGTCCTCGACCGCTACAAGATGCACACTATCGAGGCTGTGGTGGATCGCTTCGTCGTCCGCCACCATCCCGACGGCGAGCGCGAGCAAGCAGACGAGTCTCAATCCGCCCCAATCAAAGCGAGGATTGAAACTTCTCTGGAGGCGGATCGCAGCCGCCTCAGCGACTCGGTGGAGACGGCACTCAAGCTGGGGGATGGGGTGGTGATCGTGAGCGTGGTTGGCGGCGCAGACAAGCTTCAATCCACCACAATTAAAGCGAGGATTGAAACTTGTCTGGAGGAGCATCTCTTCTCGGAGAAGTATGCCTGTCCGCATTGTGGCATCAGCCTGCCCGAGATCGAGCCGCGCAGCTTTTCCTTCAATAGCCCCCACGGCGCCTGTCCTGCCTGCACCGGCCTGGGCACCAAGCAAGAGTTGGATGCAGAGTTGATCGTGCCCGACCCCGAGCTTCCGCTAAGCCAGGGCGCTATCGAGCCTTGGGCCAAGGCCTCGAAGGGGGATAGCTACTTCTCGCACTTGCTCCAGGCCGTCGCAGAGCATTACGGCTTCTCAGTGGACACATCGTGGAGGGAGCTCCGTCCCGAAGAGAAGCGCGCTGTCCTTTATGGGAGCGGCAGCGAGACCGTTTCGGTGCGTTACACCAACCAGTACGGCAAGACGCGCATCCACGAGACGACCTTTGAGGGGGTAATCCCCAACCTGGAGCGGCGCTACAGTGAAAGCGCCTCGGAGAGCATGCGCGAGACCATCGAGGAGTACATGACCACGACCGCCTGTCCCGAATGTAAGGGCAAGAGGCTGCGCCCCGAGAGCCTGGCCGTCACCGCCGGAGACAAGTCCATCTATGAGCTGACGCAGATGTCCGTCAGCCAGGCGATCGTCTTCATCCAGCAGTTTTTCGAGCGCTTCTCCGAGCGCGAAAAGCTCATCGCCAGGCAGATCGTCAAGGAGCTATTGGCCCGTTTGCGCTTCTTGGAGGACGTGGGGCTGCACTATCTGACCTTGGATCGGGGCGCAGCGAGCCTCTCGGGCGGCGAGGCGCAGCGCATCCGCCTGGCCACGCAGATCGGCTCACAGCTCATGGGGGTGCTTTATATCCTCGACGAACCCTCGATTGGCCTGCACCAGCGCGATAATCAACGGCTCATCGAAACCTTGATTCGACTGCGCGACTTGGGAAATACTGTGCTGGTCGTCGAGCATGACGAGGCCACCATTCGCGCTGCCGATCACATCATTGACCTCGGCCCTGGCGCTGGCGAACATGGCGGCTATGTCATCTGCCAGGGCACTCTGGAGGATATCATGGCCTGCCCAGAGTCCCTGACCGGGCGCTATCTGAAGGGTGAAGCCTTTGTGCCAGTCCCCAAGAGGCGGCGCGCGGGCAGCGGCAAAGCCCTGATGGTGGTGGGCGCGCGAGAGAACAACCTGAAGAATCTCACCGTGCGCCTGCCTCTAAGCTGCTTTATCGCCATCACAGGCGTATCGGGCTCAGGCAAGAGCACGCTGTTGATGGAGATCATTCATAAACGACTGGCGCAGGTGCTGAACAAGGCCTCGACCCATCCTGGCCAGCACGATGAGCTTCTTGGAGTGGCCAACCTGGACAAAGTGATTGATATTGATCAATCGCCAATTGGCCGCACGCCCCGCTCCAACCCGGCGACCTATGTGGATGTCTTTGGGCCTATCCGCCAACTCTTTGCTTCTTTGCCCGAGGCCAAGATGCGCGGCTACCAGCCTGGCCGCTTTTCCTTCAACGTCAAGGGCGGGCGCTGTGAGGCTTGTCAGGGTGCGGGAATCATCCAGATCGAGATGCAGTTCCTGCCCGATGTCTATGTGCCCTGCGAGGTCTGCCACGGCAAGCGCTACAACCGCGAGGCGTTGGAGATCCGCTACAAAGGGGCGAACATCGCCGAGGTGTTGGATATGACCGTGGATGAAGCGCTACCCTTCTTTCAGAACATCCCGGCCATCAAATCCAAGCTGGAAACTTTGCATGACGTGGGCCTGGGCTACATTCGCCTCGGCCAACCCGCCACCACCCTTTCAGGCGGCGAGGCTCAGCGCGTCAAGCTGGCCAAGGAGCTTTCACGACGGGCCACGGGCCGCACCTTCTACATCCTGGATGAGCCCACCGTGGGCCTCCATATGGCCGATGTGGAGCGCCTGTTACAGGTCTTGGGCCGTCTGGTTGACGCGGGCAACACCGTGGTGGTCATCGAGCATAACCTGGATGTGATCAAGACCGCCGATTGGATCGTTGACCTGGGCCCCGAGGGGGGCGATGCGGGTGGCCGGGTCATTGCCGAAGGCACCCCCGAAGACGTGGCCGCAAATGACAGGTCCTATACAGGGCAGTTCCTGCGCGGCGTTTTGCCCGCGCTCAAGGGCGCGCCCCGAATGCCCCAGCCCGTGCCCTCGGGAGTAGTGCAAGGCAGCTAGCCAATAGCCGTACAAACCAAGGCCCTCTTGTAGTTCCCCGAATGGAAATACGCCCTTGAAGCCAAGACGATACTATCTGTGGAATATCGGCTGCCAGATGAACCGCGCCGACGCTTATCGCCTGGGCGAGGAGCTGGAAAAGCGCGGCTATGCGCCCACAAACCAGCCCGAGGCTGCTGATCTCGTCGTGCTCAATACCTGCGTGGTGCGCCAAAGCGCCGAAGACAAGGTGCTGGGCCGCTTGAGTTCTCTGAGCTCCCTCAAGCGGCGGGCCCAACGGTCGGCCCTGCTGCAGACAAGTTTTGATTCTCCCTACAGTTATCGTGAATCAAAACTTGTCTGCGTCATGGGCTGCTTTGTGGACGATATACAAGCTTTGGAGACGCGCTACCCCTATGTAGACGCCTTCTTCAAGCCCTCCGACATCGCCGGGCTGATGCACTTCGTCGAAGGCTGGGAGGCTGAGCAAGGAGAATGTCCTTCCCAGCGCCAACCCCTCACGGCGCCCCAAGTCTCTGATCTGGTGCCTATCAGTTATGGCTGCAACCATCGCTGCACCTACTGTATCGTCACCCTCCGCCGGGGGAAGCAACGCAGCCGGCCCATCGCCGAGATCGTGGCCGAGGCGCGTAGATTGGTGGGGCGAGGGGCCCGGGAGATCACCCTGCTGGGGCAGAATGTGGACGCTTATGGCAGCGACCTTCCCGATCATCCGACCCTGGCCGACATCCTCAGGGCCATTCACGATATTGAGGACCTGTGGCGCATCCGCTTTCTGACCTCGCATCCCAAGGATATGACCCAGGAGATCATCGAGGCCGCGGCGGCGCTGCCAAAGGTCTGCGAGTGTTGGGAATTGCCCGTTCAATCGGGGGATGATGCGATCCTGCGGCGCATGGCGCGGGGGTACACCGTCGAGCACTTTCGCGATCTGGTGCACCGCATTCGCGAGCGCATCCCACGCTCGGCCCTCAACACCGACATCATCGTGGGCTTTCCTGGGGAAACGAAAGAGCAGTTCGAGAGCACCTTGCGCCTCGTCCAGGAGACGCGCTTCGATACAGTGCACGTGGCCGCCTACTCCGTGAGGCCGGGCACGGCCGCCAGCGGTTGGGAGGATGATGTCCCTCCCGAGGAAAAGGAGCGCCGCCGTGCGCTCATAGAGGACGCGCAAACCCAGATCGCCGGCGAGCTCAACGCTGCTCTCTTAGGTCAGGAGGTGGAGCTGCTGGTGGATGGCAAGCAGCGAGGCCGGTGGCGCGGGCGCACGCGCACCAACAAGCTGGTGTTCTTCGAGAGCTCAGATAACTGGCTGGGGCGGTTGGTGCGGGTGCGTGTTACCTGGACTGGGCCATGGTCCATGCGCGGCGCTGTCTTGACCCCGACAGGTTGTCAGGCGTGATCACGAATGCGCGCATAGGATGAGTGGCAGCCGGACGGGTTCGGCCATGCGCAAGTAGCCCTCGTGCATTTTGGTGTACTGGCCCCCCCTCTCGTCATCTCGATAGGCCTCGAACTTGACCACATAGTCAGTCACATGGACCATCACAAAGGTGCTACGCGCCCCTGCTCCCCCTATCCCTTGTGCGTGCGCTGCATCCAACTGCCAGACGCCATCGAGTTTGGCGGCACTGTAGTTGTGCGTGTGGCCACAGATGTAGGCAACCACCTTGTTTTCGCGCAAGAGATTCCAGAAGCGATCGCGCCGCTCCGGGTATAGGTCCAGGCTATCGCCCAGGTGACGCACCCGCCCGTTATCTGCGTCAGGCTGAGGATATGCCGGCTCGTGGCCCACCACGAAAATGTGGTGCTTGTCCGTACTGCGCAAGTCGTTCGCCAGCCAGTCGTAGAGATGATCGGGTATATCCCCGCCTGTGACTCCCTCGCCATAGCTATCGCAATACTCGTTTAGCATCACAAAGTGAGCATTCTTGTAGTCGAAGGAGTAGGTGGTCGTCGGACAGCCCGTCGGCCCTGGATGCACATCACCATAATCATAGGCGTTTAACCACCACATGTTGGCGCCGAGGCTTGGCTCGTTCCCCCATCCCGGAAGATCGTGATTGCCCACTACGGGGTACCACTTGTAATTCGCGCCCAGGGTGCGCGTAATCGTCCACAATACCCCGCTTGGAGGATCCATATCGCCTGGGGTGATCAGAAACTCTCCTCCACCTAGGGCAGCGATCGCCTCAACAGCTCCTCTGAAGTACTCCGCCGTGTCGTATTGGCCTGGCCCCGCAAAATACCTCATGTCGGCGGCAACGGCAAAGGAGAACGCGTCGGGGCGGTCCCCTTGAAGGGCAATGCTCACATTGGGCGTTACTTCACGGTTGTCAGGAAGAGGAGTCTGAGCTCCAGCGCGAGGTATGATCAGGACCAACATCAGGGTCACAAGGGGAACCAGCACCAGATTTCGCTTAGGGTCGCTTGATCGGCTGGTTCTCATTCGGCGATCCTCCTTGCGACGCTGCCTCCTGCTGCCGGGACGGCGGCGCGCCGTTCTCAGGGCAGTTGGATCAAAGTAGGATAAAGCAGAGGGGCGAGATCTACCCTAACGTTCGCTCTTTTCCTCGTGCCCGCGGAAAATCAGCCTGAGCGGGCTGCCCTCGAACTTGAAATGCTCGCGGATCTGATTCTCCAGGTAACGCTCATAGGAAAAGTGCACCAGCCGCTCGTCATTGACAAAGAAGACGAAGGTAGGGGGATTGACGTCAACCTGCGTGCCATAGTAGAAGCGCAGCTTTGTGCCGTATTTGCTGGGCGGGGAGTGTCGCGCGGTGGCCTCGCGGAGGATGGTGTTGATCTGCTCCGTGCTGAGCCGCTGCTGGCGCTGTTCGTTGATGCGCAAAGCCAAGGGCAATATCTGGCTCACTCGCTGGCCCGTAAGCGCCGAGACAAAGAGCAAGGGCACAAAGGGCATGAACTTGAGCTCGCGCCGCACATAGACCTCGTATTGTGGCTGCGTGGAGTTATCTTTCTCGATGAGATCCCATTTGTTGACCAGCACAATGGTGCTTTTGGCCTGCTCACGGATGTAGCCGGCAATGTGGGCATCCTGTGCTGTCACCCCATCCACCGCGTCCAGGAGCAGGGGCACCACATCCGCACGGTTAATCGCCTTGAGCGCGCGCAGGACGCTATACTTCTCGATTCCCCCTTCGATGCGCCCGCGCCGCCGTATTCCCGCTGTATCAATCAGGACGATCTCTTGCCCGTGGAAACGCACGGTGGTATCAATGGCGTCGCGGGTGGTGCCAGGCAGCTCGCTCACGATGACCCGCTCTTCTCCCAGGATGCGGTTCAAGAGTGACGATTTGCCCACGTTCGTCCGCCCTATCAGAGCGATGTGCAGGACGTGTGGCTTCTCTTCCTCCTCGGGGGGCAACATGGGGAGAGCTCGCGTGATCGCTTCCAGCAATTCGCCGACGCCCGTTCCCTGTATCGCCGAGATGGGCAGCGGGTCGCCCAGGCCGAGGGCATAGAACTCGTGTACGTTCAGCTCGCGCTTCGTGTTATCGGCCTTGTTGATCGCCAGGATGATCGGCTTTTGGGTGCGCCGCAGGACATCGGCGATGTCGGCGTCAGCGCCCGTGAGTCCATCCAGAATATCGCCGATGAACACGATCACATCCGCCTCGTCAATGGCCACCTGGGCCTGGGCGCGCACCTGGGCGGCGATCTCGTCTGAGGTGGTAAGCACAAGCCCCCCGGTGTCCACGACGGTAAACACCCGCCCCTGCCACTCCGCATCCGCATACTGTCGGTCGCGCGTGGTGCCCGGAATATCCTCGACGATAGCCAGGCGCGCGCCGACGAGGCGGTTAAACAGCGTTGATTTGCCGACGTTGGGCCGCCCCACCAGGGCGACCAAAGGCTTCTTGGACATTATTTGGGTTTCGGCGTCAAGCTAGGGGAAACCACAACCGGTAGTGTGCCCAAGGCTCCTAACACCCCACCCGTTGGGGTAAGAAGGGAGCGCCACAGCATGGCCGGCAATGACCAAAGGTTACGCCTTGTAACCCCTAAGAGCCAACCGCTGCAACTCGCCCTTGACGCTTTCATGATTGCCCAGGAAGCGGCAAGGCACAGCCCCCTAACCCTCCAATGGTATTCCAAGCGACTTGGGCGCTTCATGGCCTTCCTTTCCGAGCGGGGCATCACAGCCCCTGAGAACATCACCCCTACCGATTGCCGGACCTTCCTGGTGGACTTGGAGCGGGAAGGCTTGAGCGCTAACACTGTACACGGGAGTGCCCAGGCTGTCAAGACCTTCTGCCGCTTCTTGGAGCGGGAAGGCTTTGCCCCTCAGAACGCTATGGCCCGCGTGACCATGCCCAAGGTGCCCAAGGTGATTATGCCCGCCTTCAGCATCGAGGATGTGCGAGGGCTTTTGAGGGCTTGCCGTTCGCCCAGGGATACGGCCATCGTGTTTTGTCTTCTAGACTCGGGCTGTAGGGCCGCTGAGTTCTGTGCCTTGAGGGTCCAGGATGTGGACTTGCGAAGCGGCTCAGTGCGCGTCATTCACGGCAAGGGGGGCAAGGATAGGACCTGCTATCTGGGGGCCAAGGCGCGGCAAGCCCTGGTCAAGTATTTGAGGGCACGGCCCCTCCCCCCCGACCGTATCGGGGGGTATGCGGGGATTCATTCGGGGGCCAGTGCCCCCCCCAGCCTGGTCCCCGTGTACACGGGGAGGGGGTACACGGGGGCGCTGTGGCTCTCCGTGAACACGGGGCAAGCCCTGACCGCCTGTGGGCTGGCCCAAGTCTTGCAGCGTTTAGGCGAGAGGGCCGGGGTTGCCCACTGTCACCCGCACACTTTCAGGCGGACATGTGCCCTGTGGAGCCTGCGGGCCGGCATGTCGGTTTACCACCTGCAAGCCATCATGGGGCATAGCGACTTGGAGACTTTGCGGCGCTACCTGGCCCTTGTGGAGAGCGACGCGGAAGAGGCCCATCGGCGCTTCGGGGCCGTGGATAACATGCTGTAGGGGGCTGACCATGACACCCGTCGAATTGGTTTACGTTCTGGCCATGGCGTTCGTCTTCTATGCCTGGCTGAGGGCGCTGCTTGAGTTGCTTGGGTAGGGTGCAAACGTGGGCGAGTGCCCACGGGCACATAGACAACCCCCGATGAGGTCATCGGGGGGAGGAGGTCCTGATGGACGTTACGGTACGTTGGTTGGCGTCGGATTCGCTGCTCCGTGAGGAGCTAGTGCGCGAGGGCGTGGGCAACCCTCAGAAGCGCGCTTTCAGCCTGGACGTGGGGACCATGACGCCCGTCGAGAGGCAGGCGGTGCTGGCCCTGGCCGGCATGAGCCTGAGCTACAAGGGCGTCGCCAGCCTGGGCGACATTGACCTGGGCCAGCGTTACCAGGTCCCCCGTGTACACGGAGGCGAGAAGGACTACCTCGGCAAGTGGTACGAGCGCGAGGACGTGAGGCTGGACCACCGGCCCGAGTTGGCCGAGGTGCTCACCCTGGGGGGCGAGCTCAAGCGCCTGGAGGACGAGGCGCTGGCCTTCCAGGAGGCGAAGGAGGCCGAGGCGCGAGAAGCCAAGCGCGTCCTGGAGGTTGCGGTAGACTGTGAGCGCGCGGCCATTGACGCTCTTGAGGTTGCCGGCGACGTGGCGGCTCTGGACACCTGGCAGCCCTCGGTGGTGTCCAGAGAGGAGGCCTCACACTACGGCCTCTATGAGCGCAGCCACAAGGCGTGGTCCGGCCTCAAGGCCAAAGCAGCCGACGCGGACAAAGCGCGCTGGATTGACGCTCATGGCAGCGCCCACCTCAAGCGCGCCGCGGCCGAGGGCTACGACTGCCGGCGCCTCTACGTCCTGGAGCGCGCGGCCATCGAGGCGCCGGAGCTCATCGTTGATTTCTACAACGGCGCGGAGTGGCGTGAGAGGGCCTGCCCCACGGTTGCGGCCCTGGACGCCCTCGAGGAGGCGCGGGTCCTTGAACTGGGGGAGCCGCTCATCGTCTGGCTGACCTCGGGGCCAAGGCCCTCGAAGGTGGAGGAGTACGACGAGCCGGTCGAGTTCGAGCCTTGCGAGGCGCTGGTGCTCAGGGGCTACTTGGGGAGGTATGACCTGGTGAAGATAATCTAGTGCCTTGCCCTGCATGCGCGGGGAGGGGCCTGGCTGCCGCGACGGGGCCAGGCCCTTTCCTTTGTGGCCTAATAGCTATAGATAATGGTTATTATCGTGAGTGAAGAGGGCGGGCGGCCCCTTCTCTTTTTACGCCGTTATCTGGGCAAGTCAAAAGACTCTGAGAACCCAATGGCCCTGACAGCCCGGCGGTAGTCTCTAGCAAGCAGTTGCTCGCGCTCATAAGCCCATTCGGGATGGACTTGATTCCAGGCCGCCATCTTCACGCGCCAGGTTGTGTGCTCTGGCTGGTCCAGAACAAAATCAACCAGTGCGGCTATCTTGGGTGATAGGGGCCGGCTCCGAGTATCGGGTTCCCTGATAGTGCGGCGGACATCACTGTACCAGTGCAACACATCCTGAGGGGACACCTCGGCGTCAATTTCCAAAACGATAAACTGGCGATTGCCCAACATTTCGACAACTGAGTGATAGCCGGCCACGCTCAGCGGTAACTCACCGGTCAAGACGAAATCAACAGCTTCTACCTCTTGCCAGTGGTAGTACCGCGCCAGCGTTTTGCAGAGGCGCTTCAACTCATACAGCGGCCCAGCATGGCTAATCATTGCCGCGCGAGCATACCCGATGGACTCCCTCCCCTCCCTGTTGAGGTCGTATGAAAGAAACTCACGCCCAAGCAGTTTCCTATGCTCGCTCTCCTGCTGCTTCTTCTTTTGGCGCATCATCCAGATGTGTGCCGCCTCCCGCGATAAGGGCCCATTTGCGGCGGGATAGCGGCGACGAAACCACCATAGGTCTTGCACCTCGGCGAGGGCCTCTTCTGAAAGGTAAGTCTCTCTGAAGAGCCGCACTACGTATTGCACTGCCTCTTTAGCCTGCAACTTGGCCAGGAGTCCCCAGCGGGGGTCAGGGGGGCGGAATGGCGTTGGCTCTTTCCTTTGGCGCGGGGGGGCAAGGGGGAGTGAC
>Ga0315279_10010051_pt1 | contig 11177 bp, 8 predicted proteins | sample YL17G06_20_MG_FD_203694 | JGI IMG/M metagenome (GOLD analysis project Ga0315279, IMG submission 203694) | Sediment microbial communities from Yellowstone Lake, YNP, Wyoming, USA - YL17G06_20 | ecosystem: Environmental > Aquatic > Freshwater > Lake > Sediment | place: USA: Wyoming | collected...
GTTCTTTCTTAGCAAGATATGGATACTAAGTCCACAGTGGGTTTTAAGAAAATGGAAATGGGCGGTTATTTTAGCTTTTATTCTTGGTGCTATTATCACCCCTACCCCTGATCCTGTGAATCAGACGCTGGTAGCTGGTCCAATACTTGTCTTATATGGTCTTGGATATCTGTTGGCTAAGATTGCGCGGGTAGGATTGCCATTCCGTTCGAAGAAATCTAAGTCATGAGGCGAGCAGTTTAAATACGTACGTAAGTTGTACTTGGAAGCGATTGACATTAACTTAGTTATTTCGTTGTGCGCTGTATTTAAACCTGAGTGCTTATTGTCATCGCTACCTGTTTTGTAGTATCTTATTATAGGTGTGTAATTAGACGGCCCTTGATTGAAGGAAGATTTGAGCGTTTGCTTACAACATACATTACCGGGGCGTAATGCAACATTGTGTATAGTGAAATAAGCCCCTGTAGCTCAGAGGATAGAGCACCAGCCTCCGGAGCTGGGAGCGGGCGTTCGAGTCGCCCCAGGGGCGCTTTAAAAAAGAGGTTTGAGTTAAAGATGAAAAATGATCTACTTGAGATTCGCTGGCACGGCCGGGGAGGCCAGGGGGCGGTAACAGCCAGTGAGATTCTGGCTGAGGCTGCTCTTGAGGAGGGCAAATACTTTCAGGCTTTCCCCGATTACGGACCCGAGCGGATGGGCGCTCCGGTCAGGGCTTATACCAGGATCAGCAAATCACCGATAAAGCAGCATTGCCAGATTACAAATCCTGATGCAGTTGTAGTATTAGACCCCACGCTGATTGGGGTCGTCGATTTTACTGAAGGTCTGAAAGATGGGGGAACGGTTATAGTTAATATCAGAAGTTCCCCGTCTGAATTGAGGAAGAGGCTCGGATTCACGGGTGGCAAGCTGTTTACGGTGGACGCGACGCGTATCGCAATCGACACGATTGGCAGGAACATTCCCAATACTCCGCTGGTTGGAGCCCTTCTTAAAGCCTTAGACGGTGTGTTAAGCAAAGAAGCGGTTCTGGATGGGGTTAAAAAGAAAATGGGAAGCAAGGTCAGTGAAAAGCTGGTGAAGGCAAATGTCGTTGCCTTTGAACGAGCTTATAACGAAGTGAAGGGTGAATAGAATGGCTTTAAAAGGTTGGCATGAGATCCTCATCGGCGGGATGATAACCGATGTAGGCAACTCCATCGATTACAAGACCGGTGACTGGCGTTCCTATCGTCCGATATGGGATGACAAAAAGTGCAACAACTGCAAAGTCTGCTGGGTCTACTGCCCGGACGGCTCCATTGTAGTGAAGGATGGAGTGATGATCGGCGTGGACCTGGATTACTGCAAGGGTTGCGGCATATGTGCTCAGGAATGCCCGCAGAAAGCTATCAAGATGATGGAGGAGACCAAGTTGAGGGAGGCGGTGAAATGACAACAATGCAGGTAGCGAAGTATAAAGGTATTCCGAAGGGGCTCGAGGGCGACAGGGCAGTAGCTGAGGCTATGCGCCAGATGAATCCCGATGTTGTAGCTGCTTATCCTATAACACCTCAGACAGAGATCGTGATGCGCTTCAGCGACTTTGTAGCCAATGGCGAGGTGGACACCGAATTTATTGCCGTCGAGAGCGAACATGCTGCGATGAGTTCATGTATCGGTGCCGCTGCTGCAGGTGGACGTGTTCAGACTGCGACCTCCGGTGCCGGAATGGCTTTAATGTGGGAGGTGCTCTGGGTAGCCACCGGCTCGCGTCTTCCGATTGTGATGCATGCGGTCAACCGATCGTTATCTTCTCCTTTGAACATACATTGCGACCATTCCGATACGATGGGCATGCGTGATGCGGGATGGGTTCACATTTTCGACGAAAACGTTCAAGAGGCTTATGACAACGCGATTCAGATGGTGCGGATCGCTGAGCACCCTGATGTCATGCTGCCTGCTCTCCATGCGCTGGATGGTTTCATAATCGGGCATAGCGTGGAGAGGCTGGAGACGCTTCCTGATCAAGCTGTGAAGGAATTTATCGGGACCTACAAACCGAAGTATTCGCTACTTGATGTCGAACATCCGGCAACCTTCGGTCCCATGGATCTGCCGGACTACTTCTCTGAGCATAAGCGCCAGCAGGCTGAAGCGATACAGAATGCGCTCGATATCATAGTACAAGTCGGCAAGGACTTCGGCGAGCTTTCAGGCCGCCCGTATGGTTTGATGGAAGGGTATTGCCTGGATGATGCGGATTATGTCCTGGTAGCCCTAGGTTCAACAGCCGGCACCTCAAAGGTGGCTGTAGATATGATGCGTGACAGCGGGGTCAAAGCAGGTCTGCTCAAGATACGCTGCTTCAGGCCTTTCCCCCACAAGATGGTGTCAGAAGTGCTGGGGAAGCGGAAAGTTATCGGCGTGCTCGATCGCTCTATATCCTTCGGCGCTCAGACAGGGCCTTTGTGCCTGGAGGTCATTGCTTCCTTCTTTACTCATGGCTGTTATCCAAAAGTAGTGAATTACGTCTACGGGCTCGGCGGACGTGATATAGTTCCAACACAGATATGTGAGATGTATAAAGAGCTGGTAGAGATAGATAAAAAAGGAATTACAGGCCCGGTCCAAAGGTTCTTTGGTGTAAGGGATTAGGAGATAATCATGGTGCTTGATCTAGAGTTAGAAAAACTTTCAGTTGAAAGGGATTTGCTGGCGCCAGGACATCGGCTTTGTGCCGGATGCGCTGAGCCTATGGCGATACGCCAGATTTTGCATGCGGTGGGCGAGCCAGTAGTAGTCGGCTCATCAACCGGATGTGTGGAGGTGACGACGACGCCGTTCCCTTTCACTTCATGGCGTGTGCCATGGATACATAGCGCGTTTGAGAACGTATCCTCCACGATATGCGGAGCTGAGGCCATGTATCGCTCGCTGGTGAGGCAGGGCAAGATGGAGGATAAAGGCATCAAGTTCGTGTGTTTCGCCGGCGACGGTGCCACATATGATATCGGCCTGCAATGGATCAGCGGTGCAATGGAGCGGGGCCATAAATTTCTCTATGTATGCCTTAATAATGAAGCCTATATGAACACAGGCATTCAGCGTTCCAGCGCCACGCCATTCGGCGCATGGACCACTACCTCACCGGATGGCAAGGTGCGGTTTGGCAAGAAGGAGCATCGCAAGGATGTCACTGCTATAATGGCAGACCACAATATCCCGTATGTAGCTCAAGCTTCGCCACATGCCTGGCGCGATCTGATGGCCAAGACGAAGAAAGCCATAGCTTGCGACGGCCCTGCATTCATCAATGTGCTCGTTCCATGTCAGAGGGGATGGCGCTATCCCGGTGAGAAAACAATCGAGGTAGGCAGGCTCGCTGTCGATACGTGCGTCTGGCCTCTTTATGAAGTAATCAACGGTGAGTATTCGCTGACTTATAACCCAAATCCTAAGAGGCCTATTAAGGACTGGCTTGATTCTCAGGGCAGGTTTAAGCATCTGGCGACCCCTGAGAATGCGCCGATTGTCGAGCAGATGCAGGCGTGGGTCGATTTGCAATGGCAGAGGCTGCTGGAGCGCTGCAAGGTCGCGTAGGGCGTTCATTCCCTGTGCACGTTCCTTGACCTTTCCTCCCCTATTTGATATATTCCCCGCATCGGGGTGTGGCGCAGCGGCTTAGCGCGCATGGTTTGGGACCATGAGGCCGTCGGTTCAAATCCGACCACCCCGACCATTTATTTAATTCGATAATGTATGAGTGAAAGCTATATTCCGAACCCCCTAAATCCCCCACACGTTGGGGGACATAAAAATTGGGGGACACCCCCAAACCCCCGGCAGGAGGCTCATCTCCTGCACCTTGGATACTGATCCTATGAGAAAAGTCTAATGGCAGAGGAATGGGATATTCTTTGTAAGGAAGCCAGGGCCCTTGGTGCGCAAGGGCAATATAGCGATGCGCTGATCGCAGCGGAAAAGGCGCTTAAACTCGCCCAGCAGGCTCTTGGTCCGGTTGATCGCGTTGTAGACAAGTGCCTGATGGTCATTGCCGGTCTTTACGAGGATCAGGAACAGTACGCGGAGGCCGAATCTTTCTACAAGCGTTCATTGGCGATGCGAGAGGAGGCTCTTGGTACGGATCATTCTGGCGTGGCCGGGGGCCTGCTCAGCCTGGCAGTGTTATACCGTAATCAGAAACAGTATGCGCAGGCCGAGCCGCTCTTCAAACGCGCGCTGGGGATCATGAAGAAGGCTTACGGTCCCGATCATCCCAATGTAGGCGATGTCCTGGAAAGGCTCGCGTCAATCTATCATGAGCAGGGCGAGTATGCTAAAGCCGAGCCTCTCTACGAGCGCGAACTGGCGATTATGGAGAAGCTTTACGGCCCGGACAATCCCGATGTGGTCATGTATATAGAAAACCTGGAGAGGGTTTACTGCGATCAGGGCCAGTATGCCAAGGCCGAGCCCCTCTGCAAGCGCGCGCTGGCGATCTGGGAGAAGACTCACGGCAAGAATAGTTTCGCCGTATCCGCGAGCATGGATGTCCTCGCTGAGATATACAGGAAGACGTCGCGGGAGAAAGAGGCCAAACCGCTGGAGGTACAGGCGACGCATATCCGCGCCAGGAACTGGGATCTTCTGGATAAGGAAGACCTCTACCTTCGTGATAAAGAGGAATCTGACGATGCGGCGATCGCGGCGATGGAAGAACTTGAAGCCGTCGAGGAGGCAGCGGGTCCGGAACATGAAGACCTGGTCGCGATCCTGGATACCATCGCGTTGCTTTATTGCGAACAGGCCCAGTCAGAGAAGGCCGAGTCGCTCTACAAGCGTGCGCTGGAGATCATAAAAAGGGCCGACAGCCCGGATCATCCCGATGTGGCCCGGAGCCTGATCAACCTCGCTACAGTGTACCTTGTCCCGAAACGTGCGGAGCAGGCCGAGCCGCTCCTCAAGCGCGCACTGGAGATCAGGGAGAAGGCCTACGGCCAGAGTGATCCTAATGTGGCGGTGGTCATGAGAGACCTTGCGGCGGTGAACGCGATGCAGGGACAGTATGCGCAGGCCGAGTCGCTCTACAAGCGCGCGCTGGAGATTGCGAAGAAAGCTTACGGCGCGGATGATTATAGGATAGTTGGCTTCATAGAACAGCTCGCTGAGCTGTACAATGACGATGGGCAGTACAATAAGGCCGAGCATCTCTTTAAGGGTGCACTGCGTATCATGGAGAAGCAGTACGGCGAGGTTGACCCCATCTTGCTTGCAAGCATTGACGGGCTTGCCAGGGCTTATCGACAGCAGTCGGCGTTTAGCTCAGCGGAGTTGTGTGAGCGACGGGCAGCGCGTATCCGTGCCTAGCCCGTGGCGTTCGGGGACGCCGATGAAACCGTGCAATTAAAGCTTTATCTCTTTGACCCGGCCAACCTGGCCGCTTTCCAGGCGGACCTTGATGCCGTGGGGATGAAAAGGGGATCTGGTCAGGATATTTTTGACTATGCCTTCGGTCAGCTTCCCGGACCGCTGGTCTTCCTTCAAAGTAATTAAAACATGCGATCCCGGTCTGATGTCAGCGCGATTGGTGCCGTTCATAGTAATTTTATATTAACATATATCGACAATGTGCGGGTTCAAGTTCTGCTTTGAACCCCCTTTATCCCCCAGTCTTGGGGGAATTTTAGTTTAGGGGACACCCCCAAACCCCTGGTCCTTCCGCGGAAGGACATCTCTTTGTTAAGCTAACCTCTCCTTTTACAGGAGAGGGCTGGGGTGATGACAATAGCTACCCCATAATTTGGGGGCTTATGTAGGGGCGAGGTATCTTCGCCCGTCCGTGCCCCTAAGGCGGAGCCTCTTCCCCCTCTTTTTAGAAGAGGGGGTTAGGGGGAGTTCCTTTTATTTTCTTCCCTCTCCCTCTGCAGGGAGAGGGTCAGGGTGAGGGTCCCCCGTCATTCCGGCGAAAGCCGGAATCCAGCGTAACGAAGTACGGTATAATGATTACCGTCGAAGGTTGAGATAATAGCATGAGCACTGAGTACATCTATGAATCGATTCCGCCGAGCGAACGGTCGCCGTACACCGATCATCCCTTCGGGATATACAATATCGAGCTGACAAACAAGTGCCCCATGAAATGCGTCATGTGCCCGCGCACGAGGAACATGACGCGCCCGCAGGGATTTATGGATTATTGGTTATATAAACGTGCCATTGACGAGCTGGTATCGCGTAATCCCGAGTATGTCGACAATCGCTTGGTATGGCTGCATCATTTCGGGGAGAGCCTGCTGCACCCGCGCTTCGGCGATTGCATCGCATACGCTGCGTCTAAAGGTGTGCGCACCGCCCTATCCATCAATCCGATCATGTTACGTGATGATATCGTCGATGAACTGCTGAAATCTGAGCCGTATTTACTGTGTATGTCCCTCGACGGCCATGACGAAGAGTCGTTCTACCGTATCCGCGGCGTGAAGAGGTCGTACATGGTGTCGCACGACCGTCTCATCAACTTCCTCGATCGCAAGTCGAAGAATAACAGCCGTATCCAGGTAATGGTCTCCATGATCGATTTTAATATGAATGAAGAGAGTATAAAGGCTCAGGAATCATACTGGGGAAATGTTGCGGGGGTGGATCAATTCTTATGTAAAGACTTTTCCACCTGGGATGGTAATGCAGGTGATATTAATGCGCTGGCCAGAAGCGACAGTCGAAATGCGGGCGCGGTCGATACGTCTGCGGTGGCCTGCACCCTGCCCTGGGAGGTGATGACCGTGACGTGGAACGGGGACGTTGTGCCCTGCTGCTACGATTACGATGCGAAAGTGGTGCTGGGAAATATGGGAAAACAGTCGCTGAGCGATATCTGGAATGGGGAGAAGCTCCAGTCGATCCGCAGGGAGTTCATTGAGAACAGGGTGACGAATCCTCTCTGTCGACATTGCGAAAAGCTGTACATGCCGCTGGAGCGGCGGCGATTATAGAGGATGAGCCCGGGTCCAGGCTTTGCTGTTGAACCCCCTTTATCCCCCAGTCTTGGGGGAATTTTAATTAATCTGGGGGATACCCCCAGTTCCCCCGCCAGAGGGTGATCCCTCTGGACACCCTTTTACAGCTAACCTCTCCTTAAACAGGAGAGGGCTAGGAGAAGGCCGTATGTTCCTAACTCACATCTGTCATTCTGAATCCTTCTAGCTAGCTTTATCTTGGAAGGATGAAGAATCTCGAGATACTTCGGCGCTACCTCAGTATGACAATTAACAATAATTCCTGTTTGCTGTGGCGGAGCCTCTTCCCCCTCTTTTTAGAAGAGGGGGTTAGGGGGAGTTCCTTTAAAACTACTTCCCTCTTCCTCCGCAGGGAGAGGGTTAGGGTGAGGGCGAGACATTCGCAGACCCGCCGCGTAGGGGCAGGGCTTGCCCTACCCAATAAAGAGGGCGCATGCAATGCGCCCCTACATTTTGGATCAATCGTGTAGGGGCGAGGATAATCTCGCCCTCAATAAAAAAACCCGGGAGCGGTTGAAACCCCCGGGCTTTTCTTATTTGATTCTTAATTCACTTGTTAATAAGGGAACGGAGGCATGCTGAGGTCGCCGAGTTCGCGGATCCTCTTATGAAGCTCCTGCTCGGTCCAGCGCTTGCCGATGTCGACGGACTTTCCCAGCGTCCACGGGATGAATACTTGAATCTTGCCGCCCATTACGGTGAAAACGTGCCCTGTGATATCTGCCGCCTGGTCGCTGGCCAGATATACAACCAGGGGTGAGATGTTCTCAGGCGCCCATACATCGAAGCTACCATCAGCCGGCGGCTTCTCACCCATGATCCCGGCCGTCGTTGAGGAACCAAGCGTCATCCTGCTCCTGGCCATTGGCGCTATAGCGTTGGCGGTCACGCCGTATTTGGCCATTTCACGGCCCCATACCATGGTCAGCGCTGCGATGCCGCCTTTAGCTGCCGCGTAGTTCGCCTGTCCGGCGTTGCCGCCGAGTCCGGCATGGGAGACTGTGCTAATAATGCGCCCCTTAATTAATGCATTGCCGGCCTTGCTCTGCTCGTAGAAGTAGATGCAGGCCCATCTGCCACAGGCGAAGGTGCCCTTCAGGTGAACTTTAACAACCATGTCGAATTCTTCTTCGCTCATCTTGAAGGTCATCCTGTCGCGCAGGAAACCGGCGTTGTTAACCATGATATCCAGCCTGCCCCATTTGTTAATGGCAGCATCGATGATCCTCTTCGAGGAATCCCACTCAGCGACGCTGTCTGCATTGGCTATCGCATCGCCGCCGGCCTTCTTGATTTCATTCACTACCTCCTGTGCCGGGGTGGCGGATGCGCCTGTGCCGTCCGCTGCGCCGCCCAGGTCGTTGACGACTACCTTGGCTCCAGCCTTGGCCAGGAAGAGCGCATGCGCCCTGCCCAGTCCTCGTCCGGCACCGGTAACTACTGCAACTTTTCCATCTAACATACCCATACCTTTGCTATCCAACCTCCTTTTTATATATTCTTATATCTTCGGTTTAAGAGCTGACCGATGTAATTATACTATAATTCTTTATTGTCATTGCGAGGAGCACAGCGACGCGGCAATCTCGTCGTTTCTGTAACATGATGTAAATGAGATTGCTTCGCTTCGCTCGCAATGACAGCGGGCGAACACATGGGTTCGCCCCTACACGAAATTGATGTAGGGGCAGACCTGCGTGTCTGCCCTTATGACGGTAATCGTGTAGAGACGCAATATGTTGCATCTCTACGTTACCCCCTTTTTTTTAAGGTTCTAGAGTCCCACGATGCAGACGCTGACAATGGGCGCGTAGGGCTCGTTGCCCATGTTGTGGGCTAAACCGATCTTCGGGTTCTTTATCTGGCGCTTGTCCGCCCGGCCCTGCAATTGCAGGTACAGCTCATAAACCATCCTGATGCCCGATGCCCCGATGGGATGCCCGAAGCACTTGAGGCCTCCGTCCGGCTGCACCGGCAGCGGGCCGGTGAGCTCAAAGAAGCCGGCCTCGATGTCTTCCTTAACCTTGCCCCTCTTGCTGAACTGCAGGTCCTCCATGGTGACGGCCTCGGTGATGGAGAAGCAGTCGTGCACCTCGGCCATGCTGATCTCCTTGCGCGGATCCTTGATCCCGGCCTCCTTGTAGGCGGCGATGCCGGCGCGGTGGGCCTCCTCGACATGGGTATAGTCGTACTCAGAGGTCATCCGTCCCGATGTCGGGCTTACCGATATCTGTAATGACTTTATGTAAACAGGGTCCTTGCGGTATTTCTTGGCATCCTCGGCGCGCACGAGCACGCACGCGGCGGCCCCGTCGCTGACTCCGCAGCAGTCGAACAAACCTAATGGCCAGGCGATGATCGGCGCCTGGAGCACCTGGTCTATGGTCAGCTCCCTGCGCAGGTGTGCCTTGGGGTTCAGCGTGCCGTTATGGTGGCTCTTGATGGATATCTTGGCCAGCATCCTCTTCCCTTCCTCGGGGGAGAAGCCGTAGCGGCTGAAGTACCTGGTGGCCATCATGGCGAAGACGCCGGGCATGCTGGACTGGTAATGGGTGCCGGTGCGGTTCTCCATCCCCGGCAGTCCGCTGCCGCCCTCGTCCTTGAGCTTCTCGAAGCCCACCGCCAGGACGACGTCGTATATGCCGGCGGCGATTGCGTAAGCAGCGTTTCTGATGGCCTCGTGGCCCGAGCCGCAGGCGTTCTCCACCCTGGTGACCGGGATATACTGCAGCTTCAGCGGCTCGCTAAGGGAGCGCCCCCCCATCCCGCTGAAGAGGGAGCCGACCCATGCCGCCTCTATGTTTTTCGAAGTGACGCCGGCGTCCTTGTAGGCCTCGCTCACCGCATCGACTATCATATCGCCGGGGCCCTTGGTCCAGAGCTCGCCGAATTTGGTGCAGCCCATGCCGACTATGGCAACTCTATCTTTAATGCTTCCTGTCATCTCATCCGTCTCCTTTAAAACCTCACCGGGCGGACTTTCCAGAAGTAGTTGGTCAGCCCCCTGTCGAGCTGCAGCTTTCTGAAGGTAAACTCGACCCTGGTGCCTACTTTGATCTCATCCGGATTCCTGTCGGTGAGGTCGAAGAAGGCCCGGCCGCCGCCCTCGAACTCCACCAGGACTACGGATGCAGGCGGGTCGACCACCGGCGCCAGCTGGTCATGCGTGTAGCTGAACACGGTAGATGTTTTCCCGGAGAAGCAGTAGTCGTCGAAGTCGTCCTGCGACTGGCACTTGGCGCAGATCCTGATCGGCGGGGTGCTCATAGCACCGTTATCGTACTGCGGCTGTCCGCACTTTCTGCACTTGACGCCCCAGAGACCGAGGAGGATCTTCCTGTCGCGCCAGGTGGCCGACATGCGAATGTGCTGCTTGTCAGGTCTCCTGGCTGCCTCGAGCGGCACGATATCGCGCCATTTCAGTATGCTTTCGTAGTTATCATATGATTTCTTGATAAAGAGATGTTTGATCAGTCCGCGGCGCTCGGGTAGCCTGGTGATGGCATCGGTGACCTTGAGTATCATGCAGTCCACGCCGTTGCCGTAGCCGGCATAGAGTATCACGTCGCCCGGCTTGGACATCTCGAGACATGCCGAGAGCATCTGCGGGGCCATGGCGCTTCCCGTCATGCCCATGTTGAGGAACAGGCCCATCGGGTCCTGGAGCTGCTCCGGCTTGAAGCCGAGCTCGGTCGCTACCTTGCCGTGCCTTCTGGCGTCTCCCGGCGGATCGAAGACGGCCTTGGTGATATCTTCCTTCTTCATCCCGGCCTTGGCCAGTAAGGCCTTGATGGCTACGGGAACGAGCTTGGAATAGCCCTCGTCCATGACCATGCGCTCCTCCCAGAAGCGTATGAATATATCGTTCTCGCCGCGCCATGTGGCGACGAGATCGTCCGATGTGGAATATGTACACAGTATCTCAGCGACCACGTCCTTGTTACCCAGCAGGAACGCGGCTCCGCCGTCACCCAGCGATTGCTCTGTCATGCCGCCGGGGGCAGCGATGCGGCAGTCGGCTGCGGCCACAAGTATGCTGTCGGCCGAACCGGCCTTTATCGTGTCGTAGGCCATTACTAACGCTGTCGAGCCGCACCTGAGCGATGTGGTGAAATCCGCGGTGCGGATGTCGTCGCGCATGTTCAATGCTAATCTCATCGTTGCGGCGGATTG
>Ga0315279_10010052_pt1 | contig 11174 bp, 2 predicted proteins | sample YL17G06_20_MG_FD_203694 | JGI IMG/M metagenome (GOLD analysis project Ga0315279, IMG submission 203694) | Sediment microbial communities from Yellowstone Lake, YNP, Wyoming, USA - YL17G06_20 | ecosystem: Environmental > Aquatic > Freshwater > Lake > Sediment | place: USA: Wyoming | collected...
TCTCGCCGCGGTAGATCGGATTGCATGCAAACAGCACGACGTGGCCCTTGTCCACCGGGACATCGACGACCACCGGCCGCTGCGCGATGTCCGCGCCCCCGTCGAGCAGTCCCGAAACGAGCAGCGTGTTCTGCGCATCGAAACGCAGTGCCACGCGCGGCCGGAACTGCGGCGGGATGATGTTCGGCGGGTTGTTCTTCAGCTGCTCGTCGGTCGGCAGCGCGTACTGCCAGGGCTGCGTCGGCGGCCGCTCGGGCAGCGGCTTCAGGTTCGTCCCCTCGAGCGTCGGCCGCCCCTGCACCACGTCCGCGTCGTCGGGCGTGCCGCGTCCGGTCGGCCGGCTGGCGCCACCACCGCCGCCGCGTCCGCCACCGGCCGCCGCCGGCGGCGCGCCACCGCCACCGCCGCGCCCTCCGCCGCCGGTCGTGGCGCTCACCGTGAACGAGTCGCCGCTGTTGCTGTACATCGCCAGGTTGTCGGGCACCCCGTACACGATCGGGCTCGCCTCGTCTACGATCCTGGTCCGCAGCAGCGATCCGACCACCCGCGTCGTCGTGCCGGCGCGATTCAGGCTGACGCCGTAGCTGAAGTTGTTCGTGATGGCGAACTCCGCCGTGCTGTTCGACCCGATGAACACGCCGCCCTTCGCGATGAAGTCGCGCAGGTGCATCAGGCCCTCGAGCCCCATGCCGATCCGCGTGTCGTCCGTCTGTGCCCACGTGCCCACGTTCGGCATTTCAGGCGACTGCTTCCACGGGATGGGGTTCTTCCAGAGCGGCGTCCCTTCAACCGCCCCCTGTCCCCCGCCCGGCCCGAACACGATCACGTCGTACTTGTCGCGCAGGTTCGCCGTCTTCCTGATCGCCGCCGGGTCGATGTAGTCGTACGGCACCCCGTAAATGTCGAACGCCTGGCGCCACCAGCCTTCCGTCTGGGTGCTGCCCCACTGGTGGAGGATCGCCACCCGCGCCGCGCGCGCCGGATGCGACTTCACCGACGGCGCCGCGCTTAGCCCGTACGCCTTCAGGCCGAGTTCGCTCGTCACCTTGTCGAGATCCGCCTGCCCGACCCCCTTGATGAGGAACGAGCCGCGGTTGAACTTCGTGCCGTTTGCCTCGAACGGCTCCTCCGCCATCTGGATGTCCGCGTCCTTCAGCTTGTAGCGCAGCGTGACGAGCGCGTTGTCCGCATTGTGGTTGATCGCGAACATCGTCGGTTCGGCGGCGGCGCCGCCGCCCGCCGTCCCGTCGCCGTTGTGCGCGCTTGCGGTTGTCGGCGAACCGCTGACGCCGCTGGGCGGCCTCACCTCGCCCTTCACGAGTTCCACCGGGACGTCGAGCACCTTGACGTCGGTGATGCGCACCGCCTGCACGCCAAAGCCCTCGGGGAACGTCCAGCCGGTGTCGTCGTACGGACGCGTCTGCGGATCGTTCGGGGCCCAGTACTGGTAATCGAGCAGCGCATCGGCGATGCGCGAGTACGGCTGGTCCATCCGGACGATGTAGCTGCCGGCCGGGAACTCGCGGGTCGGCGGCGGCGCCGGGGTCGCGGGTTGAGCCGGCGGCGCTGGCGCCGCCTGGCCCGCCGCAGCCAGCGGCGCGCCCTCACCCGCGGCCGACGGCGAAGGCGGTCCGCCTCCCCGCCCTCCCCTGCCCCCGCGCCCGCCCGCCGGCGCCTGCCGAACCGGCAGGGTCACGGTGAACGGCGCCGTCGCGCGCGAGATCTCGACGCCCTGCTTCTGCAGCACGCGCAGCAGCTCGGCCTGCGTGCCGAGGCGCGCCTCGCTCGCCGGCAACACGTAGGCCGCCGGGCCCTCGGTCTTCGGCTTGAGGACCGAGCGTTTGCTCTTGTCGTAGAAGTTGCGCAGGAAGTAGACCCGGTTGTTCGCGAAGAAGTTCAGCGAGACGATGATGCCCGTCTGCTCGTAGTTGTTGTTGTTCCTGAGCGACCAGCGGACGCGCCCGATCGGCGGATTCTGCCGGAACCACGTGCGCGCCGTCTCGTTCGCCGAGAGCGTGCGCTCTTCCGTGTCCGCGTTGCCGCCGTTGCCGAACGTCTCGTACAACCGGCTGATGCCGTTGTGCATGGCCGCGAAGAACATCAGGTACCCGGGCGACCAGGTGTCGAACGTGCCCCACGCGTACACGCCGGGCATCCCCATGCGGGTCATCTCGTTGACGTTGTTCCACCCGATCAGGTGCCACTCGTTGGTGAGAATCGGGTCGAGCCACGCATTGTAGGGGCCGTTGCCCACCGTGTTGTCGTAGAGGAACGAGCCCGACTCGTGCAAATCGTGCAGCACCTGCGCCTTCCACCCGAGGTAGGTGTTCAGCACGTTCTGCGAGAGCTTGAGCGTGAGGCCCATCGCGTCGCGGTTGTTGTCGTGACCCACGTAGTGACCCGAGTAGACGGCGCTCGGCGGCGTGTCGTTCGGGTGCTTCTTCCGCCACTCGTAGACGTCCACGACGCGGTCGCGGCCGTCCGGCTCGACGACCGGCGTGATGAGCGTGATCACGTGCTCGCGGATGTTGCGAATGTACGGGCTCTCGTCGACGGCCAGCCGGTAGGCCAGCTCCATCAGCGCCGTCGGCGCGCCGGCTTCGTTCGAGTGAATCGTGCCCGTGATGTAGTAGATGGGCGCCGCGCGCCTGGCGATCTGATCCGCCACCGCGTCGTCCATCTTGATGGTGCGCGGGTCGGCGAGCCGTGCGAGGTCCGCCTTGTTCTGCTCGAGCTTCGCCATCAAGGCTTCCGACGCGACCGCGACCGCGATCATCTCGCGCCCTTCCTCGGTCGTGCCGATCGCATACACCTTCGCCCGCGGCGTGGACTTCGCCAGCAGGCGCATGTAATCGTGCACCTCCTTCGAGTACGGCAGCTTGCCGGGCGCGCCGGCGATGTCGCCGAGAATCGCCTTCGGCGTCGGGACGGTCTTCGACGCCGGCATGTAGTCCACGACCGGCGAGAGGAAGAACGTCTCGGTCGTGTACTCCTTGATCTTCTTCGTGTACTCCTCGTCGATCGGCTGGTTCGGATCCCGGCCCGGCCTCGCCGTGGCGAGATCGGCGTCGGTCAGCTTCGCCGGCTTGCTGGACGGCTTGTTCTGCCCGGCCTGTTGGGCCGACAGCAGCATGGGCATGGCTGCGATGAGCAGGGCCAGCAGCATTCGTGTCGTGGACGCGTGACGGTTCATGGAAGACCTCATGGTGCGGGGATTGTAATCGAGGCGGCCGCCGCAGACCATCTTTTACGGCCGGCGATGTGTCGGGACAGGCCCGATTCGATTGCCGTGCGGTGACTCGCGGGCGGGAAATGCGGTTGATCTCGGTCGAACTAGGCGCCGATGTGCGGCTTCCGCCTCGTCATTTCTGCACCTTTCGCAGTGTACGCGTCGGCCTCGCATCGAGCGGCTTGCCATCCACGCTCACGACCGCACGGACCACGACGTCGCCAGGCGGCATGTCCTTGATCGGAAAGGTCATCGACGCCATTCGCAGATCGTCGCGTACGGCCTGCACCGTCCCCGGCAACACGGCAAGCGCACGACTGGTCTCCGACGCCGCCAGTTCGAACACGGCGGTGACGTTGGCCGCCTTTGGCGCTCCGTAGATCTCGACGACGCCAAGCGCGACCGGCTCCGACACGAACTGCAGCAGCGGCATGAAACCCGACTTCCTCTCCGTGCCGAGGACCAGCGCACCGAGCGTCACCGCTCCCGTGTTCGGCGGGTCCACGGTGATCTGGTGATCGACCGTTCCCACTGCGCCCGATGCGTCCCTGACCGCCACGCGTAGACGATACGTGCCTAGCGCGGGAGCGTTGAGGGGGACGACCACGGGCGTCTCCTTGAGCCCGTCCCGCTGTCCAGTCCATTGCGCCCGCGGCGTGCCCTTGTCGTCGAACAGCGCGATGCCGGCCTCGGCCAGTGACGCGCCCGGTTCCGAGGGCTCGAAGATGCACACGACCTTCAGCCGTCCATCCGCCGATACGCGTGAGGTGTGGACCGCCGCGCGAAGAGGCAGGTCGCGGAACACCCTGGAAGCCGAAAGCAAGTCGCGCAGTTTCACCTGCGCGGCCTTGGCGTCGCGCGGCCCGGCCTTCGGCATCACGATGGATGGCCACGCCCGCACCGTTGCACCCGGTCGTGCGACGCTGACCTCGACGCGCTGCGACGAGCCGTTCTGTTCCTCGGGCGTCACCTCGAAGGCCGCCACGTAGTAGGCAGAGGTCTCGACCGCGATCCGTTTCACGGCCGGCTGTTGGTTCCCAACCAGCCGGATCACGGGGTTCCCCGACAGGCCCGCCACGTGTTCGAAGCCGCCCGTCATGTCGGCCGAACGCGCCGCGCCGGAAACCGTGTCGTCCACGACTTCGATCCCGAAGACCTGCGCGCGCGAGGCGGCAGCGGCGGCCGTCAGGTCGTCCAGATCGCGCGGCTGGATTTCGCACGGGCCGGCGGGCCCCTGGCCCCGGCGGCTGACGGATTCGACGACCGTCGGAGGCGAGAAGCCGTTTGACACGAAGACGACCACCGTCGGGACAGACGGCACCACGTTCTCGAAGACCGCCAGCAGCACGTCGAGATTCCTCCGCGTCCGGCATGTCGCCTCCACCTCGGACTCGGTGGGCGATCCGTGCGCGGTCAGGCCGGCGATGGCTGCCCGCACGGCGTCGTGCGTGGTGGTTAGATGCACGCGCGCCTTCGCATCCCTGGGCACAATCCAGGCCACATGATCGGCGGGCGAGAATTCACCGAGCATGCCCGCGAGCATATCTGCGACCTGCTTGGTCCGGCTGGCCTGGATCCCTTCGTCGTCGACCACAATCAGAACGTCTCGCCCGTCGGCCGCCGCCGCAGCGTTGGTGACGAACGGGGCCGCCGGTGCGCTGACGGGGGCGGTGGGCGGCGTCTTGGCGGCGGCGCGTACCTGCACGACATCCATGGCGACGATCTCGCGTGCCCGGCGGCCGACCTTCAAGGTGACCTCCTCCGGCCGCAGATTGCGTATCGGGGTGCCGTCCTGTGTGACAACGCGGAAATCGACGGTCACCAGCCTGGGACCGGGGGTTCCCTGTGCCTGGGAGTGCGCCCAGGGTGCTGCGCTGACGGCGATGGCGAGGAACCAGAGGACCACGATACAGCTGCCAACGCGGGCGAGAGAAGTGCGCATGGCGTAAAAGCATACCCTGATTGACCACGGAAGGCACGTGCCGGATTGAAAATTCGGCGCGCCTGCGAGGAAGGTAGGGGCGCAACGTGTTGCGCCCCTACTCCAAACATCCGTATTTCGGAGAACGGCGGGTCGAATTCCGTGGCCCGGCGAGCAGCGGCCCGTCGCGAAATCCGCGGGATTCCATCCCGCGGGAACTGGAACGCTTCCTGCTTGCCGCAGCCGCCTTATCACCCGGATTTGGGCGGAGAGGCGGCTTGTCCGGCCCGTTGATCCCTTGACGAGTCGGACGAGAAGCGATAGCCTCTCGGCGGTCACACCGTTCGGACGGCAGGTCGCGATCCAGGCGTCGCTCGGCGTCGTGCGTCTTGCTCGTTTCCTCCAGCATCGGATTGTCGTCAGGCTCCTTGGTGTTCGGCCCGGTTCGCTCCGTCGTCGAGTACGTCGGGACCTGAAGCCCGGAACTTACGTGGGTGAGACTCGGTGGGCCGCTTCTGCGGTCCCACCCGCGGCGGGGCCCCCTTGCATCTTCTCCTCTAGCCCTCATCGGTTCGGCGTCCGGTCGTCGTCTCTTCGTCGCTTCTCGGCGTGGCCGGGTCCTGCGTGGAGGTGCGTCCGTGCGTCTGCTCCTCCACTTTTCGCGTGGCGCCCGCGGCTCGTGTCGCTGGTGGCCTTTCCTGTTGTCGCTTGGGGAGGAAGGAACCGATGAATCACAGCTTGGGTCACTGGAAACTTGTGTGGGCACTTGCCGTGGTGCTGGCGCTGGTCAGCACATTCGCGTCCGCGCAGGGCGCGAGCTCGACTTCCTCGCTGTCGGGTCTGGTCGTGGACTCCTCAGGGGGGGTGATCCCCGGTGCGGACGTCGTCGTCAAGAACAACGCGACGGCAACCGAGTACCGCGCCACCAGCGACAGCGCCGGCCGATTCACCATCCCGTCGATCAACCCCGGGATCTACACCGTCAAGGTGTCGTTGATGGGGTTCAAGACCTGGTCGTCGCCAGACGTCAGCGTAACGATGGCGCCTGCCGGCATCAAGGCGACGCTCGAGGTTGGCAGCCTGGAAGAGACGGTCGTCGTCAGGGGCGTCACCGAACTCGTCCAGACGCAGACGGCGGCCGTGCAGACCACCCTGGTGGTCCAGCAGATCCAGCAGCTGCCGGTCATCACGCACACGGCGCTCGACTACGTCGTCAGCCTGCCGGGTGTCGATACGCCGGGCAGTGCCACCCGCAGTTCCACCCTGAACGGCCTGCCGGGCTCCGCGATCAACATCACGCTCGACGGCGTCAACGTGCAGGACCAACGGAGCCATGAAGGCTTCTTCATGTACATCCGGCCGATGATGGACTCGGTCGAGGAGATCACCGTCTCGACGTCAACCCCGGGTGCGGAGAGCAGCGGACAGGGCGCGTCGAGCATCCGGATGGTCACCCGCTCGGGTTCGAACCAGTTCACGGGGGCGGCCTACAACACCTGGCGTAACCAGGCGGGCACCAACCCCGACGACTTCATGACCCGGAAGGAGAAACGCGGCTTCCTGTGGCGGCTCAACACGCCGTACTGGTTCAACAGGGCGCCATCAGCCTACGCCCAGTCCAAGACGGCGGCGGGTGAGACCTACATCAACGACGTGCGCCTGACGACCCCCGGCTTCCGCGTGGGCGGCCCAATCTGGAAGGACAAGGCGTTCTTCTTCTTCAACAGTGAGTGGTTCCTCCTGCCGGAGTCGCGCAGCCGCTTGTATCGCGTGATGAACGACACGGCGCGCGCCGGCACCTTCACGTTCTCCGACGGAACGAAGCTGAACCTGCTCACATACATGGCCAACAAGGGCGTGACGGGCTCGACGCCGGATCCGACCATCAGCAAGCTGCTGGCCGACATCGCCCAGGCGTCGAGTACGGAGGGGACCCTCAGCTACTACGATCAGAACACCAACAGCTACAGCTACGTTCCTACGGCCACGCAGAAGCGCATCTTCCCGACCTTGCGCCTCGACTACAACCTCTCGGCCGCGCACCGTTTGACGTTCAACGGCCGGTACAACAGCTTCAACTCGCAGCCGGACTTCCTGAACAGCGCCGACGCCAGGTTCCCCGGCTTCCCGAACCAGGGCGGCCAGGTGTCGGGACGCTACATGTTGCAGGGCTCGTTGCGGTCCACCTTTGGCAAGAACATGGTCAACGAGGTCCGCGTTGGCGACGCGGACGCGACGGGGAAAGGCACGTACTTCGGGTACGGCGTCACCGCGGAACAGTTCAATTGCTCGGGCCTCGGCTGCCAGAGCGTTGGGGGCCTGGGGTGGTCGCTGGGCATCGACGCCTTCCGGAGTATCACCACCGCGTCGGCGTACAACGGTAAGAGCGCGAGTGTCGCAGCCATCCGGTCCGTCGAGGATACGTTCACCTGGCTGAAAGGTAGCCACACCGTCAGCGCGGGCGGTTCGTGGAGCAGGTTCGACGGGCGGTCCTGGAATTACACGCCAACCTACAGCAGTCTGGGTTTCGGCGTCAGCACGCTGGATCCCGCTTACAACTTCCTGACAACGACGGCGCTGAAGGCCGCGGGTTACTCCTCCGTGGACGACACCTGGTCTGGCTATGCCCGCAGCCTGTATGCCGTGCTCACCGGCCGCGTCAACTCCTTCGGCGGCACAGCATACCTGGGGGATGATGGCAAGTACCATTTCAACGGCGAGCGTTCGGGCGGCTCGTACGGTGACGACTGGGGGTTCTTCCTCAGCGACGCGTGGCGCATCAAGCCGAACCTGACGCTGACCGCCGGTGTCCGGTACGAGCTGCAACTCCCGTATAAGACCGAGTTCCTATACTCGCGACCCGAGACGTGGCAGATGGTCTACGGGATCACGGGAGCGGGATCCGGCAGCATCGGGCAGGGTAATCTGTTCAAGGGCGGGACCGTGCAGGCGGGCACCGCCACCCCGGTTTTGGTCCCGTACGAAACCAGCAGGCCAGCCTACAACACCGACTGGAACAACCTCGCGCCGAGCGTCGGCGTCACCTGGCGGCCGAACGTCGGCCAGGGGTTCCTGAGCAGGATCCTCAGCTCGGACCCGGTGTTCCGCGGCGGGTACTCGCTGAGTTACACCCGGTTGGGCACGAACTTCTTCGACAGCAACTACGCCAGCAATCCCGGCCGAACCCGGGCTGCCAACCGTACCGATACCGTGGGCACGCCCCTGCTCGGTCAGGACACCGTCGGCGGTCCGCAGGTGTTCCCGGTCCTGTTGCGGGACACGTCACGACTGTTCCCGTCACAGTTCCCCGACACGCCGACGTACCCGATCACCCCGGCGATCAACGAGACGCTTGATATTCACTATCCGGATTGGCCGATTCCCAAGACTCACCAGTACAGCTTCGGATGGCAGAGGGAATTCGGCAAGTCGATGGCGATGGAAATCCGCTACGTCGGCAACACGAACGTGGGCGGGTGGACAACCTGGAACATGACTTCCACCTCGCAGTGGAGCATGCTGAAGGGCGAGAACGGGTTCTACGACGAGTTCCGGCTGGCACAGCAGAACCTGCACGCGAACATCGTCGCTGGCAAGGGCAACACCTTCGCCTACACCGGGGCGGCCGGCACGTCGCCGCTGCCGATCTTCATGGCGTACTTGCAGGGCATCCCGCTGAACGACGCGCGGAACCAGGCCACGGCGAACTACACGGCCAGCCAGTTCAAGAGCTCGAGCTGGTTGAACGCGCTCTCAATGTACAACCCGTACCTGACCGGCACCTCCTCGTCGCTTGGGATTACAAACGGCATCGCGGGCACGGGCTCGACTGGGTTGCAGTACGGAATCGGCACCTGCGCCGGGAACGCTTCCGCTGCCGCTTGTAGGGGGTTCGACGCCAATCGTATCAAGGCGGGCCTGCCGACCAACTTCTTCATCGCCAATCCGGCCGTGGCGCAGGGGAACGCCTACCTGGAGACGACAGGGGGCAACACCCGGTACAACGCGGTGCAGTTGGAGCTGCGCCGGCGCATAAGCAAGGGGCTGCTCATCCAGTCCAGCTATCAGTACTCGTTTGGGCGGAAGACCTGGAGCCAGCGGTCGCTGCGCGAGGACTGGTTCTACATTGACAGCACGGGCGGTCCCGTCCACTCGTTCAAGGCCAACTGGGTGTACCAGCTGCCCTTTGGACGCGGGAGGTCGTTCGCCAGCGGCGTCGGACCCTGGCTGGACAGGCTGATTGGCGGCTGGGAGGTTGACGGGATCGCGCGCGTCCAGAGCGGCTCGATCTTCAACTTCGGCGGCTACCGCCTGGTCGGGATGACCGAGAAAGACCTCCAGAAGATGTTCAAGGTCCGCTACGAGACGGGGACCGACGGCTACCTGCGCGTCTACATGTTGCCGAAGGACGTCATCGAGCAGTCGATCATCGCCCTTTCGAAACAGACGGCGACGACGGCCACCGGGTACGTCAACGATATTGTGCCGACCGGCCGGTACCTGGCGCCCGCCAGCGGTCCGGATTGCGTGCAGTTCAACGTGGGCGGCAGCCAGCCCATGTGCCCGGGCACGACCCAAGTGCGAAAGATCACCGGACCGAAGTACTGGAAAGTCGACATGAGCTTCGTCAAGCAGATTGGTGTGGTCAAGAGCATGCGGATTGAGGCCCGCATGGACCTGTTCAACGTCTTCGACACGATCAACTTCACCGCGGTGGGCGTTGGCGGCAGCTCCCTGTCCAGCTGGGAAATCACCTCGGCGGCGGCGGATGCGAGCGCCTCGCAGGATCCTGGCGGCCGCATCACCCAGTTCGGCTTGCGGTTCATCTGGTAAACGCGTAGCGCCGGACGGCTACAAATAGGCGGAAGGCGCCAGGCGGAACGCAGTTGGGCCAGGGCCCGGTCAATCCGGGTCCTGGCCCTTTCTGTTCCACCACGTCGCCTCTCGCCTGCTTCGTGTCCAGACGAAGAAAACACGCTTCCTCTTGGTGCCTTCGTCTCTTCGTGATCGCATTCCTTGTCGCTGCGCCAACGCGTCAGCGTCCCGATTGCAGGAGGCGCGATACCTCTCGCAGCTGGCTCGCATGGAGAGATGGCGGCGCGGTCCGTAGAAACTGATCGAGATACGGACGCGCCGCATCCATTCGACCATCGCGCGCCAGATTGACTCCCAGGTTGTACAGCGCGTCGTAGTTGTTCGGATCGAGTTGGACGGCACGCGTCCAGGCCTCGTATGCGGCCTGGCGATCACCGCTTCGGAAGGCGGCCGCACCGGCACCGGCGTACGCGCGTGATGAACCGGGCGCGACGGCGAGCGCGCGGTCGAAGTACCCCTTGGCGCCGGCGACGTCACCTCGCTCGAGCGCGAGCACGCCCAGGTTCTCGAGCGGAGCGCTGCTGCCTGGAATAACCTCGAGCATGCGCTCGAACACGCGCCGCGCGTCCTCGGCGCGGCCTGCGCGCGCGTACGCAATGGCGAGCGCGTTCAACGTGTCGGCGTCCGCGGCGGGATTGCGCGCCAACGGATCGAGGATGCGGATCCCTTCCGCAACGTGGCCCGTGTCGGTGAGGTATTCGCCGAGCTGCGCGAGCGCTCGCGTGTCGGTCACGCCGTGCGCCACCGCTCGACGCAGCACCTCGACGGCGCCCGCGGCGTTCCCCCGCTGCCATTCGATGAACGCCAGATGGCGATACGCGATCGCCATGCCGGGGCGACGTTCGATCACGTGTCGATAGATGTCCACGGCCTCCGCGGCGCGACCCTCGCTGAAGGCATCGACAGCCCGGTGGACGGCGCTGTCGAGCTCCACCAGCCGTTTCGGATCGTCAGCCTCGGAGTACTGCGCCTTCGCAGGCGCCTCGGCGGAGATATACCCAAGCGCGCGCAGCCGGGCGGCTGCCTCCGAATCTTCCGTCACGCGCTGGCCGGGCAGCGCCGGTTTGAACGCGCTCAACGCGGCGGCGAGCAGGCGATCGCGCTCCGGCGAGCGGCCGGCAAGGTTCGACCGCTCCGCGGGGTCGCTCG
>Ga0315279_10010053_pt1 | contig 11174 bp, 12 predicted proteins | sample YL17G06_20_MG_FD_203694 | JGI IMG/M metagenome (GOLD analysis project Ga0315279, IMG submission 203694) | Sediment microbial communities from Yellowstone Lake, YNP, Wyoming, USA - YL17G06_20 | ecosystem: Environmental > Aquatic > Freshwater > Lake > Sediment | place: USA: Wyoming | collected...
ACTCATGGGAACACTCCTTTGAGAATATTTGGGTAACATTTTCCCATGAGTCAACGAATCCGTTTGGGTAACATTGTCTTTTGAGGAAACGAATCATTTTTGGTAACATTCTTGATGAGTCAATTCGGGTGTTTGCGCCCTCGCATCAATGTGGTATACTTTCGTCTCGCTCGATACTTCAACAGAGGGAACAACATGGTCAGTCCTGACCTTTTGGAAATTCTGCGTTGCCCGGCTTGTGTGAGCGGACCTAACCGCCGCGAAGGCCCCGATCCCGGCCAGCTTCAGTTGGTTAAAGATACCTGGCTGGTTTGCCAGGAAAAAGATTGTGGTCGCAAGTACCCCATCAAAGACGACATCCCGGTCATGCTCATCGAGGAAGGCGACAAGTACCGCAACACGCCGGTCGAGGAGCTAGGGCAACCGTGAGCAGTTTGGACGAATCTGGCTTGTTGACCTATCCCCCTATGCCGTTGCGCCGGCTTGTGTTTTGGATGGCGCTGGCGGGACTGTCGTTATTGCTTCTGGGACTGCTGGCGGTGGCCTTGCCCGACTCCATGTCCGGACCGGTTATGTGGACACTCAGCGCCAACCACGGCTTTCGCAAAGCCGATTTGATCGGGGCGGCGCTGCTGGCGACAGGCAGCGCGTTGACCTGGCTTATGCTCCTGGTCTGGCAGTGGCGATACACACAGTGACAGTTCCCGGAACCTATGCGCTCCTGATCACGCTCGACCGCTCGCGCAACATCTACATTGGCCGGCGAGGAAGGTTTCGCTTCCCCGCCGGTTTCTATCTCTATGTCGGCAGCGCGCTTGGACCCGGCGGACTAGGGGGACGATTGGAGCGCCACCTTCGCGCCGAGAAACGCCTTCACTGGCACGTGGACTATTTGCTCAACGCAAGGGGGACCCGCATTACGCAAGTGTGGGCGCTGGAAGGCGCAGCCCGCCGTGAATGTGATTGGGCACGCGCTGCGCTGCAATTGCCCGGAGCCGGCCTTGTCGTCCCACGTTTTGGCTCCTCCGATTGCCGATGCGCAGCGCACCTGATTGGTTTTGCCGGCCCTGCCAGGCCACCCAGCCTGGACGCCTTCACGGCACTGGTCGGCGGCCCAGTCCATCAATGGATGACCCGATGACGCCTGGCATAGACGACCTGATCGAGGCCATCCTGAGCGGAGACGATGTGCAAGCCGAGTTGGCCCTGCCGACTATCGCCTCCTATGGCGACGTAGCGGTATCCGCGCTTGCCCAGCAGATGGTCGGCGCGCACGCCGATGCCCGTTGGTGGATTGCGCGAACACTCGCGGCCATCCCCACACCACCCTCGGTCTCGCTGTTGACCCAGATGATGGAGGATTGTGACTCGGACGTGCGCGCGTGCGCGGCGATGGCATTAGGTGAGCTTCACACAGTGGAAGGAGTAGGTGTCCTCATCACTCACCTGGCCGACGAAAGCGCGCACGTGGCTGAAGTTTGCACCGTGGCCCTCTCGCGCCTCGGCGCGGCGGCTGTCCCGGCGCTGATACATGCGCTGCAAGAAGGCAACCCATCAACGCGCATCCGCGCGGCCAAGTCGCTGGCGCCCATCGAATCGCATGACGCAATCCCGGCGCTGATCCACGCGCTCGACGACGACAATGCGCTCGTGACCCACTACGCAGAAGATGCTTTGATGCGGATGGGTGTCGGTATGGTCTTGCTCAAGCCCTGATTGGATTTTAGATTGAGGATTGCTGATTGCAGATCACTGATTCCAAGAGGAACCCTTAATCCTAAATCTGCAATCTAAAATCTACAATCAGAAATCGGAGGAGGTCAATCATGAAACATAGAGTCGCCCTCACTATTCTGCTCGTCCTCACCACGATCATCCTCCCCGGCGCGACGGCATTCGCCGGTCAAGCCCCGTCATCCACGTGGGGCGATTGCGTCGCCGTGCTGCCCGGCCAGCGCGACGACCTCGCCGGGGCGTTCGCTGCGATGAACATCCCCTATCGCGTCATCACCAGTGCCCAAGTGAAGGACGACGCCTTCCTGGATAAACTATGCGCGCTGTTTCTCGCCTCCGATAGCGCGGCCGGACACGACGCCGCGCCGCACATCGCACAGTGGGTGGAGCGAGGCGGATTACTGTACGTCTCCGGCTCGGCGCTCGACGTTCTCCTCGATGCCTTCCCCGATCGCCTCACGTTTGGGGGCAGGGCTTCGCCGGGACCTGTGCAGGTCAAATTGAATGATCCAGATATAGCAGCGACGATAGACGAGAAGGAAGCCACGCTGCAAATTCCAACCGAAGGCTGGCCCATCATCGGACAAGGCAAATCGGCTACGCGCGTTCACGTGTACGCGCGCCGGGATTCAAGCGATGTACCGTTGATCGTCTCGTTTGACGCGGGAAAAGGTTGGGTCGTCTACAACGCTTTGGCCGCCGGAGCCGATACCACCAAGACCCAGCAAAGCCTGGTGCAATTCTTTGTCATCCGCACGTTGTTTGCGCGGGACGCAATGCAGCTCTTGCAGCGTTTCCCAGCCTCTTATGCCACGCCAATGCAAATTGCGGACACGACGACCAAGTCCCCAGCCGAGTACACTTATATGGCGCGCGAGGGCGACGATTGGGACGCAGCGTTGTTATGGAACGGCGGAACATTCAGCCTGACGCTCCGCAGTTCCTACACGACAACTAATGCGCAACAAGGCAACGCCTCGCCGCTCGTCGTTCCTGTCCGCAACGGGACGGGCGGCGACTGGAAGATTTCCGTGCGGGGCGTAGATGTGCCGTCAGCCAATATGCCCTTCTTGTTAATGATCATTCCCCGTCGAGGCACGCATCTGCTGAATGCAGTCCCCACGCCGCTGCAAGTACCAACGGACGTGAACGTGCTGGCAGGCAACCTGGGGCTGGCAGTGGCGATGACCATCCTGTTGGCGTTGGGCGCGTCGCTGTTTGCCGATACGTTGGCCGAGCGAAAAAGACCAGGCAACCGTGTATTGGCGGCGATGGGCAGCGCGGCCGGCAAAGTCGGTGGAACGCTTGACTCGTTGTTTGCGCCGACAACGTGGCCGATACCGCCGCTGGCGCGACGGCTGGCGACTGCGATTGAATTGGCTGTGTTCCTCGCGCTCACCGCGCTGGTTGCTTCACTGCTCGACCCGAACTTTTCTCCGACGAGCGTGCGCGGCGTCGGCATCTTTGCGGGGATGTTCCTCTCGCTCGCTGTCAGCACACTTGCCTTCGTGCAGGCGCAATCGGCCACAGCACGAACATTCGGCGTGACCGGCGCGTTCCAGATTCGCCCCGGTTATTTGCTCGTCGTCGCTGCGTGCGTGGTTGTCTCGCGGGTGATCGGCTTTGTGCCGGGCTTTCTGTTTGGGCTTCCGGCGGCGTTTGCCGTGCTGGGTACCCTGGAAGGCGCCCAGCGCCGCGAGGGAATGTTGGCGCTCGTCGCGCTCGTCGCGCCCCTCGCCGTGGGCCTGATCGCGTGGATATTGGCGATTCCCACCGACCTGGCACTGCGCGGCCTGGCCGGGAGCCAGATGAACGCGACCTTGTCCAACGGATTGATCACCGTCGTCGGCGCGTTACAGGCAGGCTTCTTGCTCGTGTTCTTGGTCGCGTTGTGGCAGACGTTCTTCGAGCTGTTTCCCATCGCCGGATTGAACGGCTGGACGCTGTTCACGCGCGGGCGCATCGTATGGTTCCTTGCCTTTGTCGTCACAGCGTTCCTGACCGTGCACATTCTCATCAACCCGAACGCGACGATACTGGAAACGCCGAAAAACCGCGCGCTGATTCTAATCGTCGTGGCGCTGGCGATCTATTCGGCAGTGGCGGTGGGGACGTGGCTGTTATTCAACGCCGGACGGCTGCGCGGTGAAGGCGCAACTCTCAAGCGCGGCACGTTGGTTACACTGGCGCTCACCATCCTGGTGTGGCTGTGCGTGTGCGGATTCGGCGCAGTGTTGGCGGTGTTAAGGTCCCTTGGACCAAAGTGAATGACGAATGTCGAACGACGAATTACGAGTTGCGAATGACAAAAGCAAAACGCCAGGGAATCACCCACATTCGTCATTCGTCATGCGAAGCGGTCTTTCGTCTTTCGTCATTACCCTGCTTGCCATCGAGTTCCTCGACGAGTTTGTCTTTGGCGCGCGCGAGGCGGCCTGGCCGCTCATCCGCACCGACCTGGGCCTGAATTATGCGGAAGTCGGCGTGCTGCTGGGTCTGCCCAACGTCTTGGGCAACCTGATTGAGCCGTTCCTCGGCATCCTGGGCGATGTGTGGAAGCGCCGCGTTTTGATTTTGGGCGGCGGCATGGTATTTACCCTGGCGCTGCTGCTCACGGCGATCAGTTCCAGTTTTGTGCCTCTGCTCCTCTCTTTCATTCTTTTCTACCCGGCTTCTGGCGCGTTCGTCAGCCTTTCGCAGGCGGCGCTGATGGACACCGATCCGGCCCGTCACGAGCACAACATGGCGCGCTGGACCTTTGCCGGGAGCCTGGGCGTGGTGACCGGCCCACTCGCGCTGGGCGCAGCGGCAATGTTGAGCTTGGGCTGGCGGACTTTATTCGGCATGTTCTCTGGACTGGCATTGATTGTGCTGGTAGTGGCATGGCGATTTCCATTTATGAATAGCCAGCCGCAATCTGAGCGCCCCACATTCAAAGACGGCGCGGTCAATGCGCTGCGCGCACTACGTCGCGGCGAGGTGCTGCGCTGGCTAACCCTCCTGGAATTCTCCGACCTGATGCTCGACGTGTTGCTAGGTTTTCTGGCGCTGTATTTTGTGGATGTGGTGCGCGTGACACCAGCGCAAGCGGGCGCGGCGGTGGCGGTATGGACCGGCGTAGGGTTGCTCGGCGATTTCTTGCTCATCCCATTACTTGAGCGCGTGCGCGGCCTGAGCTACTTGCGCGTGAGCGCCGTAGCCGAGTTTGTGTTGTTCACCACGTTCCTGCTCGTGCCGAGCGTCTGGACCAAATTCGTGCTGCTGGGACTGATGGGCCTGTTCAACGCGGGGTGGTACTCGATTCTCAAGGCGCAACTTTATTCGGCGATGCCCGGCCAAAGCGGAACCGTGATGACGGTGGGAAACATCTTCGGCCTCGTTGGCGGCTTGATTCCCCTCGCGCTGGGACTGGTGGCCCAGCGATTCGATTTGCGCGTGGCAATGTGGCTGCTGCTGTTGGGGCCGGTCGCATTGATGGTGGGAATACCCCGGCGAATGACCGCTTCGCGTGACGAATAGCGAGTGGCGAACAGTTGGCGTATAATCCAGTAAAGCAATGGACTCGGTCTCGACTTTTTCTCCGCGAACCCACAGGGGGCTGTGCCTAACGCGAATGAACACGAGAGAATTGGCGGAGATTGGCGTAACACTTGCCCCCGCCGGCGCGCCACCCGGCCTGTGGCCGGGGCATGGCGTGGCGTGCGAATGCCAGGGTTCGCGGATATACTAACCGCACGCTGGAATTTCCAGTTTCACCGCAGAGGCGCTGAGGATAACTACATTCACGTGAAAGGAAGGAGACCATGCCACGCATTACACCGCTTCATCCCGATGACGCGCCTGCCGCGGCACAGGCCGTGCTGCGAGATTTCTTCAAAGCGCGCAATAGCGTGCCGAACATGTTCCGCACCCTCGCGCGCCGACCTGCGGCGATGAAGACCGCGTCCGACCACATGGCCGCGTTCTGGAATGACGAGACGACTGCCGACCCGAAGCTCAAGGAACTCCTCGCCGTGCAGGTCTCTATTCTCAACGACTGCAAATATTGAGCAGCCAGTCACAGCGCCTTGGCAAGGCGCCACGGAGCTACGCAACAAGACCTCGACACGCTCAAAGCCTCCGAAACATGGGACGCGCATTTCAAGCCCCAAGAAGCCGCCGCGCTTCGCCTGGCCGATGCCATCACACGCGGCGACGGCCACGTCAGCGATGAGGTGTGGAACGCCGTCGCCGCGCACTATGACGAAGGTCAGCTCATCGAACTCGTCGGCGTCATCGGCCTGTTCAACTATTTCAACCGCTTCAACAACGCGCTCGAAATTGAGGTGACGCGGCCCGGCTGGCCCCCGAAGTGAAGACCTGATAGGTCTGGCAATTCTTCGCGTGCATGAGTCGCACTCCACGTCATGTCCGGCGTCGTGACGCGAATCAAGCGGTTGGCCTGGTCATACGTGTAGGTCTTTTCGCCGTCGTTGAGCAGCGCTTGCCCTGAGCTTGCCGAAGGGTTGCCGTTGTTGTCCCAAGTGTGCGCCTGACCGTCCACATTTGTCAACCGGTTCGCCGCGTCGGGCGCGTTTCAGTTATTAGGCGAGTTATGACCAGTATGCGGGCACAGTGACGCGTCACGTGTCCTACAGCCGTGAACGGCCGTGCCAGTCCGAGCGGCCCCAGAAACTGAAACGCACCCTGGCATTGATTGGCCTCTGGGTCGGCTTCCCGCACGTGCTGTGGGCTTTGACGCTCGGCATCCTGGCCGGCGCAGTCACAACGCTCGTCCTGCTCCTCACCCGTCGCTGGAACCTCACCAGTCATATTCCTTACGCTCCCTTCCTCTGCTTGGGCACGGTGCTCTCCTTGCTCGGCGTCCCCTTCTTCTTCGTCCTGCGCATTTGAAACGCAGGCCACGTTTGAAGTGTGACCGCGTTCGATTTCCATCGTGGCGAGCCCCTCAGCCATTTGCTCAAAAGCATCACTGCGTGTAAAATAATCTGCGTTGGGGCTTGGAGATTCATCACGCTGGATGCGCGACTCGGAGAGCCAGTGCGGGTCGTTCGCAAGCCTTTTACCCAATTCCAAACTGGCAGGCTGTGAACAGGTCATTTTGAAATGGCTGCACGAAATCCTCCTACTCCCAGGCAACCGCAACCGGCGCAACCATCTGCCCTGCCCGAACGACCCCAACGGCGTGGCATATCTCGGATCACGATCACCCTGTGGGTGATTGTGATTGGTCTGGCGGCCTTTTTTGTCCCCCTCTACCTGATCGCGTCCGGCATCCGGAATGATGCCATTCGCGTCAACGGTGAGCTCCAACTCATTCAAAGGTCGCTGACGGCCGTTCCTACTCCGGCACCAGACGTGCAAAAGCTCATGACGGCCGTGGCCCAGGTTGATGGGCCGGCGAAAGAGGTGAGAGACGCCCAAGCGACAATCACGGCCGGCCACACCGACTGGCGATCGGTGATGTCGGCCATCGGAAATTACGACTCGAACCAACTCACCCTCATTGCCCTGAATCAAAATGGCGACCAGATCACCTTGAATGGCCGCGCCGCAAGCGATTCAGCCGTGACGACCTATGTTCGCACCCTCGAAAGCTCGAACCTCTTTTCGCGCGTTGCGTTGCAATCCATCAAGGTGATCGGCACTCCTACGACCGCCGTCGCGGGCACCGTGTTGCCTCCTCTGGTAGCCACGCTGACGCCCGCGACGCCCATTGCCGTCACGGTCCTCCCAGCCACCGGCGACGTGTATGAGATTGACGATTTTTCGCCCAAGGACATTTTCCTGGGCCAGCCGCAGAGGCACAGCTTTTTCCCCATCTATGACGTAGACAAAGTCAAGTTCCTGGCCAAAGCAGGGCGTTCCTACCGAGTTCGCACCTTTGACCTGGCACCGGGCGTGGATACTTTCCTGAGCGTCAACGTAGGGGGGCTTGTCTACGCCAACGATGACGACCAACCCGGGGATTTGGCCTCCGAGGTGGATTTCCAGGTTTCGTCCGGCTCGGATGTGCAGGTCATTGCCACGGTGACGAACCGAGATCAGTACGGTCCAGACGAATGGTATTCAATCGTGGCTGAAGAAATCGTCCCCACAGTCACGCCCACACCGGGACCGACGGCGACGCCTACCAACACCTCCACGCCGTCGAATACCTTCACGCCCACGCCGGACCGGCGCGACAAATACGAACCCGACGACACGAATCCTCAACCTATTGCCATCGGAGAGACGCAAGGACACAGTTTTTACCCGAATGGCGATGTGGACAAGGTCAAATTCCTGGCCAAGGCGGGACGGTTCTATGAAGTCTCCACGTCAGACCTGACGCTCGGTGTAGACACGGTCTTGAACGTGAACGTGGGTGGGATCGTGTACACGAGCGACGACCGGCAGCCCGGCGATCTATCCTCCGATGTCAAGTTCCAGGTTCCACCCGGATCGGACTTGCAAGTGATCGTCACCGTGACCAACAAGGGTCAATACGGTCCCGATAAAACGTACAATCTCACAGCTCAAGAGATCGTGCCCACATCGGTGCCGCCTACTCCGCCGACTGCGACGCCCACCGCCACACCCACCGCCACGCCCGACCTGCGCGACAAGTACGAACCCGACGACGTGGATCCCAAGCCCATCGCCATCGGCGAGACACAAGGGCATACCTTCTATCCCGAAGGTGATGTGGACAAGGTCAAATTCCTCGCCAAGGCGGGGCGGTTCTATCGAGTTTCCACCTCGAACCTGGCGCTCGGCGTGGACACGTTCTTGGAAGTGAACGCAGGTGGAACGGTCTACACCAACGATGATCGCCAGCCCGGCGATCTATCTTCCGAGGTCAATTTCCAGGTCCCGCTCAACTCCGATGTGCCGGTAACGGTCACGGTCACGAACCGAGAGCAGTTTGGTACCGACAAGGGATATAACCTTACGGTTGTAGAATTCATCCCCACACCGACCAGCACTCCCACACGCGTCATCACGACAACTTCCGGCGTGATGCTGTACCCCGTGGCGCTGAACGGGTTGTGGCAAGAGGGCAATGCTGCTGCGCTGGCGTCAAATCATTTCGCTTCAATGGTGCCTGTCGCGAGCCTCATCGGCTCAGTCAGGCTTTTGCCCGACCTCGCGTTGTCTTATCCCGCGCAGAGGATGGCCCGGCGTCTCGCCTTCCGTCCAATGCTCACGACCATCCTGGGCGAGCAACCGGTCGGCAGTGTCAATGCCCAAACCCAGACCGTCGAGTTTGTGATTGTGCTGGAATTGAAGAGGTAGAGCCGCGGTGAACAGCCTGAGAAATCTTGACTTGAAAAAGTATATTCCTACCGGCGAGCGCCTGTATACTCTGCTGGCTGTGTTTGCCATCATCGTGATAGCTTTTGGCTACCTCTTGTTTGCCCAATCCGCCATTTTCCCGCAGTTGCAGGCCAGGAGCCAATTGCTCTCCCAACTGGCCTCGGCGCAGCAAAAACTGGAGGAGTCCCGCAAGGCCCAAGAAAAGACGCCCGACAATTTGAAGCAGCAACTGGCAGCGGCGCAGGCTGCGTTGAACGAATCCACCAAGGTCTTTTTGAGCGACTCGCAGGCGGCAGATGCGCTGAACCGGCTCTACAAATACGCCAGCGATAGCGGCGTCAAGATCGTCAACCTGCAAGCCCAGCCCAATCCAGTCAAAGGCTCAAGCGCCTACGACATCCGAACGTTTCGATTACAAGTCGAAGGCTTGTCCTTTAATTTGATCCGCTTTGTGACCCAGATCAAAGAAGCTTCTTCGCCGGGCTATGTCCTCAGCAATGTGAATATCGCAGAAGGCCAAACAACCTCTGCCCTCACGATGGACGTGGCCCTTTACACTTCTCCGTACGCCTCGGCAGCCGGGCCAGCCCCCGCCGTCACACCGACGGTGCAATTTGTCACGCCGACGCCCGCCTCCGCCACGCCCCTGCCGACCGCAGCTCTGACAGCCGATCAGTTGCTCGCGCAACAACTGGACGCGGCCTGGACCAGCGGCGATTGGCCTCAGGCCATCAGCCTGATCGGGCAAATTTTGGCGCTCAACCCGACAGCGGACGGCATGACTCAAAAGCTCTACGCGGCCCACGTCAATTACGGGCGCACGCTCGTCGCGGCGGGCAGGCTGGAAGACGCCAAGACCGAGTTCTCCACTGCGCTGACGATCAACCCCAATGGCGTAGAAGCGAACGATGAACTGCTCATGCTGTCCGGCGGAACACCGGTCCTACCCACTACCACGCCAGGCGCGCAGACCCTTTACGTAGTGCGAGCGGGCGACACGTTGTTCTCCATCGCCCGGCGCTTTGGCGTGACCGTTCAGGCGGTCATGGTCGCCAACAACCTGACCAGCACCAACATCCGTCCGGGACAACAACTGTACATTCCTCCTCGCTAAGCTGGAGATGGGCAGCTTCGCCTAGTGTTTTGTCTCAATTCGATTTGGGCAAAACAGCAACACATCACGCACACTTCGACACAGCTCAGTGCAGGCCTGGTCGAGCAGTTTTTTGTTTTGTTCCATCGGCACTCTTTTTTTTGACACGCGATGAATTTGGGTCTATACTAGACCAGTCCACGTTTTTTATCGGGTCGGCATGTCGGTTGACACAGGAGGATGCGCATGACCTGATGAGCCACGAGATATTTGACCCCTAAAACGGTTACAGTCTATTCTCCCTGTAGAGCGGAATAGACTGTAAAAATGCCTTCTACACTCCCCCACAGGGTGAAAAGGCTGCAACCTCTGCCGGGGGAATAGACTGTAAAAACGCAGCCGATTTGTTGTTAGGCTGCCATCGCACAGCGAAGCGATATGGACGGACATCCTGTCATCCTTTACGACGGAAGCTGCAACCTCTGCAATTCCTCGGTCGATTTCGTCTTGCGCCACGACACAACAGGTCGCTTTAGGTTTGCGGCGTTCCAGTCCGGCGCTGGACAGAGTCTCATTCGCTCTTGTCCAACTGAGCAACCCTTGGGGAAGGCGATCATTCTTGTCCAAGCAGGCAAATGCCACACTCGGTCCGATGCCATCCTCGGGATATTGAGGCTCCTGCCAGGAGCCTGGTCGCTTCTGGGCGGATTACGCTTGGTCCCTGGACCTATCCGAGATTGGACCTACAATGTCGTTTCAAGGAACCGATATAGGTGGTTTGGAAGAAGGACTGTCTGTAGGATGACTCAGGACGGTTTTGAGGATCGTTTCCTCAAGTAAATCGATACGACAGCCTAACAATTCGCTGGAGCGGACCCGGCCAGCGCGCGCTCTTGGGTCGAGAATAGTCTTGGCCGGGCCGCTCAGCTCGAGGCCGTTAGTGCGCCAAGCTAACTTGGTGCTTCTTACAGGGTGCAAGTCCCTGTGGGGTAAGGTTTAGCCAACCACCCCTAGCGAGTGTTGCAGCTATTAGGAGGCGTAAGCCGAA
>Ga0315279_10010054_pt1 | contig 11174 bp, 6 predicted proteins | sample YL17G06_20_MG_FD_203694 | JGI IMG/M metagenome (GOLD analysis project Ga0315279, IMG submission 203694) | Sediment microbial communities from Yellowstone Lake, YNP, Wyoming, USA - YL17G06_20 | ecosystem: Environmental > Aquatic > Freshwater > Lake > Sediment | place: USA: Wyoming | collected...
CCATTGTGCCTTCGGGAAGTCCCACGTCTTCGCCGTAGGTGCGAATCAGGCAATGCGGATATTCCTTCATCAGCATCGTATCGACAGGCACTTTGGCCTGTTTGACAGCGTTGAATTTGTCTTCGGTCGGGTTGGGATTCCATCCCCATCCGTCCCGGATAATCATCACACAGGGTCGTGTTCGCAATGCAGTTTTCGGTTTTGACATGCCGTTTTCGACCTTTCTAATCGCTGTTTTTGGAAAATTTACAAAGTTTCATCATCCTAAAAGCAAGTGCCTCTAGTGTCAACGATTTAAGTTGATTCTGTTGGAATGGGAAGGGAACATCGTATCCCCCCCCAAAAAAAATTAGACATATGTCCCGCACGTGTGTGTTGAAACCGCAAGAAGGCCACTCAAACCCTCTTCTTATAGGCACGGATTATGTCCCCAGAGGTGTAAAAAATCGGTTTGAAATGACAAAATTTGTGCTATTCCAGATAAACCGTCGAATGGGGTTTTATGGCTGGAATTTTATCGGCTTTGTCTTTTATATCCTCTTTGAACAGAGCGAATGTCGGGGCGATTTCCAGGATGCAATCGGTTCTGCCGTCGGCCTTGCGGGGCACTTTGACACCAGCCGATTCGAGCCACGCCGCGGCTCGGTCGATTATCATCCGACGTGTCACCTCGGCACTGTCAACGCCCGTGGCGTTTTTGACGGGGGCAAATTCTTCACTGCGGACGGTTTGCAGAACGACGGATTTTCTGGCCATCGGCAAAGCGTCAAATACAAACGTCTCCAGTTTGACGCCGTTGGGTTTATCAGGATTGACGGGGTTGCCTTTGGCGTCGATACAGGGAATCTTCTTAACCGCGCGGTGGAACGGCAAAGCGAATCCGCCGCCGGCGTTGAGCTTTTCGACAAACGACACGGAGATAATATGGATTCCAATCGAGCCCAGTTCAAACACAAGCGAGCCATCCGGATTTTTGTGATGGGCCTGTGCGTCCGGCAGGTCGCTGTATTCAATGACCGTCACTCTGCCATCAACCAGACAGAAATTACCGACCCTTTCCAGCGGCCCCGCTTTAATCAGGGCCTTGGAGGACATTTCGGCTCCGTCGGTCGCGTGTAAGCCTATAAACAGCGGGTCCAGCACATAGACCAAAGGATTATCAACCTGCCAATAGGACAGGTACTCAACGCCGCGTTTTTTCATATCCGCCAGTGCGCCACTGTCGGCAAGGGCCTTCAGACTTCCGCCGTGGCCGTCGGGACTGGCTGCCAATGTGCCTTTGTCAGCCAGCAGGATTTTGCCGTCAACGGCGAAATTGGGCACTGTGCCCTGCTGAAAGATACACACATTTTTTTTCTTAAGGCCGAAGTAATCGGCCTTTTCAAAGGTGTCTTTTGTTGCATCGTAATTCAACGGACTGGCCATTATGTACCAGGGAATATCTGCGCCGAATTTTTTCGAGGCGGTCAGAATGGATTCACCAAAAATTGTAAACAATGTTTTCTTTTTGACGGGGCTGATGGGGAAATTACCCTTGGGGCCGTCAAATCCCAGACGCGTGCCCTGACCTCCGGCGACGACAAAAGCGGCCACTTTGCCTTTTTTCAGCAATTCAACACCCAATTGACGCGCCCTGGCGTACTTTTCTTTTTGCCCGGCTGTTCCGGGCTGGGGGGGATAGGACGGCACCGGCTCAAAATGCGTTGGAATTGCCAGCGGCGAATCATTTTTCACATATTGCTCAATCCAGCCGGGGATACGCTTAAAATCCAGTTCTTCAATCTGCCGGAGCAGATTCTTTTGCCGCTGCGGATTCAGTTGCTCATAAAACGCCAGTAAATGTCCCTGACCGTACTGCCTGCACAGTTTCAAAACCTTTTCAAATCTCGCTTCGCCCGCCATAGTTTTCTATCCCATATGCTTCTGTTGTTCATATTAAGCGAGTTTTTCCACAATGAGTTTCTTTGCCGCTTCAATCGCCTCAGCGATTTTAGCCGGTTCTTTTCCGCCGGCCTGGGCGAACTGCGGTCGTCCGCCGCCGCCCCCACCGACAATCGGGGCAATCTGCTTCACGAGGTCGCCCGCTGAAATCTTTTTAATCAAATCATCCGTCACGCCGGCAAAGAGCATCACTTTGCCTTCGCTTTCGGCCATTGCCAGCATTACCACTGCCGAGCCGGCTTTGGCGCGCAGGCTGTCAATCAGACCTCGCGCCTGCTCCTGACCCACCGGTGGAATCTGCTCGACCACCACCGCGGTATTATTGATCTTCTGTGATTTGCCAAGTAAATCGTCGGCTGAAATCTGCGCTGCTGCCGCCGCGGCGACGCCGCTTTTGAGCTGCCTGGCCAAACTTTTATTGTCCTCCAGAATTTTATTGACGCGAATGGTGATTTGCTCAGCCGGCACTTTTAATAATCCGACCAGTTCGTCTATAATTTGTCCGCGGGAAAGCAGGTGCTCAACGAGTTTCATTCCCGTCAATCCCGTGATGCGTAGCACGCCCGCGGAAACGCTTTCTTCTTTCAACACCGCAAAACCGCCGATTTCGGAGGTGTTGGCAACGTGCGTTCCGCCGCAAAATTCTCTGCTGAACGCATCATTCAGACGGTCTTTATCATTGGCCCCTACAGCGATGACACGTACGGTATCGCCGTATTTTTCGCCGAACAAAGCCATCGCGCCGAGTTTCTTAGCCTGTTCAATTGGAAGTGTTGCGCAGGTGACCGGCTCGGCGGCGGCGATTTTCTCATCGACCAGCCTTTGCACCTCGGCCAGTTGCTCTTTGGTCAGCGCCTTTGGCCAAGTGAAGTCGAACCGCAGATACTCCGGACAGACCAGACTGCCTTGCTGCCTGACCGAATCGCCGAGAACCCGCTGCAAGGCCCATTGCAGAAGGTGCGTGGCAGTATGATTCTTCATACTTGCCCGACGATTTCTGCTGACCGTCAACTCAGCTGTATCGCCGACGCTCAGGTAGCCGGTATGAAGGCGGCCCTTATGCAGAACGCAGTTGCCGGCCTTTTCCGTATTTTCCACAATGAATTCCCAGTCGGGTCCTGTGATGTGTCCTATATCGCCGACTTGTCCGCCGGACTCGGCATAAAAACAGGTCTTGTCCAAAATGATGGCGATGGTCTTGTTCGTATCCTCAAACGAACCCTCCCGCGATAAACCCTCCTGTGTCACCCAGCCCAGCGCTTTGGCCCGGCAGGACTCGGTCTCATACTTGGCTGCGTCGTCCGTCGCGGGCAATCGCACATTGGAAAGACCGGCGGCCAGCGAAATGCTTTTTTGAGCGGCGCGAGCCCGTTCTCTCTGCTGGTCCATCAACTTCATAAACGTATCGGTATCGACCTTGAGTCCGCGTTCGCGGGCCATCAGTTCCGTCAAATCCAGCGGGAAACCATACGTATCGTAAAGCTGGAAGGCGTCGTCGCCGGAGATGATTTTGCCGGCGCCTTTCTCGGCCTTGTCGGCGGCGACGGCAAATAATTCCAGTCCTCTATCGAGCGTACGTCCAAAGGACGTCTCCTCGGATTTAATCACCTCGGCGACAAAATCCGCCCGGCCCTTCAATTCCCCAAAAGCGTCGCCCATTTCCCGCACCAGGACCGGCACGAGTTTGTATATAAATGGCTCGTGAGCGTCTAAGTTGCGTCCAAAGCGGGCGGCCCGGCGAAGCAGTCGGCGAATCACATAGCCGCGCCCATCGTTGGAGGGCGAGACGCCGTCGGTAATCGCAAAAGTCAATGTACGGATATGGTCGGCAATCACGCGAAAGGCGTTGTCGGTTTTATTGCCCAGTTGCGAGGTGTATCTCTTACCGGTCAAATCCTGCACCGCCGAGATGACCGGCATAAATAAATCGGTATCGTAGTTGCTCGTTTTGTTCTGCAATACCGAACAGAACCGCTCCAGCCCCGCGCCAGTATCAACATAATTAGCTCTGAGCCTTTCAAGAGACCTATCAGCCCTGCGGTTAAACTGGATAAAGACCAGGTTCCACAATTCCATAAAGCGGGAACAGCCGCCGTTGACCTTGCAGATATGGCCGGGGATGTGCTTCATATCACAGCGATCCGGGCCAAGGTCGATATGGATTTCGCTGCACGGCCCGCACGGCCCGGTGTTGCCCATCTCCCAGAAGTTGTCTTTCCTGTCGCAGGCCAGAATTTTTTCTTTCGGCAGCGGCGTCAGCTTTGCCCAAAGTTCTAACGCCTCGCTGTCGGGCTGCGAGCTGTCCTGTTTATCGCCGCCAAACACCGTCGCCCAGAGTCGATTTGGATCGATGCCATAGATTTCCGTTAAAAGTTTCCAGGCCCATTCGATAGCCTCGGCTTTGAAATAATCGCCAAACGACCAGTTGCCCAGCATTTCAAAGAACGTGTGATGATAGGTGTCCAGTCCGACTTCTTCGAGGTCGTTATGTTTGCCGCTGACGCGGATGCACTTCTGGCTGTTGGCCGCGCGTTTCCATTTGGGCTGCGAATGGCCGAGAAAGATATCCTTGAACTGGTTCATTCCCGCGTTGGTGAACAGCAGCGTCTCATCCCCCACCGGCACGACCGGCCAGCCCGGCACAAACGTATGCCCGCGCTGTTTGAAAAATTCAATAAACGCTGTGCGAATCTCTCTGGACGTCAACATAGCATCTTTCTTACTGATGTTGTGTTAAGAATCAAACCCGACAAAATAAGGGGATATTATATAAACCGCCCGCAAAATGTCCAATCAAAATCCTGCTTGTTCATATTCAGGCCGGATGGGCAATTCCCTGCCGACAATATCCTTATTTTGTTTGATTCTAATCCGGCTTTTTCATAAAATTATTCCCGTGTCAAAAAATGGACTTTATGGGATTGTTATGCCGGAACACAAAACGCCAAAACGACAAATTGTACTGATTTCAGCGGCGCTGGTTTTGCTGATTCTGGCGGCGTTCGAACCGCTCAGACACAATGATTTTATAAGTTATGACGACGACTTCTATGTAACCAGGAATCGTTATATTCAGTCCGGCATCACACGCGAATCGGTCGCCTGGGCGTTCACTACTGGACGCCAAGCCAACTGGCACCCCCTGACTTGGCTAAGCCATATGCTGGATATCGAACTTTTCGGTCTGAACCCTCTCGGACATCATCTGCACAGTCTGGCGCTGCATATTGCCGCCACAGTACTGCTGTTTATCGTATTGCAGAGTATGACCGGCGCTGTGTGGCGAAGCGCCTTTGTAGCGATGGCCTTTGGGATTCATCCGCTTCGTGTCGAATCGGTCGCCTGGGCCGCCGAGCGAAAAGATGTGCTTTGTGCCCTGTTCTGGATGCTAACTATCGCAGCCTATCTCTATTATGTCAAACGAGGTGGAATAAACCGCTATCTGCTGGTTGTGTTGTGCTTTGGGCTGGGTCTGATGGTCAAACCGATGATCGTTACCCTGCCGATTGTGCTTTTGATACTGGACTTCTGGCCTCTCGGACGAACCCGAAAATCCGCCGACAAAAAACAGAAATACGGCTATCGTCCGGTATCCATTTGGGGTCTGGCAGCAGAAAAAATCCCGCTGTTTATCCTCACCTTTGCTTCCTGCATCGTCACCTATCTGGTTCAACAACATGAGAGAAGTGTGGATGATAATGCGCTTTTGACTCACCATATTACAAATGCCCTGGCCAGTTATGTCGGTTATCTGGGCAAAATCTTCTGGCCCGTCAACCTGGCAGTACTCTATCCTTATTCAGACAATGGATTTGCCTGGTGGCAGTCGATTGGTTTCTTTTTAGTATTGGCAGTGTGGTCCGGCTTTGTAATTTACAGATTCCCGAAACAACCCTACCTGGCGGCGGGCTGGTTTTGGTATATGGTAACGCTGGTGCCGGTCATCGGCTTGGTACAGGTCGGTGTACAGGCGATGGCAGACCGTTATACGTATTTGCCTTCCATCGGAATTTTTATCATCCTGGCCTGGTCGGCGGTGGAATTCTCGGCAAAATGGCGGTATCAAAAAATTCTTATGGGGACACTGAGCGGACTGGCAGCGATAGCGATGGTGGTCGGCACACGAACACAACTGGCCTACTGGAAAGACAGTATTACGCTGTTTAAACATACGCTGGCCGTAACCCATGACAATTATATGATACACCATAATCTGGGCTGGGCTCTGACAAGACAAAACAAATTCGACGAAGCGGCCGATCAGTTTAATAAAACGCTTCAAATCCGGCCCAATTTTCCTGAAGCGAATACCTCCCTGGCCGCCATATTGATAATCCGTAAACAGTTTGACAAGGCTATGGCTCATCTTCAGACTGCTCTAAAAATGGAGCCGGATAATGCCGCGGCACACTATAACATGGGGCTTATATTTGAAGCCCAGCAGAAATTCGACAAGGCCATTCATGCTTATGAGCAGGCCGTACGGCTCGATAGAAATAATTCCGATGCGTTCAATCATTTGGGGGGTCTAAAACGCGAAAAAGGCTTACTCGACGAAGCCGCTGAATGTTTTCGTCAGAGCATACGAATCGCTCCGGCCTATGCGGAAGCCTATTACAACCTCGCCGTCGTCCTGCAGATGCAGGGCCGAATCGAGGAGGCCGTCGGCTGCTATCGCCAGACTCTGCAATTGAAACCGGATTTTACAATGGCATTGAACAATCTGGCCTGGACACTATCCACGAGCCCGGACAGCAAAATTCAAAATCCAGTCGAGGCGGTTCAACTGGCCAAGAAGGCCTGTCAACTGACTTCTTTTGAAAATCCCAATACGCTGGACACGCTGGCTGCAGCGTATGCCGCCGCCGGGTAATTTAAAGAAGCAATAGAAACCGCCCAAAAAGCAATGGTATTAGCTAAAACCTCCGGTCAGACGAATATCGCGGAGGAAATTTCCAAACGGCTGCGACTGCAATTGTACCAGGCCGGTAAACCTTATCACGAACCCTGAAATAATTGGATAAAGAAAAAAACCGGGACCCTCAGTAACGAAATAAAAAATGCTGCTCTGTAGAAAAATTCAATTTGCATGGGTGGCAGCTACCGAGTCCGCCGAAGGCGGCCAGGTGGATGGCCCGCCATCGACCTCGGTTAACGCCTCAGTCGCTGCCACACAACAAAATACACAAGGTTTTCTACAGAGCAAAAAATGCTCCTTTTCTTCAGACCCCGACCAACCCTTTGGCAGCTAAAATTTTACTCTTAATCTCGTCTATCAATTCTTTATGTTCAATCAGGTATTGTCTGGCGTTGTCGCGACCCTGGCCGAGTTTCATCTCGCCGTATGTGAACCACGCGCCGCTTTTGTTGACCACATTACACTCGGCAGCCAGGTCAATCAGGTCGCCTTCAAGACTGATACCGCTGTTAAACAGAATATCAAACTCCGCGGTTTTGAACGGCGCCGCAACTTTATTTTTGACCACGCGCGCCCGCACCCGGTTGCCGACAGCTTCGCCTTTGGAATCCTGAATCGTAGAGACGCGACGGATATCGACGCGTACCGAAGCGTAAAATTTCAGGGCATTGCCGCCGGTGGTCGTCTCGGGGTTGCCGAACATCACGCCGATTTTCATCCGAATCTGGTTGATGAAAATGACGCAGGTTTTGCTCTTGCTGATAACACCGGCCAGTTTCCGCAGGGCCTGGCTCATCAGACGCGCCTGAAGTCCTATGTGGCTTTGTCCCATTTCGCCCTGCAGTTCCGCCGCAGGAACCAGCGCAGCCACGGAGTCAATCACAATAATATCCACCGCGTTGGATCTGACCAGCATCTCGGCGATATTCAGCGCCTGTTCGCCATTATCCGGCTGGCTGATAAGCATATTGTTGATGTTGACGCTCAATCGGCGCGCCCAGGTGGGGTCGAGAGCGTGCTCTGCGTCAATAAAGGCGGCGACTCCTCCGGCTTTTTGCGCGTTGGCGATGACGTGCAGCGCCAGCGTGGTTTTTCCCGACGATTCCGGGCCGTAGAACTCAATCACTCTGCCGCGCGGAATGCCGGCGCCGCCCAGCGCAATATCCAGCGACAATGCGCCGGTACTGATACCGTCGATCTTTCTGACGGCGGATCCATTCATCTTCATAATCGCCCCGGCGCCGTATTGCTTTTCAATCTGTGCAATGGCCCGCTCCAGCGCCTCGCTCTTAGCCCCTGGACGAGCGGTTTTTGTTGCCTCTTCCGCCCGGGTAGTTTCTTTAACATTGGGTTGTTCTTTGACCGCCGCCATAACTTTCCTTTTTATGAATTTTGTCATATCTTCTCCCTTGTTCTTCCGATTACTCCCAATTTATTATTTTAACATCGCCCGCCGGATGACCGCATAGACCGGCCCAGCCCCGGACAATTGACTTTCAAACACACAAACCGATTCTGCGAAGCTGGTTCCGAACGTCTCAACCGGCATCGCTTCGACTTTTCGTCTTAACGCGTCTCCTGCCGAAGGTACCTTTACCCGGCACAAAGTCAGGTGTCCGGAAAATCCTCGGTTTTCCACCGGCCAGCCGGCCTTTTCGAAGGCTCCTCGCAAATCCGTCTGCAAGGCCTTCAACGCCGGATTTTCCGTAATGCCGACCCACACCACGCGAGCGGGTCGTCCAAACGTCCCCAGCCCTTTAATCTCCAGTTCAAAAGCCGAGTGAGAAACCGCCATCTCTTCCACGATTTGGCACACTTCCATCACGCGATTGTCGGCTGCATCGCCCAGAAAAATCAGCGTCAGATGGGTATTCTCCGATTCGACCCATTTGACCGCGCCTTTGGGTAACGCGATTTCCGAACGCAGCTGCTTTCGTGTCTTCTCAATCCGGTCGCGGACAGTTTTGTCTATCTCGATTGCGACAAATAATCGCATAACGCTTATTCACTGTTCATTATCAACTATTCACTTCATCAAAACTGCGTTACTTTTCGCATGTGGTCGAAACGTTCGTCAATCACCTGCCGTGTGGCGTTTTTGATGCCATAGATGGAAAAGTCGCCGATAGTAAACGACGCCACGACGGTGCCATAAACCATCGCGTTGCGGAGGCTGACCACATCCACTCGGCCTACCGAGGCCAAATACCCCATCAGTCCGCCAGCGAACGAATCGCCCGCTCCGGTTGGGTCAATCACGATTGACGTCGGATACGCCGGCAGCAGGAAACAATCACCGTTGGCATTGTACATCATCGAGCCGTGTTCGCCCTTTTTGATAATCACGACCTGAGGCCCCATATCCAGAATGCTTTTGGCGGCGGTGACCAGATTGCGCTGGCCGGTCAGCAGTTTGGCCTCTCCTTCATTCAGAATCAGCATATCAATGCGTTCCAGCAGTTGGTGCAGGTCTTCGTTTTTCGTGACGATCCAGTGATTCATCGTGTCCGCAGCCACAAACGACGGCTCGCCAAGCTGATCCAGCAATTCCCTCTGCAGCGCCGGAGCCGTATTGGCCAGAAAAACATATTCACAATCGCGATAATGAGGGGGCACATGCGGCGGGTTTTCCGCCAGAACGTTTAACTCCACCGCATCGGTATGGGCGTGATTCATATCCCCCTCATACGAGCCGCACCAGCGGAAGGTCTTGCTGCCCTTGCGAACCTCCAGTCCTTCAAGATCAACCCTGCGGTCGCCGAACAATTCCTTCAGGTTAAACGGACAATCCTCCCCCACGACGCCGAGGAATTTAACCTCGGTAAATAACCCTGCTCCCAGCGTGAAATGCACCGCTGAACCGCCGATACAATCCTTGTTATAGCCGAACGGCGTTCGCACGGTATCAATTCCAATTGAACCTGTTACCAGAAGCGACATTTTCCGAGACCTCCCTGTTAAACCTTAAATTTTCGAATCGTCAGTTCAATCCGTTTTAGTGTTCGGTCCAGCCCCAGTATATCCACGGTGTCGAAAATCGGCGGACTGATGGTCGTCCCTGTCAGCGCCACCCGCAGGGGTTGAGCGACCTTGCCCAGGCCGACCTGCTTTTGTTCGGCAAGCCCTCGCAGAAGTTCCTCTATCGATTCGGCCGTCAGAACCGGCAAATTCTTAAGCCCCTGCGAAACGGCGACCAGCATAGCCAGCCCCTCGCTCTTGAGCAAGACCTTTTTGACCGCTTCATCGTCATAGACAATGGCGTCATCGGCAATAAACGCAAACCGCGATTTCCGCTCAATCTGCTCCAACGACCGTGCGCCGACGTTGACTTTCAGCAGTCTGGCCAGCATCGTGTCGTCCGCCGACGCCACGGGGGATTGTATTTCTTTCAGATAAACCTTAAAATGTTCCAGCAGCCGTTGGGGCCTGCACAATTTCAACTGTTCGGTATTGAACGCCAGCAGTTTGCGACGGTCAAAGAGGCTGTTGCTTTTATTGACCCGCGACAAATCAAACGAGGCAATTAGTTCTTCGGTCGTCATAATTTCTCTGCCGTCGCCGGGATTCCAGCCCAAAAGAGCGAGGAAATTAACAAGGGCCTCCGGCAGATAGCCGCTTTTAAGAAAATCCACGATGTTGATTTCCGGCAGATGCACGCCGAGAGATTCAGCCATCGCGTCGATAATCGGCATATCCGGTGCTGTATCGCCGGCAAGAAAACTGTTGACCTCATCCAGACCAATACCGCCGACTTTCGCTACCGCTGACAAATCCACATCCACTTTGGCTTTAATCGCGGTTTTTAAGACCTTGGCACACTCGCGTTTGCTGAGTTTTCCGCCGCCTTCGCTGACAATCACCGGCAAATGCGCATAAACCGGCGTGTGAAACCCCAAAGCCTGCTGTAAAAGCTGGTGATTGGGCGTATTCATCAGGTGTTCCTGGCCGCGAATAACGTGAGTTACTTTCATCAGTTCGTCATCCACCACCACCGCAAAATGATAGGTCGGAAAACCGTCGCTTTTGATAATGATAAAGTCGCTCAGCTCCGTCGGTTCAAACTGCACCTGTCCGCGAATTTCATCATTAACGACAACAGGTTTGCTCTGGTCAACAGCGAAACGAATGGTTACGAGTCTGCCTTTGGCGCGGGCTTTTTGTACGTCCGATTCATCGGGAAAATGCTCCGGGCGGAGATAGACATTTTTGCGTTTCTCGGCCTCGGCCTGTTTGCGCATCCGCTCCAGTTCCTCGGCGGTATCAAAACAATAATATGCCTTGCCTTCGGCCAGAAGTTTTTGAGCGTATTGGGTAT
>Ga0315279_10010055_pt1 | contig 11174 bp, 14 predicted proteins | sample YL17G06_20_MG_FD_203694 | JGI IMG/M metagenome (GOLD analysis project Ga0315279, IMG submission 203694) | Sediment microbial communities from Yellowstone Lake, YNP, Wyoming, USA - YL17G06_20 | ecosystem: Environmental > Aquatic > Freshwater > Lake > Sediment | place: USA: Wyoming | collected...
GCTGCAGAGAAGGCTGTGATCACCAGCCGTACCGGTCCGTGAGCGGGAACGCTCTGAAGAGGACCCGGTACTTGCGGTTGATGAGACTGGACCTCAGGTAGCCGATGACATCAGCCTTCTTCCCGACGAACTTCATGCACTCGGCCAATTGGCGGTTGTCCATGCGCTCCAAGGCGTTGAATGCGTCAGTGAAGCGAGGTGAAGAGAACCCGATCCGGTTCCAGGCGCGCTCATAGGAGGAAAGGTCCCCCTTGACGATGGCGGCCGCGGCCAGCTTTCCAGAGAGCAGTGCGGTCCTGATCCCGGCGAAGGTGAGCGGATTGGCCAAAGCCCCCGCATCGCCCACCAGGCAAGCATTGCCTTTGACCAATGGCCCGGCTCTTTGGAAGGGGATGGCACGGCGGTGCAAGATGGAGTTCTCCGGTGCCACGTCGCACCCTTGCGGGAAGCCCATGTTGGTTCTGTCCCCGCATGGGAACGACCAGCGATAGGCGCCATGGTATCTCTCATCATAATAGAAATGCAATGCGTGCGGTTCCGAAGGCGCATCCACCAAGTATCGGTCAGCCCAGATCAGCCTGCGCTTGTGCTCCGGGATGAGCTGCGTTCGCACTTTAGACATGGCCCCGTCCGCGCCCACCACGAACCGCGAAGAAATGCTGGTGCCTGAAGCCAAGGTGCTTAGGTAAGTTCCATCTTCATTTTGAATCGAACGGACGGCATCCTGAATGAAGGACACGCTTTTCGTCGCCTCTTGCCTGATGCCCTTGAGCAGTTCGGGCCTGTTCACGATGTAGCCTTCCGCCTTGTACACTATCGGGGCATGCCCGGGCCAGTTCTCGACCAGCTCATGTATCTCATGCAGAACGCCATTGAATGGAAGCGGCTGGATCTCTTTGCGCGCCCTCTTGCTCACGCCCTCCCCACAAATGCGGTGGTATCTCTCGTATGCAGCGCCCTCCAACCTTTCCACCACGGCCACCGAGAGAGAGCCGCCCGAGAGCTCGCTGGCATGGAACGCGGCCGAGAGCCCGGCCAATCCTCCTCCGATGATCAGAACATCGTATTTTTCCATAGGATCCCAGGGATTCCCTGGCCATCCTCGCATGACATCGGCGGTATTCAAACTTCCTGAGGATCAAAACAAAGGACGGGAAAGAGTTATTCTCCCTAGGAGGATTCGGGGAGGGGGCAGGGAGCCTCCCCTCCCCAGGCGATGCGCTGATGTTGAGGCACCGCATCGCCTGTCCTTCCTGCTTCTTGCTTCAGGCGTCGAAGTATAGGAAGAACTCGTATGGGTGAGGCCTTAACCGGATCGCGTCGTTCTCCTTGATCCTCTTGTACTCGATCCAGGTTTCGATGAGGTTCTTGCTGAACACACCGCCCTGTAATAGGAAGTCATGGTCTGCCTCCAGGTTCGCCAGGGACTGCTCCAGGCTGCCCGGCACCTGTTTGATGGCGGCCGCTTCTTCCCTTGACAGTTCGAACAGGTCCATGTCGTGCGGTTCGCCAGGGTGGATCTTCCTCTTCACACCGTCGAGACCGGCCATTAGCATTGCGGAGAAAGCCAGGTATGGGTTGCAGGTGGCGTCTGGCGGGCGGTACTCGATGCGCTTCGATTTGGGGCTGGTCGAGTAGACCGGGATCCTGATGGCGGCAGAGCGGTTCCTCTGGGAGTAGACCAGGTTCACGGGTGCCTCATAGCCAGGCACGAGGCGGCGGTAGGAGTTGGTCGACGGCGAGGTAAGGGCCAACAGCGCCGGGGAGTGCTCCAGCAGACCACCGATGTAGTACATGGCCGTCTCGCTCAACAGCGAGTATCCCTTCGCATCATAGAAGACGTTCTCGCCGTCCTTGCCCAGGGACTGGTGCACGTGCATGCCAGTGCCGTTATCGCCGTACAAGGGCTTGGGCATGAAGGTGACGGTCTTGCCCTCCTCCTTGGCGACGTTCTTCATGATGTACTTGTACATCATAACCGAGTCCGCCATCTTGGTTAGGGTCTGGAATCTCATTCCGATCTCGCCCTGCCCAGCGGTGGCGACTTCATGGTGGTGGACCTCGCAATCGATACCCGCGTCCATGAGCCTCATGACCACCCTGGAGCGGAAGTCCTGCAGGGTATCTACCGGGGGCGCGGGGAAGTAGCCTTCCTTGTTCCTTGGCCGGTGGCCGAGGTTGGCGCCGTTGCCGTTGTCGGAGGGCCTTCCGGAGTTCCAGATGCCCTCCTCAGAATCGATGAAGTAATAGCCGAAATGCTGGCTCTGGTCGAACCTCACGGAATCGAACACGAAGAACTCCAGCTCCGGGCCGAAATAGGAGACATCACCGATGCCAGTCTCCTTGAGATGGGCTTCTGCCCTTTGGGCGATCAACCTCGGATCGCGCTCGAACCTTTCCCTCGTGATCGGGTCCGCGACATCGCATATCATCGACAGGGTCGGAACCTTGTAGATCGGATCAATGATGGCAGTATCGGCATCCGGCATGAGCAGCATGTCGCTCTCGTTGATCTGAGCGAAACCCCTAATGCTGGAGCCGTCGAACCCGTGTCCCTCGGTGAACTTGTCCATGTCACACTTGGAAGCGGGCACGCTGACGTGCTGCATCGTTCCTGGCAGATCCATGAATTTGAAATCTACCATTTTCACTTTGCCTGACTCACAAATCTCCAGAGCTGCGGCAACTTTGTCGCCAGCTTTCTTCGACTTGGCCGGTGCCATTTCTTTCATTTCTCCCTGTGCACACGTTTCTACATGTGCGATGGGGGATACACTCCCCGTTTCGAGCGCTATAGACAAATGTATAATTAAAGGTTTCTGACGCAGACAAATGTCTTGATATTCCTTTCATTGTTCGACATATGTATTGACGGAATCAAGAAGAGGTATCGTGTTCGGAAGCGAGGCCGAGCCAGCATTTCTCATGGTCAACGGTCTCTTGCATCTGGCCAACCCGAGTCATAAAGGAATCAGGGCACATCTCGGGCCCGAGGGCATCGCTCCGGAGGCCGGCCTCTAACGCTACATATTGTGCGCTGGATGCTGCTGGCCGAATCAGAAATGCTGAAATAAGAGGGCGGTCATCTTGCTTCGATTCACATGGACTCGCAAGCACGGTACGACCTGTTGGTCAGGAACACCGAGGAGATAGTCACGCCAGAGGAGCTAAGGACGTTGCTGGAAACGAACGCATCCCCTCGCGCGTATATCGGCTTCGAGCCATCGGGGTTCGTGCATGCGGGATGGATGATCTGCGCTCGCAAGATCACGGACTTCGTGGATGTGGGTTTCGATTTCACCATCTTCTTCGCCGATTGGCACGCGTACATCAATGACAAGCTCGGCGGAGACATCGAGCGCATACGCACTTGCGCCAGGTACATGGAGGACTGCTTCGAGGCTTTGGGGGTGCCAAGGGACAAGGTCACCTTCGGCTTCGCCTCGGAACTGATGGATAACGTGGACTACTGGACCAAGCTGATAAACATCGGCAAGGTCTCTTCTTTATCCCGGGTCAAAAGGGCGATGACCATCATGGGCCGCACCGAGGACGAAGCGGAGGTCGATTCGTCCAAGATGCTTTACCCTCTCATGCAAGCAGCGGACATTTTCGCCATGGACCTGGATGTGGCCTATGCCGGGCTGGACCAGAGGAGGGCGCACATGCTGGCCCGAGAGGCAGCGGACAAGCTGAAATGGAAGAAGCCCATCGCGCTGCACACCCCCTTGCTGCCAGGTCTGAAAGGTTCCAATCGCATGGACCCCTTGGCCAATAAGATGTCCAAGAGCGATCCGGACAGCGGCATTCTGATACATGATTCGGCCGAGGATATCATGCGCAAGATCGGAAAGGCTTTCTGTCCTCCTGAGGTGCAAGGTAACCCCGTGCTCAATCTAGCGCGCATGGTGATCTTCCAAAGGATGGAGAAGTTGGTCATCGAGCGTCCGGCGAAGTTCGGTGGGCCCCTGGAATTCAATTCATACTCGGAGCTTGAGAGCATCTACGCCACCGGCAAGCTCCACCCCATGGACCTGAAGAACGGGGTGGGAGCGGCCATGGTGGAGGTGCTCGAGCCTGTCAGAAGCTACTTCGATCAGCATCCGCAGAACCTGAAAGCTCTGCAGGTGCTGCTTGGTTAAGTTCAGAACCTGATGATGGATGGCTTTGTGATACAAAGCCCAGAGCTCATCTTCTTTCCTTATCAGCATGACGTAGGAAATCCATGGTCCGGGACATGCAAATGTTAAGCATGGCCTCCACATCGCCCACCCCGGCCAAGCCGGCCGCTCCTCCGTGGCCTCCTCCATCGCCGGAGGTCTCTGCCCCCACGTCCCCCAGCATCTTTCCTAGGTGCAGGCCCATGCGCACGATGTCCTGCCGCGCCCTGCCGCTGACCCGGAACTGCTCCCCTCTTTGGGAACCGACGAAGGCCACATCCCCTCCGAGGCCGAGCATGGCTTTGCACACCGAGCTCTCGAAGGCGCTTCCGTAGGATATCACCACCAGATATTCGCCCACTCTTTCGAAGCGCAGGCGCTGCGCGCCCTTCAGCTGCGAGATCCTCTCCGACAGATCCGGTTCGGCGTCGGTCATGGCGATGACCTCGTCGATCTCGATGCCTTTCTTCTCCAGGATCTCGGCGAAGGTCTTGAGCAGGGCGGGGGTGGCATACTTGAAGTGCCCGCTATCCGTGAGCATGCCAGCAAGCAGGGCCAGACCCGCGTCGCGGCTCATGGGGACATGCGCTTCCCTCAACAGCTGGTAGACGATCTCGGCGCAGCTGCGCTTGGAGTCGTCACAATAGTATCTATGACCCTTCCAGCGGTCGGACTTGGAGTGGTGGTCGATCACGATGCACTCGCCCACTGGGACCAAGGGGGCCAGCTGGTCCGGGGAAGAGGTGTCCACGATGACCGTCTTCTCGAAGGCTTCCTGGTCCACTTGTTCCAGGACCTCGAACTTCAGCCTATGGGCCACGATCTTGGAAATGCGGTCCAATCCTCCTGGCGCGACCACCGTCACCTCGGGGAAGGAGGCTTTGATGGCATAGGCGCACCCTATGGCATCGGGGTCAGCGTTGCCATGCACGAGAACTAGTTTTCTGCCCGTTTGCAGGTCCTTGGCGATGGCGCTCAGCATCTCACTGGCCTAGCAGCGATTCGCTATAAGCAATTTTCGAAGAACGATCAAAAGAGCAAGGCAAAATGAATAGATGGATGCGAGGGACGAGCCCTCAGGGTTTCTCAGTTCTCTTCGCCCGGGGAAGCCCCTTGCTCGCCCAAGGCCTTGTTGAGCTGGTCCTGCATGACCTGATACTTGTCGCGCAAGGCCTTCTCCTGTCGGTCGAGGGTCTTGACCCTGACCTCCAAGGTCTCCTTGTCGTCCTCGACCTCCTTGAGGATCGAGACCTTGTCGCTCGCCTTGATCAGCAGGGCGCCGACATTCTTGTAGATGACCACGTCCTCGGGGGACTTGGTCAGCTCCTCGACGGTCATTTGTACCTCGCGCAGCTGTGCTTCCATCCTGTACTTCTGGGTGAGGACGGACTGGAGCTGCTGCTGCAATTGCTGGAACTGAGCGATCTGGTTCTGAAGTTTGGGACTGATCTCGTTCATGGTTACGCACCTGCCGCTTTGTTGACGTCCTCGGCCACCTTCATCCACCTCAGATAGGAATTGAGGGCTGCGCGCAGCGCGGACAGATCGGTCGCCTCGATCTTCACGACCAATCCTCCCTCGCACTCTTCCGCGCACACCTTCGTCCGGGGGATCTCCCTTCCGGCCTCTGGGGATATGGCACCGTAGATGGTGCCGGCCCCCGGGCCAGTCAGGACAAGGGTGGCCTTGGGCATCGGCTCACTTCGCCTTTATGGTCTTCTTGACGTTCGGCCGCTCCTTGTAGAATATCTTGGAGCCGCAGTTCTCGCACTGCATGCCGACCTGATTGACATTGGAGCGAATGGGCTTGTTGCAACTTCCGCACTTGTACATCTACCGTTCCTCCACCGCGGCCGCTTCCACTTCCTCCACCGGCGCCGTGGTCTTCTTCGAGACCGGAGAGTAGCACCCGGCGGCGAACTTGGCCCCGCATCGCCTGCATTCCCAAATGCCAGAGGCCAGGCGCTTCACGGCCATGTGGTGGCAGGTGGGGCACTCGTGCTTGGACCTCTCTACCTTCTCGATGTCCCTGGTCAGCTTCCTGACCACGACACCGTAACGTGCTCCGAACCTTCCCGCGCTGCCAGCCTTCTCTGTTCCCTTTGACATGATCCTCACCCGATCAATTTTCTGAGGTCATTTCCGAGCCTCTGCGAGGTCTCGATGATCTTTCCGACCTGTTCCAGGGTCAATGCGCCCTGCAGACCTTTCTGCATGGCCCTCAGGTCACCATTCTCATCGGTTGTGACGGTCAGACGTGCCTCGGCGACCTTTTCTTCGTCGAGAGTCGGGTCGACCAATATAGAGTTTTCTATCTGCACGGCCGTCACGCTGATGGGCGAGTGCCTGATGGGCAACGGGAAGTCCTCTCCCTTGCCGTTCTCCTTTGCTGGCACAATGGTGGACCTCAGGGCCGCCATGGCCCCCAAGAACGCGGCATCGAACAGGTTGCCATCGTAATCAAGGACGTATATGTCCGTGAACAGGATCCAGACCTCCTTCCTCTCCTCGATGCAGAGCGCCTCCAGGTCGATCATCTGGCTCTCGCGGATGCCGCGGTCGCAGACCCGGGCCAGCTCTACGGAGTTCTCGTCCGGCGGTCCCGATTCGAAGGTGGGGGATGCCAACGGGATGAGCTCGGCGTTGGTGGTCAGCACTCCCTTGTTCGGGGTGTCCTCGAAAGGCTGGCCGACAGTCATCTTGACCCCGACCAGCACGTCGGTGTTCCCCACTCGCACCCTCGCCGACCCCTCCGCGGTCTCCGAGAAGTTGGTCTTAATGCTAATGGGCCGGAACTCGTCCCAAGCCCTGCCGTCCACCCGCCTGCCCTTGGCGAGCAGCTTGTGTATGTGATCCTTTTTGATCTCGGACATTATCGAACGGGCCATCTTCATCCCTCCAGGTTCTGGGCAGGAGCAGAGGTCTCCTCAGGCTCCTCTTCGGTGTTCTCGACCGCGTACTTGCGGGTCAAGGCATCCTTTTGGGCCTTGTAGATGGTCTCCAGGGCCGGCTTGGCCAGTTCGAGCGCGCGCTCGAACTCGGCGATGGTCAGGTGTCCATCCATCTGCATCAGCAGGACCTCCCCGGTACGGGGGATCATGGCGATCGGCAGGTCGGCCTGGCCGAAATTGTCCTCCTCCTTCTGCAGGTCGAGGACGACCTGATCGTTTACCTTGCCAACGGCCACCGAGGGCACCAAGTCCTTCATGGGTATGCCCGCGTCGGCCAGCGCCACCGAGGCGGCCGTCAGGCCCGCGCACCTCGTGCCGGCGTTGGCCTGCAGCACCTCGATGTACACATCGATCGAGGTCCTTGGATAGTTCTCCGTGAAAACGACGTACTCCAAGGCCTCGGAGATGATCTTCGATATCTCCACCGACCGGCGGTCCGGTCCCGGCCTCTTCCTGTCCCCCACCGAGAACGCGATCATATTATACTTGCACTGCACGATTGCCTTCGCTGGGTTCTGCATGTGCCGGGGGTGGCACTCCCGCGGTCCGTAGACGGCCGCCAGCACCTTATTCTTGCCGAACTCGACATAGGCCGAGCCGTCGGCCCGCTTGAGCACTCCCGCCTCTATCTTGAGGGGGCGCAGCTCGTCCACCCTTCTTCCATCGATCCTGATACCATTGTCGTCAATGAGCTTTACGTTACTGTTTCCACCCATATTACCACCCGATCATCCTGATGCGGCCTGTTCCGTTTTGGTCACGGATTCCAGGTACTCTCTCACTTTCTCAGTCAGCCTCGAGGTCTGTGCGTTCTCCTCGATTATCTTGATGGCGCGGATCGCGAACATGATGTTCTCGATCTCTCCGTCCAACCATATTCTCCCGTTCTGACCGACGAATATGCGCGTGTTCGTCATCCCCTTGATGAGCTGGATCATCGATCCGCTCTTGCCGATGACCCTGGGCACCTTGCTGTATGATATCTCCATTATCTGACCGCCCTGCAGCTTCCGCAGCCCTTGCTCCTTCATGGTCACCTGCACCCTCTTCGTCTCGTCCACGGAGAGGATCTTGGCCAACAGGGTATCTCCCACGCCCATGAAGCGCGAGGTGTCCCCGAAGTCCACTCGCCACGGCACCTCGTTCACGTGCAGGGGCGCGGGGTAGGGGGAGTTGATGTCGATGAGCCAGTTGGATGGCCCGATGTCGATCACCTTTCCGATCACGCTGTCGCCCGGGGCCGGTATGTACCTGCCGCCCAGCGGAATGACATTCACAAAGTTCGACTTGACGTTCTTGATCCCCAATTGGGCAGCGTAAACCCTGCCGTCCTGGACATAAGTTCCAGGGCCAGCCTTAAGCTTGCCTGAGTCAAGAAGGTCCCCCGGAAGCACAATCTCCCGGGTTTGACTTGCATTCTCCTTATTCATAACACATCACTTTTCGTACTGCACGTAATCCGTTTCCTGAGGCGAAGGCATCTTGCGTCATTTCAGCTGCTTGGTCTCCACGTTGCCTTTGGTTCTCTCGTTCAATTTGGCGTAGAAGTCGTCCCGCATACCCGCGGGGATCTCCACCACCCCTATCCAGCTGCCGTTGGCCTGCCACTCCTCCTTCTGGATCTTGCCGAAGTGGATGATGTCATCGTAACATCTCCCGTATTCCTCTGCGGAGAGCTTCACAGCGACCCGGATCTTCTCAAAGCGTATGGGGATTATCGGCCGCAGCTTGTCCATGACATCCTTGACCTGGGCCTCCACTGGTTTGAAGGCGTCGATGTGCACCTTCGCCTCTTCCATGGCGGTCTCGATCCTGGCCACGGTGTGCGGTCCGCCGGTCTGCGGATTGATGGCGTTCCTGGCTATCTCCGAGACGATGCGAGCGCGCTTGCTTTCCAGCATCTCCTTGCGCTGCTCAGCGGTCAGGTGGACCTCTCCCTTGAGGATGATCTGCTTGGCCACTGTCACCGGGTCGGTGGTTCCGAAGACCTCTTTCAGCTTCTCCTCCGAGGCCCTCGTGCCCTTGTGCGCGTTCTTGAAGATCTCATCGACCACCATATAATCGGCGAGCTCGACGTCCTTGCCCTCCCTGAGGCTCTTCACCACCTTGGGGTCGATAAGGACCTCGAAGGACTCACCATGGGATTCGAGTCGGGCAACGATCGCCTCTTCAATATCGACCATCTATACCCCTTTCAAGCGCCGTTGACCTTCTCGATGTAGGATTCGACTTCCGAGTCATCCAGGCGCCTGAAGTTCTCTCCCCTGACGACGATCCCGATCTCGACCGCCTTGGGGTTGAGCTTCTCTTCCTCGGTCGCTTTCTTCAGCGCCTTGAGGCCGAGCACGATGGCGCTGTCCTTGTCCATGCCCTCAGAATATTCCTCCTCGAAAACTTCCATTACCGCGTTCCGGCCTGCGCCGATGCTGCCTGCCTTGTAGGACACCAGCGCCCCGCTCGGGTCGGTCTCGAAGAGATGCTCACCCTGCTCGTCCACCCCTGCCACTAGAAGTGCGGTGCCGAAGGGACGAACTCCGCCATACTGAGTATAGTTTTGCTTGTAATCGCAGATGCGCTTCACCAGTTCTTCCACGCTCATGGCCTCGTCGTAGGTGATCTTGTTGATCTGGGCGATGACCCTGGCCTGGTCGACCAAGATGCGGGCGTCAGCCACCAGTCCAGAGGTGGCGCATCCCACGTGTCCATCGATTTGGAATATCTTCTCGATGGACTTGGGCTCCATCAGCCTGCTCGCGATCCTCTTGTCGACGATGAGAACCACGCCGTTCTTGAACTTTATACCTACGGTGGTCGTGCCGCGCTTTACTGCCTCACGGGCATATTCGACCTGAAACAATCGCCCGTCAGGCGAAAACACCGTAATGGCTCTATCGTATGCCATCTGTCCGGGTTGCATTTAAACACTCCTTCCGCTACTTGACGGGCAACCTAAAGTTATCATCTGATATATAATTGTTGGGCGTGAACCCCTGAGAAAACAAAGTTGTCTGGCTCGCCCAGAAACCGTTCGCTAGCTCCGAGGTTGCCGGAGCGCCAAGGTTCAAGGGGTTGGAGGCCGAGCCTCCTTTGCCTTGAAATAGCGGGTGCGGAGCGCCTTCAGGGTGCCCGAGGTTGCCAAAGGTCGCACCCTGTTCCCGAAGGAGGATAACAGCGAGAGCGTTCCTTCCTTGTCGAGGTGCATGCAACGGACGATGCCCCGCGTTCCATCGAATTGGATGAGCTTGAGGGGACTGAGACTTCGCCGCACCCCTTCATCCTTGAGCATCAGCTGGAGCTTGTCTTCGGTCCAAACGCCCGGGGGTGTCTCGAAGGCGATGTACCTCCGTCGTCCGCGCTTCGCCTTTACGACCATTTTCCACTGTGCTCCTATCAATTGGTGGCGTAGCGGATGAGGAAGTTGCTGGACTTGACCCCGGTGACTACCACCATGATCTTGATCTTGCCCTGCATCGTAGGCTCGATGGCACAACCCCAGATTATCCTCGCGGCCGGGTTGATCTTCTCTCCGACCAGCTCCGCGGCCTTCTCGGCCTCCGATACCGTCATGTCGGGACCGCCGACCACGCGGATCAGCGCCCCCCGGGCCTCGCTGGTGTCAATGTCCCCCAGCAAGGGCGAGCCCATGGCCTCCTTCACGGCCCTCTCGACCTTCTCCATGTGCCCGTCATCGGCATCTCCCTCGCCGATGCCGATCATGGCCACGCCCCCATTCTTCATGATGGTGAGCATGTCGTTGAAGTCGACGTTGACCAGGCCGGGCTTGGTGATCGTCTCCGTGATCCCCTTTATGCTCTGCATGAGGATCTCGTCCGCCACCTTGAAGGCCGCCTCCAATGGCAGCTTGGGCACCAGCTCCAGCAGGCGGTCGTTAGGGATCACGATGGTGGTGTCGCAATGCTCCCTCAACCGGTTCAGGCCGCGCAGGGCGTTCTCCATGCGCACCTTCCCTTCGGCGCGGAAAGGCATGGTGACCACGCCCATGGTGAGCGCCCCCTTCATCTTCGCCATTTCCGCCACGGTGGGTGCGGAGCCGGTACCTGTG
>Ga0315279_10010057_pt1 | contig 11173 bp, 7 predicted proteins | sample YL17G06_20_MG_FD_203694 | JGI IMG/M metagenome (GOLD analysis project Ga0315279, IMG submission 203694) | Sediment microbial communities from Yellowstone Lake, YNP, Wyoming, USA - YL17G06_20 | ecosystem: Environmental > Aquatic > Freshwater > Lake > Sediment | place: USA: Wyoming | collected...
TCGGGCGCGGCTGCCGAACAAGATAATCTTGTCGGGATCGGCGACCTCGACAATCCGCCGCACGATCTCCTCCAGCTTCGCCTCGTCCACTTGAACGGTGTACATCTTCGTCTTCCCTTTGATTGTAGCCGCAGATTTCGCAGATTTCATAGATTGTTAATCAGCGGAACCTGCGAAATCTGCGGCTGAGCCGTTGGGGCGCTTACTTGCGGATCAGGAAATTGCCGATGGCCAACGCGTCGATGCCGCTGGAATAGAAGACGCGCAGGGCCTCGCCCGGGGTGGCGGCCAGCGGCGCGCCCGGCTGGTTGAAGGAGGTGTTGATGAGCACCGGATGGCCGGTGAACTGGCCGACGCGCGTCAGCAGCTCGTGGAAATACTTGTTGGAAGCGCGCGAGACGATTTGGATGCGGGCCCGACCGCCCTGGAAGGCCAGTCCGGGAATGGCCTCGGCATCCTTGACGCGGGCCACGGTGGCCAGGTAGGCGGCGGGCGCCGCCCAGCGATAGTCGAAATATTTCGGCGCCGCCTCCTCGGTCACCGAGGCGGCCAGCGGGCGGAACGCTTCCCGGCGTTTGGTGTAAGCGTTCAGGTTCTCCTTCACCCAGTGGTCGCGGGGGACGGCCAGGATGCTGCGATGACCCAGCGCGCGCGGCCCGAATTCCGCCGCTCCCTGGAACCAGCCCACGAACAAGCCCTCGTTTAGTAACTCGGCCACCGCCTCCACCATCTGCGGCATGGCCAGAACCTTGTAGCGCAGCCGGCAGTTGTCGAGGATGTCCTTGATGTACTGGCCCGAATAGGAGGGGCCGAGGCTGGCCGACATCATCGAGCGCCGGAGCGTGCCGCCGGCCGTTTGCGTGGCGGCCATGGCGGCGCCCACCGCGCAGCCGGCATTGCCGGCGGCCGGCGGGATGAACCCCTCGCGGAAGCCGGTGCGGGAGGCCAGCGCTTCGGCCAGCAGCGTATTGAAGGCCACGCCGCCGCCCAGGCACAGCGCCTCCGCGCCGGTGCGCTTGCGCCAGAACTCGGCGAACTCCACCAACGCCGCCTCGGCTTCGGTCTGCAGGCTGGCGGCCAGGTTGGCGCGCCAGGTTTCGGGCGGATTGGCGTTCTCCGCTCCCTTACGGTCGCGGCTCGGTTGGTCGCCGCTCGGTTGCACGCCAATCGATTTCAAGAAGCTGTCGGAAAGCCGCACCCGGCCCGCCACGCTGTGCGAGAAGCAGCCGGCATTGATCCGCATTTCTCCGCGGCGCAGCGGCGCCAGGATGCGGCGGAACACGTCGGCGAATTCCGGCTCGCCGGTGGCGCTCAGCCACACGGTGCGGTGCACGTCGTCGGCCGGGTTCCAGCCCAGCAGGGCGGTGATGCTGCTGTAGAGCAGGCCGATGGAGTGCGGAAAGGGAGCGGCGGCGCGCTGCTCGATGCGCCCGCCTTCGGCCAGCCACACGGCCCCGGCCCGCATGACCGAGCCGCTGTCCAGCGTGATCACCAAGGCGCGCTCCAAGGCGCTGGGGTAGTAGGCGTAGGCGGCGTGCGCGTAATGGTGCTCGACGGCCGTCAGCTTGGCCTTGGGGAAGGTGTCGCGCAGCGTCCGCAGGTCGCGCAGTTCCAGGCGCGCGCGGTTCAGCCCGGCGATGCCGTGAGACAGCGAGGCCAGCGGCGCCACCGGGAAGCGCGCGCCGCGGAAGGCCAGTTCCCGGCCCAGCAGCCGCAGCGGTTGCAGGTCCACGGCCACGCCGTCCACGTCCTCGGCGGCCGCCCCCGCCTGTTTCAGGCAAAACTCGATGGCTTTGTGCGGGACGCCGGCCGGACTCCGCCGCCCGATCAGCTTCGCCTCCTCGCAGGCCGCAACGATTTCCCCGTCTTTGATGAGGGCCGCGGTTGCCTGGTACGAGAGCCCCGAGATCCCCAAGATCAGCATGCGAGTTCAGTTTAATGCAGTGAGGAGCCGGGAGCGAAGAGAATCCACTTACAGGTCTGCTTTGACCGATGTACAATCGGAGCGGTCTGGAATCGTCTCCCCCGAGGAGGTTTGCTTCATGAGGTTAGGTCTCTGCGTTTCGATCACTTTTTGTCTGCTCTCGGCTGCCGGCTGGGCGCAAGAGAGCCGGGCCACGTTGGGGGGGCGCGTGCTGGACCCCCAGGGCGCCGTGGTTCCCGGGGCCACCGTTGTGGTCACCTCCGACGATACTGGCGTAAAGCAGCAGACCAGGACCAACGCCCAGGGCAACTGGACCGTTCAGTTTCTGATCCCCGGCCGCTACAGTTTCATCATCACCGCGCCAGGCTTCAAAACGGCCGAACGGAAGGGCGTCACGCTGCAGACGGCCGACATGAAGCAGATTGACGTTGCCCTGGAAGTGGGCGCGATCGCCGAAACGATTTCCGTCACGGCCTCGGCCGAACTGATCGATACCACGTCGGCCACCTCCGGGACGGTCATCACCCAGGAGCAGATCACCGAGATGCCGTCGATGTCGCGCGTCACCACGCTGCTGGCCACGCTCTCGCCGGGCGTCATCGCGCAGGACCAGAACCAGAACATCGCCCACCTCTGGTCCTACAACGCCGCCTCGGAATTCACGGTCAACGGGGGGCGGAACAACATTCGCTCCAACCAATTCGAGCTGGACGGCATGCCCAACATCCGGACCGACGGGAGGGTAGGGTTTATCCCTCCGCCCGACGCCGTACAGGAATTCCGCGTGCAGATGAACGCCTATGACGCTTCGATGGGCCGCCAGGCCGGAGCCACGATCCAGATGGCCATCAAGAACGGCACCGCGAGGTACCATGGCAGCCTGTACGAGTTCAATCAGAATAACTTCCTCAACGCCAAGCTGTTTCAGACCAACCTCGTGGGCGGCAGCAACCCTCCGGTCCATTTCAACGAGTACGGCGGCACGTTCGGCGGCCCGGTGCGGATTCCCAAGTTTTACAATGGCAAAGACAGGACGTTCTTCTTCGTCAACTTCGACGGCACGCGCAACCAGGATCCCCGCTTCAACATCCGTTCCGTCCCGACGGAGTTGGAACGGAAAGGGGACTTCAGCCAGTCGTTCACCACGCAACTGGTGGGTGGCCAGCGCATCCGCTACCCGATCCAGATCTATGATCCGCTGGCGGTGGACAGCCGGGGCTTCCGGACACAATTTCCGAATAACGTGATCCCGGCCATCCGTCTCAGCCCGGTGGCGCAGAACATCTTCAAGTACGTGCCGGTGCCGAACAAACCCAGCGAGCCGACCGGCAACGCGAGCAACAATTTCGTGCCCGACTCCACCCGGCAGAACAAGATGGCGCTGCTGGCGATGCGCTTCGACCAGGTCTGGAACAACTCGCACAAGAGCTTCGCCTCCCTGCGCTGGTACCATGAGGACGAGCTAACCGGCGACGATTTCCATAACGCCGCGACCGGCGCTTATCAGACCCGCATCCCCCGGGGACTGGGCCTGGACCACGTCTGGATCCTGGGCACCTCCAAGGTGCTGAACCTTCGCTGGAACATCAGCCGGTTCGAGGACAATAACCGCGACCATGGGGCCGGTTTCGATCCCTCGGTGCTGGGCCTGTCGAAGACCCTGATCTCGCAGATGGAGAACCCCTCGTTCCCGCGTATCACCGGCATCATAGGCGACATCGGCACCAGCAGCGCGGGCAACTTTACCGGCACTTCGTATTACACCTGGGCCGCCACGATGAACCAGTCGCGCGGCAACATGAGGTTCAAGTACGGGGCCGAATACTGGGTGCTCCAGTCCGCCAACCGCAACATCGGAACCCAGGGCACGTTCACCTTTGACAACAGCAACTGGACGCGCCAACAGGCCACGGTGGGCGGAGGAACGGGCGTCGGCTCGAGTATGGCTTCCTTCGTGCTGGGCCTGCCCAACAGCGGCAGCTTCCCACGCAACGCCAACGGCCTGTACTCCCAGCGTTTCTACGCCTTCTATTTCCAGAACGACTGGCGGGTCACGCCGCGCCTGACGCTCAACATGGGGCTGCGCTGGGATTACGAAATGCCGGTCACCGAGCGCTTCAACCGCCTCACTTCGTACTACGATATGGCCGCGCCGAACCCCATCAGCGACGCGGCGCAATCCGCCTATGCCAACGTGCTCAATACCATCCTGAGGGACCCGGCGAAGTACCCCTTCGGGGCGGACCTGGCCCAGATGGCGCCGGTGAGCGCGTTCAAGGTGTATGGCAATCTGCAGTTCGCGGGCGTGGACGGGCGCCGGAGATCGACGTACAACGGCGACTTCAAGGAGTTCCAACCCCGTGTTGGATTTGCTTACCGCCTGCGGCCGCACACCGTGCTTCGCGGAGGGGTCGGCAGGTTCGTCCAGGCCTCCTACGACAGGGGCTGGCAGAACGGCTTCAGCCGCAGTACCTCTCTGGTCGCCACGCAGGACAACTACTTCACGCCTTACGATACGCTGGACAATCCCTTCCGGGGCGGCATCCTCTCCCCCACCGGTTCCTCGCTCGGTCCGCTGACCAACCTGGGACAAGGCGTGAACCTGTACAACCAGGACCCGGGCCGCACGCATTCCTGGGAGTACAGCCTTCACCTCCAGCAAGAGTACAGGGGCTGGCTGTTTGAGCTCGGCTATACGCACAACAAGACCTACGGCATTTACTGGGGCTTCAACCAGAATCTGCCCAGCTTCGACATCTGGAAGCGGCTGCGGACGCCGCGCTTTGACGCCAACGGCCGGCCGTTCGATCAGCTCCTGTGGAATGAGCCCATTCCCAACCCCTTCTACCAATTGTCGGGTGTGACCGGCTCCCTGGTTAGCAGTCAAACCACCACCGTCGATCGGCTCTTCCGCCCGGTGAAGATCCTGGGTGACATTACCATGGACGGCAACCCATGGGGCCAGAACCAGTACGACGCGATGCTGATCAAGATCGAGCACCGGTTCAAGCGTGGCTTCAGCATCATCAATTCCTTCACCTGGTCCAAGCTGTTCGAAGATAGCTCGTTCTGGGGTCCCGAAGTCGCAGGACGGGTTGCCGAGCACAAGCTGGGCGGCGAGGACCGTCCCCTCCACCTTTCGATCGCTCCAATCTGGGAGTTTCCCATCGGCAGGGGCAAGAAGGTGTGGGGGACAATGCCCAAGGTGGCCGACGCGGTTCTTGGCGGCTGGGAGCTGGCCGGCCAGTTCAATATCCAGTCGGGCGTGCCGGTGGTGTTCGGTACCGACTCGTTCTTCGACGGCCAGAATTTCGCGCTGCCGCGCGACCAGCAGGGCCTGGACCGCTGGTTCGACACGTCGCACTTCTTCCGCTTCCCCGACCGGAACTGCGACGCTCAGTGCATCGCCAAGTACCCGGCCTGGACGGGAATCCAGAACATGCCCGGCTACACTTACAAACCGGCGGCGAACGATACCATCAAGAACGGCGTGTACCAGGACTTCGGCACCTTCATCCGCCGCTACCCAACCCGCTGGGGCAATGTCCGCGCCAGCCGCGTCAACAACCTGGACCTTGCCATCCACAAGAACTTCAGGATCAGGGAGCGCTTCCGGATCCAGTATCGCTTCGAGACCTTCAACACTTTCAACCATCCGCGGTTTGGCGCGCCGAACTCGGACCCCACCAGCAGCAGCTTCGGCATCGTTTCACCCACCGAGCAGAACAACGCGCGCCTGGTGCAGATGGCGCTGAAGGTGTATTTCTAAAGGGCGGCAACGTTGTAGCGCCCGCGTCTCGCCCCATGTCACCTATGCGCAAAAGTAAGTGACATGGGGCGAGACGCCGACGGCGCCGGGGGCTTTTTGCGGTTTCCGGGGGCTGCTCGCGGCCTCGGCGACTGGGTTGACACCCACCCCGGGGCATTACCACAGAATCAGCGGGCGGCGGCGCGGGCCGCCACCGCCTGCAAGGCCGTGATGGCCACGGCATTCACGATGTCCGCGGCCGAGCAGCCGCGCGACAGGTCGTTGGCCGGTTTCGCCAGGCCCTGCAGGATCGGCCCGGTGGCCAGGGCGCCGGCCAGCCGCTCGGTCAGCTTGTAGGCGATATTGCCGGCGTCCAGATCAGGGAAGATCAGGGTATTGGCCTGTCCGGCCACGGGGCTGCCCGGCGCCTTGCTGGCCCCGATCCTGGCGATGAGGGCCGCGTCGGCCTGCAACTCGCCGTCAATGAGGATCTGTGGAGCGCGTTCCTTCACGATGCGCAGCGCCTCCTGCACCTTCTTCACGTGCGGGTGATCGGCGCTTCCCTTGGTGGAAAACGACAGCAGCGCCACCTTAGGTTCCGCCTGCAAGAAGGTGCGGGCGCTGACCGCCGAAGCAATGGCGATTTCGGCCAGTTGCGCCGGGTCGGGATCGGGCACCACGGCGCAATCGGCATAGATCAGCGCGCCGTTGGCGCCGAACTCGTGCCGCGGCAGCACCATCAGGAAGAAGCTGGAAACCAGCGACATCCCCGGCTGCGTCCCCAGGCAATGCAGGGCCGCCCGCACCGTCTCGGCGGTGGTGTTGGTGGCCCCGCCCACGCTGCCGTCGGCATCGCCGGCCGCCACCATCAGGTCGGCAAAATACAAGGGACGGGCGGCAACCGCCGTGGCGTCCTCCGGCGTCACGCCTTTGGACTTCCGCCGCTCGTAATAGATGGTTGCGTACTTCTCCCGCCGCGGGTCCGTCTCCGGGTTCGCCAGTTCCACGCCAGACAGGTCCAGGCCTTGGGCCGAGGCCCGGTCGCGCACGTTATTGACATCGCCGAGTACGGTCACCCGGGCAACCTGCTGCCGGGCGATGGTTTCTGCGGCTTTCAGTACGCGGTCGTCCACCCCTTCGGGCAGCACAATCCGCTGGTTATGGCTGCGGGCACGATCGCGAAAGTCCTGCAATAGGTCGGGCATGACATCTTCCTCCAAAAAGTAGCATTCTACTGTACTGGCAATGCAGAGCACACAGAAATGGGGAGAGCCCATCTGGCGGGTTGACTTCCAGTGCCCCCGCCGCCCGCTGCCGGCCAGGATGGATGCCGCGATCATCGGGGCGGGCTATACGGGTCTCTCGGCAGCTTACCACCTGCGGCGGGCTCAGCCGGATTGGACGGTCGCCGTGTTCGAAGCCGGAGCGGTCGGCGCCGGCGCCAGCCGGCGCACCGGCGGCATCCTGCTGGACGATACCGCCGCCGGACCGCTGCCCCAGTTCGCCCGGTGCCTCGATTTCGCGGCCGAGCTGGTGGCACGGGAAAAGATCGACTGCGCCTGGAACACGCCCGGATGCTGGGAGATCGTGCACAACCGCAGTCTGGGAAAAACTCCGCTGGATTGGAAGGACCAGGGGAGAGCCCTGCGGGTTTCCAGGACCGTACCAGGAGGAACGGTGGACCCCGGCTGGCTGGTGGCGGGGCTGGCGCGCGCCGCGCTGGCCGCCGGCGCCGCCATTCATGAACGCTGCCCGGTGGCTTCGCTGGATTTCGGCCGACCGCCGCGCCTGCACCTGGCCGGTGCGACAATCGAAGCCGACTGGATCGTGCTGGCCACTAACGCCTACTTCACCCAGGTGAGCGAAATCGAGGAGCAAGGCGTGGCGCTGTTAACGCTGGCCCTGGCCACCGCGCCGCTGCAGGAAGGCGCGCTGGAGGCGGCCGGACTGGGCGCGCGCATCCCCTTCTACACCGCCGATCTGCCATATTTGTGGGGCCGGCTGACCGCCGAGAACCGCCTGGTGGCGGGCGCCGGGCTGGTAGCGGCCCCCGGCGGCGTCACCAACACTTCCATCCTGGAGGCCAGCGAGGCTCCCCGGATGTTTCAGGAACTGGAGCGGCGGATCGCCGGCCTCCATCCCGCGCTGGCCCCAGTGCGCTTCACGCACCGCTGGGCCGGCCCCATCGTGATCACCGACGATTGGCGCCCGGTGCTGCGCCGGCATTCGCGCTCGCCCCGCGTCCTGGTGGCCGGCGGCTACTCGGGCCACGGCGTGGCGCAATCCATCCGCATGGGGGCGCTGATCGCCGACTCGATCACCGGCTAGCCCTTCACCACAAAGGCGCCAAGCACACAAAGTCCACAAAGGTCCTCTTTGTGTTTCTTTGTGGTCTTTGTGCCTTTGCGGTGAAGAAGCACCTATCGGCTGAAAACCACCAGCCGGTGCAGGTAAATCCAGGCGCCCTTGGAGCGGGGGTAGCGCTTCCCGGTGACCACCAGGCGCAGGGTGTGCTTGCCGGGCCGGAGATTGTCGGCGTGCCATAGGCTTTCATGGGCCCGGTTGCCTCCGGCGACAAAGCCGTCGGTGTCGGCCACTTTCTTGCCGTCCAGGTAGACCTCCAGGTAGCCGCCGTCATCGCGGTAGGCGCCCACAACCATGGCTCCAGTCCCCTCAAAGCTGATCTCAGCTTCGCCGCCGGCCGTTTCGCTGGCTGCCGAAACGCTTTTCTGCTCTTCCCGCTTCCATTCGCCTTTCCACTGCCAGCGAGCGTCGGTCACCAGCACCGACTCGGCGGGACGGCCGGGGTTCCATTGCTCGAGCTTCATGGCCGAGGGCTTCTGCACCGGGATTTCGAAACCGTCGGCGGTCACCTTGCCTCCGTAGCGGGCGACCAGGGCCGCCGCCCGTGAAAGCGTGCTGGCCACAATGCTGTCGTAGGAGAAGGTGGTGTAGTTGAATTTTTCGCCGGCGATGGGCACCAGCGCCTCCACCCAGCGGGACGGCAGGGCCTTGTAACCGAGCATCACGCCCAGGATGCCGCCGGCGCTGGCCGGGTTGCAGTCGGAATCCTGGCCGGCGCGGGCCGCGATCTCGATGGTCTTCTCGAAGTCCTTCTCCCCATAGAGCAGGCCGAGCGCCACGAACGCGCCGTTCAGCTTGGCGTCGATGTTGAACGGCGTGAGCGCGCCGTCCGGGCAGGGATCATCGCGGTCCCATTTGTCTTCCAGCCGCTTCCAGGCCGCGCGCCAGTCACGCGGCTCTTCCCGGTGCCAGGCCAGCAGGTCGCGAATGACCGCCGCGTAGCCGCTCTGCGCCGGGATGGCTTCCAGGCCCGCTTCCACCACCTTCCGGGTGTCGTTCTCGAAGAAAGCCGCCGCATACATGGCCCCGATGAAGATGCCGCCATAGACGCCGTCGCCGTAGTTCATGAGGTGGCCGATGCGGTCGCCGTAAAGCTGAACGGCGCGCGGCAGCCCGGGGGCCATCAGGCCGATGAAATCGGCTTCGATCTGGAAGTCGATGTCGTTGGCATGGGCGTTATAGCGCGGGTGGCCCGATTGCGGCGGCATGATGCCGCGGCTCAGGTTGCGGCGGCCGGCCAGGTTGGCGTGCCAAAGCGCGTACTTGGAGTCGCGAAAGGCTTCGCCGTACTCCTGCGCCGTGGCATCCAGGCCGTAGCGATCCATCACTTCGGCCAGGGTCATCTCCACATAGAGGTCATCCTGGTTCAACGCTCCTTTCAGCTCAGCGGGGGTTCCGACGCGTTCCGCGTCGTAGGTGGCGCCGCGGGCCCGAAACTCGGTGGGCGCGCCATACACCACTCCGAACATCTGCGCGGCCCATCCGCCCTTGATCTTGTCGAGCAGGGCTTCCTTGGCGATGGCCCGCTTGTCCGGGTTGGCGGTGGGCAACGACAGAACCGCAATCAGGGAAGCGAACAGGCAATAAACAACAGGGCGTTTCATGCGCGCATGGTACACCCGCGCGTTGTCCAATACAAAGCCGCTCGAATGGGGCACCGACAAACTTGGCCCATCATAGCCGGAACCAACAGGGCCGCGAGTGCAAGACGGGGGGGCCGACGAGCCCGAATGCGGGCGAAACGCCAGTGCTCCACAGGCGGCCGTTTATGGAGCGCTGGCGTCCCGCCGGCCCCTGGTCGGGCCTGCATTTCGCCGCTGGAAAAGCAGCGAATGGTACGACTGCTACGGTTTATCTGGCAGTCTGGCCGCTCCCGTTAGCGTAACGAGGCCGAATCGGGTGTTGCTTTCGCTGCGGCTCGCGTGTTCGCCGCACGAGGCTGCGCCCGACGGATTACTCCATCGCACGCTCGCTTGGCTACCTGTTGAACGGGCAATTTTCAGGGTAGACTCCCTTCAGTCCACGAGATCGGCCAGTTTTGACCGGCGCACCAGATGACGCAGATGCCGCGGACTCCACGTCGGATCTTCGTTCATCTGCGCAATCCGCGGATTGTATAATAATGAGGACGGAGAGGCAATCAGCGGAGGAAGTAATGACGGTCCATGAGGCTGCGCGGGCCAAGATTCGACGGCTTCCCGAGCCTCTGGCTCAGGAAGTGAATGATTTCATCGATTTCCTGCTAGCCAAGGCGGCCAGGGCTGAAGGAAAGAAATGGGTCGGAATCGCCGACGAACTGGATACAGCGGAGTCGGATATCTCCGACTATCTGAGGAACCTTGAGCACTACGAGGAGCGCCTCGCTCGTGGAGAGATCCGGTGGTAACGGTAAGGCGGGGAGACATCGTCCTCTGCGATCTCAACCCTGTGATCGGCACTGAACAAGCAGGTGTGCGGCCAGCCCTGGTTCTCCAGACTGATCGCGCCAACGTGGTCAGCCCGCATACCATTATCGCGCCCTTCACAACGAAGATTCGCCGTGCGCTGTTACCTTCCCATGTGTTCGTCTCCGCGGAAAGCGGGAAGCTTGATCGGGATTCAGTTCTGCTTTGTGAACAAATCCGCGTCGTGGACAAGCGAAGGATTATCAAGATAATTGGCCAGCTCGAACATCCGCACATGGCGGAAGTGGCTTCCGCCCTGCGGGCGGTCCTGGAGCTTTAGCGCGGGCTGACCCCGTGAAAATCTCGGCCACCATCATCACGCTGAATGAAGAGCGCAACCTGCCGCGGGCGCTCGATTCGCTGGACTGCGTGGACGAAATCGTTGTCGTCGACTGCGGTTCGACCGACCGGACGCACGAGATGGCCCGCGGCTGCGGCGCGCGCCTCATCGAAAACGCCTGGCCGGGATACGCGGCGCAGAAGAACCTGGCCGCCGCGCAGGCCTCGCACGACTGGATTCTTTCGATCGATGCCGATGAAGCGCTGAGCGAGACGCTGTCGGCCGAGATCATGCGGCTGAAGCGCGGGGAGCCGGGCGCCGCCGGCTACCGGTTTCCGCGGCGCGCGCAGTACCTGGGCCGCTGGATCCTGCATTCCGGCTGGTATCCCGATTACAAACTGCGCTTGTACGAC
>Ga0315279_10010058_pt1 | contig 11172 bp, 6 predicted proteins | sample YL17G06_20_MG_FD_203694 | JGI IMG/M metagenome (GOLD analysis project Ga0315279, IMG submission 203694) | Sediment microbial communities from Yellowstone Lake, YNP, Wyoming, USA - YL17G06_20 | ecosystem: Environmental > Aquatic > Freshwater > Lake > Sediment | place: USA: Wyoming | collected...
GAAGGTGGTCGGGCAACGCCGGTAGCTACTACCCCGCCGGTACAGAGCTGATTGCTCAAATCAGTAATAAAGGTTTCTCCATTCGTGAGTACTTCGCCGATCTGGCCGCACATGCCGGGGAAGGCCTTCCCTTCATATTTGGGGATCCCTTCCGGTGATTCTTTCCAGGTCTTAATCCCGATCAGTTCCTTCTTAATTGTTACAACGTCCTTGATGATTTCATTGATCTTCTGATTGGTCATCATTGCTCCTTTCTCTTATCTTACCTGCCAGTGGAGAATAGCTCCTTATTTCTTTGCTAACAATTCTGTGATCGCCGGACGTTCTTCTTCAGAGATCTTCCCTGCCTTTGCCAGGTCCTCTATCACATCTGCGAGGCCGATCTCCTTGAGTCTCTTGCGGGTGGGCAGCCCTTCGTTGGTGCAGCCCCGGTAAAAATAGTACTCATCCAGCATGCCGGGAATGGGATCGTGCTCACCGCGTGACGTACCTTGTCTCGCGTCATCCTTGCGGGTGATCCCCAGCAGGGCGTTATAGCTCCTCTCAACCTGATAGGCCCGCTCTGTTGATTCAAAGAGCCTTTTCGGATCCCTGCCGGTTACTGCCTGATAGATCTCTCCCATCTCCTCGATGAGGATGAGGGGGTCGCCGAAAATGGTTGTGGCTGCAACCGGGATAAAGCAGAGCCCCAGGGAATCCATTAACATCTTGTAATTTTCATGCCACCAGACAACCCGGCCTTTTGCCACCGGGCTCTTGTGGTCAGTAATCTCCTCAGGGATATCTTTCCCGAAGATTCTCTCCAGCATTTCACGTGATCCGACCAGTGCCGAGAACGGATGACCTTTCATGTGGTCTGCACCCCGAGCCCCCACTGAAGAGGCAAGGCTCATGGGGAGAACCTCCTTGCGGTTGTACGGGAAGGTCATCCCTTTGGTGTGAAAACCATACGGCTTCGACTCCGGTCCTATTTTTTGAATCATCTCGGGAATACTCTCAGCCAAGATATTTCCGAATCCTTCCCTCTTAGCCACCCTCATGATCATCTGTGCAACCATCTCGTCATCTCCCCAGTTCAGCTCTACCCCGCCTGTTGCCTCAGACCCCAGGATTCCCCGCTGGAAACATTCCATGGCCATGGAGAGATTCCATCCGAACTGGGTACAGTCCATCCCCATGCGGTTGGACAGGTCAGCCAGGTGGAACAGGGTAGGAAAATCAAAGATACCCAGGAGAGGGCCCAGGTGAATGTAGTGGCCGAACTCGATCTTGTCTCCCCTCTCTCCTTTGAATTTTCCTTCTTCAACCTTCCACTTCTGCGAGCAGCCTACCGGGCACCGTGAGCAGGCGGTTTTTCCATCCTTGTACGTGCTCAGGAACTTTTCCAGGTCATACTTATCCAGTTGTTCCGGGCTGATCTTTTTCTGGTCATTATTTACCCCTACTTCAGCGCCGATCTGGGCGATGAGGATGAGGGTGCCATACTCGGAATTCGCAGCGGTCCCCGGACCTTTACCCCAGATCTCGCGGTATTTTTTGCTCAGCTCACTTAGTTTCTTCGGATGGGCTTCCGGTACGGTTCCTTCACCCTTGACGATAATTGCCTTCAGCTTTTTCGAGCCCATGATGCATCCCATGCCTGCCCTGCCGTTGGCACCCACCCTCTTTCTGCCGGAAAAGATATTAGCATACCTGACCAGGTTCTCTCCGGCAGGGCCAATACGCGCACTCTCGCAATCTTTTCCATATAACTTTTCTATCTCATCATCCGTTTCATAGGTATCCAGCCCCCATAAGGAGGCTGCATCAACGAGCTGGGGCGTTTTCCCCTTCTCAACGAGCAGCGCAACCGGTTTTTCCGATCTTCCTCTCATAAGTATGTGGTCATACCCCGCCTGTTTTGTCTTTGTGGCGAAGTAGCCGCCGGCATTGGAGTCTCCGAATATTCTGGTTAAAGGACTTTTCGCTGTAACGGTAAACCGGGTGGCGGAAGGAAAAGCAGTGCCCACCACAGGCCCGAACCCGAAGATAAGGGGATTCTCAGGCGAGAGAGGGTCAAGGGTGGGATTACCTTTCACCAGGTCGTAGAACAGCCTGGCATTCAAACCTGATCCGCCAATGTAATCCCTCTTCAAGTTTTCAGGAAGCTCCTTCTCCTCAATTTTTGAATTGGTGAGATCAACTTCCAGGATCTTTCCTCTCCATCCGTAATTTCGCTTGGAAGTCATCTCTCACACTCCTTTTGTCTTGAGAGCCTCGTCCAACTTTCTCCCCAGGGCGAAAAGCTCGTTGTAGATATCTGGATATTCCTCTTTGGTGACGATTACACCTCCCATGCCCTCTACGAATTCCCCCCCCACCTGGTATGCATAGTAATTAAGTACCAGTCGGATGTTGGCTGCTGTTTTCTCATGGTCACCGCCGCCGGAGACAACAACAATCATCGCCGGCTGACCCTTGAAGGGACGGGTACCATGACCCTCAGCACCGGCCCAGGCTTCTCCTTTACCTGTGTGACAGGTCGGGACAGACCGGTCAATAAAATTCTTGAGTGGCCCCGGCACATTACCGAAGTAGGTGGGTGAAGCAATAATCAGAGCTTTCGCCTCTAACATCTTTTCGATTGCCATGGTCATGTCATCATCCTGCCAGCACCTGCCAGGTGTCTCATAATGGCATTTCTGACACCCAATACAGTGACCGATTTTCATGAAGGCAGGCCAGAGGATCTCATAGGAACGTCCTGTTCCAGCGAGAACTGGTTCAAGTACACTAATCGTTGTTCCTTTCTTCCTCGGACTTCCACAGATTGCTAAAACATCCATTTAACCCCTCCTCTGATTTGATCTCATGATCACTTTATGCCACAGAATTTAATTTAACGTAAATTCTTCCATATCTCAATCAATAAATCTGGCATGGGAAAAAAAGGCAGAGGGCAATGGGAAGCCTCCCTAAAGAGGCAGTTTACGTCGAGGCGAATGTCACCGAGCGCGGTCTCATAGAGAGATTGAAGAGATCAGGATTCGTACCGAATGAAAAGTCAGCATTCATCATCGAGGGTCTGATCTATTACCTGAAGCCGAAGGGTGTGGACAGTCTCTTTGAAGAACTTGCTCAGATACCGCTGATTGGCAACCTCTTTCTCATTGACCAGATCAGCGAGGGTATGAGGCAGAACTCTCCTGACCTGGATAAGCGGAAGACACCGCTCTATCCTGCAGACCTTGCAATTTACCTTACAGAGAGAGGCTTCTCCATCAGGGAATATTTTTCTCTCGGTGACCCGACAGAACGCTATTATGGAAAAAGCTATCCAGAAAGGTGGTGGATTATTGCCGCAGTGAAGTAAAGCAGAATTCAGGAGCCAGGAGCCAGAAGACAGAATATATTTCATTCTGAATTCTGACTTGTATATTTTTTTCTTTTCCAACCGTCTATTTCCTATAGCCACATAGCAAAAAGCGAGGCCTATTCATATCTTATATACTTCTTTGTACATCACTCCATAGAGACATCGAGTGAGAACTTGACATGCCATATAGCATATGTTATATTACCATCGTTTTTTAATGAAAGGTCTATGATTGAAAGCAGTAGCTAAGATCGAACGATACACTATAGGACGCAAACCAAGTGATAACTATCCGGAATCTATCAAGCAACTTCGGGGCAGACTTGGTCTGACTCAGCAGGTTTTGTCTGACCGCCTTGGTGTGTCATTCGCTACAGTCAATCGCTGGGAAAATGGTCAGACAAGACCTTCACAACTCTCATGGAACCAGCTCCGGCAGCTTGAAATGCAGATCGCCGAAGAAGTGACTGCCTATGGGAAAAAAGAGGAAAAGCGGCCTGCGATTCTGGACTTCACCGCACAACCGAACATTGTCAAGGTGTTGGCCGAGGGTGAGCGTCTTTCCTTCGGTCATCTCATGAATCCTGCCTTTGCAACTGAAATCTCCAACATTGATCCTTTACCCCACCAGCGTATCGCGATCTACGACCACATGCTCAAGCAAGCCCGGTTGCGGTTTCTCTTGGCCGATGATGCTGGCGCGGGTAAGACGATCATGGCTGGACTTTACATTCGTGAGATGCTTTCGAGGCGTCTCCTGCGACGTATTCTTATCGTAACGCCAGCCGGTCTTGTGGGGAACTGGCGCCGAGAGTTGTTTACCCTTTTCAATCTCCCTTTTCATATTTTGAGCGGAATGGATGCCCACCACGAAAACCCGTTTATCGGTGAGAATAGCGACCGCATCATCATCAGTATGGACACACTATCAAGCACTCGTGTGTTTTCACGTTTGAAAGAACCAAATGTTATTCCTTACGATCTTGTCATCTTTGATGAGGCTCATAAATTGGCAGCTGATCGAGGAACAGATCTCCGCATTCGCAAGACAGAACGTTATCACCTCGCGGAAGCATTAGCCGGTATCCAGACGCACGACCATCGGTGGCGCCTGAGTTGGAATGCTCACCATCTCTTGTTTCTCACCGCCACACCTCACATGGGGAAGGATTATCCTTACTATGCCCTCTGGCGACTGCTGGAACCGGAAGTGCTCACAACACCTGACGCTTTCAGTGAGTATCCAGCCGAGCAACGGAAGATGCATTTCCTCCGGCGCACAAAGGAGGAGATGATTTATCTCGATGGCCGACCACTCTATCCTACGCGGATATCCGACACGCTTGGCTACGATCTAACCCAAGGCGATGTCAGCGAGCAGACACTCTATGATGAGACCACTGACTATCTTCGTTTTGTCTACAATAAAGCAAAACTCCTGAACCGCGAGGCGGCGCGGCTAGCCATGTGTGTCTTTCAGCGTCGTCTGGCAAGCTCGACTTATGCCCTTCAGCGATCTTTTGAACGACGAATCGAGAAACTCGACAAACTGATTGAGGACGTGCAGAACGGCAAATTGACCACTGACCATCTCATCATGCTTCAACAGCGCATTTATGAAGAAGACGATGTGCTCGACATCAAGACCGCCGATGACGAGACATCTGAGGAAGATCGCGAAGAAAATGAACTCGCCGAAGAGAAACTACTTCAGGGTGTGGTCGCGGCTTCGCTTGCCGACCTTCTTGCTGAGAAAGAACAGGTACAACAACTCCTTGACTTAGCGAGGAAGATCTGCGACGCAGGCCATGAGTCAAAGTTCGAAAAGCTCCAAGAAATCCTGACGGACCCGAAGTTCAGCGGTGAGAAGCTTATCGTTTTTACCGAGCACCGCGATACGCTGAACTTCCTGGTGAAACGTCTGAACGGCATGGGCTATACTGGTCAGGTCGCGCAGATCCATGGCGGGATGCACTATACACAGCGAGAGGAAGAAGTTGAGCGTTTCCGTAAACCGCTCGTCGAAGGCGGTGCCCGGTTTCTTATCTGCACGGACGCAGCGGGTGAGGGCATCAACTTGCAATTTTGCTGGATCATGATTAACTACGACGTACCCTGGAACCCGGCCCGTCTTGAACAGCGCATGGGCCGTATCCACCGGTATGGCCAGAAGCATGATCCCGTTGTCATAATGAATCTCGTCGCTCCGTCCACTCGCGAGGGCAGAGTGCTCAAGGTTCTGCTCGATAAGCTGGAAAAAATTCGCAAAGAACTCCAATCTGATAAGGTATTCGACTGCATCGGCCGCATCTTTGCCGATGTGTCTATCAAACAGTACATGGAGATGGCTGTCACAGGGGATGCGGAAGGCGTCGCCCGCGAACTGAACGGTCGCCTCACGACAGAACAAGTCCAGGCCCTCGCTGCCCGTGAAAAATCCCTCTATGGTGCCGGCGGAGACGTCGCCAAGGAACTGCCGAGGCTACGCGTCAATATGGATCAGGAGGTCTACTTCCGCCTGCTGCCAGGCTATGTCCGGCAGTACATCCAGCAGGCCGCTCCGCTCGTGGACATAGAAATCGAAGGCGACATGGATGGACTCTTCTCATTCCGTGCGGTACGGTTAGGTGCAATTGACCCTCTCTTGCCTGCGCTGGAGCTTTACCCTGAGAAGGCAAGAGATAATGTTTCTGTCACCAAGCCTGTGGACCGGAAAGACGTTATCTGGATCCATCCCGGTGAACCTGTCTTTGAACGGTTTCGCGCCTTGGTGCGCGAGCGTCTCGCGGATGAGGGAACACGCGGTGCAATCTTCATTGACCCAACGACTGAGAAACCTTACCTCTTCCATATGGCGGTCCTCTCAATCATCCGCAGAGCCGACCCGGAAATATCAGACTTGGCCAGAGAAGATGTTCTGGATTGTCGATTGGTCGGCATTAAGCAGTACGAAGGAGCAGAAGTAGAGATTTGTCCCGTCGAGCATCTTTTACTTCTCAAAGGCGGTATTGGGTTGCCCTCTTCCGCCCAGCGCCTTGCCTTAGCGGCGAACCAGGAAAAAGAACTCGCTCGTGCCTTCCTTGTCGAACGCGTGGCTCGCGAAATGGCCCTGGAATACAAGAAGAGGCTCTTAGAGAGCCTTCCAGAGCGGGAAAACTTTATTCGTCGCGGTTTCGACTATCAAGAAGCGGAGCTTGCCGCGGCTCGGGCAAAACATTCGGAAAAGGCAAGGACCGGCAACCGGAAGGCCATCGAAGCATTGGAAGAAGTGAAAGGCCAACAGCGGCAACTTGCCATCCACAGAGAAAATATCATAACATCATTAAGGCGCGAACCTGAACTCATCTCTCCTGGTTCTATCACTTTCGTGGCACACGCTCTCATCGTGCCCTCTTCGGACCCGGTGGAAATAAAGCAACACGAGATTAACGTAGAGCTGGCCGCCATGAAGGTTGCCCAGGCATTTGAAGAAGCGACAGGAGCCAAAGTGGTGGATGTCCACACACCGGAGCTTGCGCGAGCAGCAGGGCTTCCGGAAAACTCGGGCTTTGACCTCCTCTCCATACGGCCGGACAACGAGAAGCGTGCCATCGAAGTAAAAGGCCGGGCAACGACTGGCGATATCGAAGTATCAGCCAATGAGTGGGCCAAGGCATGTAACCTACGGCAGGGCTACTGGCTCTACGCCGTTTATGACTGCGCAACATCCGGTCCGAGACTTATTCGTGTTCAGGATCCGTTTGGGAACCTGCTCGCAAAGGTAAAAGGAAGCATGTTGATCAGTGCACGGGAAATCGCACAAGCATCAACAGGATAAAACACATGAGTAAGTTAAAGGTTTTCGTTAGCTCCGTGCAACAGGAACTGGAAAATGAACGTGTCGCCATCGCCGAGCTCATCAGTACAGATTCCTTTCTCTCTCGACACTGCGAGGCTGTTCTCTTTGAATGCCTGCCAGCTTCCACCGTGTCCACGCAGGATGGTTACTTGGCCGAGCTGGATTCCTCGGATGTCTACGTTGGGATTATAGGGTTCGAATACGGACCCCTGGGCCACGATAGCCTGTCAGCTATGCATCGAGAGTACCTGCAGGCAGAGCAGCGCCGGATGCCAGTACTTATCTTCGTAAAGGGCCATTCAGGTCGCGACAAAGACCGTAGTGAAAAAATGAAGGAATTGTTTGACCGTATACGAGATTCCCAAATTGGTCATACCTATCGGCGGTTTGCCAATTACCAGGAACTGAAACAGTTTGTGCGCGACGCACTTCTGCCAGTTTTAGAAAAACGCGGGTTCAATCCTTCCAGCGCTGAGCAGACCGAATTTGAACAGACACTGAGCGCCGCATCTGATTTTGATACCCAGTTGCTCAACCAGGTGGACGTGACCGATCTGGATCAGGACCTGGCCAGGCAATACGTTACAGCCGTCATGAAAGAACCACCCAAGAATACCGCGGCAATTCAACAGACGTTGCATAGCCGGGGACTACTCTGGTATGACGAAAAATATGAACGGCATCGACCCACAGCCGCCGGATTGCTCCTCCTGGGTAAGACACCTGATGCCGTCTTTCCTCAATGCCGCATCGCAGCCAACGCCTATGGAGGCACTGAAAAGGGTGAACCGATCGACCGCCGTAACATCCAGCAGCCTTTGCCGAGGGCTATTCAGGAATCGATCGACTTTCTGATCCGGAATATGCGGCATACCCAAGCTGTCCGTGGATTCGCCCGAGTCGAGCTTGACGAATACCCTTATGAGGCTCTGCGCGAGGCGCTCATCAACGCCGTGGCCCACCGCGACTACGGTATTCGCGGGGCGAGCATCCGCGTTGAGAAATACGCCGATCGCATCGTGATCCTCAGCCCAGGATTGCCCCCGCCGCCCTTAACTCTGGCTAAACTGCGCTCCCTCAAGTACCTGCCGTGTTCGCGAAACCCGAACATTGCTCGGGGCCTTTCGTTCTTCGAGCGCATTGAAGAACAAGGTGACGGCTTGCGCCGCATGCTTATGGCGATGAAAACTATGGGATTACCGACTCCGGAATTTCTCATTTTTGACGGACATTTTACTGTGGTTTTCAAGGGTCCCGGCAAGTCGTTAGCCAAACTAAAACCGCAGAAGGCGCGGCCAGTTATTGCGGTTGAACCTTCGATCGTGGACCAGCTCACTCCCAACCAGAAAATGATCGTGCGGGAGTTGTTGAAGACGAGAGAAGTACAAGTTCCCAAAATTGCTGCCCTGCTGAAAGTTACTGAACAGGCCATTAGGAAAGACATGGCAAAACTTCAGAAAATGGGATTGGTCGTGAAACGAGGATCTGCCCGTGCAACTTTTTATGCCCTAAATGAGCAAAAGGTGAAGTAGTGTATCCGCAACTATCCGCAACCGGGATGGCCAGTATCCGCAACCGAGTGGGCCAAAGCATGTAATCTACGGCAAGGCTACTGGCTCTACGCCGTTTATGACTGTGCAACACCCGGTCCGAGACTTATTCGTGTTCGGGACCTGTTTGGGAACCTGCTCGCAAAGGTAAAGGGAAGCATGTTGATCAGTGCACGGGAAATCGCACAAGCATCAACAGGATAAAACACATGAGTAAGTTAAAGGTTTTCGTTAGCTCCGTCCAGCAAGAATTGGAAAATGAACGGAGCCTCTATTTCATACGGAGGGACTATGAGGTGACCACATGAAACCGCAACTATCCGCAACCGTTTCAAATCAAATCCGCAACCAAGCCTTTTATTGCTTGACAACGGGCCAAATCAGTGTCATTCTTTATAACGATAACACCCCGAGTAGCTTCGGCGAAAGGGCGCAGAGTCGTTCCGAAAGGAGCGGCTCTTGCTATTTCTGGGCAGGATTGCGGCCATGAAGACTTATGTCTATGTGGACGCTTTTAACCTGTACTTTGGCGCCGTTCGTGGTACGGCGTACAAATGGCTCAACTTAGCAGATCTATGCCGTATCCTCCTGCCACGTCACTCCATCGAGAAGATCAAGTATTTTACTGCCATTATCAACGCGCGCCCAAATGATACGGAGCAGCCCCGCCGACAGGCTACATACCTACGGGCACTTAAAACGATTCCCGATCTGGAGATTTACTATGGGCATTTTCTGACCCATGCCGTATGGATGCCGCTTGCGAATCCGACACAGGATCAACCTTCGTATTCTGAAGTCATCAAGACTGAAGAGAAAGGTTCGGATGTAAACCTGGCCTGCCAACTACTCCATGATGCGCACATGGATCGGTTCGAATGTGCTGTCATCATGAGCGGGGACTCCGATTTGCTCATGCCTGTTCGGATTGTGATGGACGATATCGGAAAACCTGTGGGTGTAATCAATCCGCAACCCCGCCCATGCCGCGTTTTGGAAAAGCAGGCAACTTTCTACAAGCACATCAGAAAGTCAGCCCTGGCGCGAAGCCAGTTTCCGAGGGAATTGACCGATGCGCGGGGAACTTTAAAGAAACCCCCGACATGGTGAACCAGATGAATCAAGAAGATGCTCATGTGCATGCAAGGCGCGGTTGCAATTTGCGCGAGAGGGCAAAAGGAAGTGTTCGCATTGCCTACTCAATAATCGTGAGAGCAGAGGAGAACTGAAATGGCGAATACCGTTATTCCAGACAAAACCGCTGTGAGATTGTGGGTCAAGGCGGGCGGAAATTGCGAATACGAAGGCTGCAATCAGATTCTCTGGCGCGATGATCTCACGATGACAGAGATGAATCGCGCCTATATTGCTCACATCATCGCTGACAGTCCCAGTGGCCCACGGGGTGATGTCGTTCTGTCACCGAGGTTAGCTGTAGAATTGTCCAACCTCATGCTTCTGTGTGACACACACCATCGGCTGGTTGATCGTGAGCAGGTGGCAGAGCATCCCGTAGAACGGCTTACAAAAATGAAGATGCTTCATGAGCATCGCATCGAAACCCTCGCCGCCATTCGGCCAGACAAGAAGAGCGAGGTGATCCTTTATGGAGCGAATATCGGCGCTCATGACTCGCCGGTCAGTTATACCAAAGCCATCACGGCGATGATTCCAGATCGCTATCCAGCTAGCGCAGGAGGAATCCTTCTTGGCATGACTAACGGCGCATTCCGAGACCGCGATGGTGATTTCTGGCGAATCGAGGCAGAGAATCTGCGCCGTTTGTTTGATGCTCACGTGCAGCAAAGACTAGTTGATCGAAGCATTCAGCATCTCTCCGTCTTCGCAGCGGCACCGCAACCTTTGTTGATGTTGTTGGGGTTCCTTCTTTCGGACATTCCCGCAGCCGATGTATATCAACTTCACCGCGAACCACCTGATTGGCGTTGGCAAGATCACCCAGACGGGTTTCAGTACATTGTTGAAGAACCGAGTACTCTAAGCGGACCGCCAGCACTGGTTCTTTCCCTTAGCGCCACCATCACGGACACCCGTATCGCATCGGTTCTGCCGAACGGCGTCTCTATCTGGCGCGTAACGATTGACCGGCCGCACAATGACTTCCTAAAGTCGCGTCAGCAACTTCGGCTATTCCGAGAAACAGTTCGCCCGCTCATGGATCGCATTAAGACGCGGCATGGCGAAAACGCTGTGCTTCATGTGTTCCCTGCGGTACCAGTCGCCATCGCAGTCGATATGGGTCGGATTATTATGCCTAAGGCTGACCTGCCCCTTCGCATATTCGATGAATTAGATGTCCCGCCCTCCAAATATGAAAATGCCAAGGAACGTTATGATGCTGTTGGGTCGTGGCTCAACGAGGAGGGTTCGAAGCTGGTACCCTACGACCTCAAAATATACCCTCAGGG
>Ga0315279_10010059_pt1 | contig 11172 bp, 12 predicted proteins | sample YL17G06_20_MG_FD_203694 | JGI IMG/M metagenome (GOLD analysis project Ga0315279, IMG submission 203694) | Sediment microbial communities from Yellowstone Lake, YNP, Wyoming, USA - YL17G06_20 | ecosystem: Environmental > Aquatic > Freshwater > Lake > Sediment | place: USA: Wyoming | collected...
GCTGCGTATGAGTCCCGCCGTCCTTAAACAAGAACTCGACGACTTGCGCGAGATCACCATGGTCTACGACGCTCGCACCGCCCACGTCCAAATCTCCGCCCGAAGTTCGGTACAGCAGGGCCTATGGGACCTCTTCAAACTCACCACCGTCGAAAACCTCTTAACAGGACACGATCCCGCTTCCCATCCTCAACTATCAGCTTGACTTACGAATCCCTAGAACCAACAAGATGAAGACTCAGGTCACAACCTGGGGCTGAAGAACGACGGCTCGGTCGTGGCCTGGGGACACAACGCGTATGTGCCCGCGCAGAACACGGGGTTTGTGGCGGTGGCGGCGGGCGGGTATCACAGCCTAGGACTGAGGGCGGACGGCTCGGTCGTGGCCTGGGGATCGAACGCTGATGAAGACGGCAACCACGCAGGCCAGTGCGATGTGCCCGCGCGGAACACGGGATTTGTGGCGGTGGCGGCGGGCGGGTATCACAGCCTGGGGCTGAAGGCGGACGGCGCCATCGTCGCGTGGGGACAAAACGGGGACGGCCAATGCAACGTGCCCGAGCCGAACACGGGGTTTGTGGCGGTGGCCGCGGGCTTTGCGCACAGCCTGGGGCTGAAGGCGACAGTAGGTGAGGGCGAGGGCGAGGGCGAAGGAGAAGGGGAAGGGGAAGGCGAATCCCCAGGGTGTTTCGCGGACGGAGTCGCAAACCCGCCGTCTGCCTTGACTGCAGCACCCTATGGTGACATCATGCTGGTTGCGGTAGCCGCCGTATTGCTGGTCGTGACCAGGAGCGTGAAGCGGCCAGACAAGCAGCGTATGCGCCGCAGGTGAGCCTTACCCGCTACCGGGAACTTGAGAATCAATTGCTGAGCGCGTGGGGCGGGCTTCCAAGCCCGCCGAACCGAGCGGGCTTGATGCGTGCTGAATCAGCAGGCTTGGAAGCGGGCTTGAAGCACCCCGAACCGAGCGGGCTTGGAAGCCCGCTCCACGGAAGCAAGTTTCACCTTACAGATGCAGCACTACAACGGCGAAATCTTTTACCGGAGACGCCTTCCCCATTGGCAGCCGCCAGGCGCAACTTTCTTCATTACGTTTCGGCTTGCGGGGTCGTTGCCGGGACATGTATTGGCGGAACTCCGGGAGGAACGCGGCCGGCTTATGAAACAGCCGTTCCGAACTGAAGAGACGGAGGAGGCGAAGAAGGTGCGTGTCGATAAACGGGTCTTTGCGCTCATGGACGCCGCCCTCGGGCGGACGCGCTCTGACGCCTGGCTTGGGGATATGCGCGTTGTGGAGATAGTGCGCAACAGCTTGGCCCATTGGGACAACCGACAGTACCGTCTCGAACGGTTCGTTATCATGCCGAATCACGTGCATGTTCTTATCGAACCTTTACCCATGGAAGACGCTGGACCTAAGCCCGAGTACTATCCGATCCCGACGATCATGGCAAGCCTCAAAGGCTATACGGCGCGCAAAGCGAATCGGTTGCTAGGACGCACGGGCGCGTTCTGGCAAGACGAATGCTATGACCACTGGGTCAGAACCGATACGGAAAACGCCAGGATTCGCGCTTATATCGACGCCAATCCCGTCGAGGCTGGCTTGTGTACATATGCTGATGAGTGGAGATGGTCAAGCGCTCACGAAGAACTCCACCCGAACCGAGCGGGCTTGGAAGCCCGCTCCACAACGGCGTGATTCGTGGTTCAACTATCGGCGGGGGTTTCTACACCCTTTTCGGCGGAAGCACGAGTGGATTTTGAGGTGCGGGGTTTGCGCTCGCGCTTGCTCAACGCGATTAGGGCCGTTAGCCGTTCATTCAGTTCCTGCGCACGCTGGAAGAGCCGTTCCGAGGGCGATAACTCTTCGCGTCCGACGACTTCGCCCGAGGTATTGAGAAAGAGGTCCGTGAGCTGGCCTTGCGCGTCTTTCGAGCGGCTCGTTTCGCCCACAAGCTGCATAACCTTCTCGATATTGTCGGCCATCTGGTCGAGGGTGCGCGAGACCTCATCAATCACGCTCGTATCGGCGGCTGGGCTTTCGGGCGCTTCCTCCTTCGAAGGGACCTCACTGGTTTCGGGCATGACCTCGACCGAAGACAACTCCGGGGTCTCGAGCACGGGCATCTCGAGGACCGACTCTCCCGCCTCGGGCCGGCGCAGCCGCGCGAACGCCTCCGTCCGCACCATGTCCACAAGCAACACGTCCGGCGTGCAGCCCTCGCGCGCCGCCAACGCCCGGACGCTGTCCACAAGCGACCGCGGCAACATCTCGCTCAACGCGCCCGCCGCCACGGGCGCATGCACGCCCACGCGCACTTCCTCGGGACGCAGCGCCATCGATGCGCTCGACTGCCGCACCTCCGACCCGAGCCCCGGCACGCTTACGGCCAATGCGTCCCCGGACGGCGATAGCGCAACAACCTCCCAACCTTCCTTGCACCGCGCAACCACCGCGGCGTACAGACGAACCGCTCGCCGCACGACCTCCGAAAAGGTGTCCGCCGCCTCCATGGCCAAGAGGCGATCAATCCGTTCCTCGTCCACACGGCTCAGCCGTATCTCGATCGACTTCTCCGTCCTGGATCGTTTCGTCTTTTCGCCGGCCTGCTTCTTGCCGCCGCGAGTGCGCGAGAATGCCGAGTCCAACACATCGACCCGGTCCGCCGCGCCGGCACGAAAGTATACGACCCGAAAGCCGGCCCTCTTGTTGTTCCATACTTGGTCGAAGAACGTCAGCGCGCCGCGTATCACGTTGCTCTTTGATCTGTGGCGTGTCAGCTTGAGCGTATCGTCGAGGGCCTTGTCGTCTTCGGGAAAGAACCGAAATCGAAGTCGTCTTGACGGGGTTTTGTCCATGATCACACCTCCCTCCAGGCCCGCAGGCGCTAGTGTGTCATCAATATGTCGATGTTCCCACACGGGGCGCCGGGAAGTCAAGCAGGCAACTCCCAGGGAACGTCGTCAGATCAGCGCCCCATGTGTACAAAACACCATAAGACGCGTCAGGGTTGGAACTGATAGCGGAGCGCGTTTGAAAAGTAGGGGCGGTTTCTCCGAGCTTGTGAAGAAATGTGGCACAGCCGCCCTCGGCTGCGTCATGCATCGGGCAGGATGGGAAGTTTTCGCTGGTTACACAGCCGAGGGCGACTGTGCCACATTACCATGAGGATTTTCCACACGTTCTCCGAAACCGGCCCTTGTGCATCGGGCGCGCAAGTCTTGATGACGAGTCCACTCCTTTCGGGGCCGGTTTCGGAGAAACCGCCCTTACAGGACCTCCACGCATCGCACTTATCATGCACGCTCTTAGCGAGAGATGAATTTGAGATGTGGCAGCGGACGGTTGCCAATCAGGATCAACTTGGTCTTTCCGTTGGGTCCAAAGAGGGGCGCGACAACAATTGCCGGCAAGGGAGGCGACAGGTTCCGGGCCACTTCAGCGGGCACGACACAATAGCAGGGGTCCGGACCGTCAAGCGCTGCAAGAAGTTCCTCTTGGTTACGGACTGGAGCAACCCTGACGCCGGCGTAGAAAGCGAAAGCGGGCTGCGGCTCCATTACACCGACGCGGTACCCGGCGCGGACAAGGTCTCCAGCCATGATGGCGATGGGCTTCACAGACCGCTGTCCCGAGTACCGGTAGTCTTGGCTGAAGTACCACAGCATGACCGCACATACGGCCATGAGCGGGATCATGGCAAAGCGATATCCGGGATTCCTCAGACTATACGCGGCTAAGACGAGCGCGATGATGGTAAGTAAGCCGGCCTCGATGAGGAGGCGGGTCGACCCTTCGGGTGCGGTGCGGATGGTCAGGATCAGAAACACGACGGCAAGCAGCGCCAGGAGCCACGGCATGAAGTCGCGCCACCGCTCGCACCAGCGGACGGTCCATCCAGCGTGGACCTTCGCGGCAGCGTTATCGAGTTGTTTCCCGAGGACGATCATGAGGAACGGGACGGCGGGCATTATGTATTCGTATTCTTTTCCGGCAATAAGAGAGAACACGAGAATGCTCAGCCAACCGGTAAAGAGGCTTCGCTGGTACGCCGGCGCAGCGTTCTTCCATTGCGATGAAAGCTGACACGGCAGGAGAAGACTCCAGGGCGCAACCATTGCCGCCAACCCGAGGAGGTAGTAGAAAGGAGAGCCGCTGTTGATCCGCGTGGCCACATGCGTCCGTTCGAGCGCCTCGGTGCGAAGCAGCGTTTCGATGTACGGCCAGCCTTTCCGCGCCAGCACGGCGATACCCCACGGCGCCGCGACTGCGATCCCAATTGCCATCACGCTTGAAAACAGGATCAGCGATCGCAGCCTCTCCGGTTGGCCGTGCCTCCACGCGAAAACAAGCCAGATGCCAAACATGATCAAGAGCGCCGCGGGAAAGCGCACGGAGCGCGTGATGCCTGGCGCCACGAGACCCAGGAGCCACAGGACAATGCCGATGCCGAAGGCAGCACAGGTCCACGCGGCGGCCCTCGCGATCCAGCCGCCGTTCTCAGGATTCGCGGCAACTAGGCAGGCGATCCATGCAGGTCCGAGGAACAGAAACGGGACGGGTCCTTTAAGAAGGATGGCAGCGCCGAACGCCACGCCGGAGAAGAAGACAAAGAGGATCTTGCTTCCGGCGCTCGTCGAGTCGCATGCTTTCCAGAAGGCGATGACGGCGAGAAAGATTGCGAGGGTAAGCGGCATATCGAGTTCGGCGTAGCGGGCGCGATCAATGAGGTACGGAGATGTCATAATGGCCATCGCGCTCCACCGCGCCGCCGACTCGCCCAACGTGCGACGTGCATAGGCATACACGCTGAGAATTAGTACAAGAAACGATATCCCCGTGGGAATGCGAGCCGTTACGGGAGAAATGACGCCGGTCAAGGCGTAGACGCCCGCAATCATCCAATACACGAGCGGCGGTTTTTTGAGATAGTCCTCTTCGTTAATCGTCGGGATGATGAAGTCGCCCCTGCGCAACATCTCCGCGGGAGGCGCGGCGCGCTGGGCTTCGTTGGCATCAACGACGTCCCGCCGCCCGATCTCGAAGAAGGTGACAAAAAACGCAAGAGCCAGGAGAATCCAGACGAAGTGCCGGGAAGACATTTCCGACAATCGACTCAAACCTTTCCAAGGACTCCGGGGTGCCATGGATAAGGCTGATTTGGCGGTCTCGAAAGCCGAATTCGACCCTTGTCACCGGGGAAGACGGCCAAATCAGCCTTATCCATGCCACCCGATGACAAGGTAGCTGGGCAGTTACACCTTTTCAAGTACATTGCGATCATTCCGACTGAGCCGTCGTGGTCTTTACGGCGTCGTCTATCTGATCCCAGGTAACGGCGCCCATGTCGACGAGGATCCGCCCAATCAGCCGTGCATCCCCTGCCTTCTGGAGTTGCAGCGCACGCTCGATGTCCACTTCAGTGCAGTAGTTTTTGCTCACCAGGTATTCGCCGAACAGCATGAGAACCTTCCTCCTTTCTCAGCGGCACGCGCGTTGTTTTCACGTAGGTCCGATTTCCAAATCGGACCTACGTGAGCGGACAGCCATTCACATATCCCGGCAAAGACGTCCTGCTTGTCGAGGTCGTTCCAGAGTTCGTGATAGCCTCCCTCAAATATCTTTAGCGTCTTGTCTTTGGAGCCGCAACGTTCGTATAGGAGCTTGCTCCCCTCAACGGGAACGAGGGCGTCGTCCGTGCCGTGGATGATATAGAGCGGGGCGTTGATGTCGTGAAACCCGGCGCGGGCGCGCGTTATCGCGGAGTTGAACTGGGCGCCGGTGCGCGCCCGGATGTGTCCGTGAAACGACAGCGGATCGCGGTCGGCCTCTTCAACGACCTTCTGGTCGCGCGAGAGACGGGTATTGTCGACGCTCGAGACCGGCAGCCACGGCGTCAGGGCGCCCAATATGCGCGCGACCTTGAGAAGGAGGGGCGAAACGTTGTCGTTGAACCCGAGGAAGGGGCTGCTGAAGATGAGCCCGCGTGCATCCACGTTGCGCGTCTCCACGTACGAAGCGAGTACAAGACCGCCCATGCTGTGCCCCATGAGGAACCACGGCTTGCCGGCAATGCGCAGTTTGACGTGGGCGAGAAACGCGTCCAAGTCTGTCAGCAGCACGTCGAAGTCGCGAAGGTAGGCCCGCCGCCCGGGAGACTTGCCGAAGCCGCGCTGGTCATAAGTGTGCACCGAGAATCCGGCGCCGTTCAGTGCGCTCGCCATCTCAGCGTAGCGGCTGCAATGCTCGCCATATCCGTGCAAGTGGACAATGCATGCGCGCGCGGGACTTTCAGGCTCCCAACCGCGTTCGAAGAAATCCAGCCCGTCTCGTGATCTGAAGCTCCCCTCGTAATCCATTGTCAGCGCTCCGTGCCGATCCCTCTCGATCGAGTCCGCAGCTTCTTGGCTTGACCCTTGGACTCAATTGAGCTTACCACAAGTGATCCGCCGTTGGAAAAAAGCGCCAGCCAGAAGGGACAGCGACCGACTTTTCCCAGGTTGAGGGCGTTTTCCCCTAACCCTCCGAGGCGGAATCCGAACGGGTGTGAGATCCTGCACACCTGTGCATCAAAGGAACGCCGACACGCTTGTGCGTTAGTCAACAATCCACAATCTGTAATGAAGAGGACAAGACTGTCTTGCCCGGGAAGGGTGTCACAATCCTCACGCCCCTTTGTCCCGCGCCGGGGTTGCGATAATGTCCCGTTAGGCGCTGAAGCGCAATAGGTTATCGGGATCTGCTGTGGTCGGCACGAGACATGCTTCTAGCAAGGCAAGAGTTTAACGCGGGGTAAGACGGTGGTGCATTTGACCGCAACGCTAAAGTCCATCACACTCATACTTCCTTCCGACATGGGTTCCGTCCGGTCGGCGGTGCGCCGGGCGGAGGAGTTCGTCCAGGAGTGCGGCGCTCAAGACGATGCGGACGTCTCCCTGGTACTGCGCGAACTGCTGGCGAATGCCATTGTGCACGGCAATGGCAGCATTCCCGCACGAACGGTCACAAGCCGTATCGAATTCATGGGAAAGGGGCAGTTCAGAATCACTGTCGAGGACGAAGGAGAAGGTTTCGATTTCAGGTGCGTGGATACCTCGCTCCCGGAGGACCCGCGGCGCGTCCGGCGTCGGGGCTACGTGCTGATTTGCCGCATATGCAGTGGGCTGGAGTTCAACGAGCGCGGCAACCGCGTAACGGTTCTTGTGGATGCAGGGACGGGCTGCGATGCGTCCAGGGCGCGCTTTCAAGACGCCCTTGGCGAGAGAAGCAGATTCAAGGAAGCGGCAGGTTTGGCGGCCGAAGCGGGCTGGTGAGGGGTCACTCATTTGGGACATATCGTAGCCTCGGGTCAAAACTGGGCGGCGGAAGCCCAACGAGCGGAAGCGGGGCGTGAAGGATTCAGGAGGAACCGGTTGATGGAACGGGACGGTGGCAATGACCAAAGTTAGGGCATAAAGGCCGTCGTCGACGGATAGACCGAGGGCAAGGTCTTGTTCGCTGCGGCGGATGGAATCAAGGGCGCGGTACTCAACTTTCCCTATCCTGGGAATCGGGAGCAAGGGCAATGCGAGAACAAGATTTGAATGCGAGCGTTTACGAAGCGGAAGTCGTTCATCGTTTGGAGCATATCCGGAGGTATCTCCGGGATTTTCAGCGGGGTCGAACCCCCTCGCTAATGGTACCCTTGTGGAACCTAAGGGCACTGCAGGACGAGAGCCGTCAGGTAGGGCACAGGGACATCTCGGAACTGTGTATTTCCATGGAGCGGAGCATCATGGCCCTGGAAATGCGCCAGGACGAGGAACCCGACAAATTGGTGGCGGAGATTGTCCGCGTCGGCGAGTATATCAGGCAACGCGTACACACACTCGCGTGCGGGGGCGAGGAATTGGCGACGGAGCGTTCCGAAGGAAGACTCATGGAGGCGAGTAACACATGACCACCCTTGTTTCACGGGCCGACCTGCCTCGGCGGCGACTGACATCGCCCCCGAACGAAGAGAGCCTTACGGTATCAAAGTCAGAATGCATCGTGTGGATTAACATTCCTCGGCTGACATCGTGGCACCAACAGTTGGCGGTCATCTGGCGGCTGCACGAGATCGCGACGGCAACTCGGCTGCCGACCACCCACGTCGTCCTGGACGTTTCCGGACTTGATGAGTTGCCGCTTCCGCTGATGATTGTACTCTCGGCGATTGATCAAGACCTTCGACGGCGAGGTTGCACACTGCGAATCGCGGGCGCATGTTCTCAGCAGGCGCCGAGTCAAGAGGTTATACCCTGTTCAAGAGAGCGTGATCCTGCTCTGCGGTCGGCGGATGGTGAAAAAGACCCCAAGACTGAAGTCGCCCGGAAGGCGGCCCGTGGGCAGGAGCACACGTGGGAGACTTTACGGGAGGAGAAAGGCATGAGTGAGGAACTGTGCGTTGACGATTTCGGAAAACGACTGCTCGACCATGTGGAGATGCTGTACCGCATAGCTCTCAAGTTCACCCTGAACCCTTGGGACGCCGAGCACATCACACGGAACACACTGTGTCAAGCCTGGCACTGCCGCGAAAGGCTTGATGGCAGCCCGCACTTAAAAGCGGAACTGGTCAAGCTGTTACGTCAGACATTTCTCAGCCACTTCCGGGACCTCGGGATGCACGAGCTGCTGCTCAGCGTCCGCTCCGCTCCGCCGCAAGTCCCGCGAGAGAAAAGGGTTGACGTGCGTCCCCGAGAGTTCTCGTCGTTGAGGGGAGCCCGTCTTGTTGCGGCGTTGTAGCATCTGACCGCCTCGGACTGCCGGATACAAGCCGCGTATGAACCGAAGAGCGACTGGTCTTTCCCAACAGGCGGACCGACGCCCTAGCCGCACTGCCCGGCGGTTATGCCATGGCCTGCACGCGAGTTCAGTGCTCGCCACACGTTTCCTGGCCGTGACGAAGTGTGGTATCGTGAGTCTGTGTTAGTTGCAGTTGTAGGGTGGGTGCAGCGAAGCGGAACCCACCCTACAACTACAACTGATGAAGCGGCAAATCTGCAAAGGAGTGCCGTGCAGCACACGATAGGCATTTCGGAGATGGGGATCTCGACGGTCCCGGAAGACGTGTTGGTCACCTATTCGCTGGGTTCATGCATCGGGCTCACGCTGTATGACCCCGTCTTGCCGGTAGGAGGAATGGTCCACTGTATGTTGCCCGTGTCGACGGTTGATCCCCTGAAGGCCAAGCGGAACCCGGAGATGTTTGTCGACAGCGGAGTTGCGCTCTTGATTCAACGTGTGCTGGAACTCGGCGCTCAGAGAAGGCGCCTGATGGCCAAGGTGGCCGGCGCCTCTACGCTGCTGGACGGTCATGGCGCGTTCAACGTTGGAGAGCGCAACTACATCATGCTCCGCAAGATTCTGTGGAAGAATGATATTCGGATCTGGGCCGAGGAAACCGGGGGAAACATCGCGCGGACCCTTTACCTTTATATGGAAACGGGCCGCACCATTGTCAAGTCGCAAGGCCGGGAGAGGGAACTGGCGTGAAGAGGGTTTAGGGCATAGGGTTTAGGGTGCCATATGCGTAACAAAAAAGACATTTTGCACGCGAATGTTTCAGTTGTAGGGTGGGTGCAGCGAAGCGGAACCCACCACGATTCAGAACTCTTGCAGGTGGTGGGTTCCGCTTCGCTGCACCCACCCTACAATTTACTGCTTCGGGCGGCGAACCTTGATCGGCTCTTGTACCCCATCGAACGCAGCAAAAAACTTCAGCCGCACCAAGAGCGCCGGCGTCACCTCGCAGCCGGGCCCCACCAGAAGCTTGCCGCCCAGTGTTGTGATTCCGTCCACCAACACGTCCCGAACCTCGAGTGTCGAGACCAACCCCTCGAGCAAGGGTTCCACAAAGATCTCCGTGACCTTGTCGGAAGGCACGTAGAGCGCAATCGCGGCATCGAGCACGCGCCCGTCATACACCCCCGCGGCCTTCTGCATGAGGGAAAGGGCCGCCTTGCGGGACAACCCTTGCGCGTCGTATGACCTCAAGTCGAGCAGCACCTTCAGGATGCGCGCGCCCAAGGGGATGTTGTTTCCGGCCACCCCGTCCTCAGGGAAACCCGATCCGTCGAGATTCTTGTTCTGGTACAGCACGATCCGCGCCACGGCTTCAAGCCTCGGAATCCGGGCAATCAGTTCCTGTCCGATCTCCGGAGCCTTGACAAGCGCCCTCTTTTCAACGTCGCTCAGCGAGCGCCCGCCGCGAACCTTCTCGAGGGTATCCTTCGGCAGAAGGATCCACCCGAGTTGCGAAAGCATCGCGGCCAGCTCCATTTCCCAGAGGTTGTCCGCCTTCATCACGCGGGCAATTGCCCGCAGGCGCCCACGAAGCTCGAGGGCCCGGCCAAACGCTTCCGGGTCCGCCCATGAAAGAACCTCGATCAGAAGCTCAATTGAGCCGTTCAGCGTCTCCTCGAGGAGACTTTTTTCAGCCGTCGCGAGCCTGTATTGTTTGATGCCCGCCACGAGCGCTTCACCGATCACGTCCGAGGGACAAGGTTTGGTCAGGAAACGGAAGATGCTGCCCGCATTCACCGCCTGCATGGCCACGCTCAGATCGGCGTTCCCGGTCAGCATGATACGGACCGTGTCGGGGGCGATCTCCTTCACTCGAGCGAGAAACTCGATGCCGTTCATGGAGGGCATCTGCATGTCGGCCACAACCACCGCGTACGGGCCTTTCACCATAACGCACCTCAGGCCCTTCGTTCCTCCTTCCGCCGTATCCACGCGAAGCACTCTGCCCAGTCTTCTCTGGTACGCCTCTAGAACGTTCGGGTCGTCATCCACCCAAAGGATCTTCTCCTTCATTGAAGCGCCTCCTTCTTAGACGCCTCGTTCCCAAGTTCAGCTTGGGAACGAGACAATGTCAGTGCCCGGCAGACCTCTCGCCAGACCGGCACCCGGTGATCTTGATGGAGTCCCACCAGATACGCTTCGTCCAACTTCGGCGCCGAGTCCTGCAAGAACCCTTGATCCTCCTCGTACGCGAGGGCATCCGCCACGTGCACTGATTCCAATTCGCAGTCAAAGTGAGCTTATGATCCAATGCCAACCAGTGAGGGACTTGAGTGCAGTGGGCGTTCGCTGCATTTTTTGCAGACCGTGTCTCAACTGCTGTATGACGGCGGGCAATG
>Ga0315279_10010061_pt1 | contig 11171 bp, 8 predicted proteins | sample YL17G06_20_MG_FD_203694 | JGI IMG/M metagenome (GOLD analysis project Ga0315279, IMG submission 203694) | Sediment microbial communities from Yellowstone Lake, YNP, Wyoming, USA - YL17G06_20 | ecosystem: Environmental > Aquatic > Freshwater > Lake > Sediment | place: USA: Wyoming | collected...
GTTTGAGCGCTAGTCACCACCAAGGCACAAAGTACACAAAGCTCACAAAGGTGTTCGCTTGGTGTACTTCGTGTTCTTTGTGCCTTTGTGGAGAACGAGTGCTTCATTCTTGGGCTTGTCGGCGATAACTTTGATGTTGGCCTGCTTGCCCAGCCCGTACCCGCCGGTGCGAATCACGGTATTCCCTTCCTTGACGCCGGACACGATTTCCACCCGCTCGGCGGTCTCCAGGCCCACTTGCACATCCACGGCTTCGGCCTTGTCCCCCGCGACACGGAAAACGACCGTTTTGCCCTCCTCGTCGCGGTAGATGGCCTCCGGGGGCACGACCAGGGCATGGCGATGCGTCTCGACGGCCACCTTGGCGGTCAGGAACTTCCCCAGCCGCAGCAATCCGCCGGGGTTGGCGATGCGGATTCTCACCATGCCCACATCGGTGGCCGGGTCCACGGAAGGGGAAACAGCCACCACGCGCCCGGCCAGGGTCTTGCCGGGCAGCGAGGTGATGGTCAGCGGCAGCGTCTGCCCCCCGCGCACCTTGTCCAGGTAGGCGGCCGGGAGGTTGCCGAACAGCTCCACCTCCTGCAGGTTCACCAGCTCGAACAGGGGCTGAGCGGCGGTGCCGTCCACCTGCTCGCCCACGCTGGCAAACCGCTTCACCACCGTTCCAGAAAGCGGCGCGTGGACCTCGGTCCGCGAAAGCTGCAGGCGCTGGAGCTCCAGGGCGGCTTCGGCCTGCCGTTGTACCGCCTCATTCACGCTGAGCTGGGTGCGCGCGTCCTCCACGTCCTTTCTGGCGGCAATACCGCGGCTGAGCAGATTCTCGTTGCGCTCGCGGTTCAGCCGGGCGTTCTCGACGTTGGCTTTGGCCTGTACCAGGGCGGCCTCCGCTTGCTGGATCTGGCGCAGCGTGGGCTGGTCGTCGATCCTGGCCATCAACTGGCCCTGCCGAACCTGGTCACCCTCGGTCACCCTCATCTCCGTGATGCGGCCCGCCACCAGGGCGCTGACCTTCACATCCTGGTTGGGCAGGGCGGCGATGGTGCCGGTCATGGGGATGGCCGATTGGATGTCGGCGCGCTCGACTCGCGCCACCGTCACCTCGGCCACCAGTTGGCTGGCCTCCTCCTTGCCTTCGCCTCCCTTCTTCTCCGCATCCTCGCCGGCCGGCTTGCGCGAACAGGAGGAAAAAGAAAGAGCCACCAGGAGCAGCAGCGTACCCAACAGGGCCGCCTGGGAGCGCGGGCGTCCCGCCCGCAACTGCCCTGGTGCCAAGCATTCCCGGGGCGGGCGGGACGCCCGCACTCCCAGGCCGGTTTTTCGTTTGTCGGAGTTCATTATTGCAGCGTTCCTCCCACCGCTTGTTCCAGACTGACGTAAGCGTTTTGCTGCGCCGCCAGCGTATTCAGGTAGTTGTGCTCGACTTCCTGCACATTACGCTGCGCGTCGAGCACGAACAGGATGTCGGATTTACCGGCCCGATAACTCCCTTCCGCCAGGGTCTCCAGTTGCCGCACCGCGGGCAAGAGCTTCTGGCGATAGATGTCCACCTGCATCTCCAGGGCCATCAATTGAAGATGAGCCCGCTCGACGGCGCCGGCCGTGGCCCGCTTGGCGGCCGTGATTCTTGATTCCAGGACTCGCTGGTTCACCAGGGATTCGGCGATTTCCCCCTGGTTCCGCGTGAACAGGGGCAGCACCAGGGAAAGCTGTCCGCGGCCGCCCAGCCGGAACTCGTCCGGCGCGTTGAAATCGGTGCCGAACCCCACGCTGGGGGCAGGGTAGCGTTCGGCCTTGAGCACCCCCAGGCGGCTTTGCTCCACCTTCCGTTCCTGGGCCAGATGCTTCAGGTCCGGGTTCAGGTCGTAGGCACGCTGGATGGCAGCTTCCAGGGAAACGGGGGGCAGCATGTCTTCCGGCGACCCGGCCAGTTCCCAGGTAGTGGCAGCCGGCTGGTTGAGCAAGGCGTTCAGTTGGCTGAGGGCGATCTTCTGGGACTCGCGCGCCAGCAGAAGCTCGGCCTGCGCCTTGGCCACCTCGGCCTCCGCCCGGAACACTTCCACTTGGGCCACCGCGCCGGCCTCGAAGCGTTCCTTGGCAATGTCCCGCAGGCGCTCGGCCAGCCCCTGCATCCTGGCCTGCAGCGCCGACTCGGCGCGCGCCTGGGCAACCGCGTAATACGCTTGCCGCACATTGCAGCGCACCTGCCAGGCCAGCGCGGCGATCTCCAGTTCCGTCAGGCCGCCCTCCTCGGTCGCTTGCTCGATGCGGCGCTGCCGCTGGAAACGGAATTCCAGGGGCTGCTCGAAGGCCAGGCCCTGATGGGGCGTATCGCGCGAGGCTGAAAAAGAAAGCGTGGGATTCGGCCGCTGCTTGGCGATCTGGAGCCTGGCTGGCGTCAGCGCGCGCCGCTGGCGCGCCGCCAGCAGATCCAGGTTGCGCTGCTCGGCCATCTCCAGCGCTTTTTGAAGCGTCAGCGGATCGCGCTGCTGGCCCGCAAGGCGCGGGATGGCGGTTGTGATAAGCAGAAAGGCGGTGAATGCGATCGAGAAGAAGGAACTATGACGCATGCGAAAACCGAAATATAAACGTGCCCGGCGGCCCAAAATGTATACCACACCTTCCTCTTGTCCGTTCCCTAGATGTTCAGGGACAACCCTGAAAGTTTCCTGAATTTTCGCGGCCGGCGAACAGCGGCACATTTCATGTTCTGCGGGCGGCCGCCGCGGCAACCATGCGCAACGGCGCTGAAAAACGTTGTACCGCCGGCAGACCGCCTTCCACCGGCAGCAGGAAAAGGTGTGGCGTGTGGGTCAGCGCGTGTTTGAAGCGGTCGGAATGAATCAGCAGGTTCCGCCCGTCCGGGGTCCAGGCCACCGCCCGGTCCGCCAGCGGATGCCAGGTCAGGCGCCGCTCGGAGCCGCCCTGGGCGGACATGAGGAAAACGTCGCCCGCGCGGGTGAACGCGATCAATTCCCCGTCGGGCGAGAACCGCGGCCCGCTTTCAGCTTCCGCCGTAGTCGTCAATCTCCGGGCCGTTCCGCCGGTCCGCGGCGCGGTCCACAAGTCGCCGGCGTAAACAAAGGCGATTTGGTCACGCGAGATGTCCGGTTGCCGGAGCAGCCGCGTGCCGGAAGGCTCGGCAGCCGGCAGCACGGCGGCCAGCATCGCGCACAAAAGCGGCGCTGGAATCATAGGGGTTTGGACACCGGCCCGCAGCAACAGGTTCCGTGACTTGGCGCAATGGCTGAAGCCGGTGTTCGAGGAGCCCGCTGAAGGCTGGCGAATTCATGGCCGTCGGTCCGCACGATTACAAAGAGGCTGTCAAGTGGTTCCGGCTGGCAGCCGAGAAGGGCAATCGCGACGCCCAGCACGCCCTGGGGACGATGTATGAGAATGGCCAGGGGTGCGGCAAGACCACGTGCTGGCCTGCATGTGGTTCAAGCTCGCCGCCCATCGCGGCCTGGCTGATGCCGCAGCCGCACAGTCGCAATCAGAAAAGCAGATGACCGCTGCACAGATTGCCAAGGCCGAGGCGCTGGTCCGCAATTGGAAGAGAAAGTGAACCGCGCGCCCGATGGGGAGTGCAGGTCTCTGGCCGCTTGATTCGGTTGCCTTCGCGAGGCGTTGTACGGCCGGCGTCCCGCCGGTAGCGGCGTCTCGCCGCCCATCATGTAGCGCCGGCGTCCCGCCGGTAGGTCGCGTCAACACTCCACGCCCATCTCGGCCCTCCAAACCCATTTCCAGTTTTTCACTCCTGCGCGCGCTGGGTTTTCGAATGTGTAGCGGAAAAGCGAACCGGGCGTTACCGGCGGGACGCCGGCGCTACATGCCTGGGGCGGGACGCCCCGGCAGGCGTTATCGGCGGCCGCCGCAGCGACCATGAGGCCTCGCGCCCAGCCTTGGGGCCAAAACACGAAGGGCCACAAAGAGCGCGCCAAGCGCTCTTTGTGGCTCGGTGTTCGGCAATCAGGCTAGCCCGACTGCGGGCTAGAAGACGTACCTCAGGGAGACGTAAATGCGGCGGGCGCCGCCGTCCGTCCCCCACTGGTTGGCGAAGCCGGCGTTGCTGACGCGGGCTTCGGGAATGCCGAAGTTGCGCGTGTTGGTGAAGTTGAAGAAGTCGGCGCGAAGCTGGAATTGATGGGTCTCGGTGATCTTCGTGGACTTCATCAGGCTCAAGTCGATCTGGGCAATGCCATCGCTGCGCAGAATGTTGCGGCCCACATTGCCGTAGCGCTGGATGGGGGTGCAGGTATTGGTGCCGGTGATCCGCTGGCAGACCGGCAGGGTGCTGAACAGCGAGCGCCCGCCGGCGCGAAGCATCTCTTCGACCGACATGTGGGCTAGATCCAGGCTGGTGTTGAGGTTGGGCCGGATGGAGCTGCCGATCAGGCCGTCAATGCCGCCCAGGGCCAGCGTCGGGTCGCTTCCATTCAGGGGACTGAACGGTGAGCCGCTTTGCAGGGTGATGAACGAACCCACCTGCCAGCCGCCCACGAGCCGCTTGGCAGCCGCGTTGCTCACCTTGCCGATCGGGATCCCGTAGACGAAGTTGGTGGCGAAGCGGTGCGGCCGGTCGTAGGTGGCGCGCCCGCGGTCCATGTTGCGGTTGAAGGAGGCCTGCGACACGGCCACTTCGCCGCGGGCCGAGGGGTTGAAGATCTCCGAGGCATTGTCGATGAAGGAGCTCCAGGTGTAGTGCGCGCCGGCGCCGAAATTCTTCGCGAAACGCCGCTCGAAGCTCACCTGCAAGGAGTGGTAGATGGAGGAAGCGGCGTTGGCCCGCAGGCGCACGATGCCCGCCAGGGGATTGACGCGCGGGCAGCCCTGGACCGTGCCCGCGGCATTGGTGGGGATCGGCGAGCACTCCAGGCGCGGGTTGCCGTCAAGCGATTGGAACAAGGCCGTGCCCTTCGTTCCCACGTAGCCGACCTTGAACACCGTGCCCGTCCTGATTTCCCGCTGCAGTTCAAGCGCGAACTGTTCGGAGATCGGCGAACGGAAATCGCCGCCCACGATGGTGCGGTTCAGCAAGTTCAACGCCGCCGTATCGCTGGTGTCCGGGAACATTTTCGGCAGTTGCGTCCAGGCGTTGGCCATGTTGCTGGCGCCGGCAGCCAAGATGAACGGGAACGAACTGAAGATGTTGAGGTTGATGTTGATGAACCCGTAATCGTTGGCGCGGGCATAGCCGCCGCGCACCACCAGCTTGTCTCCGCCGGTCAGCTTGCCCAGCAGGCCCTCTTTTTTGGTGTGCGGGTTCCAACTGAAGCCCACACGTGGCTGCCAGTTGTTGCGGTCGCGCGGCGGCCGGGGCGCCAGCTTGAACACCGGTTGGTTGTTGCTGGCCGCCAGAATGCGGTCGTTCAACTTGTAAAGGTCCGAGAAGGAGTTGCCGGGAGTCTCATAGCGCAGGCCGTAGTTGAGCGTAAAGCTCCTCTTGACCCGCCAGGTGTCCTGGGCGAAGAAAAAGTAATCGTCCCAGTTGTAGTACATCAGCAACTGGCCGCCCGGCAGTGGTCTGTTGACGTTGACCGTTGAGGCCAGGTCATCGACAAACGTCTGCAAGGTGTCGTAGACCAGCCGGCCGCGGATTTGGGGGACGAAGTAGCTCTTCACCTGGATGCGGCGCAGGTCGAGGCCGAACTTCCAGGCATGCGCGCCCTGCGTCCAGGAAAAAGTGTCCTGGATCTGGTAGGTGTTGTTGAAGCGGTACTGGGGCAGGTTGACGGCCAGGCCGATGGCCGTGCGGTCGGCGGCGGCGTTGAAGCCCGTGAGGCCGAGCTGCGGGATTTCGATTGAAGGGATGGTTTCCGAGGCCGGATCCGACGCCGTGGTCGTACTACCGAGGCGCTGCCAGGACAGGCGGATCTCATTCAGCGTGCGCGGCGTCAGGTTGCTGGTCAGCCAGAGGGAAAGCGCCTGCTGGCGCTGCGGCACCTGGGTGGTGAGACCTGGGGGCGTGGCCTGGCCGCCGCCGCCAGAGAAGTTGTCGTTATAAAGGTAGCGGCCGCCCAGGCTGTGCTTCTGAGTCAACTGGTGGTCGATCCGGCCGGACCATTGCCAGTTGTTGGTAAACGCGGCGGTGGAACTGGTAAGCGTTCCCTGCGGTATCTGAACCGTCTGGCCGCCCACCGTCAAGGGGATGCTCGACCCGATGGGGGCCTGCGCCGCCGGCAGGAATTTCAGCAGGGCCTGCACCTGCGGCCGGCTGCCGGCCAGGTTCTGGATCGTGGTCTTGCCGTCGGCCGTCGGCACGCCGCGGATGGTGCTGCCGGAACCGAGCAAGCGGGTGGTCCACCGCTGGATGGAACCGAAGAAAAAGGTTTTGTCCTTGCGGACCGGCCCGCCGGCCGTCCCGCCGAACTGGTGCTCGATCCGGAACGGCGCACTCGTAAACCCCGCCGATTTGTCCAGGTTGCTTGGTGCGTTCAGATGGTTGCCGTTGTAGAACTCGAAGGCCGAGCCGTGCAGGGTGTTGGTGCCGTTCCTGGTAACCACGCTCACCACCGACCCGGCCGAGCGCCCGTATTCGGCCAGGAACTGGTTGGTGATCAACCGCACTTCCTTGACCATGTCCGGATTGTTCAGAACCTGCTGCGCGCCGGCCACGCTGGGGTCGTTGGAGTCCTGGCCGTCGATCATGAAGTTGTTGCCGCGGGTGCGCATGCCGTTGGCCGAAAAATTCACGCTGGCGGTGAAACTGCTGTTGCCGCTGTTGAGCTGGCTGACACCCGGAGCGGAAAGCACAGTGGAATACACATCGCGGAAGCCACTGCTGCCGATGGCCTGACCGCTGATGGGCAACTCCGCCAGCCGCCGTTCGTCGAAGCGCACGCCGACCTCGGCGCTGCTGGTGTTCAGCATCGGCGCGTCCTCGGTGATGGTGATGGTTTCCTGCACCGCGGCCGGCTTCAGTTCGGGGTTGATGACCGCTTCCTGGTTCAGCACCAGGTTGATCGGCCCGCGAACGTACTTGGTGAAGCCCCGCAGTTCGGCGGTCAGCTCATAAGGGCCAACGATCAGGGCCGGGAAGCTGAAGCGCCCGTCGGCTGCCGTGGTAGCCGAGCGGGTGACGTTGGTATCGAGGCTGCGAACCGAGACGGCAGCGCCGGCAACCGCGGCGCCGCTCTGGTCCGTGACCGTTCCGGAGATCGTCCCGCTCGTCGCCTGTCCCCAAACCGCCGTCGGCAGTGCACACGCGGCCAGGAGCAGCGCGACCAGAAGGAACGTGTACTTTCTGAGGCACTCAGGCATGGTTGGAACTCCTTTTCAAGGATGATGCCGCCTTCCTTAAGAGCCAATTGACAATGGGCGTTGCCGGTCACACAAGCCGCACACGGGATTGCCGCCGGCGCAAGTGTATGAATGTCGGAGTCCTACGACAGCCCAAGCTCTCTCCCGCGCCGTTTACGCGCACTGCGTCGCCTATGGCCGCTTCCCTTGCAGCCGCGCGCCGTTCTCCCAGACTCGCTTTTCCCTGGGTGAATTATATCACCACTGCCCCGCACTCCCCCAAACTGTATTTGACGCTGCAGAGGGCAAAAAGTCAGATCATTATGACCGCCGGAACGGAAATTTCGCGCTCGTCGCAGGAGTCAAGAGGCTGAAAGCGGAAAGCAGAAGGCGGCAAACGGTCGTCTCCCCCGCCTTCCGCTTTCCGCTTTCCGCCTTCCGCTTGATGGCGGGCGGCGGCCAACTTTGTGCTTGGAAGCGGGCGCCGCGGCGGTGTAAACTCCTGCCTCTGCTGAAGATGGCGCGGAACGGGCGGGAAGGGACCGGCGCGTTTCTGCTATCACCAATTCATCCCGCCGATGACCCTGGCCCGGCCGGCAGCGAATGGAGGGGCGGCGCTACGCCCCATCAGGTCCGCCATGCCAAGGAGCAAATGAAGCATGCAGCAGATCAGCCATGACGTCATCATCCTGGGAACCGGGCTCGCGGGGTTGCGGGCCGCGGTCGAAATCTCGATCCGGACGCGGGGCACGGCCGACATCGGGGTGGTCTCCAAGGTGCAGATCATGCGCTCCCACTCCGTCTGCGCCGAGGGAGGCACCGGGGCGGTCATGCGGCCCGAGGAGGGCGACAGCTTCGAGCTGCACGCCTGGGACACGGTGAAAGGCTCCGATTTCCTCGCCGACCAGGATGTGGTGGATCGCTTCGTGCACCAGTCGCCGGATGAGATCCGGCTGCTCGAGCACTGGGGATGCCCGTGGTCGCGGCGCGAGGACGGCCGCATCATGCAGCGCCCCTTCGGCGGCCACTCCTTTCCGCGCGCCTGCATGGCGGCGGACAAGACCGGCTTCTTCGAGATGCAGGCGCTGTACGACACGCTGGTCAAGTACAACAACTTCAAACGCTACGACGAGTGCTTCGCCACGGCGCTGCTCGTGGAAGGCGGCCGGTTCGCGGGCCTGACGCTGTACGACCTGCCGAGCGGCGAGTTCTACGTGCTGCGCGGCAAGGCCCTGCTGATCGCCTCCGGCGGCCTGGGCAACCTCTACGGCTTCACCACCTATTCGCAAACCGTGACCGGCGACGGGCAGGCCATCGCCTACCGCGCCGGCCTGCCGCTGGAGGATCCCGAGTTCCTGCAGTTTCACCCCACGGGCCTGGTGCCGTCCGGCATCCTGATCACGGAAGGCTGCCGCGGCGAGGGCGGCTACCTGCGCAACAACAAAGGCCAGCGCTTCATGGAGAAGATCGCGCCCAAGATGATGGAGCTGGCCCCGCGCGACATCATCTCCCGCGCCGAGATGACGGAGATCCTGGAGGGGCGCGGCTTCCCGGGCCCCGACGGGCTCGACTTCCTGCACCTGGACCTGACCCACCTGGGCGCGGAGCGCATCAACAAGCGCCTGCCGCTGATCCGCGAAGTGTGCATCAAGTTCGTGGGGATCGACCCCATCACTCAGCCCATCCCCATCCGGCCCGTGGCCCACTACTCGATGGGCGGCATCGAGGCCGACATCGACGGCCGCACACAGGTGGAGAACATCTGGGCGGCGGGCGAGGTGGCCTGCCACTCCATGCACGGCGCCAACCGCCTGGGGTGCAACTCGACGGCCGAATGCCTGGTCTGGGGCGGCATCACCGGCGGCGAGATCGCGAAGTATCTCGGCCAGGCGCCCAAGCTGACCGACATGCCGGAAGCCCAGGCGCGCGAAGAAGAGAAGCGCGTGTTCGACGGCCTGCTCCAACGGAACGGCGCCGAGAACCCGGCGCACATTCGCCGCGAGCTGCGCGCCCTCATGGACAAGCACGCCGGCGTCTACCGCACCGGCCAGTCCATGCAGCAGGGGCTGGACAAGATCGCCGAGCTGAAGCGGCGCTTCCGCTGCATCTCGATCCAGGACAAGAGCCGGATCTACAACTCCAACCTCGTGCAGGCGCTGGAGACGGAGAACATGCTGGAGCTGGCCGAGGTGCTGCTGTTCGCCGGGCTGGCGCGCCAGGAGTCCCGAGGCGCTCATGCCCGCACCGATTGCCCCAGCCGCGACGACGACAAGTTCCTCCGCCACTCGATGGTTTACGCGAACGGCGGCACTCCGAGGCTGGAATACAAGCCGGTGACCATTACCAACTGGAAACCGGTGGAACGCAAGTACTGACGGCAGTGGGCGGTAAGGAGCGGCAATTGCGGATTGCGGATTGTGGATTGCGAACACGGGTTGAAATCCGCAATCCGAAATTGATTGCGCCTGCTGCGTACCGCAAAGGAGTAACATGGCCCAAATCAAGAGGCACGATAATCGGCTGGGGCTGTGGGGGTGGCTGGGCGGGGGCCGGTGGGGCATCGAGCGCTATGCCTACATCCTGCACCGCCTCTCCGGCCTGGGCATTCTGTTCTACTTCCTTATGCACATCGTGGTGACCAGCCTGCGCGCCTTTGGCGTGTACCTGTGGGTCGAAGGCGGCGTCTTCCACCAGCCGATTTTCCGGGTGGGCGAGTTCCTGGTTTATGCCGCGTTCGCCTACCACGCTTTCAACGGCATCCGCCTGGTGCTGGTCGAGCTGGGGTTCGCGGTGGGCGCGCCGATCGAGCCTGTCTATCCTTACAGGACATCGCTGAACGTTCAACGGCCCCTGCTCATTGTCATGATGATCCTGGCGGCCATTTTCCTGGCCGCCGGCGGCTATGAGGCCATGGGGCTGGCCCGCTAGGAGGAGAGATGCGCGAAACGAAGTACTGGACGTGGCACATGGCGGCGGGAGTGGTGATCTTTTTCCTGCTCGGCCTGCACATGCTGGTCATGCACCTGGGCGGGTGGACGCACCTGTTCGCTCCCTTCGGCGGCGAGGCCGTCTCCAGGGACAACAGCCTGTTCCGCGACGGCAAGCTGTTCTTCACCGCGACCCACATCCTGCTGCTGGGCGTGGCCCTGTACCACGGTCTGTATGGCCTGCGCACCATCCTGTTCGAGCTGACGTTGAAGCCGGCGGCGGAAAAGGCCATTACGTTCATCTTTCTAGTGGGCGGCCTGGGACTGTTCGGGCTGGGCGCCTGGGCGGCCATCGTGGTGCACGCCGCGGCGGCGGCCGCCAGGGGGTAGCCGTCTTCAGGCTGGAGGCCGGAGACTGGAGGCTGGAGGAATACTGTGGCGGACAGCAACAAGACCGTGCGAGACGTTAAGTTCCACGTGACCCGGTACAACCCCGAGACCGACGCATCGCCCTACGTGAAAACCTACACCGTGCCGGTGCGCGAAGGCATGACCGTGCTCGACGGCCTGCACTACATCAAGGAAAACCTGGATGCCTCGCTGGCCTGGCGGTTCTCCTGCCGCATGGGCATCTGCGGGTCCTGCGGCATGCTGTTGAACGGCCGGCCGACGCTGGCGTGCAACACGCAGATCCTGCACATCGCCGAAACGCAGCTCACCGTCGGCCCGCTGCCGAACTTCGACATCATCCGCGACCTGGTTCCCGACCTGATGAGCATGTTCGAGAAACACCGCGCGCTGAAGCCCCACATCGTGCGCGCGGATCCAGCCGAGGTGAACGACCCGGCAGGCGAGTTCTACCAGACCCCGGAGCAGCTCGAGGCCTATCTGCAGTTCACTTACTGCATCAAGTGCGGCTGCTGCATGGCCGCCTGCCCCACGCTGGCCACCGACGCGCGGTACCTGGGTCCCATGCCGCTGAGCGCCGCGCAACGCTATAACCAG
>Ga0315279_10010062_pt1 | contig 11171 bp, 6 predicted proteins | sample YL17G06_20_MG_FD_203694 | JGI IMG/M metagenome (GOLD analysis project Ga0315279, IMG submission 203694) | Sediment microbial communities from Yellowstone Lake, YNP, Wyoming, USA - YL17G06_20 | ecosystem: Environmental > Aquatic > Freshwater > Lake > Sediment | place: USA: Wyoming | collected...
TGTCTACGGCGCTGATCCCCATCGTGAAATGGCCGCGGCGCGAATGCCGGTTGGAGCGGTGCATCTGGTCCCAGAGCGCCTCGCCGGCCAGCGCGTCCTTGCCGCGCACGAAGCTTTTCAGTTGCCCGTCCACGACGGCGGCGGCTTCGCGGTCGATGGGCCCGTACAGGCCCTCCAGCCCGCCCTCGGTTTTCACCTTGATGTAAATGGCGGAAATGGAAACCGTGGCCGGCTTGCCCTCCGCCGGCTCGTGATAGGGCGCCGGGCGGTGCTCGCCGTAAACGTGCAGCGGGTTGACCTGGTGCTGGCGGTTGATGCCGGTGACCGCCTGGCGGCGCCCTTCAAGCCGCCATAATTCCACGTCGGTGATTTTCTGCGGCGGGCCAGGGGCGGCCGCCACGCGGGCCGGCGCGGTGAACACCCCCGCCGCCGCGCCCGCCACCGAGCCGAGAAACATGCGTCTGCGCATGGCGGGATTCTACAAGAGAATTGATGGCTGTTGTACAGCCGGCAGGCCCCGCCCCCGCCGCACGCACGCCGGAGGCGAGCGAGGAAATTAGCCAGGGGGCAACGCCCCGCGGAAAATCGATCACATTATTCCAGCACCCAGCGCCCGTGCTCCCGAATCTCGTCGTACATGGCATCGGGCGCCAAGTCGGCGCCATTGGGCCACTGAACGGCGCCCAGCACGACTCGCGCCTCGGCAAACACCGCGGGATCGCGCAGGGGCTCGAACAGGGTGCCGGCAATCTTCCGGCTGCCCAAGAACCCGCGCATATCGACCTCGCCCGCCGTGCCATCGACGAACCTCACACGCAAACGGGCGCCCCGTAAGGCGGTTACGGACTTCAGCCGCCAAGCAACGACATGGCGTATGGGCGGCACTATCCGAGCGGTCTGATTCGTTTCGGGTTCTTTAGTCTGCTGCATAGGTTCCAGTTCTCCGTCAGCTCGTCGCCATGTTCCGCGGCCCACTCCAGCACCAATGCCATGGCCCGGCGCGGCAGCGAACCGTGCATCACGCGAAGCTCGCGCAGGTCGATCACCGCCGGCGCCGCGTCCAACTGGAAGGGCTGGTTGGGATCGAATGGGGCTTCATGGAGTCGCCGTCATTTGTCGCGATTGCGAGCTTTGAGGACAGCGGGAGCCGCCGTGCCCTGATCTTCTTCCTTCCCCGGTCCAGCCAGCCGCCGCTGGCTCTCAATCTCCTGCCTCTCTCTCTGAAGCTCCCGGGCCAGCTCCTCCTCGGTGGGCAGGTACAGCTTGTAGCGCGACGCGAAGATCTGCGTCTGCCCCTCCGGAAGGGTGTACCGAACCACGGCGTCGTTCCTCTCCGCGCAGAGAACGATGCCGATGGGAGGGTTCTCGCCCTCGACCGTCACCTCGCGCTGGTAATAGTTCACGTACATCTGCATTTGCCCGAGGTCCTGGTGCGTCAGCTCCCCGATTTTGAGATCGACCAGAACGAAACACCGGGCGAGGCGGTTGTAGAAAACCAGGTCGATGAGGAAGTGCGTGCCGTCGAGCGTGATGCGCTGCTGGCGGCCCATGAAGGCGAACCCCTTCCCCAGCTCGAGGAGGAACTGTTGGAGCTTGTCGATGAGGGCGCTTTCCAGGTCCTTCTCCAAGAACCGATCGCGCTGCGGGATGCCCGCGAACTCCAGGACGTAGGGGTCCTTCACCAGATCCGAGGGCTGGTGAATCTCGTGGCCTCGTTCCGCCAGAGCACGCACGCCCTCCTTGTCGCGGCTCAAAGCCAGCCGCTCGAACAGGAGCGAGCTGATCTGACGCTCCAGTTCCCGGGTGGACCACCGGGCTTTCACCGCCTCGACCTCATAGAAGGCCCGAGCCGCGGGCTTCTCGACCCGGAGCAGGATGCGGTAGTGGGTCCAAGACAATTCTCGACGCAGCGAGTCGAGAATCGGGTAATCGGCACAGAAGGCGCGCATGTTCCAGAGATTCGAGCGATCAAAGCCTCTTCCGAACTCAACAGACAGGCGAGCAGCAAGCGATTCGATGAGCCTGGCGCCGTACTCCGCGCGTGATCCTCCTTTCTGTTCCTCCTCCACGATCACCCGCCCGATCTCCCAATAGGCGGTGACCATCGCAAAGTTGACCGCCCGCCACGCCTGGGTGCGAGCCTCGACCAGCACATCGCGGATTCGCTCATAGGCCGAATCCCACGAGGCGGGCGTTCTGCCCGGTTTTTCAGAAATGATCTTCTTCTTCGCCATTACGCTGTCTTGAAGCTGGTCACGCCCTTGCTCTTGAAGATCTGGACGGCGTTGGCCTTGAACTCGTCGTTGCCCGCGAAGCCCTCGACCAGACGGCCGACAGACTGCGCCAGCAGCGGATCATCCATGCGCGGCGAATCGATGTTCGGATATCGGATGGCCATGCGATGCACCGGGGCCGATTTTAACATGCTCATCCACGCCGGTGCTGCGGCAGGGCCTTGCGGCTATTTTGCTCCTGCCGTCTTCCCGGCCGTCGGCAGGGCCGCCCCGGCGACGGAGGTCTCGAAGGGAAGCCCCAGCCACCGATCCCAGAAACGTGCGTCAGTGCATCCCGGGGTTCTGCAGGAATCCATCGCTGTTGTACCGCTGGCGCCTGCCCCGGCGTGCCGTGGGTCCCGCCGGCAGGGCCTGCCGCCGCACGCCTGCATCTTTGCCCGCCCGCGTCCTACTTCGAACCGGACGGAAACCATACCCGAGTGGGCAGGTCAGCGAACGACCAAAGTCACCGTGTTGCTCGCCACGCCGCTTTGCACCAGCAGCAACTCCACCGCCGGGCCCGGCGTGATGTCCGCGGGAATCCCCACGTTCACCTGATAAAGGCCCACATAGTTTGGCGCCAACCCGGAGAACAACACCGGCGCGTTGCTCCCCGCTATCCTCACCACCGGCTGCGCCGAGGTAAGCGAGAGCGGGTTGCTCGAAGCCGCTGTGCCGGTGGCCGGCGCCGGGCTCACCGGTCCCAGGCCGGTTGCGTAGATGACAATCACTTCTCCCGGAGCCGCCGGATTGGAGGCCGTCACCAGCGCGGATGAGAAACCTTCAGCGCGCGCACGGAATTGGGCTGGCGGGTGAGGGAAAACCCTGTCGTGCCGGGGCTCGTTCCCCGGCAGGCACATGTAGCGTGGGGCCCTGAACCGGCGCAGGCTCACATGGTCTACGGAGCCGTGCGAATGACGTTGCGCACCGCGTCCCGCAGGGTCAGGCTCAAACAGGAGGCGCCGGTGCTCCCGTATGACCGCCCCAGAGTCTTGATGTTCACATCCTGGGTTTCCGGCACGTAGAAGGCGCCAAATCCTGTCAACCCGGAGGCGACGAAGCCGCCCACGTCAACACCACCGCCAAAGTTGTCCGCTCCCAGACCCATTTGGAAAGTGGCGCGTGGCGCGCCTGCCCGGCTGCGCGCCTCGATGATGTAGAACCCCGCCGATAGCGTCGAGCTGAACTGTATGAGGTTGGTGCCCGCCTGCTCAGATCCAAGCTGCTGGCGCGTGCTGTTCAGCAGACGCACTCCCATGGAGAACTTGGTCGGGTCGCCGCCCGGGATTACCTGGGCATCAACGCGGACCCGGACTGTCCCGGAACTGGGCAGGTAGAAAGCCCCAAACGCGGCCGTCGTCCCGTTTTCCTGTACGGCTCCTCCCAAGTTGAAGCCCCCGGAAAGGACGCCGCGCTGCACCAGCACCTCCATCCCCCAGTAGCCCGGCGCTGTGCTGCCCACCGTGTTGACCTCGGCAATGTAGAACCCGGGCTGCAGGTTGATCTTCAAGGTGGGCTCAGCCGGGAGAGCGCAGTCGCCTACCGAAAGCGTCGCGTCGGCATCGGCAATGAGCGGAACGGAAGCTCCTCCATAACTGCCGCTGACGCCGGTGACCTGGACTGTGTAACTCTGGCCGACGGTCGCCGTCTTGGGAATCGGCACCACCAGCTCGCCCAGTGTAACCACGCCGCTGAGTGTGGACGGCAGGTTTTGCCACTTCACGGAGACAACCGGCCCGACAGTCACGGTGGGGGCCGGCAGCGTAGGTCCCTGGCTGAACGAGAGAGTCCCCGTCAGCCCCGGCGCAGTGCTCTTGGCGATCACCACCAGGTTGAAGCTCAGGCTGTCCACATTGACACCGCTCGGCAGCCCGAGTCTTATCGGAACCCGCGCCGAGTCTCCCGGCATAGCCGCTGCCGCGGCGGCGCCTACCGTTCCGGGATATGACTGGGTCACGGTGAACGCCTGGCTGGCGATGGTCAGCGCCCCTGTACGGGAAGCCGTGGCCGTGTTCGCCGCCACCGAGTAGTTGACGATGCCGTTCCCGCTGCCGCTGCTGCCCGCGGTGACCGTGATCCAGCTCGCGTTGCTGCGTGCCGTCCATGCACAGCCGGCCAGCGCCGTCACCGCTACGCTGCCAGTCCCGGCACTGGCCGTGAACGATTGGCTGGCCGGAGAAATCGTGTAGGTGCACGTGACACCCGCCTGGGTTACGGTGAAGGTCTGCCCGGCGATGGTCAGCGTGCCGGTGCGGGAAGCCGTGGCCGTGTTCGCCGCCACCGAGTAATTCACCGTCCCGTTGCCGCTGCTGCCCGCTGTGACCGTGATCCAGCTCGCGTTGCTGCTCGCGGTCCACGCGCAACCGGTCGGCGCAGTCACTGCCACGCTGCCCGTTCCGCCGGCTGCCGAGAGGGCTTGACTCACCGGGGCAATAGTAGCCTCGCACGCTCCGACCTGAATCTTGGCGACGAAGGCATCGAGACAGGCGAGGCCGCTGCAGATGCCCCCGCCGAAGGCGGGCTGAAGGGCGCCCGCCGTGGGGAAATTGCTCGAATCGGTGTAGCCCGTCACGTAGGCGTTGCCCGAGGAATCCACCGCAATCCCGTGGCCTTCCTCCCACGCGTTGCCGCCGAGGTAAGTGGAGTAAACCAGCGCCGAGCCGGCGGCGTTCAGCTTTGTTACAAAAGCATCATCGGCTCCCCGGTTAGACGCCTGCAGCGCGTTCGCGGTCGGGAAATTGCTCGAATCGGTTAGGCCTGTCACGTAGACGCTGCCCGAGGAATCCACCGCAATCCCCCAGCCCTCATCGCTGCCGCTGCCCCCAAGGTAGGTGGAGTAAACCAGCGCCGAGCCGGTCGCGTTCAGCTTCGTCACAAAAGCGTCGTTGGAGCCCCTGTTGGACGCCTGCAGCGCGTTCGCGGTCGGGAAATTGCTCGACCCGGTGTACCCCGTCACGTAAGCGTTGCCCGAAGAATCCACCGCAATCCCGGAGCCCCCTTCCTCACCGCTGCCCCCGAGGTAGGTGGAGTAAACCAGCGCCGAGCCGGCCGCGTTCAGCTTCGTTACAAAAGCGTCGGACCTGCCCCCGCCGGAAGACGCCTGCAGCGCGTTTGCGGTCGGGAAGTTGCCCGAGCTGGTCTCGCCCGTCACATAGGCGTTGCCCGAAGAATCCACCGCAATCAGGCCCACTTCATCGCCGCTGCCCCCGAGGTAGGTGGAGTAAACCAGCGCCGACCCAGCCGCGTTCAGCTTTGTCACAAAAGCGTCGTTGGAGCCCCTGTTAGACGCCTGCAGCGCGTTCGCGGTCGGGAAATTGCTCGAATTCGTCATGCCCGTCACATAGGCGTTGCCCGAGGAATCCACCGCAATGCCGGAGCCTCCATCCTCATCGCTGCCCCCGAGGTAGGTGGAGTAAACCAGCGCCGAGCCGGCTGCGTTCAGCTTCGTCACAAAAGCGTCGTACATGCCACCGCCGTAAGACGCCTGCACCGCGTTCGCGGTCGGGAAATTCCTCGAACTGGTTAGGCCTGTCACGTAGGCGTTGCCCGAGGAATCCACCGCAATCGCGGAGCCCCCATCCTCACCGCTGCCCCCGAGGTAGGTGGAGTAAACCAGCGCCGAGCCGGCTGCGTTCAGCTTTGTCACAAAAGCATCGTTGGACCCCCTGTTAGACGCCTGGAGTGCATTGGCGGTGGGAAAATTGCGCGAGGCGGTGGGGCCCGTCACATAGGCGTTGCCCGAAGAATCCACGGCAATCCCCCAGCTCCAATCGTCGCCGCTGCCCCCGAGGTAGGTGGAGTAAACCAGGACCGGGTCAATCACGAGCGGGCAGGTCGGGTCATAGACCGCAACCTCAAACCCGATTTCGGATTTCGGGTTGCGGATTGCGGATTTCAAACTTGACGCGCGAAGCGCGAAGCTGCCCTCGACTTCGCGGCGGGCGCCGTCCACCTCCTGGTACACTAGCGGCTTGTGGAAGCGCACCTGGCCGCCGGCGGTGGCCTGCAACACCAAGTCGCCCTCGGCGTCCACTTCCACTCGGTCGGCGCCCTCGACGCCAAGACGGATTTGCCCCGGGTCGGCGCCGGGCGCTACCACGAAGTCATATTCCAATTGGCGCTGATTGCCGTAGTACACCAAGCTTACGCCCGGATACACCTCCCGGTACTCGACCTTGCGGTAGGTGGGCACGTTGGTGCGCCACTTCGCCGGATCGTTGCCCAGGAAGTAGTTGCTCTTGCCCGGCAGCTCTTCCCGCCCGACGACCTGCGGCGAAGGGTTGGCGCCGATCAACGCCAACCGGATGTTCACCGCAGAGGACGCTGAGGACGCAGAGAACAAGCTTGAATGCTCTCTCCGCGTTCTCTGCGTACTCTGCGGTGAGATAACGGAAAGGACGGCTTCGGTGGAGGTGAGGAATAGGGTGTAGCCACGGCCGCGCGAGAGGAACTTGACTTGGCCATCGCTCTGGCCCTGGTTGGCCTCGAAGCTCAGTGGGAGCCTGCCGTAGGCCGCCACAATCTGGGGCTTTGCCTGCTCGAAGTGGGCGAGGCCCTTCGCTTGCTCCGACAGGCGAGCAGGCCTCTCGAACTGTGCCGGGCCTGGCTGTAACAAAGCCATTCCGGCGGCCCAGAGCAGGGCCAGTGAAAAGCCGCGGATCACAATAGGCCTCGTGCCTCTCATGGTTGCCTCCTCCGATGGGTCTGGCGCCCGGCGTGACGCCCCGCTTGCCAGGACAGGTCCCCGAGGCCGGCAAAATGCCGGCCGTTAGAGCTGCACGCTCGGGCTATCTACTACCGGAATCCCCCTTTAAGCACCCCTGTACCCGTGCTCTCTTATACGGCCAACGCCGGCCCGCGTCAAGCCCGGCCGCCGGAAGCCAGCTTCGACGGCCAGCTTGAGATCAGAGAGGAAAGGCTGCCGGTCAGCACCTCTTGACAGGCAAGGACGTCGTCGATCTGCTCATGCGTTGGTTCATCCACGGCCGCCCCGCCCGCTCCCAGAGCGCTTGACCGCGGGAGGACAGTCATCGGTGGATGACGAACAGGCCGAGAGATCGACCCGCTGCCCGCCGCAACCATTTCGTGGCCGGCATCTTCGACGCCGTCTTCCCGGCCCACGCATCGCCCGGAAGCAAGACCGAGGCGTCTTGCCGGCGGTTTCCGCTCCACGGGAAACCGCTGTTCACGCTGCCCGGCCCCGAGAATTCGGCGCGCTGCTTGCCCTGGGCGCCGTGGCCATCGACCCCGCCTGCCCGCCGATGTTCTGGCCGGGTTTCAGCGAAAAAAGGGCTGGACAAGCGCGGCATCACTTGGAGGGTCCGGCCGCGAGGGGCCCAGTTCCTAAGCAGCTATCAGCCTGTGGTAGAAGTGCCTCTTTCGCTGGAGCGGCACTTCGCGGGCATGCAGATTCAATGGGTTACGAGGGCCATTCCGCCGATCCGCGACTTCTGCCACAGGCTGCTATGCCTATCCTCTGCTTGGCTGTCCGGTGGGGGCAGCGTTCGTCTACCCGTGCGGGCGGCCGCCCGCCGCGGCTGAACCCAAGGCCTTAGGCGCGGGTCCGTGTTTCCGCTTGCCCCCATGGCCGCTGTGGACGAGCCCGCGGTTCAAAGATACTGTCTCCTATACCAATACTTTTGCTAAGATGAAGGGATGTTACGGAAGGTCATCAAAAAACGAAGTCTCAAGGAATCCGCATCCCTGCAAGAAGATCTGGCCTACTGGATGGGCAAGACGCCTGAGGAACGCGTTGCCACTGTCGACTATTTGCGCGGACAATATTATGGAAACGCAGCCAGACTTCAGAGAGTTGCTCGCGTTGTTCAACGCCCACCACGTTGAGTACGTGATCGTCGGTGGATATGCGCTGGCCTTTCACGGAGCGCCGCGTTTCACCGGGCATTTGGACATTCTCGTCAAAGCCGATCCTGACAACGCCGGCCGCATCCTGGCAGCCCTCGAAGCCTTTGGATTTGCCTCGCTGGGCTTGACGGCACAGGATTTTACGCGCCCGGATGAAATCGTTCAACTTGGGGTGCCTCCCGTACGCATCGATCTCCTCACTTCACTCACGGGCGTCTCGTGGGACGAGGTGTTTGCAGGCCGGATGACCGGGTCCTATGGTGGCGTGGCAGTATCTTACATTGGGCTGCAGCAGTTCATCGCCAACAAAAGTGCCACAGGCAGAAAAAAGGACTTGGCTGATATCGAGGCTCTCGGCCAAGTGTGAAGCCAGAGTATCAGAACATCAGGCGCGCGCTCATCTGGATGCTGCGGCCGCCGCCGCCGGAGCTGATCACCCCGAAAGTAGCTTGGTTGGACATGTCGGTGCCGGGATTGCCCCACGAGACCGAATTGGTGAAGTTGCTGGCCTCGAGACGGATCTGAAGCTTGTACCGCTCCCACAGCCGCATGTCTTTGGCGAGCGAGAGGTTGCGGCCCCAGGCGGATGGTCCGCGGAAGTTGGACCTGTAGGCCGGCTCCGGCGAGATGGTGTACTGGTTAGGCAGCGCCAGAAAGGCGGAGGTGTCGAAGTAGGGGTTCAGCACCTTCCCGGTCCTCGGATCCAGAATGTCTCCCAACCGCTCCGAGACCGAGCCGCTGTTGGACGGGTCCCGCAGCATGATGGGCCGGCCGTTGGGTCCCGAAACCGACAGCGGTGCTCCCGAGCGGTAGTTGATGTAGCCCGAGAGCGTCCAGGCCTCGATCAGGCGGGCCAGCGGTCGCACCAGCGCTCCCCCGATCGGTTTGCCGGGGCCGAACGGCAACTGGTAGACGAATGCCAGCCGTAGCTTGTGGGGGCGGTCGCCGCTGGCGATCCCACGAAACTGAGGCCGCTCGTTGATGATGCTGTTGGTGTTGCTGGTGATGATCTTGGAGAAATTATAGGACAGGTTCACATTGAGCCCGTGGCCGTACCGCTTGTTCACTTTTAATTGCCCGGAATGGTAAATGGCCCGCCCCGCGTTTTTGTGCACCGTGAGGCTGGTGTACTGGGGGTACAGGACCCAGAGACGAGACTGGGGGATGGTGGCGCCCTGTCCCAGCGTGGACTGCGCGCTGAGAATGCCCAAGAAGGGATTCGTGACGGCATTGTTCTCCGCCGCGCCCAGCGCCAGGTACACGTCCGGCTTCTCGTTCAGATTGAAGCTTCCCATTTGCTTCAGGCTGTGCATCCCCATGTAGGCGGTCTCCACCACCATGCCTCCCGGCACTTCGCGCTGAATCCCTAGCTGCCATTGCTCGTTGTAAGGGCTGAGGCGGTTCTGGTCGGCGAACTCGAGGGTGCCGCCGTAGAACTCGGCCAGGCCCAGGGCGGCGCCGCGCGGAGTCTGGAGGCCCGTCGGGAACGGATTGGCCAGCGTGGTGTACGGGGTCATATTGCTGTTGGTGCTCTGCACATACGAGGTGGTGACGTTGAACACGCTGGCGGTGCTGAGAAAATCGTCGTTGTAAATCGGGGAGGCGAAGAACATGCCGAAGCCGCCGCGCACCACGGTCTTGGAATTCAGGCTCCAGGCAAAACCAAAGCGCGGGCCGAAGTTGTTGGCGTCCAGGTTGCCCTGCCGCCGCGACACGCCATTGAGCCCCGCAAACAGCACGCCGCCGCGGATGTTCCTCCCCGGCACCGGCAACGGTGAAGGCGCGTTGTAATCGAAGCCATACAGGCTACGATTGAAGCGCTCCGTGTAAGGCGTCTCCAGCTCATAGCGCACCCCGAAGTTCAGGGTGAGGTTGCGCCGCACTTTCCATTCCTCCTGCACGAACAGCCCGGTGTAGGTGTTCTGATAGGCGCACGCGGCGCTGTACCCCAGCGAGCCGGAAGCTGGCACCCCCAGCAGCAGCGACGCCAGCGCCGAACCCGAGGTGTTCCCCGAGGCGGTCTGAGAGTAGTTTTGCCGGGTAAAGGTGTTGTTGAATGTAAACGTGCCGGGACCGCTCGATCCCGGGTCCAGGACGTTGTACCGCGGCAGCCGGAAATCGCCGCCGAACTTCAGGGAGTGGTTTCCCACCTGCTTGTAAAAGGTGGCCAGCCAGGTGGAAACGTAGAAACGGTTGGGGCCCTTGGTAGAGCCTAAGCGGGGGAAGTTCTCGCTGTCCAGGTTAAAGGTAGGCCAAGCCTTGAAAAACTGGTTCTGCGCGATGATGGGCGCCAGGCTCAGCGGCGCCGGGTCCAGCAATTGGCGCGGGTTCGATTTCACTTGCCACCGCATCGCAAGGCCGTATCGGAACGAGGCTACCAGCGTTGGAGAAAAGGTAACAGTATGGTCGATCCCTAAGTTATCCATAAAGCGGTCGTCCTGGCCGATGTCGCTGTTGCCGTCTACCGGCCAGGACATGACGCCGGGCATCATCACCTCGGAATCCTGGATGCGCACCAGGTGGCTGTAGCGCACGAACAGGCGCTGCTTGTTGCTCACCACTTGGTCGACGCGCGCCGTGTAGTTGCGCTGTTTGACGGCCACCAGGCCGTCGACGGCCCAGTTGTATTTGCCGATCTGGGCCGCTCCGGGCAGGCTGGGCAGGGCGTAAGCCTTCACCACCGCGGCGCCCGTCGGATCCAGGCGCGCCGCCGGAATTTTATTGTTCGGGAACTGAGTGCGGGTGGCGCTGGAACCGCTGCCCACCGTGGTCCAGGGGTCGTAGACCTGGAGCAGGCCGGTGCCCAGCGAGTTCAGGGTCTGGGAAAAGTCGCCGCTGCGCTCCAGTTCCGTGGGGACGCGTGCCTGGCGAAACAGGTCGCGCTTGTCGTCGTCGCGTTCGTAGGCCAGGCTGAAGAAGGTGCGGTTCCGGCCATTGTAAAGCTTGGGGAGACGCACGGGGCCAGTCAGCGCGAAGCCCACCTGGTTGTAGCTCACCGGGGGCTTGGGATTTCCCAGGCGGTTGTTGCTCCAA
>Ga0315279_10010063_pt1 | contig 11171 bp, 7 predicted proteins | sample YL17G06_20_MG_FD_203694 | JGI IMG/M metagenome (GOLD analysis project Ga0315279, IMG submission 203694) | Sediment microbial communities from Yellowstone Lake, YNP, Wyoming, USA - YL17G06_20 | ecosystem: Environmental > Aquatic > Freshwater > Lake > Sediment | place: USA: Wyoming | collected...
GGTTGAGCCCGTACTTGCGCACGTCCTGGACGATCAGATCCTGGCCGGGATCCGAGCAGGCGTACTTGTATTCGCGCGAGACGACCACGCCGGGCAGCTTCCCGGCCGTTTCCGCCAGTCGCTTGACATCCAGCTTGCCGGCGATGTTGGTGCCGCAGTGGCAGACGTAAACCCCGATTCTGACGCTGCCCTTACCGTTGCCATTCATGCCGTTTCTCTCCTGACACCTGACCCGGATAATTCACCACGGATGAACACGGATGAACACGGATGATTTCAACACGCCGTTTCACCAGGCACAAGCACCTCACCAGGCGGACGACGACCAGTGGAACACTCAAGCTCCGACAGGGCGTTGGCCCCGCGTGTTTGAACGCCAGGCACATCATCCCACGCTGTTTTGCAGCATCCGCGCCCATCCGTGTTCACCCGAATCGGGTTCATCCGTGTTCATCCGTGGTGAATTATCCAGCCTAGATTGCCTCCGCGACCAGTTCAGTCAGGTCCTTGACGGCCAGCTTGCCTTCCAGGCCGGCGGTCTTGATGGCGTCGCTGAACATCACGTGATCCTTGGGGCAGGCGACCACCAGAACCTGGACGCCGTCGAGTGCGGCGGCTTCCCGCACGCGGCTCTCGCTGGGCCGGGAGTGGGCCTCGCCGGTTTCTTCCATCCACACCCGCCCGCCGCCGCCCCCGCAACAGAAGCTGAAGCTGCGCGACCGCGGCATCTCCTTCACCTTCAGTCCCAGCGCCTTCAGCACGGCGCGCGGCGGCTCGTACACGCCGTTATAACGGCCCAGGTAGCACGGGTCGTGATAGGTGACGCCGTAAGAGAGGCGCCGGACCGGTTTCAGCCGGCCCTCTTGGAACATGCCGGCCAGCAGTTCGGTGTGATGCACGATGCGATGGCGGCCGCCGTTCAGGTCCGGGTATTCGTTCTTCAGGGTGTTGTAAACGTGCGGGTCCATCGTGAACAGGTCTTTGAAGTCGGCCGCGCGCAGCACGACCGTGTTGCGTTCCCGCAGCATCTCGAACAGCCCTTCCTCGCCCACCCGCCGGGTGTCATTGCCGGAGTTGCGCTCCGCCTCGTACAGGATGCCGTAATCGACCTCGGCGGCCTGCAGGATGCGCGCCAGCGAGCGGGTGACGGACTGCAGCGTCGGGTGGTAGCAGTTGTACTCGCCCAGGTACCACACCCACTGCACGGGTTGCTTGCGGGCGTCCTTGGGCTTGAAATCCAGGCCCTGGGTCCAGATGGCGCGCTTGCGTTCCGATTGGCCGAAGGAGTTGCCGTAGCGCCCCAGGTTGCGCAACGCTTCTTCCAGCCGCTTGTCCAGTTCGCCGCGCTCCACCAGGCGGCGGCGCAGGTCGATAGTGATCGACAGGTGCTCGTTGAACACCGGACAGCGGTTGGCGCAGGCGCGGCAGGTGGTGCACGTCCAGAGTTCGTCGCGCGGGATCAGGCCCTCCAGCAGGCACGTCTCCTTGTCCAGCTTGCTGGCCGGCACCCCGCTCATCATCACTTTGCCGCATTGGAACAGTTGCATCTTCAGGTTGTGGACCAACTGCCGGGGCGAGCAGGGTTCGCCAACCTGGAAGCTGGGGCAGGCGCGCTCGCAGCGGCCGCACTCGGCGCAGGCGAAAGCGGCGAGCAATTGCCGCCAAGTCAGCTCGGTCAGCCGGCCGGCGCCCATGCCCCCCTCCAGCAGCACCCCCGGACGCAGCATGCCCGGGTGCTCCAGGCGGCTGAAGAACACGCTGAAGGGCGCGGCCAGCAGGTGCAGGTGCTTCGAGTACGGCAGGTACACCAGGAAGCCCAGGACCGTCAGAATGTGCACCCACCAGCAAAAGTAGTAGAGTCCGGTGGCGTGCGCCACCAGCGCCGGGTGGCCGCTGAAGGCCCCGGCCAGCCAGTTGCCGAAAGGCACCCAGACCGATTCCTGTGTAGACGCGCCCTTCAGGGCCGCGCCCGCCGCTACTTGGCGAAAGGCCTCGGCGAACAGGAAGGTGACCATCAGCGAGGCGATCAGCAGGTTCACCACCGTCGCGTCTATGGTGCGCTGCAGCCCGGCGGGCCGAAGAACAAACCGCCGGAAGGAAGAGACCAACAGGCCGGCCAGAACCACCACGCCAAACACATCCACCACCGGCGCCAGAAAGCGGTTCTCGTCCACCGTCGGCAGGTGCAGGAAGGGGAACAGGCCCGACAGCAGCATGCTGTTGGTAGACAGCAGGAACATCAGGAAGCCGTAGAAGATGAGCAGGTGGGGGATGCCGATCAGCGGCTCTTCCAGCATGCGGCGCTGCCCCAGGATGTACACCACCACGCGCCAGATGCGTTGCGGGATGTGGTCGAAGCGGTTCTCGTAGCGGCCGAGCAGCAGCAGGCGAATCAGCGTGGTCACGCGCCAGGCGAAAATCCCGACCGCCGCCAGAAACGCCACCCACAGGATGACCCAGCCCGGCACCGGACCGAATCTGATCAGCGTTGGCATCATTGTCGTATATCAGCTTTCAGCTATCAGCTATCAGCTTCCAGCTTTCGCCGATCAACAGAGTCAATCGGCGCCTCGCTACTGCTATCGGTGGCTGGAGGTCGAGAGCTGATAGCTGATAGCTCGTTTTCTACCCCGAGGCCGCCCGAATCTGCTCCGTCAGCAGAGGCATGATTTCCACGGCGTCGGCTACCGCCCCGTAATGGGCCAGGCCGAAAATGGGCGCCTTGGCGTCGGTGTTGACGGCGATGATCAGCTCCGACTGCTTCATGCCCTCAACGTGCTCCGGCGCGCCGCTAATCCCCAGCGCCAGGTAGAGCTTGGGCTTCACCGTTACACCCGACTTGCCGACCTGCCGAGTCAGCGGCAGCCAGCCCTGGTCGATGACCGGCCGGGAGGCGCAAACGGCGCCGCCCAACGTTTCGGCCAGCTCCTCGGCCAGCGGGATGTTGTCGGCGTTCTGAATGCCGCGCCCGACGGCAACCAGCAGGGGAACCTTGGAGACGTCCACGTCGCCCGGGGGCGGCTCGATCAACTTTCGGAACGTAGTGCGCGGGGCGGGCGGCGCCGCCAGCCGCAGCACCTCCGGCACGCCGGCCGCTTTGCCCGGTTCCGCCGGAAAGCTTCCGGGCACCACCGCCACCAACGCGGTTGTTTCGGGGACTGCGTACTCGGCAAAAATCTTGCCCCCGTACAACTGGCTGATGCCCACCACGCGGCCCTCGCGCACCTGGAGCGATGTGCAGTTGTCGAAGCAGGGCAGGGCGACCCGCACCGACAGCGGCCCGATCAGGTCCAGCCCCACCGAGGTGCTGCCCAGCAACACCAAGCGCGGGCCGGCCTGCTTGATGCGCTGGGCAATCACCGCTTCGTAGGCTTCAGGAACGAAGTGCTCCAAGAGCGGGTGGTCGGCGATGATCAGCCGGTCGGCCGCGCCAAGCTCTGCGGCCAGCGGCTCGACCCCGTGACCCAGAAGCACCACTTCCACTTTGCCGCCCAGTTGCCCGGCCAGCTCGCGGGCCTTGCCGAGCAATTCCAGCGTGATCTGGTTCAGAGCTCCCCGGAAATGCTCGCCGATAACCATTACGTCGTTGGTCATAGCTCATTCCTCTAAGGGCGTCCAAGGTCCAAAGTCCAAGGTCGCTTGCATCTCGACGTTGGACGTTGAACGTTGGACGACCTCACTTCAACAGATGCCGTTCGGCCAGCAGCCCGGCGATCTGCTGGGCCAGTTCCTCCGGCGTCCCTTCCAGCATCGCGGCGCCGGCGCCTTCCTCGGGTTTGAACAGCCGCTCGACGGCGATCGGCTGCGCTTCCGGCGCCTCCACGGCTTGCTCGCCAATCTTGGCGGTTTTCATCACCTGCCGCAGCCGGCTCACCGGAACATAGCGGGGCGGCTGTTCCGCCGATTGAATTCCGAGCACTGCCGGCAGCTTCACCTCCAGTTCGGTGATAAAGCCGCCGGGAAACTCCTTCTGGACGATCACTGTCTCGCCGCCGGGCCCGGTCTCCACCTTGCGGATCAGGCCGACGTAGGGAAGCTCCAGCAGACCGGCCAGCAGCCCGCCCAGCGAGCCGTCCAGGTCGTCAATGGCGCGGACACCGGTCACGATCAGGTCGAAGTTCTGCGGGCGCAGAACGCCTGCGAACAGTTCCGCCAGCGCGTGGCTGCCGGGGGCCGCCTCCAGGCCGGCGGCGATCAGCGTCACGCGCTCGGCGCCCTTGGCCAGCGCCGTGGTCAGGCCGTCGCGGGCCTCGCCCATATCCAGCGCGAACACATCAACGCTGGCTCCGGTGCGCTCCCGAATGAGCAGCGCCTGTTCCAGCGCGTGGTCATCAGCCTCGCTGATGATGTAGCGCAGCGAATCCTGATCCAGGGCTTTCCCGCTGGCGTCAATCTCCAGCCCTTCCACGAGGTCGGGTACCTGTTTGGTCAAAACGGCGATCTTCATTGGCGCGCCCCTTTTTCTGAGGTCCAAGGTCCAAGGTCCAAGGGTCAACCGGAAACGTTGAGCTGATCGACTTTGGACCTTGGACCTTGGACTTTGGACCTTCATACCAATTCCATTGATTCGGCCAGCAACTCGATAATGTCGCGCACCGCCAGCTTGCCTTCGTGCCCGGTGACTTTGACGGCGTCCTCGAAGCGGGCAGGCTCGAACGGACAGGCGGTGGCCAGGATCTGGGCGCCGGTGGCCGCCGCCTGCTGAACGCGCCGGTCGGCCAGCCGGTCCTTTGCCTGTTCCTGGATGTAGCGGTCCAGGTAGGTGGTGCTTCCGCCGCCGCCGCAGCACAAAGCCGATTCGCGGTTTTGTGCCATTTCCGCCAGTTTCAGGCCCGGCAGCGCCTTCAGCAGCGCCCGCGGCTCCTCGTAATGCGACGTTTTCCGCCCCAGGCAGCAGGAATCGTGATAGGTGGCCATCACGTTCAGTTTCTTTTTGAGCATGGGCTTGAGCTGGGCCAGCCGCTCGGCCAGGAACTCCACGTAGTGTTTGGTCCGGTAGTTGCCGCCCAGGCTCGGGTAAACGCAGCGCAGGGTCCGGTAGGAATGCGGATCGGTCATCAAGATCTCCCGGAACCGGTACTTCTTCAGGGTCTCGATGTTGCGCTCGATCAGCATCTCGAACAGGCCATGTTCGCCGGCCAGCCACTCACAGTCGCCGATACAGCGTTCCTCGTGGCCCAGGATGGCGAAATCCACGCCCAGCGCGGTCAGGATGCGGGCCAGCAGCCGGGAGATCTGCTGCCCGCGCGCCTCGAACGACGGAGTGCACTCCACGATCCACAGCACCTCGACCGGGCGGCGCAATTGCGAGATGATGGGCACCGGGACGCCGGCCGTCTTGGCCCAGTCGGCGCGCTTCTTTGGCGATGTGCCCATGGGGTTGCCGTACTGATACGTGTTCTGCAGCGCCTTCTGCAGGTCCGGATCGGGGATCTTGCCGGTGGCCATCACCGCCGCGCGCAGCGAGGGGAACAACCCGTCGGTGATCGGCAGCCCGCTGGGACAGCGCGCCGAGCAGGTGTGGCAGGAAATGCACAACCAGGGCGTGTTGCTCGAAACCACCTGGTCGATGCCCCCGTCCAGCAGCAGCTTGACCGCCTTGCGCGGCGGAAACTGCATGACTTCGCCCATTGGGCAGGAGCCGCTGCAGACGCCGCACTGCAGGCAGCCACGAAACTTGTCCGCGGCGCTGGCGATCTCGGGGAACAGCGGACCCGGCGCTTCCGGAATCGGCGGGGTTCGCAAAGTGGCCATCGCGGCCTCCTCTTTCCACACCTATACGATCCCATGGAGTGCACGTCCGTTTCCAACAGAAAAGGCAATGGGAGACTCATCCAGAGGCGTCGAGCTCTGACACATCAGGCTGGGGTAGTGGCACAGGCCGCGATGGACCGGATGCGGGCGGCTGAGGTAGGCGGTGCGCTGTTGTGTTTTTCTGCGGCGCTGCTGCGGCAGCCCGGACAGCCTGTCCCGCTCGGCCATGCAATCGCACCGTGGCTATTGGAGAATGTCACAGATCCCTCGGGCGGCCCTCTGCCGCCGCCATTCCTCCAATGGTTGCCGATTCGGCCAGCGAGACGGTTCTGCCGGCGCCTATTCCGCTCCGTTGGGCTATTTTCCAGAGTTGTGCGCCAGTCTGCTCCATTATCTATAAATCAAGAGCAAATCAGCCGTGATTCCGGCTCACTGGTACCGGAAGTTGAGGATGAGCACGTGGTGGCTTTCGACCGGGTGGCCGTTCAGCTTCATGGGCACGTACTTCCAGGTCTGGCAGGCCGCGATAGCCTCTTTTTCCAGATCGGGGTCGGGCGATTCCAGGGCGATGATGTCGGCCAGGGTGCCATCGGTTTTCACCGTGGCGTGGAGCACCACCGTGCCGCTGGCGCCACGGTTCAGGGCCGCTTCCGGCCATTCCGGCATCCGCCCGCTCAGCCGCTTCAGCCCCTCCACCTTGCCACCGGCGCGGTAGCTCCTGACCGCGGCCGGCGGCGCCGCGACCCGGCGGTCCTGGGTGATTGAAATCTCACTCTCGGCCCGCGCGATGTTCAGAGCCGCGTAGACGTGCGCGCTCTGGTTCTCCTTGAGTGAGACGGACTGCTGGAAGAGCTGAAACCACGGCTGCTTCACCTGGACTTGGTACTTTCCCGGCTTCAGGTCCTGGAACGAGAACTCGCCGGACTCGCCGGATTTGGTTTCGATGATCTTGTTGAAGTTCTCCAGCAGGACCACCTGGGCGCCGCTTATCACCGCGCCTGTCGTGTCATAGACCCGGCCGGAGATCGTTTGCGGCGGCGCCGCCGTCGCGAGAAAGCCCAATAGCAGAGCCAAGACAAGTCGCATGAGAACCGCCTCCTTCTTGGCGTTACAGACCCCGCGCCGCAGCGAATTGTTCCGCAGACCGCAGGCTGGAGGCGGGAGACGGCCGCGCTGCGCAGGTCCCCGGTCTCAAGTCTCAGGTCTCAGGTCCCAGGTCTCCGCTCAAAAAAGGTGTAGGATACGCGCATGACTTGCCGCTTAAAACATGCCTTCCGTTTGGTCGCCGTGGTCCTCGCCGCCCTGCTGCTGGCTGTTGCCGCCTGTGCGCAAGATGCCGCGCGGGCTCTGCAGATGTCGGTGGCCTTCGGCACCTTGAAGAACACCGTGGCCATGAACGCCGAGACGCGCGCCGAGGTCGAACGCCTGGAAAAGCAAGCGCGGGCCGCCGCCGCCGACCGGAACTACGCCGGCGCCGTGAAGCAGATGGCGCAGGGCATGGCGCTGATGCGCGGCGAGCCGTGGACGCCGCTACGGGCGCTGAATGCGGCGCTGGTGGTAAAGCTCGACCGCGCCGTGGTGGAACCGGGCCAGGCCATCGAAGTCACCCTCTCCCAGCTTTTCCCGCTCGATGAAACTCCGCGGGGGAAGCTGGGTGCCAAGCTGTCATTGATGGTCATGGCTCCGCCGTCGGAGGACGCAAAGCCCCAGGAGGCAGCTCTGAAAACCGTTGAGGCCCTGGAGCCGCCCGACTGGATGGCGAAGCCGCCGGCCATCCGGGTGAACGTCCCCGAGGTAGCTGACGGTAATTACCGGCTGTTTGTGGCCATTGCCGCGGCGGGCGAAGATGCGGTCGCCGAGGCCCCGGCGCGCAGGTTCGCCCCCGTTCATGTCGAGCGCGGGCTCGCCGCACGCGTTGCCGCCCTGAAATCGCGCCTTCCGAAGACCGGAGCGAAACTGAAGGAGGAATCGAACAGCGGCTTGCTGGCGGCGCTGCCCGCCGCCGAATACCGCATTGCGCTCTACGACCTGGCCTCGGCCGGCGAGATCGATTTCACCCGCATCTCGTTCAGCGACGAATTGAAGGAAGCCGCCGCGGCGCTCGATGCGCTGGAGGCGGGGCGCAATCCCTGGACCGCCCGCCGCGGCGATTTCCGCATGGCCTATCGCTCGAAGGTAGACAACACGCTGCAGCCCTACCGCCTGTTTGTCCCAGCCAGTTACGACGGCGGCAAGCCCCACCCGCTGATCCTCGCGCTGCACGGCATGGGCGGCACCGAGAACGCCTACTTCGACGGCTACGAGAAGGGACAATTCAAGACCTATGCCGAGCAGCGCGGCTATCTGGTGGCCTGCCCCAAGGGTCGCGGTCCGGCATCCATGTACGCGGGTGATGCGGCCACCGACGTGCTCGACGTGCTGGCGGAAGTGCGCCGCGATTGGAACATCGATCCCGACTGCATTTACCTGACCGGGCATTCCATGGGCGCTTACGGCACTTGGTCGCTGGCCATGGCCAACCCGGAGGTGTTTGCCGCGCTGGCTCCGGTAGCCGGCGGCGGCAACCCCGCATGGGTGGGCAAGATCGCGCATATCCCGCAGTTGGTGGTTCACGGCGACGCCGACAAGACCGTGCCCGTGGAGCGCTCGCGGGCCATGGTCGAGGCAGGGAAGAAAGCCGGCGCTCAGATCAAGTACATCGAGGTCCCGGGGGGCGACCACGGCTCGGTCGCGGCGCGCACTTTCCAGGAGGTGTTCGACTGGTTCGACGCGCACCGCCGCAAGCCCGCGAAGGCGGTCACACCCTGACGCGCGGCGCCGTGCCGCCTGCTTCCTGCCCACGCGACCAGGTTGCTGGGCTCTTGGAGGCGTGGTACCCAACAAGCGCTAACTTAAACGGCAGCCCCCGGAGGATCCTGGCAGCCCTCATCCGTATGCGGGGTATGGCTTTGCCTGCTGCTCTCTCGCACTGATCCATGGCTGTTTCCGCCCCTCACAGGCCAACCCATTGCCTTGGCTCGTCCGCGACTGCCCACCCGGTGGTCTACCTGGAGGTACTCCAATGAGGGCCGGTTGCGTGCTTCCTCGCAGCCTGCTCCGCACATCACCACCGGCTGGCCCCGCCGCAGGCGGACCGCTCAATGTCACTTACTTAAGGCCCGGCTAGGCTTCAGCCGCGAAGCGGCGCATGAAAATAGCCCGGCCTTTCAAGGCCGGGTAACGGCAGATAGGACAATAAGTCGCGAAGCGACGGCTGAAGTCCGAGCCTCAGTCGTCGCTTCGCGACTCTGCAGGCTTTGCGACACGGTCCCCGGCCTTGAAAGGCCGGGCTAAGCTCAATCGTCGCTTCGCGACTTGGTTAAGTAAGTGACATTGGGCGGACCGCTACCGATCGGCCGGCACTCTGATCCCTCCCTGGGCGGCTGGCCTCGTGACGAAGCTGGACAGCAGCCATCGGAACTGCGGGAGGGCAAGCGCGCTTGGGGGCCTTGACACGCCATTTTGGGCGCCGTAGAATGCGCTATCCGGGTAAGTTCAGGGGGTCCGCGCGCCCGGGAATCGTGCCCGTGCATGTGCTTTGTTGAGGGCCCTCAACCAAGGGAAAGGAGATGAGCATGTTGGGCATCCGACTGACTTTCCTGGCAGCGTTCGTTTCCATAATTGTTGCCGCGCCGATGTTGGCCCAAGCGCCTGCGCCTGCCAACCTGGCGGTCACCTCGGCAACGAAGTCCGCCGTGGTACTGAGCTGGCAGGCCGTCTCGGGCGCCTCCAGCTACGTCGTCCAGCGGCGCACGGTCGCCGAGTCGGCCTACTATGTGGCCAACAACGCTACGACCACCGTTACCACTTACACCGACAAAGCTTTCGATCCTTTCACGGCTTACACGTACCGCGTGTTTGCCGCTGTGGGAGGCAATCCGGGCTTCGCCTCCAGTGAAGTAACCGCCGGCCCGCCGCCGCCTGGGTTCAGCATGGTTGCACCAACGCCGCAAGCCGCCCTCACGGCATTACGAAGTGGGTGGTACGGCCAACTGGTGGCTATGACCCTGGATGCCAACGAGGATCCGGCCATCGTTTTCTGCGACGCTTGGAACGCCTTCACTTCCAACAACTTTCTTACCGATGTGTACTTTATGGGCTGGGACCGGGCCCACCGCGTGTGGAAGGCTCCCGTCAAGATTGGCACCGTGAACGGCATAGGCAACCACTCACCGGGATTGGCAATCGCGTTCGACTCAAGCACCAACCGGTTCGGGCTCGCCTACCAGAGCGACATGGATAACGTCCAATGGGTAGCCTTCTCGAGCGATGGCGGCGCGACGTGGACCAAACAGCAGGTTCAGGCCGCCAACGCCGTCCTCGTGGAAGGGTGCGCTCTGAAGATGGCCAATGGGCAGGCATTTCTCATGACCTCCATGGATCCTGGGGGGGTAGTGTACACAACCGGCGCGCAGACGGCAGCAGGACCGGTCACGTGGAGCGGGCGGAATCTGCCGCTGCTAGGGCAGGACAACCACTACGCCAAATTCGACCTCGCCATGGATAGCACCGGCCAGCCCGGCGTGGCATTCATGTACTATGACAGTTCGGCCTCTACCGACGTTGTGTATTTTTGGCGACCGTCAGCGACCACCGCAACCAAGGTGACAACCAGCAATGGGCGCAACAACATAATCGTCGGCGGCCCGGATATCAAGCTGGTTTTTTCCGGCCAAAATCCGCGCATGCTCCTTAATATGCAGCGCTCCGATGGAGGGCCATATCCTTACAACACCGACCTGTGGTCGGTCGCTTCCAACGATGGGGGCGCGACCTGGGCTGCTCCGGTGCAACTTCCGAGCGACGGGGATACCGGGCTGGACACGCCCATCACGCTGGCCATCGCTCCCCAGGGGCAGGCTGCGGCCTCGGCCCCTAACCCGCACGGTACGACTCGTCAGGGCATGAAGTGCGGCTGGCCGAAGCTCTCCCGCACTACGGACTGGGTGAGCTGGACAATGTGCAACCCTGGCAATAGCCCTGCTCCACAGGTTTTAGACTATGGTTACCCATCGGTGGCTTATGCTTCCAACGGGAAGCTTTACGTTGCCTTTCAGAATGCGAACCAAGTGGACAGCCACGAGCTTCCCATCTTGGGCGTGATGCTATGGCGCGAAGCGCCTCAGCCAAGCAACCTGCCTCCGCCGCAGGTCAACGAGGGAGGAGTGCTCAACAACGCCAGTCATGCGGTAGGCAAGCCCGTTGCTCCCGGATCGATTATTGAGATCTACGGAGCGAACCAAGCCAGCGACCGGGCCTTGGGCGGCAATCTGCCCTTGAACACCATTCTGGGAGCTGGCCCGAATCCTTCGGTCCTTACCTCCGCAGCCATCAACAGCGTCCCTGCGCCGCTTTATTACATCAGCCCGACTCAGGTG
>Ga0315279_10010064_pt1 | contig 11170 bp, 6 predicted proteins | sample YL17G06_20_MG_FD_203694 | JGI IMG/M metagenome (GOLD analysis project Ga0315279, IMG submission 203694) | Sediment microbial communities from Yellowstone Lake, YNP, Wyoming, USA - YL17G06_20 | ecosystem: Environmental > Aquatic > Freshwater > Lake > Sediment | place: USA: Wyoming | collected...
AATGGTCCAGCATCTCATCGGGGGTGTCAGCGAGTTCGTTGATCAAATCAGCCAGATTAGCCATGAATCTCGCTCCAGCAAAGTTCCTAGGAGCCTGCGTATTTGAAGGCTCTTGCCCCGAAGTCTTCCATCCTACTGACGCCAGCACCTGCAAATCGTTGGGAATCGCCTTCGTGATAAGATTGCAGTATCTGCCGACTGTACTCTCGTTTACATTAGCGGCTAATGCGATTTGCTTCTTGGATACTTTCACACCGTTCTGCTCAGAAGAAAGGTAGATTGCCGCGGCCGCCAGCAGAGTCGCACGACCTTTCTTCTCGTATTTTGCTTCGGATAATCTCCTAAGAAGCACGATGGCCCCTCTCTCCACATTGTATGGTAGTTTCGCGGCAGCAACTATCCGAGGAACCTCACGGGAAGCATCACGAGGAGGCATCTTGAGCTCCAGCGCAAACACGATTCTGTTATGGGTCTTCCAAACCAGCCGCATATCACATGGATGCGCTATTTGCTTGATTGAGACCGGAATGCCTCGTTCTCGGCATGCGATGTATGTAGCTGCGGCTGCGATTCGTCGAAGAGGGTCTCTGACTCCTGCTGCATGTCCTCTGCGATAGATCTCTGCGGCCCTCACTCCCACAATCTTCGGCAAATGCAGCCGTGCAACTGTGCCTTCAACTAGTTTTACCAGGTTGAGTAGAGATGCACCCAGTGAGTTGCGGAGTTGAAACCTGACGGAGCTCTTGCCCCTTGTATATTGGTCCGCTGTTAGCCTATTTCCAGTGCCGTCAATCATTCCTGGGCCGTAGATTCCCCAGCCGATCATGGTTCCACGTAGCCTCGTCTGAAGTTCTTGGAACCCATCGTGAAGGTAGGCGGCAGTCGAGGAACAGCTACTCATTACCTTCGTTGCATACTCTTTCTGCACGACTCCACAATTTCTGCAAACGACCTCGCCTCTATCATAATCCGGCCAAACCATATCTGACTTGCATTCAATACAAATCAATGTTCATCGGGAAGACTCCAGAATTGCCCCCAAAAAGAGCACTACAGATGCACTGCATGACGCGAGTAGGTAAGGCAAGTCCAAGACAGAGTTGTTACGAACTCAAAGGCAGAGGGGTCACAGTGAGTGGTAACTGCCATGGATGGTCTGCGTGCCCACAGCTCTATATATCGTAGAGAGGGACTCCTATCTCGGTCCCCGCTAATGACTATCATAATCGGGGTATCCTGCGAGAATGGGAAAAAGGGGATCGCCATAGCGGATCGAATGCTGACGGCGGGCGATCTTTCCATGGCTTTCGAACATGATGTGCCATCTGTGAGGCCCAGCCAACATTCGTTTGCCAAGAGCGGTTATGAATGACCCATCAATACCTCTAAGGCGGTGTGCAAGTGCTGATGACACTGGACGCTTGGGATCCTCTCGCAACTCTACCCATTGGCCAATCAACCGAAAACGACGCAAAAAAGAGGGGAATAGAGAATCTACTACAATCCTACACTGGATACTACGATGTTTTTTCCGAGCTAATCCAGAATGCACTAGATGCTGTTGACGAGAGGGCGGGCAAGAACGAGGATGGTTATCTCCCAACACTTTCGATTGACGTAGACTTAAAGGAGAATTCTGTCCGAGTCACGGACAACGGAATCGGTTTTACGAAGGACCAATTCACCACTTGCCTGTCTCCAAACATATCCTTCAAGGGAAACAAAAGAAGGGGAAACAAGGGGGTAGGTGCAACTTACCTCGCCTATGGCTTCAACTACCTAGAACTCGGGACCAAGACTCCTGCGTTCAGCGGCTATGCTAGAATCGTCGGAGGAAGAGAGTGGGTTGTTGGCAAGTATGGCTCAGTCAGACCAACTGTGCAGCCCATGCCAACGCCACACGGCACACTCGATAACGTTGACATGGGGGCAACTTTTCTTGTGAAATTCACAGGAGAGCACATTCGTCCAAAAGATTTGTCTTGGGTTCAGGCAACTAACGCTGACCAATGGAGCGCAATATTGCGGTCGAAGACTCCGCTGGGGGGCATCTACCTCAATGGACAAACAAGCAGTAAAGCGAGGTGTATCCTCTCGGTGAAAGACAAGACGGATGGACATACGACTGCCAATATCGAAAAATGCGAATATCTATACCCCCACACCATTCTGCAGAACACAGCCAAGGTTACAGAGATTCAGAAAGTCCAGGCTGAAGCAGCAACCAAAGCGAAAGATGTCTGGAGGGAGATACCGCCACAGTTCAGAAGCTTGGATGGGATATTCGATGTGTGGGCTGCTAACGAAATACTGGAGGGAGCAAGCCTGCGCCCTCAATTAGGCGATGCAGAAAGAGAATTGATTAAGACATTGGACTTGTCTCTGTACGGATTCTTCACCTATTCGGTGAACGTCTGGAAAGCCATCAACGAGACCAAATACAACCTACGGCAAGGACAAGAGGTCTTGAGTGGCGGCCTTCAATTGGCCACCGCGTGCATGCCCCAGGGCAACCTGATCACTATTCCATTGACGAAGGCCATAGGTCACCAAAAGACATCGCTCGTGATTGTTCACGCAAGGAACGCCTCCCCCGACTATGGGAGAAAGGGATTCCAACCTGAGGTTGAAGCTTTGGCCAAGAAGCTGTCAGTAACTACAGTCAACTACATCTCGAAGTGGTATCCACTACTCAAGAAAGACTCTGGATCACTAATCGACATAGGTGCATCACGCAAGTTGCACGATTGGGTTTCTGCTCAGGAGGCCTTCGCTACCACGAACCCTCTGCAGATAACGAATGAGAATTTCTTCCTACCACTCAAAAAGGTCTCGATACTGTCGAACCCTCAAAGAGAACAAGACGTCATCGTCCTGTTCAACCAGCTGATTGCGGGAGGGGTAATCAGGGGGATAAGAATAATGTCGACGAGTCAACATGACCAATACGATGGCCTTTGTCGGATAGTAATCGAACCACCTTTGGAAAATCACAAGTACCACCCAGACACAAATCCACTCGGAATCGATACAACTGGCATTAGCACCGTTGAATCCGAACCTTGGGTCATGGAGTATAAGTTGAACCTCGATGCGCTGTTGCACGAGTTCGGAACTGAAAAGAAAGTGGAAAAGGACATAAAGCTCGTCGTGTGCTGGGAAGCTGGTTCTGACTGGAAAGAGAATTACAAGATAACTTCCTTGCTTCTTCCTGAGAATATTCACCTCAGACCTTTTCACGGCGCTACGCACCATGTCTCGCAAGTAATGACAGGAGCCAACGCGTTCTTCATGGTAGTCTTGCGTGACTTGGTCGACTATCTCAACAATCCAAAGGGATCAGCCGAATCTCAACAGGAGTGGTACGGGTCTGACTAGAGTGATGTGCTGGTCCAGACCTTGACCAGCCTAAGATTTCCTCGCCGGTTGACCGAAAGCATTAGTCTAAGGTCTTATTGGCTTCACTATGAGCTTAGCATTTAGAAGTTGTGGGACCTTTCAGTGACCGACGAACTAGGTCGAACCTTGGATTCCTGGTCGCCATTCTCCGATGTACTTTAGGAACTGTCTGCCCAGCCTAGTTGTCCGAGAGGAGAGCAGGTCCGTAGGATCTATCTCAGCATGTAGGCTTGTCTTGTCTATGTTAATTAACCCACGATTGTAAAGGTCCGTTACGATCGGATCATAGATCGCGTGTTGGAGTTCTCCAAACGCGTTCTCCAATCCCCAGCTCACATGGAGCGGTGTTTTTGATCGACCCGTTTCGTGGAGATAGATCACTGTACGGAACGACTTGCCATGACCCTCCAACCACTTCCTGGGGTCGTCAAAATACTTTAGAATCTTAAGGTGAAGTGTTGTTAGATCGTCCACGGCGTTCAGAAACAGAAGCTGTAGGTTTTCCTCTATGTCGATTCCACGTGCCACATTTATAATGGCGTTCTGAAGTGCTCGAAGTTTTTCTTCTTGGTGGGTTCTCAGCGCCACGGTTGATGCGTGCAACACAGCAGTGACAAACAACTCGCTCTTGGCTAGGTCTTCTAGCTTAAACTCCTTGATTTCCTTCTCCAACTGCATGAGCCTCTTTGCGATAGCGTTCATCCATTCGGCTCTTCGCCGTTCCAAAGGAGGCACGATAGCCAAGCTCAGTAGTTCTACGGCAGGCCCTCCTAGGTACGGAATTGCAGAGATTCCAGCTCTTGCCGAGGTAAGAGCCACATCGCCCCTTCCAGCTTTTGGGGCTGTCAGATCATCCTTCGGCTGGGTGCTCAGTTTTCGTGACCACTGATTGGACCAATGGGTAAATGTGGCATTGGTCGCCCTAGAGTCTTTTCCTGCGCAGTGTGAGTCTCACCAGCGAAGGCCTTAGAGCGCCGATATTTTCGGAATTTCAGGTTTCACTTTAGGTCCTAAATACTTGCATCATTAGGAGCTAACGACTCAACCCCCATACTGAATTTTCCGACGGGCTATCCACTATAGGCTGTCGAAGAATACGGACACTCTGCGTACCCGGCAAAATGGGTGTGCCATAAGAGCATCTTCTCTTAGGAGCTAAGAAACTATCCTCCCCAAACTGACAATTGAGACATGAACCAGAAAGGAAACCACTCATCAGGTTTATCACGCACGAAAATTCGAGGGTTCAAGTTACGTCGCCCGCACCAGCCTACCACACACACAATTCAAACTACGCCAACCGACGGTTCAAATCACGACGGCCGCACCAGTCTCCTCACACACAAGATGACTGGTTCAAATTTCCAGTGCTCGCACCACTGATAACCACACTCAATTACGACGGACGAACGACGACGGTTCAAACAGCAATTGGAGGCTCCCCCATTCCTACGTGCTCGTAGATGCTGTTTCCTTCACCGAAATATGCTTCGTAGACGTGCTGGTAGGTGGCGTCAGATACCTCCTGGTATAGATTGGGTGTGAACGGGGGTGTAGGAAGTTGTTCGAGCATTTGTTCGATGCATAGGCGTACTGCGGCGCGAGACTGTTGTTTCTTGCGCCAATCGAGCACCAGCTTCTCTTTCTTCAGGGTCTGCAGCATTGCCCTAGCCACGTTCTTGACCTGTTGCTCGTCTTTCTTTGTCAGTTTGACTTTCGGTTTGAGGAGAATGTCGAAGACAGCCAGCTCTTCTTCAGAGAGGTTCTCTGATATACTTCGTTTCTCCTCTTCCTGCAATTTCCGTGTAAATTCCAACAGTTGCTTGAAGAACTCTTCTACGTTCATGCTTCCGGCGTTGTAGTCGTCGATCATTCTCTGGAATCTCTCTAAGAGGTCCAAGCGAGACCGGTTCAGTTGCACCATCTTCTTGAGCCTGTCCCCAATTGACGCTCGCAATCGTTCCACCTCCATCCGTTTCTTTCTGCGCTCGAAATCTTTCCCGAGCACTTCGAAATTGATTTTGCTCAGGTCAAAGGGTTGACTTGGTTTCTTCAGGTAGTCTTGGGCGAAGACCGATCTATCCAATAGCTCTTCAATATCGCCTTTGATGTCTGATATGTCTGCTTGTGGGGTTAGAGAGCGAATCTTAGCGAGAATAACAGCAAGCGAGACGCAAATTGACATGAAGTCTTTAGCGGCGGGGTCAGGCTTGATCGCTCTGAATAGCCTCGTTACCGTTTGCACGTGAGAGGTGTACCTGCCTTTGACGTCGTCGTTGATCAGAATTGCCTCGACAGCATCGTCCAGATACTTGACCCGCTCGAAACCATCTGCCTTAGTCAACTTGTCGAGATCCATCCCCAGTTGGGTACAGAAGGTCGTTGCTTCATTGACGGCTTTCTTGAGTAATTCTACAAGCTCCGTCTTGTTCTTCACCGGAGCCTCGCCTCCTCCCGTAGAAGGAGCATAAATTGCTAGAGCTTTCTCAAGGTCACGAAACACACCGACATAATCGACAATCAAACCGTTCGTCTTATCGTGAAATACACGGTTCGCCCTAGCGATAGTCTGCATCAAGGTGTGGTTGCGCATGGGTTTGTCGAGGTAGATCGTTGAGCAGCAGGGTACGTCGAATCCTGTCATCCACATAGCACAGACAAATACGATTCTGAACGGATCTTTCGGGTCCTTGAACTTGTCATCGAGTTTCTCTTTGACCATTCTTCTGCGATGTGGTAAAATATCAACTCCTTTCTTCTTCATCTCCTTGACTTCGTTTTGTGATTGGGATACTACCACAGCCATGTCAGTCGTCTGCATGAGTTCAATAGTTCTCTCCAGCTCCGACCTCGTCTCGTGGTCAGCAGATTTCAGTCTGGACCGGAGAACGCTTAGATGTGCCTTCCAATGCCTCTGTACATTATCATACATCTTGACTGCTGTGGCTTTGTCGATGGAGACCATCATGGCCTTGCCTTGGTAACCTCGACTCACGAAGTGCGATACGATGTCTTTCGCTATCTTCTCTAAGCGGTCATTTCGGGTGATGAGATAGTATTCTCTGGAAAACTCCCGAGCCACCTTCGCTTCCTGCTTCTCATCCAGTTCAGCGTCTTCTAGGAGTCGAGTCATTTCTTCCCTGAAGTCCTTGTTGGTTAGCTGGAGTTCTGGGATGCGATTTTCATAGTACAGTGGGACAGTGGCCCTGTCCTCTACTGATTGTTGGAAGTTGTAGATGCTAACGTAGTCTCCGAAGACTTCGCGAGTCTTTTCTTCTCCCACAAGGAGTGGTGTTCCAGTAAAAGCGATGAAGGCGGCGTTCGGTATAGCGCTCCGCATGTTTAGTGCGAAAGTGTCGTATTGAGTGCGGTGCGCCTCGTCGGTAATCACAATTATGTCTGATCTATCAGAAAGTTTTGGGTATTCCCGTCCTTTTTCTGTCCTGAACTTCTGTATCAGCGTGAAGATGTATCGGTGGTCTTCCTGCAACATACGCTTTAGGTCTTGGCTGTCTTGAGCTTGGGCTTGTTCTTCGGTTACGACACCGGTGTTGACGAAGTTGTCGTAGATCTGTCCATCGAGTTCCTGACGGTCCGTTACAATCAGAAACGTCCAGTGACCTAGAATCCTCCTCAGGACTTTCTGAGCGAAGAATATCATCGCGACGCTCTTGCCGCTGCCCTGAGTATGCCAGAAGACTCCTAGTTTCCCCTGTCTACTCTTGATCTGCTTTAGGGCCTCAATCGTGTTGTTGACGCCTAGAACCTGATGGTTCTTCGCCAATAGCTTAACGAGTCCACCTTTCTCCTCGCTGAATAGTGCGAAGTTCTCCACTAGATCAAGCAGCTTTGTATGGTCGCATGTCCCTCGTATCATCGTTTCAAGAGAGACAATTCCTTGTTCTCCCTCGCTGTTGATTCGTTTCCACTCGGCGAAGTGTTCCCACTCTGCTGTCACGCTGCCAATTTTGCTCTGACTGCCGTTAGAGATTACTATGATGCCATTGTACCAGAACAGGTGTGGAATCGTGGATTTGTAGTCTCGCAAATTCTGATCATAGGCGTTTTTCAACGCCTTATGTGAGGCTTTGAGTTCGATCACCACAAGCGGTAATCCGTTGACGAATCCCACCATGTCCAGTCGTCGCTTGTACATCTCTCCAGTAACCCAGAACTGCGTCGCCAAGAAGAAATCGTTGTTTGCAGGGTTATTCCAATCAATGACTCTGACTGTTTCCGTGACCTCTTCTCCATCAGCAGCCTTGAATGTGACTTTCACTCCATCCTTCATGAGTCGGGTTATCTCTCGGTTGGCTGCCGCCAGACTCATCTTGCTGCGGTCGCGGACCAATTCCTCGATGGCTAGATTGATTGCTTCCGCAGGTAAACCTTCATTGAGCTTCTCAAGCGCAGGCCTTAGTCTCTTGACCAGGACAACATCGGCCGCAGTCTCTCGTCCGAGTGTTGCGCGATTTCCAAAAGTCTCATGATAGCAATTGGTGGTCTGCCAGCCCAGCTCAGCAAATAGCGCCATCGTTGGACGTTCAATTAGAAGATCTTCAGAATAGCCGGCCGCTGAGGTCATATGACTGTGCTCCCCTCGGAGATATCTAGCTCGCTTGCTTCGTCTGTGATCAGTCGCGACAATAGCAAATCGCGAATCTGCACAAGATTCGAGTTCTTTCGATGAAGTTGCTGAATCATCTCATCGATGGGGCTGACGAACTCCACAAAAGCCGACTGGACGTGATACGGTGGCACCAATATGGGCATTGACATTAGAATATCCGTGTTAAGTGATGGCCTAGTAGTGCCAACAGCATGGCCTTGAATGCTCTTCTTGAAAGCCGGAGTTAGATAGTACTGGGAGAGATATCGCGCATGTAGTCGTCCGTTGGTCGGCAATCGAACGCGTAGCATCTGACCTGAAAACAACCAATCGTTGTAATAATGATGAACATATGCGGATTCTCCGACAAAACCAACGCGTGTTACTATGATGTCCCCAGTCCGAAGCCTGTAGCGATCCAATTCAACGGTTTTGTGGGAACCAACTAATGGCAGATTCTGCTCCTCAATGTGACCGTCTTTCACGTGCTTCACTAAGATGAGAGGAACCCCGTGCGGTCGATAGTCTGATGCGTGTAATTTGCTCCCAAAAGGGCCAGTAAGTACGATGTTTCTCTCTCCAGAGAATAATTCTGCAAACGTTGAAACCCCCCAACCTTCAGGTATTTGCCCCAGCGGTGAATCCACGGTGCTACTCTCCAGGCCGTGGAAGTTGAAGCGGGTGAACCATTCTCGGTAAATCGCCAAGATAATTTCGTTCAGAATCCTGATCCGTTGCTGATTGTTGCCGATCAAATTATCGTAACCCGAAAGGATGGCGGCGATTTTGCGCTGGGCAGTAAGAGACGGGAGGGGGACTCTCATCTCTTTCAGCAAAGCGATACTCATTCGAGCCTGATTAGCTGCGCCTCTGGCATGAGCGACAATGTAGTCCCTGAAACTCTTGCTGCACCCGAGATAGCCGAGATAGGTTTTGTCTATTGAGCCTCCCTTTGGGCGGATGCAGACTGCGTTCTGGTTGAGCAAAGCACCTTCCGCAGACTGGGGAATTATGACTGGTCGACCAACAACAGATGCGGGTTGAGTTGGGTGAGACCCTACTGTAGCAACAACCAGATCTCCTGCCAACAATCGGTGTTTTGAGTACTTGTTCCAACTCTCTCGGGACAAGAACTTGCATTTAGCCAGACTGACAGTGTTTTCCGTGAAATCGCTCACTCGAACAACTGGAATCCCGCTTTCAACATATTCGCTCTCATTCCAAGGCCCTCCGTTGATGAACTCTGTGATCTCCCCAAGTCTGACGGTCGAGATCAAATCTCCTCAAGCAACCCTGACATATTCTCGCTAACGCGCTGCTCGAATAGCCGGGCCTCAACATTGAGCGTTTCGAGTTCTTCGTTGAGCGCTTCTAGCTTCTCGCGGAAATCAGAATCCTCGACCGCCCTTCCGCTGACGCCAACGTAACGCCCTGGGTTGAGGCTCCAGCCTTGACCTTCGATATCTCTGATAGTGGCAACCTTGCACAGTCCCGGCACGTCGGCGTAGGTATTGGGTTTCTCGCCGAAATGTTCCACCATACGCTTCCCGCTACCCATTGCCGATTCGATCTTCTCGCCACGATAAAGGTGGACTATGTTCGCAAGAAACTCTATTTGTTCAGCCGAAAAATCACGATGAGCTCGGTCAATCTGCCTATAAATACGTCTAACGTCGAGGAAAAGAACCTTGCCTCGTCGGGCACTTGGCTTACCTTTGTCAAAGAACCATAGTGTGCAAGGTAACGTAACAGTATAGAAGAAGTTCGAGCCTACCGAGATCATAACATCTACAACACCTGACTGGATCAGTTTCTTGCGAACATCGAGTTCTGCACCTCGAGCATCCACCGCAGAGCTAGCCATGACGAAACCTGCTCGACCGTTGTCATTCAGAGCGCTGTAGAAAGCCTGAATCCAAATGTAGTTAGCGTTGTCAGTCCTCGGTATCCCAAGGCCGAATCGGAGGTCTCCTTTGATCCTCTCTTTGTCTACTCCGGAAACATTGAAGGGGGGATTCGCCATGACAAAGTCAAACTTCCCCAAGCTTTCGTGAAGATCCTCATAGTAGGTGTTGGCTTCACGGATATCCCCTGACACCCCATGGACAGCTAGGTTCATTTTGCATAGGCGGATCGTGTCAGCTACTTTTTCTTGGCCGTAGATTGCGATTTCGGTGTTGGGTTCCTTCTTGTGATTCTCTACGAAACGTGCGCTCTGGACAAACATGCCGCCAGAGCCGCAGGCTGGATCGTAGATCCGGCCGTGGAAAGGTTCGATGACCTCAACAATGAGTTTGACAATACTCGTCGGGGTGAAGAATTCTCCTCCTTTTTGTCCTTCTTTCATTGCGAAGTTACCGAGGAAGTATTCGTAGATCTTGCCGAAGGCGTCGCCTTCAATGTTCATTGGGATTGAGCCTAAGATTCGCAACAGTTCAATTAACGTGGCGTTATCGAGGCGTTTGTATGTTTTGGGGAGTATGTCTCTGAGTTCCTCATTCTCGGTCTCAATGAGTTTCATTGCGTCGTTGATGGCTTTGCCCAGATCTTCGCCTTCAGGAATGCTCCGGAGCTTGGAGAATCGGGCGTCATTAGGAAGATACAGGACCCCTTTGGCCTGATAGTCAATCTTGCCGATTTTGCGGTGGCCCGACAAGGCCCTTGTTTTGGCGAACTCAGATTCTGCCAGGCTAAATTTGTGGTCAGCGTATCGTAGGAAGATTAGGCCTAGAACCGGAGCGGAGAATTCTGAGGGCTTAAGACTAGAGTTAGCCCAAAGCTGGTCAGCAGCAGCCCATAATCGCTTCTCAATATCGTTGGTCATTTTCATCGTGCCCTCCATTGGTGCTTGGAAGCCGGTGCCCTGGCTAATTCTGGATCGAGGACATAGGATAGTTGGTCATTCCTTTCCTTAGTGGGTTCGGTAACCGTATCCCATTTCAAAATTCTTCCTTTGTGGTTTTCGCCCGAGTTGGACTGTTCACGCAAGAGATCACACATTCTCTATTTGTTTGCTGATCATGTCCTTGAGGTGTTCCATCGACTCTCTTGGCCAATTCTTATCTCTCTCGCATATGCTCAAGGCCTCTGAAAAGGCTGCCCGGGCCGCGTCTTTGTTTCCAAGCAGTTGATTCACAATTCCGAACCATTGAAAATGATTAT
>Ga0315279_10010066_pt1 | contig 11170 bp, 5 predicted proteins | sample YL17G06_20_MG_FD_203694 | JGI IMG/M metagenome (GOLD analysis project Ga0315279, IMG submission 203694) | Sediment microbial communities from Yellowstone Lake, YNP, Wyoming, USA - YL17G06_20 | ecosystem: Environmental > Aquatic > Freshwater > Lake > Sediment | place: USA: Wyoming | collected...
AGGGCGGCATCCTGCCGGGCCTCGCGTTGGTCATGGGCATGATCACCGTGGGCATCGTCTACGCCGTGCGCAACGACGTAGAGCGCCACCGTTTTCATTTCCGGGAGGCCCTGACGGCGTTCCGCGAATCGATCTGGGAAATTCTCATGCCGATGATCATTTTCGTCGGCTATTTCGGCGTCGGCGCGCTCCTGGTCAAACGGTTTGCCATCGTGGTTCTTTTTCTCCTCGTCATCGAGGTCCTCATCAACCGGGAGGGAGGGACCCCGAAGCTCCCGAATCTCCTCCTCACGTTCACGCCCATGGCCGCCCTGTTTTTTCTCCTGCTCCACTCGCCGGCGCCGTCCTGGATCGCCGTCGGAGCGGCGGCCGCCGGGTCCGTGATCTATGGCTTCCTCGTCGCCTTTTTCACGGACGGACTTGGAGCCGATACCGGGAGCGTCATCCGCGTTTGCGCCCGCTTTATCGCCCGGGCAGCCGGCTTGTTGATCCTGTTTATGGTGACCGCCAGCATCAACCTGACTCTGGTGGAAAGCGCGGCCATCGCCACAGTCTACACTCTGATCGTCCAGTTGGTCATTCGCAGGGACTTGAAAATCAGAGACCTGTCCAAGGTCATGTCCAAGTGCCTGCCCATCATCGGAGGCGTTTTGACCATCCTGTCCCTGGCCAATGGCCTTTCCTATTTTCTCATCGATACGGACATCCCGGTGAAGCTGACGGCCTGGGTCCAAGCCGCCGTTTCTTCGAAATATGTCTTTTTGCTTTTGCTGAACCTGGTGCTCATCGTCGTCGGTTGTTTCCTGGAGATCTATTCCGCCATCCTGGTGGTCGCTCCCCTGATCTTCCCCCTGGGACATTTGTTCGGCATCAATCCCGTCCATCTGGGCATCATTTTTCTGGCCAGCCTGGAGCTCGGCTACCTCGCGCCGCCCGTGGGTTTGAATCTCCTTTTGTCTTCCTACCGCTTCAATGAGCCCATGGCCAAAGTGGCGAAATACACCTTCAAGTTCCTATTGATCCAGCTGGCTGCCGTCCTGTTGATCACCTATCTGCCGATTCTGACGACGATCCTGCTGAAAAAATAGAGCTATTCAATCATCCCCTCAGTTTGGCGTCATTAGGATCCCCGATTTTTCCTTGGGGACATTAAGCGCCGCGAAGGTTCAAAGAAAAGCGTATCCTGATTGTCTATTAACCGAGACAGGCCGTATAATAAGAAAAATCTTTTTTGAATTGGAGCGGAGAGCATATGGAAAGGGTCGACGCAGGAGGAAAGCAGAATTCCCCTCCCGGATGGCAGAAATATTTATTTGATTTTTCAAGCCGATTAACCCGTTATTTCCCGAGGACAGGCTCACGATTCCTGAACCTCATCGTTGTCCCTTCCATGGGAAGCTCGTTCCTTATTGCTCTTGCCAATCACCGCCAACAAAAACAAATCCGGCATTGCCATTCCTTCCGCCGATTCCTCATCGTCCCGGATTGCCATATCGGCGACGCGGTCATGACTCAATCCGCGGCGACCGCTATCCGGGACTTCTTTCCCGGTGCGGACGTGGATTATGTCATCAATAAAACGGCCTTTCCTCTGATCGAGGGGAATCCGGATCTGACCAGGATCATCCCCCTTTTTTCGGGGGGCCCTTTCGTTTCTGCGGCCGAAATGAGCGTCCTTCGCCGTTTCATAGCGGAAGGACGATACGACATCTGCCTGAACTTTTCGCCTTTCCTCAAGAGCGACGAGATTGGCTCCGAGGGGATGGGAATCCTCGATTTCATGAACCGCGCGCCCATGATCGTCAGAAATGAAAGGCGCCCTTCTCAAGTCAACCACTTTATTCATCAACAGTATACCTTCACTCGCGAATGGCTCTCCCTGATCTCCCAGCCGGCGCGCACGAAAGCCTTCAAAGGCGTCCGGATTACGCTGTCCGATGCGGCCGTAGATCAAGCCCACAGGTTTGCCTCCGAAATAGGCCTCTCCCAAACCCTGCCGGTGGTCTTCTTCAACCCCGACGCGGCTTTCCGGTTCACTCGAATGCCTTTCGATAAACAAACCGATCTCTTGAACCGGATAGCGAGGCTGAAAGCTTCGGTTCTTTTGGGAGAAGGCCACAGCGACGCGGGGATCGGGCGGCGGCTGAAAGAAGCCCTGTCGCCTGCGCTTCAAGCCCATGTCCGGATCGTCCCCGCCGCTCTCCCTCTGGAGGTTTATGCGGCCCTCATCGATCTTTCCGATGTGTTCGTCTCCGCCGATACCGGTCCGCTTCATATGGCCGCCGCGCGGAAATATTCCCGAACGAAGCGCTTTGTTTTCCGAAATCGGACGGCGGTCCTATCTCTTTTCGGCGCCACCCCTCCACGGATGTCGGGCTACGATTCCTGTCAGCAAGGGTATCTTCCGGCGAACCAGGACGCTCCGTCCTGGTGCTATACCGCCGGGAGTCCCTGCCGCAACATCACCTGCTTGAATAAAATGTTGAAAACGTGCCGGACGGTCCGCTGTTTTGAGCAGATGGACGTCGAAGCCTTGGTTCAGTGGATCGACTCCCATTTGGGGACGCTGACCTAGCTAAATCCCCGTCCACGCCTGGCGGCGGGCGCTTGAATGGAAATGGCCTCGCTTTATTTGAGATGCCAGAAATCGACGAGTCCATCGTCCTCCTGGAGCGGGGCGGATTCGGGAGCGGCGGCCGCGAGCATGGCTTCGCGTTGATAGAGGGGCCCCGGGCCTTCCTTTCCGTAGAAGATCGGGACCTCGCGTTCGTCGAAATCCGACCAGCCTCCACCCGTCCCCGGAGGCCGCTTTCGACAGGTCGGAGACGTCCTGCGCCTCGAACGACGCGCCAATCGCGGCCGCGCCCAACAGACGGCTTAAAAAGGCCGCCGTGAATTTTCTTTTCATTGTCGTTTTCGGCTCGTTCGGTTCGTTCATCGAATGATCCTCCCGTCCCGGTATTCAAATCGGTCGCCGGGCTTAATCGTTCCCCCCCCAAACCAAGACAGGCGCCAGAGCGTATTTAATAGAGAAGGAGATTCGGGCCCGGGAGTTTGACTCACTTCGTCACTGATGCTATCGTTCCATGAAACATTGCTAAAGGATCAAGGGCCATGAAATGCCCCAAGTGCCAAACAGACAATATTTCCGATTCCAAATACTGCAAGGAATGCGCGACGCCTTTCCCCGCTGCGAAAGACGCGGATGTTTCCCTCACCCAGACCATGATCGCCTATAAGGACGAACTGACCACCGGTTCGGCCTTTGCCGGACGCTATCAGATCATCGAAGAGATCGGCGCCGGGGGGATGGGCACGGTCTACAAGGCCATGGACACGGAAATCAACGAAAAGGTCGCCGTCAAGATCCTCCGGCCGGAGATTTCCGCCGATCAGCGGACGATCGAGCGTTTTCGCAACGAGCTCAAGATCACCCGCAACATCAGCCATCGGAACATCTGCCGGATGTACCACCTGGGCCGGGACAAGGACACCTACTATATCGTGATGGAATACGTCTCCGGCGAAAATTTGAACAGCCTGGTCCGGAGAACGCGGCAGTTAACCGTAGGGACGGCGGTTTCCATCGCCGCCCAGATCGCCGACGGCCTGGACGAAGCCCACAAGCTAGGCATCATCCATCGCGACCTCAAACCCCACAACATCATGATCGACAAGGAGGGCCGGGCTAAAATCATGGACTTCGGGATCGCCCGCTCCGTCCACGTCAAGGGCGTCACGTCCGACGCGGCGATCATGGGCACGCCCGAATACATCTCCCCTGAACAGATCGAGGGGGATGAGGCCGACGCCCGTTCGGATATCTATGCCCTGGGCCTGATTCTTTTCGAGATGATCACGGGGCGCGCACCGTTTGAAGGGGACACGCCGCTCTCCGTTTACTACAAGCATGTCAACACCCCGCCTCCCTCTCCCCGCCTGCTGAACGCCCAGGTCCCCGAAAAGCTGAACCGCCTGATCCTTCGCTGCCTGGAAAAGAATCCCGCCAAGCGCTACCAGACGGCGGCCGTGCTGCACGCCGACCTGGCTCAGATCGAGAAATCCACCCCCGCCCCCGAACGCCTCGTCCCGGCGATCAAGTCGACGACGGCCAAAGGCCTCCCGGTCAAATTCAGGCTGAGAAAGCTCCGGATTCCGGCCCTGATCGCCGTTTCTCTCCTGCTGGCCGGCTTCTTTGTCGGACGAGTCGTGTTCAAGACATCCGCCTCCGGCCCCCCCCGGGAAAAATTTTCGTTGGCCGTCATCGCTTTCGAGAATCAGACCGGGGACAAGGCCTACGACTATCTCCAGGAGGCCATTCCCAACCTCCTCATCACCAGCCTCGAGCAATCCCAGTCCATTCGCATAACGAGCTGGGAACGGCTGCGGGACCTGGGCAAACGGCTGGGAAAAGACGATCCCAGAATTGTTGATCGCGACCTGGGATTCGAGCTCTGCCGGATGGACGGCATCCAGGCGATCGTCCTGGGGAGCTACGTCAAGGCGGGGGAGGTTTTCGCCACGGACGCCAAGATCTATGATGTGGCCACCAAGCGCCTGCTCAAAAGCGTCGGTTCCCGGGGCGACAACGTCGACAGCATTCTCAAGAAGCAGATCGATGACATCAGCGGGGAAATCGCTAAGGGATTCGGCGACTGGAAGGGGGCGCCCAAAGTCAGTCCCTCTCCCATCACCGAAGCGACGACCCGGTCGCTTGAGGCCTATAATTATTTTCTTCGCGGCCAGGAGGAATTCGAAAAGTATTATTTCGCCGAGGCCCGGCGGGACCTGGAAAAGGCGGTCGCCATCGACCCCGAGTTCGCCATGGCCTATTCCTACCTGGTCCGGGTTTACTACTCCCTGGCTGATCCGGAGGCGGCCCAAGCGGCCATTCAGAAATTGGAGAAATACGGAGGCCGGGTCGCGGGGAAAGAGGGCCTCACGATCCAAGCCCTGCTGGCCTATTATGTCGGCCATGATGGAGAAAAGTATTTTCAGATCCTCAAGACCATCACGGAGAAGTATCCGGAGGAAAAGAGGGTCCGGGTCGATCTGGCGAATTACTACCGGAGCCACGGGCGATTCGAAGAAGCCGCCGGTGAGCTGCGCCGGGCCCTGGAGCTCGATCCCCGCTACGGCTATGCCATGAATCTCCTGGCTTACAATTTCGGCGATCAGAACAAATTCAAAGAGGCCCTCGAGTATTTTCAGCTCTACGCTTCGATTTCGCCGGGCGACGCCAATCCCTATGACTCGATGGGGGAGCTTTATTTCCGCCTAGGCCAGATGGAAAAAGCGCGGCAGAAGTTCGAGGAAGCCGTCCGCATCAAACCGGATTTCGGGTCCAGCATACGGATTTCCTACATCTACGCGCTCCAGGAAAACTATGAGGAAGCCCTGAAATGGGCCGATCGGTTCATTTCCGCCGCCCCTTCCAACGGCCATAAGACCGCCGGCTACCAGCTTAAGGCGATCTATCACTATCTCTTCGGCCAGTTCCGGATGTGCCTTCAGGAATTGGACCAGGCCCGGAAATTTTCGGCCGACGAGAATGATTCCACCTCGATCAACAACATTTTCAGGGCCGAGATCTGGATCAGCTATGATTGGGGCCGCTTCGACCTTTTCCTGAAATACGCCAAGGAGCGGTTCGATTTCCGCGCCGAAAAGAAGATCCAGACGGAGGCGTACAATTCCGAACTCCTTTTATTCTATCGGGGGCTCGCCGACGTCAAGGCGGGCCGGATCGAGCAGGCCCTTTCCAAATCGTCCGAAATCGAGAAATCCCGATCCGGCGAAAAAGACGCCGCCATCCTGTCGGGAATCAACAACGCCCGTTATTTCCTTTTGAGCGAGATTTATCTCAGCCAGGGCCGGGCCGATGAGGCCATCTCCGCATTCAAGAAGATCGAGCCGACGCCCATTTCCATAGGCAACATCTACACGCTGCTCCAGAACAACATCCCCCTGATCAACGATATCCCGGCCCGGGCTTGGGCCCTCGCCGGGAAGAAGGACTTGGCCATTGCCGAATACGAACGGCTGACCTCGCCCGATCCGCAGGCCCGCCGCCAGGAACTCATCCATTCTTTCAGCCGATTCCGGCTGGCCAAACTTTACGAAGAAACGGGGCAGCGCGATAAAGCCATCGCCCAGTATGAAAAGCTCACAGGCATCTGGGCCAAGGCCGACAAAGATCTCCCCGAGGTCGAGGAGGCCCGGGCGAGGCTGGCCAAGCTGAAAGGGCGCTGACGCGCCTAGGGCAACAGAAAGAAAGCGATGGCCAGAATGAGGTAGACGCCCATCAAGGCCGCCCCTTCCAGCCAGTTCGACTCCCCGTCAGATGAGACGAGAACCGTGATGAGCACGGCCGCGCCCAAGGCCATAAGCTCGAACGGGTTGAAAATCAGGGTCAGCGGATGGCCCATGAACAAGCTGACGAAAACGAGAAGCGGGGCCACGAACAGGGCGATCTGCAGGCTGGAGGAGACGGCGATCTCCACCCCCAGGTCCATCTTGTTACGGTGGGCCATCTGGACGGCCACGAAATGCTCGGCCGCGTTGCCGACGATGGGAATGAGGATGATGCCCAGAAAGAACTCGGAGATGTGGAAGTTCTGAACGACGTGCTCCACCGCGCCGACCAGGAATTCGCTGAGGACGACGACGCCGACGGTCGCGGCGCCCAGCAGGACGAGAGCATTCCGGAGCGACATATCCGGGCGGCGGCGGGTTTCCGTGTCCGGGGCATAGGAGATCGGGCTCTTCCTCGAGCGGAAGGAATAAAGCAGGCCCAGGGCGTAGAGGACCATCATGACAATGGCTACGCCCAGACTGAGGGCCTCGACTTTGGGGCTGGCGTCTTTGCCTATGGCCTGGCTAAAGAACGAGGGGATGGCCAGGGCGAATACGGCCAGGGTCAGCAGGACGGCGTGATTGCCCGCTTGCTTGCGATCGAATTTCTGGGGCCCGTTTTTCAGCCCGCCGGCGACCATGGCCATGCCCAGAACGAACAACAGATTGCCCAGGATCGATCCGGTGATGGAGGCTTTGACCAGCTCGAGCAGGCCGGCCTTGATCGCCACCAGGGTGATGATCAGCTCGGCCGCGTTGCCCAGGGTGGCGTTGAGGAGCCCCCCGATCTTGGGGCTGGTGTGCGCGGCCAGGGCCTCGGTGGATTGCCCGATCAGGCCGGCCAGGGGGACGACGCCGATCGCCGACAGGATGAAGATCCAGAGGTCGTTCAAGCCGGCGAACTTTGCGACAAGAACGAAGGGGATCGTGATCAACAGGAAGAGGAGCGGATTTTCGGCCAAAATCTTGCGGACGCTCTTCAGGGCCATGGTTTTCCTCGCTTTTCCGCCGCGATTATAGCCGAGACGGGCCGTGCGGGTCGATCACCGCTTTTTGGTTGTTTTCACCGGAGATGCCAGAAATCAATGAGCCCATCGTCCTCCTGGAGCGGGGCGGGTTCGGGAGAGGCGGCCGCGAGCATGGCTTCACGTTGATAGAGGGACCCCGGGCCTTCCTTTCCGTAGAAGATCGGGACCTCGCGTTCGTCGAAATCCGACCAGCCCGTCTTGTCGTCGTTGCCCAGGGGATCCATGCGGACGACCGTGTCCCCTTTCCAGGTGACGCGATAGCGGTAGGATTTGAAGCCGGGATTGCCGATGACGGCTTCCTCGCTCCGGACGGGAACCGGATAGGAAATCCGGATGACGTCGCCTGCCCGGCCTCTTTCCAGTTCCAGATAGTTTCCTATCACCTTGGCTTCCATTTTGCGGCCGTCTTTCCCCGCTTCCACTTTCATCTCCTCCGCCTTGGCGAAGGAGGGGATGCGCACCCGGATCCCGGCGTCCTTTTTAAGCTCCACGATCAGCAGACCTTCATACGGCTGTCGGCAGCGGACCTCGGCCTCGGGCAGGAGCTTGTCGATGTGGAGATGAACGCTCAAGCGGCCGTTCTCGAAACTGGCCGCGTTCTTCCAGACGGTGAAAAACGCGTGCGTGCCCGATCCGGCGCAGCAGTTTTGAAAAACACGCGTCTTATCGTGAAGCTCCGGCCCGCCCCAATGGTGGTTGAGCGATTCGCGGGCGGCCAGGAAATGCGTCGGCGAGCTCCAGCCGGCGTAGGCGCCGATCATCCGCGCCCCGACGTCCCGGCGGGTGAACTGGTCGGTGTCGTCCGGGGCCGCGCCGACCGGCTCGCCGTCCAGCCAGGAGGAATCGGCGAACTGGCTTTCGATGAGTTGGTTCCTGGCCATGCGCTCGACGTCGTCCCAGTACTCCGGGTGGCCGTGGTTGGCCAGCGTCGAGGCCAGGCCGAGAAAATCCATCAGGGCGCACGTTTCGCAGAGGACGATATCGCCCTTGCGCCCGATCTGCTCGGGCAGGAAGCCGAAGCGCGTCGATTCGGAGCGCACATAGCGATAAAGGGCGTCCACGCGGCTGAACAATTCAGGATCGCGCGCCCGCAGGGCGTAATCGGCGGCGCCGACGAGGGTCCGCAGGTTGCCGTGCATGTGCCCGCCGTGGCGGAAATGGTTGTCGGGGGCGAAGGTGGCCGTTTCATCGAAAACGAAGCGGGTTATTTTTCCGGCCAGGTCGAAGGCTTCTTCGTCCTCGAGCGCCCGGGCCGCGGCCATGACGCTTTTAATAAGGAAGCCGTTCAGATAGGGCGATTTCGCGCCCTGCGCGGCCACGTCGCGGCGGATACCGCTGACAATCTTATGGATCGCCGTCTTGATCGCCCCGTTCCCGTTGTCCAGATAGACGGTGACGAGGGCGTAGAGCGTCAGGGCCTGGTCGCCCTGGTCGGTGACGGAGGCGCTGTACGAAGTCTTCGGCCGCCTCAGCAATCCGGAGGCCGCGTCCAAAAAGCCGAGGATTTTCCCGATCCACTTTTTTTCCAGGACGGCTTCCTGCCCGGTCATGTGCCGGGCCATGACCGCGCCCTGGAGCTGGCGGGACAGGACGTCCCCGAAATCGGGCCAGTCGTGGGCGGCCTCGACGGGGTGAGTCCAGAAGACGTTGAAATAAGGCAGGCCGTCCTTGTCGACCATCCGGTCGAGATAGTTGAAAGCCCGGCGGGCGTAGGTCTCCATGGCCAGCGTTTGAGCCGGCATCGGCGTTTCTCCTTTCGGCGCCGCGGCGGCGGCGCGAAAATTGGATCCATGGACCGCCGACAGGAACGCGAAATCCGCTCCGGCGATGAGCCCCGATTCGAGAAATCGGCGGCGGTTGATTCGTTTCATGCGTCCCTCCCGTTGAATCCCGATCCGAACGATCGCTCCCCCGCCGTCACCAAGTCTTCATGATTTCGGCAAAACAGGCCAAACCGCTGGGTATGACCGCGCCGTAGCCGCCGCCGGGGCTGGTCCAGGCGCCCGACAGGTAGAGGTTCTTGATCGGAGTTTTCTGGGCCATGCGGCTGGGTCCGGAATTGTCCATGGTCTGGTCCCAGCCGTAAACGGCGCCCCGGTAATTGCGGGTGTAGCGCCAATTGGTCAGCGGCGTAGCCGCGTCCCGGACCTCGATGGCCTTGGACAGGCCCGGAAGGAGCTTTTCTTCGGCCCGCCGGATGAGCACGTCGGCCATGCGCTCCTTGATTTTGCGATAGGCCTCCTTGTCACCACGCCTATAGGCCGCCTCATAGGGGGCCCAATAATCGTAGCTTTGGCCCACGGAGATCGAGATCGTGTTTTTGCCGGCCGGCGAAAAACCGGGGACGACGTTGTCGTAGCAGGTGACGCCGTACCCGCATGTTTCGGGATCGGCCTTGTCCAGCTTGGCGAAATCCCCCTCGAGATCATAGCCGGTCTCGACCGAGATTTCGGAATCCTTCAAGCCCGTTTCGCCGAGCAGGTTTTTTTTCAAACCCAGAAAGACCTGGTAAATCGAGTAGCTGACCTTGCAGCGGTCCATGCGGACCAAAAAGTCCTTGAGGAAATCGGCTTCGCCCGGCATCATCCCGTGGAACGTGTCGTAAGCGTTGGCGTTGGAAACGACGACGCGCCCCCCATAAACCTTCCCGTCGCTCGCGCGGACGCCGACCGCCGCATGGTCCTTGGTCACAATGCCGGCGACGCTTGTCCCGAGCAGGACTTTTCCCCCACGCGTTTCGATGAATTTCACCAGGGCGTCGCTGATGGCCTGGGATTTGCCAACCGGGTAATAGCCGCCCTGGGTCAAATATCCGTACGTGGGGATGGCATAATAGAAACAGGCGAGCTTGGACGGCGGGAGCCCGTAGTACCCCGCCGCGAAAGATATCAACGCTTTAGCCTTGGGATCTTTCAGCCGGGCCTCGACGACCTGGCCCCAGGTCTTGCTGAACGTCCGGAAGAGATAGGGATAGTCCTTGGCAAACGCCGCCATGTTGACCGGACCGCTCGCCGTTTGGTAGCGGCTGACGTTTTCAAGCACGCCCTTCATGTCGTCGAACAGCGCGACCAGGCCCTCTTTTTCCTGGGGAAAGAACCCGCACAGCGTGTCGAGAAAGGCCTGCGGATTTTTCTGCGGAACGCGAAAATCGTAATCGGGGTAAATCAAGCGGAACAGGCTGGGATGAAGTTTAAACTTCACGTCTTCGATCTCGGGAAAGCCGGGGATGAGGTTGGCCAGGCCGTTCCGCTCGCCCACGGTGGTCGAATGGAGGGAAGCGTCGAAGACGAATCCTCCGGGGCGCTTGAACGTCGTGGCGTATCCGCCCGCTTTTGAATGCTGCTCCAGGACGAGCGGTTTGAAACCCTGGCGGGCGAAGGCCGCGGCGCAGCTCAGCCCGCCCAAGCCCGCGCCGATAATGACGGCGTCATAGGCGTCCCCGGCCTTGTCCCCGCCCTTCCCGCGCGGGAACGCATCCCAATCGAGCGCGACAAGCGGAATCCCGGCCAGAACAGACTTGAGAAAATCCCGGCGTAAAATGATTTTGTTAAGCATGATACCCTCTTTGTCAGCCGTTTCGTTTCTTCCAGGCCGCGGCCAGGTTGATGAAGCGGCTATAACTTTTCATCCCTTCGTTGATCCCCTGGGACTTGAGGTATTGATCATAGACCTTCCGGCTGATTTTTTCGAGCGGGCCCCGGTATCGGTCCCAATTCGCGCGCATGGCCCGGACGTCGGCCTTCATCCCCTCCGGGACGCCGGCCCAGAGGGCCTTGAAGCGGGAGGGG
>Ga0315279_10010067_pt1 | contig 11170 bp, 11 predicted proteins | sample YL17G06_20_MG_FD_203694 | JGI IMG/M metagenome (GOLD analysis project Ga0315279, IMG submission 203694) | Sediment microbial communities from Yellowstone Lake, YNP, Wyoming, USA - YL17G06_20 | ecosystem: Environmental > Aquatic > Freshwater > Lake > Sediment | place: USA: Wyoming | collected...
CCTGCGGCGTGCAGGCAGGCTGCACACCTTACGGCGGAGAACCTCCGCCTGAAGTCAAGTAGAGTGCCCACTGAACACGGAGAATCTCACATGAACCTTACCAAGATGCTCGCAGTAAGTCTCATGGCGTGCGCCGTACTTGCAGGGGGATGCACAAAGAAGGTCCAGGTCACGGTCGCCAATCACAGCGATATATCGAGGACCATCCAGCTCAGTTCGCCCGACGAGACCATGACCGTCGGAGCCGTCAGCGCCGGCGGGAATCTCACCACCACGCTAACGGTCAAGAACAGCGATCTGCCCGCCCAGTGCTACCTGTCGGCCGAAGGCGGGGCCCAGCAGTCGTTCATGGTCACAGAGGACTCGCCGTCCAAGTGGTGGTTCCATGTCACCAAGGACGGCAAGCTGACCGGCCCCTACGGGAAGGAAGATACACACGCGGAGTCGGAGAAGACAACCGACATTAGCGTGCCTATCGGGCGGACGACCATCCTGAAATAGCGGCCGGCGTCACAGACCAAAGAGGAGACAGCCGAACATGAGGCTACTGAGAATCCTGGCGGCGGCGGCGATGGTGACGCTGCTTGCCGCGGAGGCGAAGGCCCAGAACACCACGACCGAAGTTGCGCCCAAGAGCGATAACCTGGTGGAGGTCACGGTCACCGGCGGCGGCGCCAATGAGGACGAGGCCCTCCGCGACGCGCTGCGCAAGGCCGTCGAGCAAGGCGCGGGCACGTTCATCAGCTCCCATTCCGAGACCAAGGACTTCGCCCTGGTGCGGGACACCGTGCTAGCCCGGTCGGCCGGCTTCGTCCAGAGCAAGAAGGTCCTCTCCAAGCAGAAGCTGCCCGACGATACCTGGCAGGTGAAGATATCGGCCATGGTGTCGGTCAAGGGCATCGAGGACACCTGGGGCGCCGTCACGACACTGCTTCAGCAGGTCGGGCGGCCCAAGATAATGGTCTTCATCCGCGAGAAGATCGCCGAGGAAGTGCAGGACGACTCGACCGTCCAGACCCGCATCGAGAACCTCCTTCTGAAGAGCGGCTTCGTGCTGGTCGACAAGGAGCAGCTCAAGGAGATCGACAAGAAGGACCTGACGGCCGCGGTGGCGGAGGATAGCCCAGCCAAGCTCCAGGCCATCGCCAAGCGGTTTGGGGCCCAGATATTCATCTCCGGCGTGGCCAACTGCACCGCCGGGCCGGCCAATAACGTCGGCGGCGTCGAGTTGTTCGCATACCAGGCGGAGGCGAACATTCGCACCTTCCGCAGCGACACCGCCCAGTTGATGTCCAGCGTGCCGGGCCAGCCCGCGCGCGGCGTGGACCGAGTGTGGCGGTCGGCCGCGGCCAAGGCCCTTGACGCCCAGGCCCAGCAAATCGCCCCCAAGGTCGTCGCGGACATCCTCCAGTTCTGGCAGGATGCCCTTGCCGGCAGGGGTGAGGTCCAGCTCCACGTCGAGGGCGTGTCGTTCAAGCAGTACACTGACCTGAAGAAAAAGCTCGGCGAGCTCAAGCAGGTCAAGGACGTGAAAACCGAATACCACAACGAGATCGCCGAGTGCTCGCTCCAGTCCGACGTCAATGCCGAGCAGCTCGCCGAGAAACTCGTGGACGCCCTGCCTGAACTGGAGATCAAGGACGTCTCGCAGAACGTCATCAAGGCCAAATTCAAGGGCGGCCCGTAACTCGACAGGCGCCGGAGGTAACCACAATGAGACAGATAATCGCAGTGGCTGCGGTCGTGCTGGCCGGGCTGCTCCTGGCCGCGCCGGTTGTTGGGCAGGTCGAGGGCGAGAAGCCCGTTGAGAAGTGGGTCGACGCGACCGGCCGGGCCGCGGGAACCGACGACAAGGCCAAGGACGAAGCGATCGCCCAGGCGCTCCGCACTGCCGTCGAGGAGGGCTGCGGGGTGTTCCTGACCGCCCAGTCCAAGACCGAGGACTACAAGGTCGTCTACGACAAGGTCCTGGCCAACGCGGTCGGGTACGTCCGCGAACACAAGGTGGTGAACGTTACGGTGGTCGAAGGCGTCACCGTGGCCAAGGTGCGCGTCCTGGTCTCCACGCGCAAGTTCGAGGAGGACTGGGCATCCATCGCCCATACCCTCCAGCAGGAGAACAACCCACGCGTGATAGTGGCCATCGTCGAGTCCACCTTCCAATCGACCAGCGGACCGGCCTTTGAGGTCAAGGAGAGCGGCGTCATCCAGGGGAAGATCGAGGACTTTTTCCTCTCCAAGGGCATCACGTTGATGGACCGCGCCACGGCCGCAAGCGTCTCTAAGCGCGACGTGCTGCTGGCGGCCATCAAGGACGACGTCAACGAGCTGGCCTCCCTGGGCGCCCGCTTCAGCGCCGACGTTGTGGTGACCGGCCAGGCCACCGCCAAATACGGCAAGGAGTTGGAGATCGCCGGTCAGATACTTTACCAGTACACCGCCACGCTCAACGTCCGCGTGGTCCAGACCGACTCGGCCAGGGTGCTGGCGTCCAAGAGCTTCGGGCCGGTCACGGTCAACGTGCTCCAGCGCGGTGGCGGCGAGGACAAGGCCCTCGAAAAGCTGGGCAATGACTGCGCCTCGCAGCTCCTGACCGCCGTGGTCGAGGCTTGGCGGAAACGGGCCAACGTCTCCAGGACCGTCCAGGTCAGCATCTCGGGGATGGATTTCGAGACCTGGAAGGTCTTCAAGGAGGAGGCCCAGACCATCCGCGGCATCCAGGCCGTCCGACTTCGCGAGATAACCGAGTCCCTGGCCAACATCGACGTGGAATATCGCTACTCGAACGAGACCCTCGCCGACCGGCTGACCGAGCTCAAGAAGGTCAAGCTGGCCATTCTGGAAATCACAGCCAACCGCGTGAAGATGAAGGTCCAGAAATCCGACCAGGCGACACAGCCCGGGTAGGACCCGATGCTTCACTGGCAGTCGGCCTCAACGCGGCGGATGTGGCCAAGCATGGTCACATTCGCCGCTGGTCTTGCTGGCCGCTGGCGCCCCTGATTCCGGGCGGGCGGCAGCCGGACGAATCGCATTGACCTGTCAGGGGCGTTTTGATACAAGGCGGGCGATGACAAGTGCTCGCACGATTGCCATCCGCGCCCTGGCCTTGGCCTTGGCCTCAATCGCTTGCCTCCCTGGTTGTCGCAAGAACGACCGCCGCGTTCTCAGCGTCGTGGGCTCCACCTCGATCCAGCCGTTCGCCGAGATGCTCGCCGAGGAGTACAACGGCAGGCAAGACGAGCTTGACGTGGAGGTCCAGGGCGGTGGTTCGACGTTCGGCATCCGGGCCGTCACCGACGGCATTGCGCAAGTCGGAATGTGCAGCAGGAGCCTGAAGCCGGAGGAGCAGTTCACCGCGATTTCCATCGCCCGGGATGGAATCGCCGTGGTGGTCCATCCCACCAACACCGTCGATGGCCTTCAGTTGGCCCATATCCGCGCCCTATTCAGCGGCCAGGTCGCCAACTGGCGCCAGCTTGGGGGCCCGGACCGGCCGGTGCGCCTCATTACTCGCGAGGAAGGTTCCGGCACACGCGAGGCATTTGTCAAGCTGGTCATGGGCAAAGAGCGGATATCCCGGCAGGCCCTCACGCAGGAGTCCAACGGGGCGGTCAGGGAGCTGGTGCAGCACGACCCGGCGGCGATAGGGTACATGTCACTGGGGCTGGTGGGCCAGGGCCTCAAGAGCCTGAAGGTCGAAGGCGCCCAGCCGACCTCCCAGAACGTTATAAACGGGTCGTATCCGCTGGTGCGCCCCTTCCTCTTTGTCGTCAAGGGCCAGCCCACAGCCGATGCGCGGAAGTTCATCGACTTCGTGCTCAGCGGAGAGGCCCAGGGCATGCTGGAACGCGAGGGATTGGTGAGGGCAAAGTGAAGCTGGACAAGTTCATCAGGGTGGTCCTGCTGCTGGTGGCCCTGTCGGGCGTATCCGGCCTTGCGCTGATGACGGCCTTCATCTTCAAAGAGGGCCTGCCCTTGATGGTGCGCCTGGGGGTGGCGGACTTCATCTTCTCCTCGCAGTGGTACCCCAGCGAGGGGCAGTTTGGCATCGCGCCGATGATCGTCGGCTCGTTGGCGGTGACGGCCGGCGCCATGGTGATCTCGCTGGTGTTCGGGCTGGGCTGCGCGATCCTTCTCACACAGTTCTGCCCGCCCCGGCTGGCGACGGGGGTGATCAAGCCGTGCATCGAGCTGCTGGCCGGCATTCCGTCGGTGGTGTACGGGTTCGTGGGCGTGACGATCCTGGTGCCCTTTATACGGGATTACCTTGGCGGGCCCGGACTGAGCGTGCTGGCGTCTTCCATCGTGCTGGGAGTCATGGTGCTGCCGACGGTAACAAGCATCTCGGCCGATGCCCTGCGGGCCGTGCCGCGGTCTTACCGCGAGGGCTCCATCGCCCTGGGGGCCACGGAATGGCAGACCACGCACATGGTGATGCTCAAGGCCGCCATGTCGGGCATCGTGGCGGCTGTCATCCTGGGCATGGGCCGGGCGGTGGGAGAGACGATGGCCGTCATCATGGTGGCCGGCAACCCGCTGGCGATGCCCGACAGCCTCCTGTCGCCGGTGAGAACGCTGACCAGCAATATCGCCCTGGAGATGAGCTATGCAGCCGGCGACCATCGCAAGGCGCTGTTCGCCACGGGCGTGACCCTGTTCGTGATCATCATGATCCTGAACACCATCGCCCTGGCCGTCTCGCGGCGGCGGGCCAGGAGGGCGGGGCTATGATTATCCGTCCCGTCACTACTCACCGCATCGCGGTGGCCGCCCTCTGGACAGTGACGGTCCTGACAATAGCCGTGCTGCTCTTCATCATCGCCTTCATCCTCGCCCAGGGCGCGCCCCACCTGTCGGTGGAGTTCTTCACGTCCTCTCCCCGCTCGATGGGGCGGGAGGGCGGCGTCCTGCCGATGATCGTCGGCACGCTGTTTGTGACCGGCCTGGCGGTGGCCATTGCCGCTCCGGTCGGGATTGGCACGGCCGTCTATCTCACCGAGTACACCCGCGAGAGTCGGCTTACGGCGCTCATCCGCTTCGGAGCCGACTGCCTGGCCGGAATACCGTCGATCATCTTCGGCCTGTTCGGATCCGTGTTCTTCGTCATCACGCTGGGAATGGGGCTCTCGGTGCTATCAGGGGCGCTGACGCTGGCTATCATGGTGTTGCCGACCATTATCCGCACCAGCGAGGAGGCCATCCGCGCCGTGCCGCGAGTGTATCGGGACGTCAGCTACGGCCTGGGGGGCACGCGGTGGCAGATGGTCACCAGGGTGGTCCTCCGCTCGGCCCTGCCGGGAATTGCAACGGGAGTCGTCCTGTCCATCGGACGCAGCATCAGCGAGACAGCCGCCCTGATGCTGACGGCGGGCTCGGCCCTGGGGATGCCCCGTTCGCTGTTGGACTCGGCGCGGACGCTGTCGGTGCACTTTTACATCCTTTCACGCGAGGGGCTGTCCATGCCCAAGGCATATGCATCCGCATCGGTGCTGATCGTCGCGGTACTGCTGATCAACCTGCTGGCGTACTGGTCGATGCGGCGGTTTGTGGCGAAGGTAACCTGAGCGATGCCCGACGACGCCGACAACCAGGTGCGGAAGGAGTCCGAGCGGCTCATGGCCGAACTGCCGCACCCGGCGCCCGAGCCCGGCCAGCCCAAGGCGGCGGCGGAATCCTTCTGCGCCGTCTTCGACGACAGGCGCGTCCTCAAGGACATCGACCTCAGCATATACCCTCGCGAGCGCCTCGCGATAATCGGCCCGGCCGCCAGCGGCAAGACCACTTTCCTGCGGTGCCTGAACCGGCTTAACGACCTGGAGGGGAACTTCTCGCACTCCGGGCGGATTCTCCTGGACGGCCGCGACATCTACGACAAGGGCATGGACGTGTCCATCCTGCGCCGAAGGTTGGGGATGGTCTACGCGGTGCCCACCCCGCTGCCGTGGTCGATCTACGACAATATCGCCTTCGGGCCCAGGATCTCCGGGCAGCGAAGCCGTTCCAGGCTGAATGAGGTCGTCGAGTCCAGCCTGGTCAGCGCGATACTGTGGGACGAGGTCAAGGACAGGCTCCGCGAGCCCGCGACGAACCTCTCCGGCGGGCAGCAGCAGCGCCTCTGCCTGGCCAGAGTGCTCGCCCTGGACCCGGAGGTGCTGCTGCTGGACGAGCCATGCAGCGGGCTGGACCCCATCTCCACGGCCAAGATCGAAGACGCCCTGGCCGAGCTGAAACGCCGGTACTCCATCGTGCTGGTGACCAACAACACCAAGCAGGCAGCGCGGGCGTCCGACCGGACGGCCTTCTTCCTGATGGGCGAGGTCGTCGAAGTCGGGACCACGGCGCAGGTATTCACCAACCCCCAACATCAGCGGACGATCGACTACATCACCGGCCACTTCGGCTAGAAGGCCGGGATAGGCTTGCTTAGCATGGCGGACATCAAGATAAGCTCGCGCGACGTGAACCTCTGGTACGGGCGTTTTCAGGCCCTTCTGAGCGTGAACATCACGATTCGTCCTCGCGCGATCACCGCCATCATAGGGCCGTCGGGCTGCGGCAAGTCCACGCTGCTGCGGTGCTTCAACCGCCTCAACGAACTGATAAGCACCGTGCGGACCAGCGGCCAGATCATGCTGGACGGGCAGGACATCTACCGCCCGGGCGCCGACCTCCAGCAGCTCCGCCGGCGCGTGGGGCTTGTCTTCCAGAGGCCCAACCCGTTCCCGCTGTCGGTCTTCGACAACGTGGCGTACGGCCTCCGCGTGCACCATCTCAAGCGCCGGGCGGACATGGAGGCGGTCGTCGAGTCCAGCCTGCGGGCCACCATGCTGTGGGACGCCATGAAGGACAGGCTCGATGCGCCGGCGCTGGGGTTGTCGCCCGAGCAGCAGCAGCGGCTGTGCATCTCCAGGCTGATCGCCGTCGAGCCCGAGGTGCTGCTGATGGACGAGCCGTGCTCCGCCCTGGACCCGATCGCCACCGAGCACATCGAGGACCTGATGAGGCGCCTGGCGGAGCACTATACTATAGTGATAGTCACCCATAACATGCAGCAGGCCGCCAGGGTGTCCGACGACACGGGCTTCATGCTGCTGGGAGAGTTGGTGGAGTTCGGTCCAACGCAAAGAGTTTTCACGGCGCCTGCCGATAAGAGAACGGAAGACTACGTCACCGGGCGGTATGGTTGAGGAGTTGAACGTGGACACGCATCAGAGGCAGTTCGACCGCGATCTGGCGGAACTGAAGAAGAAGCTCATTCACATGGCCGCGGTCGCCGAGACCATGATAGATCAGAGCGTCCAGGCGCTGGTCAGCAGGGACCAGGGCCTCGTCGAACCGTTGCCGCATGAAGAGGAGGAGGTCAACCGCCTCCAGATCGAGATTGACGAGAACGCCGTGATGCTCATCGCCACGCACCAGCCCGTCGCCGGCGATCTGAGGTTCCTTCTGGCGGCCTCCAAGATCAGCGGCGAACTAGAGCGGATTGGCGACCTGGCGGTGAACATCACGGAGAACGTCAGCGTCCTGGTGCGGCAGCCTCCGCTGAAGCCCCTGGTTGACATCCCGCGCATGACCGAGATCGCGCGCGGGATGATACGCGACAGCCTGAACGCCCTCGTCCGGGACGATGTCCTTCTTGCCCAGTCGGTCATCACGACGGACAACCAGGTGGACGCCCTTAAGGACCAGGTTCTGCGGGAGCTGCTGACCTACATGATGTCGGACCCCCAGACCATCGAACGGGCGCTGATGCTGATCCTCGTGGCCAGGCACCTGGAGCGAGCGGCCGACCACGCCACGAACATCGCCGAGGACGTCATATACCAGGTCCAGGGCAGAGACGTTCGCCACCCCCTGACCCCTCGTGAAAAGAAGTGACCCGCCCCCAGCCGGGCAACGCACCGCGCCGTCCGTCCGGGCCGCAAGATAGGTTCCGCCGCAGGTGTTGCCCAAGTCGCGGCTCTTCCGCTATAATACTGACCGGTCAGTTCCGTACGGCTGAAGCCGGCCAGGAACCGACAAACCCAGAAGCGGCCAGGAGCAGTAGCGCCATGCCGGCGGGCCCAGGAGCCATCGCTCTGAACGGCCCGCCGTAATCATGGGGCAACGCCCGACAGTCGCCCGGGAGTTTTGCGTGGGCATGGGCACAACTTACAGGCCGTTCCGGCAGAGGGGCGTCCGGTCCTCCAGGACCAATGCGGAGGCGGCCCAATGAGCCCTGACAGCCGGCCATCTTTCTGGCAGGCACAGGCGGGCATAGTCCGATCCCTCAGGCATCGCAACTACAGGTTGTTCTTCCTGGGCCAGGGCATCTCGCTTGTCGGCACCTGGACCCAACGGATCGCCCTGAGCTGGCTGGTGTACCGGCTGACCAACTCCGAATGGCTGCTGGGGGTGGTCGGTTTCAGCAGCCAGATACTCACCTTCCTGGCAGCTCCCTTCGCGGGCGTGCTGGCCGATCGGACCGACCGCCGGCGTCTGCTGGTCGCCACTCAAACGCTGGCGATGGTCCAGGCCTTCATCCTGGCCGTCCTGACATTCACCGGCACCGTGCAGGTCAGTCACATCATAGTGCTGAGCGTATTGCTCGGCGTGGTCAATGCCTTCGATATCCCCATCCGGCAGTCCTTTGTGGTGGAGATGCTGGAAAGCCGGGCCGACCTGCCCAACGCCATCGCCCTGAACTCGTCCCTGGTGAACGGCGCCAAACTCGTCGGGCCATCCATGGCCGGAATCCTGATCGCGATGGTCGGCGAGGGAACGTGTTTCCTGATAAACGGGCTGAGCTTCGTCGCGGTGATCGCCGCCCTGCTGGCCATGAAGGTCAAGCCAATCGACCTCCAGGCCCAAGGCCGCCACGTGCTGCACCACCTGAAAGAAGGGCTGGTGTACACTTTCGGGTTCGCCCCGATCCGCGGGATACTGTTGCTGCTGGCGATGGTGAGCCTGCTGGGCATGTCCTACACCGTCCTGCTGCCGGTATTCGCCAGGGACCTGCTGCACGGTGGGCCGAGAACGCTCGGGTTCCTCCTGGCCGCCAACGGCTGCGGCGCCCTTGGCGGGGCTGTGTTCCTGGCTTCGCGGAGCACCGTAAGGGGCCTGGGGCGCGTCATCGCCTTCGCCTCGGCGCTGTTCGGCGCCGCCCTGATCGCCTTCTCGTTCTCAAAGGACATCTGGCTGTCGCTGGCCCTGATGAGCGTGACCGGCTTTGGCGGGATGGTGCAGATGGCCGCCAGCAATACACTGATCCAGACCATAGTGGACGACGACAAGCGGGGACGGGTAATGAGCTTCTACACCATGGCCTTCATGGGCATGGGGCCATTCGGCAGCCTGCTTGCCGGCGGGCTTGCCAGCCATCTGGGCTCCCCCGCCGCCATCCTGATAGGCGGAGCAGGATGCATCCTGGCCGCAGCCGGCTTCGCCAGGACGCTGCCCATGCTCGGCAGGCTCGTCCACCCCATATACGTGCAGATGGGCCTTGTTCCCCAGCCGGCGCCGGCCGGCGACGCTTGCCTGCCTCTGGCAGGCAGGCCAAACGGCGCCGCCCTGGAGGCCGCATCGCTTCAGGAACAGCGGCTGTAGGGCCCAAGACGGCAAGGCCCGCCATGAAACCGGCCTCAGTCAACCCGGCCCAGCCCGATGACACCTTCACCGCCTGCGCCGGCGGGACGCGCATCGGGGCGCCGACCCTCGTTCAGGAACCCAGGAGCTTGCTGGGGAACTGACCGTTGCATTTTCATAACGCAACGCTAGACTGGTGTGCCGTCGTTTTTATGCCTATGGATACGGAGTCGTCGAAACTTTTAAACTGCCAGGTCCCCAAAGACCTGACCGCGCTAATCCGCTCGGAGGGCCTGAATCCCCAGCATGCCTGGCTGGTCACCGACACGGACCTTAACCTCTCCGGAGGCTATGAAGCGGTATTCCTGCTGGTCGAGAAGGATTGTCTATACACAGCCGGACGGACCGACAAGACCTGGCCTCGCACGGTAAGGATACGGCTTCGACGGGAGGACGTGGCCGAGGTCCGCACACGGCAGGGAGTCGGCGGGGGGTTCCTCGAGGCCCTGGTCGACGGGGTCTACGTGGACATCCTGGCCTACTCCAACGCCAGGGCCGACGTCTTCCACAAGGTCGCGCGGAAGCTGGAGCTTTGGCTAGAAGGCCAGCCTGTGCGCGTTGGCCCGGCGGACGACTATAACCCACGCCGCTGCCCGAAGTGCGGATTCGCGCTGGAGTTCAAGGGCGATCTCTGCCGCCGCTGCGTGAACCGTGGGGCCGTCCTCAGCCGCGTGCTCGGCCTGATGAGGCCTTATGCATCCTGGGCCACTCTCATGCTCGGGCTGCTGCTGATTGTCATCGGCCTCCAGATGGTGCCTCCGCGGCTGGTGAAGGTCCTGGTCGACGAGGTCGTGCGGCCTGACCCCTCCCGCGGCGTCGTGCCGGAGCTCGTCCAGCGGCAAACCTGGCTGCTGGAGCTGGTGGCGGCGCTGTTCGGGCTTCAGATCATTACGGCGATCATCAACGTCGTAACCGGGCGCCTCAGCAGCTTCGTCGGGACGCAGGTGACGTACGACCTGCGCAAGTCGGTCTTCTCCCGACTGACGAAGCTCAGCGTGGACTACTACGACCGTTTCAGCACGGGCCAACTCATCAGCCGGGTCGTCTACGACACCGAGGCGATGAAGGACTTCGTCCGCCAGGCAACGCAGGGGTTCCTTGCGCAGATCCTGATCGTGGCTGTCACCGGCGTCATGCTGTTCAGCATCAGTTGGAAGCTCGCCTTGTGGACCTTGCTTCCGGCGCCGCTGGTGATCTTCGCCAGCACCGTGTACTGGAAGCGCGTGTATCCCAGGTACTTCCGCGTGTGGGACGCCTGGAGCCGCATGACCAGCTCCGTCAACTCGATCCTCTCCGGCATTCGCGTGGTCAAGGCGTTCGGGCAGGAGAACCGCGAGGAGGGGCGGTTCGATCGCACAGGCGCTTATGTCCGAGACTCCGCCAGGCGGGTCGAGTACGCCACAAGCATCTTCAACCCCGCCATGACGCTGGTGTTCAGCCTCGGCGGGCCGATCGTGTGGTATGTCGGCGGCCGCGACGTTATCAGCAACATGGGCCTGACGCTGGGCTCGTTGATGGCCTTCCTGGGCTATCTGCCCTTGTT
>Ga0315279_10010069_pt1 | contig 11169 bp, 12 predicted proteins | sample YL17G06_20_MG_FD_203694 | JGI IMG/M metagenome (GOLD analysis project Ga0315279, IMG submission 203694) | Sediment microbial communities from Yellowstone Lake, YNP, Wyoming, USA - YL17G06_20 | ecosystem: Environmental > Aquatic > Freshwater > Lake > Sediment | place: USA: Wyoming | collected...
TGAGGGCAAGATGAGTCGGGGTGCCTCAGTCAGGGTACGGCGCGGGGAGCAAATAGTAGGTGAGTCTGTGGTCAGTAGCCTGAGGCGTTTTAAGGATGATGTCAAGGAGGTGACCTCTGGCTATGAATGCGGGGTGGGTCTTGAGAGTTTTAAAGGCTTTGAGGTTGGCGATATACTGGAACTTTTCCGCAGAGAGAAGACTAGCTAGGGGGCACCGATTGTGGCACATCGCATCGAGCGGGTGAATAATCTTATCCGCCGGGAAATTAGTGAATTGCTTCAGCGCCAAGTCAAAGACCCGCGACTTGGCAGTTTTGTTACTGTAACCCAGGTCTTGGCTTCTCCTGACCTGAAATCGGCCAAGGTATTCGTTAGTTGTATTGGTAGCGCAGAGGATAAGCAAGAGGTATTAAACGCACTGGCCGCTGCTTCAGGTTTCTTCCATAACGAGCTAGCCAAGCGTCTGAGGTTGCGACGTATTCCTGCACTTAGCTTCCACTGGGATGATTCTATTGAGCGGGGAGTACGCCTCGTAGAGCTCATTGACCAGGTTGCTATCGAAGGCACACCCCAACAGCTGGAGACTGAGTGTGGACGGGATACTGAACATCAATAAACCCCAGGGTAAGACATCTTTTAGCATTGTGGCTATGGTGAGGCGGCTGAGCGGGGAGCGCCGTGTTGGGCATGCTGGTACTCTTGACCCCATGGCCACAGGGGTTTTGCCCATCTGTCTCGGCCAAGGTACACGCACCGTTGAGTTCTTAGCGGATGCTACCAAGACCTACCGGGCTGAGATTGAATTAGGTGTGTCCACTGATACCTATGATGCTGATGGCAGAATTACTCGCCAAAGCGACTCCTCTGGAATTGGACTGGAGCAACTGGAATCGACTCTCACCTCATTCTGTGGTCTGATACAGCAGACACCCCCGATGTATAGTGCGATAAAGCACCACGGTAAGCCGCTATACCAGTTGGCGCGGACTGGCATCACTGTTGAACGACAGAGCCGAGAAATCAGAATCTATCGTCTGGAACTGTTGCAATGGCAACCACCTGTAGCCACCATAGAGATAGAATGCGGTAAAGGTACCTACATCCGCTCGCTAGCTCATGATTTAGGAGAGGCTCTGGGTTGTGGTGCCAGCTTGAAGAGTCTGGCCCGCTTGAAATGCGGCCCTTTCGATATAAGGGACTCGGTTACAATATCTCAACTCGAGGACGCCTTTCACTACGGCTACTGGCAAAACCTTGTTTACCCCATAGATACTGTATTATTACATTGGTCGGCTGTGGTGGTTGACAATGACACAGGGCAGGCCGTACGGAATGGGCGTCCCGTAGTTCTGAAAAGCAATAACAGCGTAGGTGGGTCTTCGGTTGAAAATTGCTGCCGTGTCTACACTTGTGATGGGCGATTCTTAGGTGTGCTGCGCTTCGACCCACAAAGAAGCCAGTGGCAACCTGATAAGGTTTTTGTGAACAGTCCGTAGCTAATAAGCCCAGAACTCTGCGGTTTTGGCCGAGAAAGTGGTGGGGGTCTTGACAAGTTGGGTGCAATAGGGATATATTGCAGTCAATATCGTGCAGGGTGTGCTGCTAAGGGAGTACGTAAGAAGGGAATTGTGAAAGAAGAAGCGGGTGTTTTGCTGTTGGCATAGCAAGAGCTAATATCCTCGCACCGTAGATGAATAATTAATGAGTGGGGGGTGATGAAGATGTAAAAGGAAAGGGACTGCCAGCGAAAGATACACTCCAAAGGAGGATAAAATGTCCGAAGCTAAGACTAATTGGGCAATGGGAACCCCGGCTGTACTGTACATGGTAGGCTGCGCTTGTATTATGCTTTTTGCTTTGCTGTATGGGTTAGTAAACCCAGGAGCCATACCGCTTGTAGCTGTCGTCTTTATTGTTTGTGGTATAGCTACCCTGATATTGGGCAAAGTCGAGCTGGCGAGGGGTGACATTCTATTAGGCTCGATTGACATGGTATTTGGTGGGCTTATATTCTTGGGTGTGGGCGTGGTATTGGCTACTGTCGCTTGGAGCTGGGCTAACCTGGCAGCAGCACCAGCAATATTACAGCCTGACCTGAGGATGGCGGCCTATCTGTCTTTTGGCATCGCTATTGCGCTCTTGCTGTTCCTGCCCAATGTCGGCAAGGTTTCTTGGAGCCTGTTCCTTTTCTTCATCGATCTGGCTGCGTTCGCGGTAGTACTAGCTATAGGTCTATTGCAGGGAGCTAATTTTGGGGATCCCATTATGAAGCTGGCCGGTATCCTTGTGCTTCTCTTCGGTCTATTTGCTTACTACGCCGGGACAGTTTTCATCACCAACACGGTTTATCAGGCGCCTAAGCTACCCATTGGTGGACCGATTATTAAGTAGATAGAATTGAAAATCGAAAGGGCCAATCAGGTAACCTCTACTTCCTGAAGGAGGTGTAGATTGGAAGCATATTGCTTTAAATGCCGGAAGAAGGTGCAGATAAAGAATCCCCAGCGGGTTACTCTGAAGAACAAGAGACCAGCGACCCGAGGGGTGTGCCCAACATGCGGCACTAAAGTATTTAGAATTGGTCAGGGCTGATTAGGTCTCTCGGGTAGGCCTAGAAGGTCAGAATTAGGCGACAGATGAACTTGGGGGTATGGGTGTAGCTAGCTGGTGGCTCTTCCAAGCATTCTACGGTGCTTTTTGTTAACTAGCCAATCCATACCCCCAGTTCTGTGTCCTGAAGGGTTTTAGTTCGTAGCCACAATGCCGCCCATATAACATATAACCAGCTTTCGGGCAGGCGATTAGCTCAATTGATGATAGACCAGTATTACTTGGTGCAGCGATGCCAGGAGAACAGGAGATTAGTTTCGATCTTCTGCTAGATTCCATAGGCAGAGGAGGTATGATTTTTGGGCAAGATAAACGTAGCTATAATAGGGGTAGGTAACTGCGCATCGTCATTAGTTCAGGGTGTTTACTACTATAAGAAGGCGAAGGAGAATGAATTCGTGCCTGGACTAATGCATGTTAACCTTGGGGGATACTATATAAAAGATATCAATTTTGTGGCTGCCTTTGATATAGATAAGAACAAGGTGGGTAAGGATTTAGCCGAGGCAATTTATACCCTACCTAATAATACCTTCAAGTTCTGTGAAGTGCCGACCACAGGGGTTAAAGTTCACCGGGGTATGACTCACGATGGCCTGGGCAAGTACCTATCTCAGATAATTCAGAAAGCACCAGGGCCAACCGCGGACATTGTTAAGATTCTTAAGGAAACCAAGACTGACATAGTGCTTAACTACCTGCCAGTGGGTAGTGAAGAGGCAACAAAATGGTATATCGAGCAAATCCTGGCGGCCGGCTGTGGCTTTATTAATTGTATCCCGGTTTTTATTGCTCGGGAGCAGTACTGGCAGAAGCGCTTTGCTGATAGAGGGCTTCCCGTTATCGGTGATGATGTAAAATCCCAGGTTGGAGCTACTATTGTTCACCGTGTCCTGACCCGGCTATTTAGAGACCGGGGAGTCAAGCTGGAGCGAACCTATCAGTTGAACTTTGGCGGCAACACTGACTTCCTCAATATGTTAGAGCGGGAACGCCTTGAGTCTAAGAAGATATCTAAAACTATGGCAGTTACTTCCCAACTGGATTATGAGCTGGACCCTAATGATATCCACGTGGGTCCCAGTGACTATGTCCCGTGGCTAGCTGACCGTAAGTTTTGCCATATCAGGATGGAGGGACGCACCTTCGGTGATGTGCCTCTGAACCTAGAGTTAAAACTCGAAGTATGGGATAGTCCCAACTCAGCCGGAGTGGTTATCGATGCCATAAGGTGCTGTAAACTGGCTTTAGACCGCGGGTTGAAGGGAGCACTGATAGGCCCTTCGGCATACTTTATGAAATCCCCGCCCGTTCAGTACACCGATAATGAAGCTCGCCAGATGGTGGAGGAGTACATCACCAGCACCCAGCCGGAGGTAGAGGAGGCTCAGCCCTCCCAGTGACAGCCCGGTTGGTTCGGAGAAGGGGAGCGGGTGGCTACTTATGAAGATAGCATTGGTTTCGCCCTACGACTTTGCTTTTCCCGGTGGGGTGGCTAACCACATCTCCGGATTGGAGCAAAACCTTACCCGGATGGGGCATGAGGTCAAGGTGATTGCTCCCGCCTCCAAGGCTGTCCCCAGCTTTGGCAATAGATTCATACCCATAGGTAAACCACGCCCCATCCCAGCCAACGGCTCCATTTGCCGCGTTACTATATCACCATGGCTGTCCTCCAGAATAAAGCCAGTGCTCGATGCCGAAAAGTTTGACATTATTCATCTCCACGAGCCGCTAATGCCAATGTTGTGCACCACTGTGCTTCGCCTATCACAAACGGTGAACGTGGGCACCTTTCATGCCCACGGCGGCAGACCGGGATATAACTTTGGTAAGCCCGTCATCACTGTCTTATTGAGGAGATGGTTTAGCAGGCTTAACGGCAGAATCGCAGTGTCGAAATCGGCCATGGAGTTCGCCAATAAATATTTCCCCGCAGACTACACTATTATCCCCAATGGGGTAGATTTGGAGCATTTCTCTGCGGATGTAGCACCAATCGATAGGTTCTGTGATGGGAAGGTGAATATCGTATTCGTCAGTCGTCTGGAGAAACGGAAGGGCTTAATCTATCTCCTTAAGGCTTACCAGAAGGTCAAGCGAGAATTCCCTAATTGTCGGCTTATTGTAGTGGGTCCGGGCACCAGACTGCGTAATAAATATGAAAAGTGGGTTGCTGAAACTGGTACCAGAGATGTGGTCTTTATTGGCTACATCTCTTACGATGAACTACCCAGATATTATCGGACGGCTGACATTTTCTGTGCTCCAGCAATAAGCGGTGAGAGCTTCGGCATAATTTTACTCGAGGCGATGGCTATGGGGAAGCCGATTGTGGCCTCGAACATCGAAGGTTATGCCAGCGTAGTAACCGATGGCGCGGAAGGGTTGCTAGTGCCACCGAAAGACGAGAAAGCGTTGTCCCAGGCCCTAATCTCTCTTATGAACGATGAGTCGCTGCGGCAGCAGATGGGCGCTAAGGGTAAAGTTAAGGCCTTAGACTATAGCTGGCAACAGGTAGCCCAAAGGGTATATAACTACTATCTTAAGGTGCTCCGTGAGGCAAGATAAACTAACTGGATTGATGGCAGTCATTTCGGTTCAGGTGAGAGACACGAGAGAGCTTGGCTAGTGTTATCTATTAAGAAAAACGGACAATGGTAAAATTACCCGAAATTCGTAAGACTCTGGCTCGCTACGCTGCTGAACCACTGGTACGCCTCCTGGCGGCAACACACATATCACCCAACACCTTAACCTGGCTTGGTTTCCTGCTGACTCTGGGCGCCGCGGCACTTATTGCTATGGGACACCTTCTTGCTGCAGGCATTATGGTGCTTGTGGCTGGTTCCTTTGATATATTAGATGGCGCCCTTGCCCGTTGGACCAATCGGATTACCCGTTTCGGTGGTATCCTTGACTCGACTCTCGACCGCTTGTCTGATGCGGTGTTGCTGTTTGGCGTTCTGGGTCTATTCTTGCTGGCTCAAGAACAGTCGGCTTTGTTTACTTTTATCCCTAAAGAGTGGTCGATTGTGCTTGTTTTTATCGCCTTGGCTAGCTCGCAGTTTGTGAGCTATATCAGGGCTAGGGCGGAAGCAGCCGGGCTCGAGTGCCAGGTGGGCTTGTTTACTCGCGCCGAACGGGTTGTGGTCTTAGTCCTAGGTCTCTTGACCAGTCAGGTCAGCATCGCCTTGGCTATCATAGCTGCCCTCAGTCTGGTCACCTTCATACAGAGGTCGGTTCACTTATGGCAGCAAACAAGAAAGTAGGCCTTTGGTAAGGAAGAGTTTATTTATGGCTGCGTTTATGCTATAAATAAAAGGGTTATTCTTAATAAGCAGGTAGGTAGCGGCCATGAGTGACCGGCTCTTTGAGAGAAGCCTTAGCGCATTAACAGCCTTAGTCTTGTTATGGCTTGTACTGGGGATAGTGTTCGAAGTCATGCCCTGGGGCTGGATAGTCGTGATTGGTTTGGTGGTTGAGATTGCCGGTGGTATATTGCTAATGTACTACTGGGGCAAGAGTTATACGGCGAGAGAATAGTAGCTAGGAGAACTGAATGCCAGCTATTGCTGTTATTGGCGGTCAGTGGGGAGACGAGGGGAAGGGGAAGGTAGTCGACTTACTGGCTCAGGAAGCCAAGGTCATAGTCCGTTTTTCCGGCGGGGACAACGCTGGACATACGGTCATTAACCCCTATGGCGAGTTCAAGCTGCACCTCACCCCCTCTGGCATTTTTTCACCCCGCGCTGTTTGTATCATCGGTAACGGCGTAGTGATTAACCCCGCTGTGTTGATTGGTGAGTTAGACCAGATAAATCGGCACGGAGTAGATACCACCAAGCTATTTATCAGCGACCGCGCTCATTTGATTATGCCCTATCACATCCTTCTTGACGGTCTGGAAGAGGAGGCACGCGGGGGGAAGGCACTAGGTACAACGCGCAAGGGCATAGGCCCTGCCTTCGCTGATAAAGTGGCCAGGTTGGGTATCAGAGCCGGTGACCTGCTAGATAAAGATGCCTTGCTGGAGCGGCTTCGCCTGGTACTCGACTACAAGAATAGTATTTTAACCAAAGTCTATGGGGTTAGTCCCCTGTCATTGGATGAGGTATATCGTCAGTACTGCCAGTATGGCAAGCGTCTGGGTACTCATATTCGGGAAACGACTGCCATAATTGAGGCAGCATTAAGCCGCGGTGAGCTAGTTCTACTGGAAGGGGCTCAGGGAACCTTGCTCGACCCCGATTTTGGCACTTATCCCTACACCACTTCTTCTTCACCACTGGCGGCGGGAGCCTGTTTGGGTGCTGGGCTGAGTCCAGTCAGGATTAGCCACATTCTTGGCGTCTTCAAGGCTTACTGCACCAGGGTTGGTGCTGGCCCTATGCCTACTGAGCTCAAGGACGAAGTCGGTAACCTGATACGGGAGCGGGCTCACGAGTATGGCACTACTACCGGTAGACCCCGGCGCTGTGGCTGGTTTGATGGTGTTGCTGCCCGATTTAGCGCCCGAGTTAATGGCTTTACCGGGATAGCTATCACCCGCTTTGATATTCTGGATGTCTTTGCCCAGTTAAAGGTATGTGTGGGTTATAAGCTGGATGGGAACACAATTGATTATTTCCCAGCTAGTATAACTGACTTGGAACGGTGCCAGCCTATCTATGAGGAGGTAGCCGGGTGGCAATGTCCCACCAGTGACATTCGAGAGTACGAGCAACTGCCAACTGCGGCTCGCCGTTACGTAGAGAAATTGGAAGAACTTATCGGTTGTCCGGTGAACCTCATCTCGGTGGGAGCCAGACGCGACCAAAGCATATATAAGACGCCAATCTCTTGATATTCGTTGGCGTCACCCGATTGGCTTAGGACCACCGACTCAAAAGCTCCGCTATGTGCCCCGCTTATGCAGGCAAATCAATGTGGTAGTTTTTCAGAGTGTCCTTAATGAGGTTGGCCGATTTTTCGTCGGGCTCGGTGAGAGGCAGGCGTGGTTTGCCCACACGGAAACCAATGTGGTTGAGGGCATACTTGACCGGAACGGGATTGGAGACAACGAACAAGGCATTAACTAAGGGCAGTAGATGATGGTGCATGCTAGCTGCTTCATCGACTTTACCACTGATGAAGCTATCCATCATCGCCCTAATCTGCTTACCAACTAGGTGTGAGACCACGCTAATCACGCCGTAACCGCCCAGGGCTAATATGGGCAGGGTATCGCCATCATTGCCACTCCACACGCGGAACCCTTTCCTGGCTCCACTGATAATCCGGGATACCTGTTCAAAGTTGCCGCTGGCTTCTTTAATTCCAATAATATTCTCTATCTGGCTCAGCCTGATAACCGTTTCTGCTGAGAGGTTGGTTACAGTGCGTGCGGGAACGTTATACAGTATGCAGGGTAAGCTGGTACCCTGGGCGATAGTCTTGAAGTGCTGGTACAGGCCTTCCTGAGTCGGTTTATTGTAGTAAGGGACTACCAGTAAGCAAGCGTCAACGCCGATTCTTTCTGCCTCTTTAGTTAGCTCCAGGCTCTCGGCGGTGTTGTAATTACCGGTACCGGCTATTACCGCCCCCTGCTTACCTGCCGCCGACTTTACTTCGGCGAAGAGACGCAGTTTCTCTTCACGGCTGAGCGTGGGCGATTCGCCGGTTGTGCCTGAGACAACCAACCCTTCACTTCCCGAATTGAGCAAGGCCAAAGCCAGTTTCTTGGTTTGCTTGTAATCAATACTGCCCTGTTCATCAAAGGCCGTTACCATTGCGGTTATCAGCCGCCCCAGTTCTTTCATTCACGACCTCCACGATGGAGCCAATCTCTCTTAATCATCTCTTCGGCAATCTGGACAGCATTCAGGGCAGCCCCCTTGCGGATATTGTCCGCCACCACCCACATAACTAAACCATTCGGGTGAGAGGCATCACGGCGAATCCGCCCCACAAAAACCTCATCAGTGCCGGCTGCCGACCACGGCTGTGGATAAAGACTGATGGCCGGGTCATCCAAGACCTTGACTCCTGGAGCCTGCGCCAGAATACGCTCAGCGTCTTCAGGAGACATAGGCTGGGAGAACTCGACATGAATTGCTTCACTGTGTCCCAGCAATACCGGAACCCGGACACAGGTAGCCGAAATGGCTATGTCAGGAGCATGCATTATCTTCCTGGTCTCTTCTACCATCTTCCATTCTTCTTTAGTGTAGCCGTTATCCAGAAACACATCTATTTCCGGCAGCAGGTTAAACGCTATTTGATGAGGGTAGACATGGGGAACGGTGGTCTCTCCGTTCAGCACTTGCCTGACCTGTGCTTTCAGTTCTTCCACAGCAGGAGCACCAGTGCCTGATACGGACTGGTAAGTATCGACAACAATGCGCTTGATGGGGTTAACCTTGTGCAGCGGGTATAGAGCCACGACCATTTGAATTGTAGAGCAATTAGGATTAGCTATGATACCTTTGTGGCGTTTAATATCATCAGGGTTGACCTCCGGTACTACCAGAGGCACTTCGGGCATCATTCTAAAAGTAGCGCTATTATCAACGACTACGGCTCCAGTCTGGGCGGCTATGGGTGAGAAATGGCGACTAATATCAGCGCCTGCCGAGAAGAGGGCAATATCCACTCCTTGGAAGCTATCAGGAGCCGTCTCTTTAACTTCAATCTCCTGATTACCAAACGATAGCTTTCTACCTGCGGAGCGGTCTGAGGCAAAAAGGCGGAGTGAACTCATGGGAAAATTATGTTGCTCTAGAACCTTGATGAACTCCTGCCCCACCAGCCCGGTAGCACCAACTATCGCCACGTTATACCCCTTCATCATGCCCTCCTATAAACCGAGCAAAGTATCCAGACCGTAAACTAGCCCCTTTCGCTTGACTACCTCCTTAATGGCCAGCATGACTCCCGGCATGTAGCATTCTCGGCTGATGGTGTCATGCCGTATGCTCAGTGTTTGTCCCGGTGCACCCAGCAGTACCTCCTGGTGTGCTAGAAGACCGGGGAGACGCACGCTATGGATAGTGATCCCCTCAACCTGCCCTCCCCGACTATCAGATGGCTTACCCTGCTCTGGGCGAGAGAATGGTTTGCCACGAGCGGCTGCCATTGCCTTGGCTGTCGATAAGGCGGTTCCTGAGGGAGCGTCAGCTTTCAAATGATGGTGTAGCTCAATAATCTCCGCATAGTCCAGGTATTTGGCAGCTACCTTGGCTAGGTGTATCATCAAAACTGCGCCTAAAGCAAAGTTTGATGCTACTACCGCACCAATCTGATGCGATAGCGCCAGTTGCTCAATCTCATTAAGTTCGTCAGCAGTCAGTCCAGTGGTTCCAATTACCAGGTTAACACCCTGTTTGGTGGCAGCGCGAGCTGCGGTCATAGTGGCTTTTGGCGTCGTGAAATCCACGAGAACATCGGGCTGACAACTACTCAGGATATGCAGGAAGTCGGAAGAAAAGGGGACGGCACCGGAGTTATCAGGTAAGGGCAGGTAATCTCCAGAGACCTTCAATTCTACCGCCCCGACCAGTTGTAGTTCTGGTTCTCGGCACAAGGCTTTAACCACCTCTTGCCCCATTCTGCCTGATGCACCTTGAACTACCACTCGTATCGGTTTCATGGCTTAATCCCGGTGTGGCTTCTGTCTTGTCTAGTTAGCTGAATCCATAATACGCCCCGCATTGTGTGGCGAGGATTGGAACGAACTCTAGGGTCTTCTATAACCTCTTCTCCGTGAGCTGTTCTCCGGTTGCCACTTATCCCCTAGGGGGACGATGCTCGCGCATCTTTTGGGCCGGGTTGGTTGTAGAATCCTCAACCCTAGCTCCGGGCACCTGAGACAGCTTCTCGAGGACAGCGCGTCGTGATAGATTTATCCGGCCAAGATTGTCAATTTCAATCACCTTGACCATAATTTCATCGCCTACTTTAACGATATCCTCAACACTACGTACTCTATAGTCGGCTAGCTCGCTGATATGAACTAGCCCCTCTTTGCCGGGAAGTATCTCCACCATAGCCCCGAAGTCCATCAGCCGGGTCACCTTCCCGGTGTAGATAGTACCGACTTCTACCTCTTTAGTCAGGCCCTGGATAATATCAACTGCTTTCTGGGCGGCTCCAGCATCCGGGGAGCCGATATAGATGGTACCGTCATCCTCGATGTCAATGGTCGACTTGGTTTGGTCAATAATTGACCTGATTGTCTTGCCACCGGGGCCAATAACAGTACCAATCTTGTCGGGATTAATCATTATTCTATGCATTCGGGGCGCATATTGGCTGAGTTCAGGTCGGTTCGAGCTAATGGTTTGCTGCATTGCATCCAATATAAATAGTCGTGCGTCTTTAGCTTGAGATAAAGCCTTCTCTATGACCTCCAGGTTTACACCCTTAAGCTTGATATCCAGTTGCAATGCAGTAATACCCTCGGTAGTGCCAGCTACCTTGAAGTCCATGTCGCCGTAGCTATCTTCCATCCCCTCGATATCGGTTATGACAGCGTAGTCACCCTTCTATCCAGTTATCAGTCCCATAGCCACCCCAGCC
>Ga0315279_10010070_pt1 | contig 11168 bp, 8 predicted proteins | sample YL17G06_20_MG_FD_203694 | JGI IMG/M metagenome (GOLD analysis project Ga0315279, IMG submission 203694) | Sediment microbial communities from Yellowstone Lake, YNP, Wyoming, USA - YL17G06_20 | ecosystem: Environmental > Aquatic > Freshwater > Lake > Sediment | place: USA: Wyoming | collected...
AAGCGTCGCGACGCTCGCGGCCTCGGTGAGTTCATAGGTATATCGGCCGGACAGCCGCCGTTCAGAAGAGGTACGTGCCGTTAGAGACGATTGTCGCCGTACTCCTGAGGAACGACTATTGGAGTTTCCCCTAATGCCCGACCTGAAAGAGCAGGCCGAGAATCCCTGTGAAGCGGTAAATCAGTCCGGTGGGCGTTCTGCGCCCACCGGACACTGGGCGCTACTCGCACGAAGACGGCTCGTCGAGTCGCCAGGCCTGGTGTAGGGACAGGAACTAGGCAATGGAAGCAATGAACAACGGGCTCAAGAAGATCGGCGTGCTAAGCAGCGGCGGCGATGCCCCGGGCATGAACGCCTGTATCCGCGCCATTGTCCGCACCGCCTCGGGCCGGGACATCGAGGTGATAGGTTTCCGGCAGGGCTATCAGGGGCTTCTCCAGGGGCTGGAAGAGCCGCTGGGGCGGAGAGCGGTGGGGAACATCATCCAGCGCGGCGGTACCATCCTGGGCACTTCCCGCTGCGAGGAGTTCCTGACGCCGGAGGGACGCGCCCGAGCGGCGGAGAGCCTGCGCGAACGACAAATCGACGCCCTCGTGGTGCTGGGCGGCGACGGCTCCTTCCAGGGCGCTTGCGCCCTGGCCAGCGAGTGCGGTGTCCGCGTCATCGGCATCCCCTGCACCATCGACAACGACTTGGTGGGCACCGACTACACCCTCGGCTTCGACACCGCCGTCAACATCGCCCTGGACGCCATAGACCGCGTGCGCGACACGGCAGAGTCCTTCGAGCGGCTCTTCTTCGTCGAGGTCATGGGTCACACCTGCGGTGCCATCGCCCTCGAGGTCGGGGTCGCCGGTGGCGCCGACGACGTCCTGCTGCCGGAAGACCCCACGGACATCGAAGTCCTCTGCGAACGTCTCCAATTGGGCATCGAGCACGGGCGGCGCAGCAGCATCGTCGTCGTTGCTGAGGGCGGCTTCCCCGGCGGCGCCTTCGGCGTAGCCCAGCAGGTCTGGATGCGCCTGCGCGCCGAGTACCGCGTGTGCGTCCTCGGCCACATTCAGCGCGGCGGCTCTCCCACCGCCCGCGATAGGGTACTGGGCAGCAAGCTCGGCTCCGGCGCCGTGGATGCCCTCCTGGAGGGCCACGGCAGTTGCATGGTGGGCGAAATGGGCGGCCGCGTCTGTTTCACGCCCCTGGAACGAACCTGGAACGAGCACAGACAGGTGGACCGCTCACTCTTAGAGCTGGCACACCGCCTGACACACTGAGGACCGGGCCATGAGTCAATACGCGTCTCTGCAGGAACTACACCAGGACCTCAACGGCATCCTGGATTTGGACAGCCGGAACGGCGCCAGGGTGCTCGACGCCCAGCGCTTGCGCCAGGACACCATCGACAACCTGGCCTACGCGGCCGTGTTCGCCGAGAAGGAAGCGGTGCGCTCGGCCGCCCGACAGGCCATCGGGAAGGCGGCGCTGGCCCTCGGCATCGTGCCGGCATCCACCCATGCCCTGTACGAGGCGATGGCGGCGGGTCGGGTCTCCGGCTTCAGCGTCCCGGCCCTCAACCTCCGGGCCATCGCCTACGACTCGGCGCGGGCGGCCTTCCAGGCGGCGGCACAGCTCGACGTGCGAGCCGTCATATTCGAGATCGCCCGCTCTGAGATGGGCTACACAGACATCAGGCCAGCCGAGTACACCGCCTGCATCCGGGCAGCGGCGATCAAGGAAGGCTTCCAGGGTCCCCTGTTTCTTCAGGGCGACCACTTCCAGGTGAATAGCGCCCGCTTCGGTAAGAACCCGGACGAGGAGATGGAGGCGCTGCGCGAGTTAGTAGTGGAGGCCATCGGCGCCGACTTCTTGAACATCGACATTGACAGCTCCACGGTGGTGGACCTGAGCCAGCCGACCCTCCGAGAGCAGCAGCGTCTCAACTACCAGCTCTCGTCCGCATTCTTGCGGCTCACCCGCTCCCTGGAGCCGGACGGGGTCACGATCTCGGTCGGCGTCGAGATCGGGGAGGTGGGAGGCCGGAATACGACGGCCGAGGATCTGCACGCCTTCATGGCCGGACTGGCCGATGAGCTACGGGGCGCCGGCGTCAAGGGCCCCAGCAAGATTAGCGTCCAGACCGGCTCCACCCACGGCGGCGTGGTGCTGCCTGACGGCTCTGTCGCCCAGGTGGCTATCGACTTCAAGACGCTGGAGGAGCTGTCGCGGCTGGCGCGGGGCTACGGCATGGCGGGGGCCGTGCAGCACGGCGCTTCCACTCTGCCGGAGGAGATGTTCCACCGCTTTCCGGGGACAGGCACGGCCGAGATCCACCTGGCCACTGCCTTCCAGAACCTGATCTACGATAGCCTCCACCTGCCTGACGGGCTCCGCCAGGAGATCTACTCCTACCTGAAGGAGACCTGCCGCGACGAGTGGAAGGAGGGCCAGACCGAAGCGCAGTTCATCTACAAGACGCGCAAGAAGGCGCTGGGGCCCTTCAAGCGCCAGCTATGGGACCTGCCTGAGGAGGTCCGCCGCCCTATCCGCGACGAGCTGGCGGCCCGCTTCCAGTACCTTTTCCAGCAGCTCAATGTCGCCGGCACGAGCAGCGTGATCTCCGCCAGCGGCGCCGCTATTCTCGCTTCCCGCTAGGGTACCGGCCGCGTGAACGTGGCCGCGCCTTCGACACAGACAAACACCACGTCCAGGAAGTCCATGTGCGTAAGGTCGCTCGCCTCCGGGAACTCAGCCGACCAGCCCATCCAGACGCCACCCTCAAACTCCCACAGCGACTCCAGCACGCCCGGCGGCGTCACCGCCCCAGCGACGGTCGCGATCGGCGTGTTGTCAGGATAGGTGGTGGAATTGGGGTTGCAGGTCCCGCACAGAAGGGCGACCCACTCCATACCATCTGCCGGAGGCGGAGCAGGTGACGGAGGGCAAGCCGTGGGTGTAGGAGGAGGAGGTGGCGTAGGGGAAGCCGCCGGCGGCGGCGGAGCGCCTGCCGAGTCGCTAATGACCTCTACCTCATTCAAGACGGACCCCATGTAAAGAGTAGTCCCTACGTAGACGAGGTTGGTGACGGGATTCGCGGCCACCTCGAGGGCCGGGTAGGTCACATTGAGGGTAGGCAGCCTCGAGTTGGTGGCCCCATCAATGACCCAGACCTGCGGGCTTCCGGTGGCTACGTAGATGCGGTTGGTGGTGGGGTTGACTGCCACATCGCCCGCCCACGTGCCCATGGGGAGAGTGGCGACAACGGCGTTGGTGTGCCCATCGATCACCGAGATCGAGGAGCCCTCTTTGGCGCTGTTAGCCACGTAAATCAGGTTGGTTGCCAGGTTGACAGCCACGCCCACCGGCCACTGGCCCACGGGAACCGTGGCCACCACGGTGTTTGTGCCCCCGTCAATGACCGAGACGGTGCCGCTGAGGCCGTTGGTCACGTAGATGCGGTTGGTTGCCGGGTTGACGGCCACTCCCTGGGGCCAGTTCCAGTCCCCCAGAGCCACGTTAGCCACCACGGTGTTGGTGCCCCCGTCGATGACGGACACGTTGTCGCCGCCGGTCACGTAGATGAGGTTGGTGTTCGGGTTGACAGCCACGCCCACCGGCCTCAGGTCGACGGGGACGGTGGCCACCACCGTGTTCGTCGTCCCGTCGATCACCGAGAGGCGGTGGTTTCCGGGGGCAGTTACGTAGATGCGGTTGGTGGCGGGGTTGACAGCCACAGCAGGGCGCGCAGTTCCAGCACAGTCCCAGCAGTGAAGGGCACCTGTCAAAGGTACGGTAGCCACCAGTCTATTGCTGGCGCCGTCGATGACCGCGACCCCGTCCGCTCCCTCACCGAGGCCCAGGACGCTCACGTAGACGAGGTTACGGTCGGCGTCCACTGCCACATCAGTGATAGGAAGGTGACCCAGATCAATGGTGGGCTGGGCAGCCGCGCCGCGCGGCAGCAGCGCCGCGCTCATCACCAGGGCCAGCATCAGGAGAAGGCTTGGCTTCATCGCTCGTCCTCCGGACATACAGGTGGCCCCCACGGGCCGGAGCGCCGGCTGGCCGCCCCTAGATCGTCGGCCGCGTGAACGTGGCCGAGCCGCCGACGCAGATGAACACGACATCCAGCCGGTCCACCTCCGTCAGGTCGCTCGCTTGGGGGAAGGCAGGCGACCAGCCGCGCCAGGTGTCGCCCTCGAACCGCCACAGCCACTCCGCCGTCTCCGGCGGCGTCACCGCATCAACAATCGTGGCTATGGGGGTGTTGTCAGGATAGGTGGTAATGACAGCGCTACAGGTCCCGCACTGAAGGGCGACCCACTCCATGCCATCTGCCGGAGGCGGAGCAGGTGCCGGAGGGCAGGCCGTCGGCGTAGGAGCAGGAGGCGGCGTGGGGGAAGCCGCCGGCGGAGGGGCAGCGCCTGGGGAGTCGTCGAAGAGATATACCCCACTGATCGCGCCCCCCGCCCCCCCTGTCCCCCCAACGGAAGTGCCTACGTAGACCAGGCTGGTAATGGGATTCGCGGCCACGGCCCGGCCATCTGCAGGCAGAGGGATGGTAGCCACGACTGAGTTGGTGGCCCCATCGATGACCGCGACGTCGCCGTAGCCGGTCACGTAGACGTGGTTGGTGGTGGGGTTGACGGCCACATCCATCGGGTGCATTCCCACGGGGACGGTCGCCACCACCGTGTTGCTCCCCCCGTCGATGACCGAAACGGTGCCGCTCCAGGCGGTGCCGCTCCAGGCGGTGCCGGTCACGTAGATCAGGTTGGTCATGGGGTTGACAGCCACACCCACCGGGCTCCAGCCGACGGGGACGGTGGCCACCACGGTGTTTGTGCCCCCGTCAATGACCGCAACGACGCCGTTGTCGCCGGCCACGTAGATGCGGTTGGTTGCCGGGTTGACAGCCACTTCGTGAAGCCCGACCCCCAGGGCCACGTTAGCCACGACGGTGTTGGTGCCCCCGTCGATGACGGACACGTTGTCGCCGCCGGTCACGTAGATGAGGTTGGTGTTCGGGTTGACAGCCACACCGATGGGCAACAGGCCCACGGGGATGGTGGCCGCCACCGTGTTCGTCGTCTCGTCGATCACCGAGACGCCGTTGCTGCCGGCTACGTAGACGCGACCGGTCGTGGGGTTGACAGCCACGCCCTCGGCCCACTGGCCCACGGGGACGGTGGCCACCACCGCGTTGCTCGCTCCATCGATGACCTTCACCGTCCCGCTCGGAGTCGCGGCGTAGTTGTCGAGAGTCACGTACACCCGGTTGCTCGCAGGGTCGACGGCCACATCATGAAACATGGTTTGCATCCATGGACCACCAGTGACAGTGGGCTGTGCCGCCGCGCCCCGCGGCAGCAGCGCCGCGCCAATGACCAGGGCCAGCATCAGGAGAAGTCTCAACTTCATGTCTCGTCCTCCGGACTTACAGGTGGCCCCCACGGGCCGGAGCGCTGGCTGGCCGCCCCTAGATCGTCGGCCGCGTGAACGTGGCCGAGCCGCCGACGCAGATGAACACGACATCCAGCCGGTCCACCTGCGTGAGGTCGCTCGCTTCCGGGAACTGGGGCGACCAGCCCATCCACACGCCACCCTCAGACCCCCACAACGACTCCACCGTCTCCGGCGGCGTTACGGCATCAGCAATCGTGGCTGTGGGTGTGTTGTCGGGAAAGGTCGTGGCGACGGGGTTGCAGGTCCCGCACAGAAGGGCGACCCACTCCATACCATCTGCCGGAGGCGGAGCAGGTGCCGGAGGGCAGGCCGTCGGCGTGGGAGCAGGAAGTGGCGTAGGGGAAGCCGCCGGCGGAGGGGCAACGCCTGGCGAATCGTCGAAGAGATATACCCTACTGACCGGGTACCCACCGTCGGTAGTGCCTACGTAGACGCGGCTGGTAACAGGATTCACGGCCACGGCGTTGGGCCAGGTGGGCACGATGAGGTTACGCACCACCGAGTTTGTGGCCCCATCGATGACCGAAACGGTGCCGTTCCAGGAGCTGTTGGCCACGTAGATGAGGTTGGTGTTGGGGTTGACAGCCACATCGTCCGGGCTCGAGCCGACGGGAACGGTGGCCACCACGGTGTTTGTGCCCCCGTCAATGACCGCAACGACGCCGTTGTCGCCGGCCACGTAGATGAGGTTGGTGTTCGGGTTGACAGCCACTTCGCGAAGCCCGACCCCCAGGGCCACGTTAGCCACGACGGTGTTGGTGCCCCCGTCGATGACGGACACGTTGTCGCCGCCGGCCACGTAGATGAGGTTGGTGTTCGGGTTGACAGCCACACCGATGGGCAACAGGCCCACGGGGATGGTGGCCGCCACCGTGTTGCTGGCCCCGTCGATGACCGAGACGGTATCGCCTTCCCAGTTAGCGACGTAGATGAGGTTGGTGTTCGGGTTCACAGCCACACCCATGGGCCACTCGCCCACGGGGATGGTGGCCGCCACCGTGTTCGTCGTCTCGTCGATCACCGAGACGCCGTTGCTGCCGGCTACGTAGACGCGACCGGTCGTGGGGTTGACGGCCACACCACTCGCCCACAAGCCTAAGGGGACCGTGGCTATCACCGCGTTGGTCGCTCCATCGATGACCTTCACCGTCCCGCTCGGAGTCGGGGCGACGTTGTCGAGAGTCACGTACACCCGGTTGCTCGCAGGGTCGACGGCCACATCACTAAGGGGACCAAACCAGTCTGGGATGTCTCCCCCAATTGTGGGCTGAGCCGCCGCGCCCCGTCCCAGCAGCGCCGCGCCCATGGCCAATGCCAGCATCAGGAGAATCCTTGACTTCATCGCTCGTCCTCCGGGCTTGCAGAGCGGCCCTCCGAGGGCCGGAGCGCCGGCCGGCCGCCCCTAGATCACCGGCCTTGTGAACGTGGCGGAATCACGGACGCAGATGAACACCACGTCCAGCCGGTCCACCTGCGTCAGGTCGCTGGCTTGGGGGAAGGCAGGCGACCAGCCGCGCCAGGTGTCGCCCTCGAAGCCCCACAGCGACTCCAGTTCCCCGGGCGGCGCCACTGAGCCTGCAATCGTGCCGATGGGGGTGTTGTCAGGATAGGTGGTAATGACAGCGCTACAGGACCCGCACTGAAGGGCGACCCACTCCATGCCATCTGCCGGAGGCGGAGCAGGTGCCGGAGGGCAAGCCGTTGGCGTGGGAGCAGGAAGTGGCGTAGGGGAAGCCGCCGGCGGAGGGGCAACGCCTGAGGAGTCGTCAATGACGTTCACCCGACTCACGCCCATTAGATGACTTTCACTGGTGGCTACGTAGACGAGGCTGGTGATAGGATTCACGACCACGGCGAGGGCCGGGTAGGTCACGTTGAGGGTACGCAGCACCGAGTTGGTGGTCCCATCAATGACCCAGACCGCGCTGCCGGCCAGGTAGATGCGGTTGGTGGTGGGGTTTACAGCCACATCCACCGCCCCCCAGGGGCCGAGGAGGGTGGCTAGCACCGCGTCAGTCCGTCCATCGATGACCGAGACGGCGCCGCCGCCATTGTTGGCCACGTAGATGAGGTTGATGTTGGGGTTGACGGCGACGCCCTCGGGCCGGGTGCCCACAAGAACGGTGGCCACTACCGTGTTGGTGCTCCCGTCGATGACGGAGACGCTGTTGCTGTGCGCGTTGCTTGAATAGACGCGGCCGGTGGCGGGGTTGACAGCCACACCCAGCGGCGACAGGCCCACGGGGACGATGGCCACCACCGTGTCGGTTCCCCCGTCGATGACCGAGACGTCGTCGCTGCCGCTATTGGCCACGTAAATGAGGTTGGTTGTGGGGTTGACAGCGAGACCCACCGGCCTCAAGCCGACGGGGACGGTGGCTACCACGGTGTTCGTTGTCCCGTCGATCACCGAGAGGCTGTTGCTCTCGGGGACAGTTACGTAGACGCGGCTCGTCGTGGGGTTGACGGCCACATCACCCATGGCACTTATGGGGCCAGCGCCACTACTCACGTGTACGGTAGCCACCAGTCTATTGCTGGCGCCGTCGATGACCGCGACCCCGTTCACTCCGGGACCGATGTAGTCGGCAGTCACATAGACCCGGTTGCTCGCGGGGTCGACGGCCACATCATGAAAAATGGTTCCCAACCATAGATCATCACCAGGAAAAGGGGGGGTTGCCGCCGCGCCCCTTGGCAGCAGCGCCGCCCCCATGGCCAGGGCCAGAACTAAGAGAATCCTTGACTTCATCGCTCGTCCTCCAGGCTTGCAGAGCGGCCCTCCGAGGGCCGGACCGGGGGCTCTCTCCTCCGCCGGCTAGCCGCGCCTGGGCCCTAGAGGCTTAGGATGTGCACGCAGGTAGCGGCGGCCTCGCCGCGCACCATGCCGCCGCCGTTCTCGCAGAGGCCTACCTTGGCGTCCTTCACTTGCCGCTCGCCGGCCTCGTCGCGGAGCTGGAGGAAGATCTCGTAGATCTGGGCCACGCCGGTGGCGCCCACCGGGTGCCCCTTGGAGAGCAGGCCGCCGCTGGTGTTCACCGGCACCCTGCCACCCAGCTCCGTCACCCCCTCGTCGATGAGGCGGCCGCCCTCGCCCCCGGGACACAGGCCCAGTTCTTCATAGATGAAGACCTCGGCAGGGGCGGTAGCGTCGTGGACCTCCATGACGTCCATGTCCTCGGGCCCCATGCCCGCCATCTCGAAGGCCTTCCTGGCCACACGGGTGGTAATGTTCGGCATGCCCGGCTTCATGTCCTTGCCCGAACCGAGGGCTGAGCCTCGCACCCAGACGGGCTTGGTGGTGTACTGGCGGGCCTTCTCTGCGCTGACCAGGATGGCGGCCGAGGCTCCGTCGCCGGTGGGCGCGCACATGAGGCGGGTGAGGGGCTCCGCCACCAGAGGCGAGTTCAGGATCTCCTCCAACGTGTAGCGCTCGCGGTACTGGGCGTGCGGGTTGAGGCTGCCGAAGAAGTGGTTCTTCACCGCCACCTTGGCGAACTGCTCCTTCGTCGTCCCGTACTTCCTCATGTGGGCGCGAGTTCCGGCGGCATAGATGTCCATGAACATGCTGCGTGACTTGCCGGCGGCGCCGCCCTCGCCTCCGGGCGCGCCATCCCTCTCCTTCTTCGAAAGGTCCGCCTGGAGGCGCTCTATGATCTGCTGTACCAGCTCCACGTCCACCCCGGCGCTGAACGCAGCGAACATGCGGCTCTTGTCCGGCTGGTAGATCTTCTCCATCCCCACGGCGAGGGCGACATCGTACATGCCTGAGGCGACGTAGAGCCACGCCAGATGGAAGGCGGTAGATGAGCTGGCGCAAGCGTTCTCCGTGTTGATCATGGGGATCTCCTCGATCCCCATCTCCCGCAGGACGACCTGGGCCCGGATGCACTCCTGGCCTGTGGACAGGCCGGCAGCGGCATTGCCCACTATCGCCACCTGCGGCAGCGACTTGTCCATGCCCGCCGAGTCTAACGCGCCCTGTACGGCCTCGCGGGTGAGGTCCTTCAGACTGCGGTCCAAGTACTTGCCGAAGCGAGTCATGGCCGCTCCGACGACGGCGACGTCCCTCACGGTCGTCCTCCTTCCTCACCCCCCAAAGTTGCTAGCCAGGTGACTTCAGCGCCTCAAAGATACGCTCTGACAAACGTCGAGGCAAAGCCATGCTTACGGGGCCGCGTCTGCCACGCTCAGCCCTGGCCGCGCGGGCGACCAGCGGCCAGCAACTCCTCCACCTCCGGGGTGCGCGGCAGCGACGGCTGAGCGCCCGCCCGCGTCACAGCGACGGCGCCGGCGGCGTTCGCGAAGCGAACGGCCTCCAGCAGAGGCATGCCCCGCAAGACAGCGACTGCTAGACCAGCCACGAAAGCGTCGCCGGCGGCTGTCGTATCGGTGACCTTTACGCGGAAGGTTGGCACGCGCTGCGCTCCCTCCTCGGTAGCCACCAGCGCCCCCTCAGAGCCCAGGGTGATGACAACAGCCCGCGGCCCCAGCGATCGCAGCCGCTGGGCGACGACCGCCCAGTCCTGCCCCTCCTCAGGCCCGACCCCGGCGAAGAGGGCCGCCTCCACCTCGTTCGGCACCAGCACGTCCACGTCGCCGAAGCAGGACTCGTCACCCGGACGATGGGGCGCCGGGTTGAGAATGACGCGGGCGCCGGCTTTCTTCGCCGCCCGAATGGCCCCCTGCACGACGGTCGGGGGGGCCTCCAGGGACAGGACAAGGAAGCGACAGCGAGCCGCCCACGATTCCACGTCCGCTGTGGCCTGCTCCTCCCAGGCGGCGTTGGCGCCGGGCACCCAGACTATGAAGTTCTGTCCGCTCTCGTCGACGACGATGAGGGCCACTCCGGTCGGCGTCGAAACGCGCCGCATGCCCGCCGTGTCGACGCCCTCACGTTCGAAGCCCGCCACCAGCTCATCGCCAAAGGGGTCCTGGCCCACCTGGCCCACCATGCGCACCGAAGCGCCGAGCCGGGCCGCCGCCACCGCCTGGTTCGCCCCCTTCCCTCCCGGGAAGCGCGCAAAGCTCTCTCCCAGCGCCGTCTCGCCCGGCCTGGGCAGGCGGGGAGCACGGACCACCAGGTCCATGTTCAACGCGCCGACGACGCACAGGTCAACCAGGGAAGGTCCGCTCAAGCCGGCGCCCTCGCTCTAGTCCGGAGCCGTCGATGCTGAGGCCATCGCCGGTGCTGCCTCCCGCCGCAGGACATCCCGGAGCAGGTGATCGCTGAGGCGCTTGGCGAAGGAGATGATGGTGAGGACGGTAGGCAGGCCCAGGGCCTCTGGAAATACGCTGGCATCACAAACGTAGAGGTTCTTGGTTGTGGTCTGGAGGTCCCCATCCACCATCTCGCCCAAGCGCACGGTGGCGCTGGGGTGGGTACCACGCAGGCGCGATACATAGATGGAGTCAGGATCGCAGCCGGCCCGCACCAGTATTTGACGGGAGACGACAGTGGCGTGATGCAGGCGCTCCCTGTCTCGGGCCGTCATGGGCTTGCTGATCCGGCCCTCGACGGAGACGATCCCGGACACCTCATCCGTCACCTTGATCATGACTCCCACCGTGCGGCGGTAGTTGTGCCAGCTCAGGAGGTAGCGGGGGCCCTTAAGGGTGGCCATGATGGGATAGAGGACCCAGGGATCGATGAGGGTGCTGAGCATGTACCCGTGCTCGTGGTCGCTGTAGCCGACGGTCATGGGCGG
>Ga0315279_10010071_pt1 | contig 11167 bp, 17 predicted proteins | sample YL17G06_20_MG_FD_203694 | JGI IMG/M metagenome (GOLD analysis project Ga0315279, IMG submission 203694) | Sediment microbial communities from Yellowstone Lake, YNP, Wyoming, USA - YL17G06_20 | ecosystem: Environmental > Aquatic > Freshwater > Lake > Sediment | place: USA: Wyoming | collected...
CCCGGGGGCCCGCCGAATTAACTGGAATTTCCTGTGCTAAAGTGGGTGATTTCCGTGGTGTCTGACAGAGGCTTCTCCCAAACGAACAAAATAATTTGAGGATAGTATTTTATAGTCGTGTGGATTTGATAGTAGAAATTTCTCTCCGCATTCGCAAGAAATTTGTGTTTCACCAGTTGATAATTTCCCGCAGTTAAACCCTTTATCTCCTGGCCAACTCTGTCTACTACATCTAGGGCATTTTATAGGTTTTATCGCAGGCATTGAATAAATACCTCCTTAGCCGTCGAGACATTAAGGGATTAAAGCATATTTAGACAGACTAGTAAAGGTCATTTAAAATAAGATATTTCTTTCCTTTGTCCAACTCGTTCGTGAGGAATTGTTGCAGTGCTGGAATTAGTGCCTTTTTCTCAAAGAGAAGTTCGGGATGCTTCCAATGCGGGCTACCACTGTTTGCAAATCGTTCCATAAAAGTTAGCTAAACACCCACTAATGACTTTATCCACCTAATCCTGAAGTAGCCTTCGGAAGTATCTGATAAACCGCGAGACATCCTAAGTAAAACGAGAGTTGACATTGTGTAATCTTATGTGTATATTATTGTGTAGCATTATTGTGGAGGAACTGGATGGTCAAAAAAATAATACAAGTTCCTGTTGATGAAGAACTCCTTAAGGACTTAGATATTTTATCCAAAAAACAGCGTAAAGCAAGGTCAGAGTTAATTCGCCAGGCCTGCCTGCGCTATTTGCAGCAGGTTAAATATGAGGAACTGGACAAACTTTATCAGCAGGGGTACATAAGAATCCCGGAGGAACCAGAAGCGGGAGAGATACAAATAGCTATGTCAGGCGAAATTCTGTCCGCGGAGTCATGGTAAATGCGCCGTGGCGAAGTATGGTGGGCTGAACTGCCTCCCCCTATTGGTAAACGTCCGGTCCTTTTGTTGTCAAGAGACGCAGCTTATAGTGTCAGAGCCTCGGTAACAATAGCCATAATCACCCGCACCATTCGTAATATTCCGGTTGAAGTGCTCCTTGGACAAGAAGATGGGATGCCAGCGAAATGCGTAGTAAACTTGGATGATATACTCACCATTCCTAAGCCCAGACTGACTGAGCGAATTACTACATTGTCCGTGGAGAAAATGACCGAGGTGGCGAAGGCTATTATCTTTGCTCTTGACCTCAGGATTTGATAGGGTACCACAAAGTTCGGAATGCTTCCGGTATGCGCTACCATTTTTAATCAGCAGGAGATAACGCTATGGATTTACCGTTGGCAGAATACTTGAAACCTACCCCAGCGATAGATTGCGGGAGCTGGCCTATAAAGCAAAAGGCCGAGCAGATAGCGGGCGGGCGGGAAAAGATTAGAGACAAAGCCAAGAGCCTCTTTTACTTTGTGAGGGATGAGATTAAGTATGACCCTTATGTCCCTCGCTATCTCCCGGAACACTATCGGGCGAGCAAGATTCTGGAGAGAGGTCGAGGGTACTGCGTACAAAAAGCGGTTCTCTTGGTCGCTCTAGCCCGGGCTGCCGGCATCCCGGCCCGGCTTGGATTTGCTGACATTCGGAACTACCGGCCGTTTGGGAAGCTAGCGGAAATTATGGAAACGAACTTGTTTGTCTACCACGGCTATGGTGACCTGTATATCGAGGGAAAGTGGGTTAAGACCACCCCTACCTTCGACCTGCAACTGTGCCAGGAACACCGTATCGTGCCTGTTGAGTTCGATGGCACCAGAGATGCCATGTTCCATTCTCATGATCAGGATGGAGAACTGCACATCGAGTATGTTTGTTATCACGGGCATTACCCGGATGTCCCGCTTGATGAAATAACGGAGGCCCGGAAGCGGATTTACGGGGCTGAGGTTGCCAAGCGGCTCGAGATGGCTGACTCCGAGAGCAGCACGGCGTCTGGTTGAGCCTGCTACTCCCGTTTGCTATACTTAGTCGATGCCTGAACCTACACTGCTTCTCATCTTTACCACATCTTTTGTGGTCGCTTTCAGCGGAGCCATGATGCCCGGTCCTCTGCTGGCAATTACCATTGGCGAAGCCGCCCGGCGGGGTTTCTGGGCTGGCCCCAAGTTAATTCTGGGACACGGGATACTGGAGCTCGCGCTGATAGCGGCTTTGGCGGCCGGGCTGAGCGAGTTTATGAAAAACGAGTTGGTGCCAGCCGTTGTCGGTCTTCTGGGAGGGACTATCCTCCTGGCTATGGGTTTACTGACAGTGAGGAGGGGGTGGCAAAAGGTAACTATCCCTACCGCCGAATCACCAAGAACGGCCGGAAGCAGAGCCTTGGTGCTTTCTGGGATTCTAGGCAGCATCTCCAGCCCTTACTGGCTCATCTGGTGGATAACGATAGGGATGACCTACCTGCTATGGTCGCTACCTCTGGGAACCGCTGGCGTAGCCACCTTCTTCACCGGTCATATCCTGGCAGACTTTATCTGGTATGCCCTGGTGGCATTTATTGTCGCCTCGGGAAGAAGGTTCATGAATGATGTTGCCTATCGTTGGCTTCTTATTATATGCGGTGTGGCTCTGCTGGCACTCGGCGGCTATTTCATGGCATCAGCTATAAGATTCTTTACCAGATGAGCTTGCTTCCTGCCGCCTGATGAGGTAAGGACTGGCACTTGTCGCTGCCCCTATTCGTTTACCGAAACAGGATTTCCTCAACCCTTTTCAGTCTCTCTAGCCCCTTTATCTCGTGAGGGAACATGGGCAGTTCCACTATTTCTATATGGTGATATTGGTCATGGAGGAACTCGATATACTGCCTCTGCTGCTCGGCTTTGGTCGTAAGGAACTCTGAAGACGCATCCTTAACTACGTTGTTTATTATTAGCCGCCTGACCTTGAAACCAAACTCGTCGAATTCGCTAACAATACCCCCAAGCTGTTCAACTGCCAGCGCCTCAGGGATGGTAACCATAACGAACTTTACCTCGTTTCTGAGGAAATCCATGTCAGCGGCGGATAGCTTCGCCCAGCCCTTAATAATATCGAGCACCGACCGTCTACTCTCGGCACTGAGCTTTAATTTGGAGTAGATACGAGGCGCCGGTTTTAGGTGCTGGCTAAGCAGGGACGGCGTCTGGAGTAAACCAAGAGTCTGCCCCAGAGGAGCGGTGTCCCAGACAATCCTCTTATACCGCTGGTCATGAGCCAGCTCCTTTATGTAGTCTACGGTAAACTCCTCGCTCAGACCGGGTAGAACCGAGATAATAAAATCAGCAAACTCCTGGTACGAAACCGACACGAAGGAGGAGAAGACCTCATACACTTCCCGACCGAACTTTTCATCCCACATCTGTTTTACCTCATCCAGACCGAGCTCAGCCAGGTATAGACTATCGATGACTTTTACCGGTTTTTGCTTATCTTTAACCTCAAAGATGTGGGACAGCGATGGCGTGGGGTCAGTCGATATCACTAACGCCTTCTCCCCAAGATAGGCATAGTGCAGGGCAGTAGCGGCAGCACAGGTTGTCTTACCTACACCGCCCTTGCCTGCGAACATAGTAACGTAAGCTTCGTTCAAACCAGAATTAGAATTACTACCGTCCGTTCTTGACTCCTCGCCGCTTGGTAAGATACCGGGAGGTGGTCACGCCTCCATAACAACAGCCAAAAAGCGAAAGGCTTGAGCTTCTAAATATGAGGCAGAACTAGCGCTCGGTTAGAATGTCAATAATTTTCGGTGTGATGTAATCAGCAATCTCGTATCTTGAGCCGCCACCCAAGCCTACTATATATCTGCCCTCACACGCTCTATCGGCACACTCCTTAATGTCCGCTACCAGTCTCGGAAAGAAGTCCCAGGTCAGGCCCCGGTCGCCATAGTCGCCTTGAGCCGTATCGTGTCCGAGTATATGGAGGATAATATCTGGTTTAAAATCCTGGACCCGTGGCATGAACTCGCGCCTCACCTTATCCAGGTATTCACTATCGGTTGTCCTCCAGCCCACATCTACATCTACCTTAGTTCCGTCGTCCTCAACCGTATCTGTGCTGCAGAAGCAGACATGGAGGACATCTTTATCACCCATGGTCAGCTCTCTGGCTCCATCAGCGTGGTGAGAGTCGGTATCGAGAACGGCAAAACGTTTTACCCCAAATTGCTCGCGCATGTGGATTATCATCGGCCCGGTGCCAGATACGGTGCACCCTCCCCAGGCATAGTCACGGTGGGCATGGTGACAGCAAGCCAAAGCCAGGAAGGCATTTCTTATCTCGCCAGTCCAGACCTTCTCCGCAGCCATGATACAGGCACCAGCGCCATAAATGCCGCAGTCCCAGTTAATGTCGTGCCTGATGCTCTTCAAATGCTCCCGGGTGTGGACCCGCAACAGCAGTTCTTCACTCACCGGTTCTATCTGGTAGATAACCAGGTTAGGCTTTGAAGATAGCTCTTTGATGAGCTGAGGAAAGTTCTTTAGCTTCTGACTAATAACTGACCAGGTATACTGAGAAAGAACCGGGTGATAAAAGACGCCTGTTTTCATTGGTGCTTCCTTGAACTTTGTATCCTGAAGCGGATTACCGTTTGTTATTATAGCATAATACCCGAAGTAGTAAAGACAAGCGTGTTGACCGAAGGAACCGGGGCGTTTATCAAGCGTTTGGGCGTGCGCTGGTCTGTTGACAGTGATAGTGATGTGGAGTAAAATTAAGTCTGTCGGCAGAGAAACGTAGGAGGTCCGGGATGATAGAGATGACCATTGACAGCATCCGTGTTAGTCTGATGAACTATCAGCGGGTGGTGATTCTGAAGGAGAAAACAGCGGAACGCTATCTGCCCATCTGGATTGGGCCTGCCGAAGCTGATGCTATAGCGGTAAGGTTACAGGGGGTTAGTGTGCCCCGGCCTTTGACCCATGACTTACTACGCTCAGTTATTGATAGTCTAGGTGCCACCATCGATTCCATAATCGTCAGCGACCTCAAAAATGATACTTTTTATGCCAAGCTTATTCTCAACGTAGACCACCGACAGATGGAGATTGACGCTCGCCCTAGTGATGCTATAGCGCTAGCAGTAAGGGCAGAGGTGCCGATATATGCTGAGGAATCAGTTTTGGATAAGGCTGGCATTATACTGGACAGGGAGACGGGTAAGCCTGTTGTTGAAGAAACGAGTGATGGCGGGATGAAGGGCGCTACTGAGGAAGAGATAAAGGGCAAGATGTCTGCCTTCTATGATTTCATCAATACTCTCGATTTGGACGATTTTGATAAGCGTAGATCCTAGACGAGAAGTGCTTAAAGTTGATACAAAAAGCCCTAGAACGAAAAGACCTAGGGCTTTTTAACGAGTGTGGTAGAAGCAACTGGAATATTGCGAGATGATATTGACCTGAGGCGGCAAGATTTGGTATGCTTCTCTGGGTATGAAGAGGTGGGTAGCGGCCTTCAGGTTGGTGGGTGTTGGCTTCTTTATCGGAGGCTCTATCGCTTTGGGGGTGTTTGGTGGCCAGTGGCTTGATAGCAGGCTTAATACCCACCTGTTTTGGTTAGTAGGATTAATTCTCGGAATTGTTATCGCCTTTTTAGGTGTGTATCAGATGCTCCTACCTCTCTTGGGTAACAAACAGGACAAGGAGAATAACTAGTGCCTAAACGAGGCTGCCTGGGTTGTTCCTTCCCTCTCCTGATTGGTATTCTGGTCGTTTTCCTTGTTCTATTTGTCATCGGCTTCGCTGTTGGTCCTATCGGCAAAACCATGCTTGGTGATTTGGGGCTACCCAGCTGGCTTACTGTTGCCAGACCAGAGCCCCAGCTTCCGGCTGAAGCGGTTTTCCATGTCTTCGGCGTTCCCATCACCAACAGTGTCATCGCGGCTTGGCTCACTATTATCTTCCTCGTCTTGTTCTCTTATGCCGCCACTCGCCGAATGAAGATTGTACCGGCCAGGTTCCAGATGCTTTTTGAGGCGTTCTTGGGCTGGCTTTATAACTTCTGTCAGAGTGTTGCCGGCGAGAAAAACGGACGCCAGTTCTTCCCGGTGGTGGCCACCATCTTTCTTTTTGTCGCCTTTAATGCCTGGCTGGGTCTGCTTCCCGGCTTCGGTTCAATAATCGTTCACACGGCTGAAGGTGAGGTACATCTGCTTCGGCCAGCCAACACCGACATTAACATGCCCCTAGCTCTAGCTTTGGCTTCTTTCATATTTGTCGAGTCCTTCGGTCTAAGGCTGCGTGGTACCCGCTATGTGGGAAAGTTTATTAATGTGGGCGGTTTGCTGCGCAGTCTGCGCCTGATGTTCACGGGGAAGATAAAGGCTGGCTTTTCCGGCTTTTTTACTGGGGCGGTTAATGTTTTCATCGGTCTCCTGGAAGGTCTGAGTGAATTCATCCGCATTATCAGTTTCACCTTTCGTCTTTTCGGGAACATGACCGCGGGTGAAATACTGCTTCTGGTAGCAACCTTTCTTATCCCGTGGATATTCGCTTTGCCCTTCTACGGACTCGAGTTGTTGGTCGGTTTTGTGCAGGCCCTTATCTTTGGTGGGTTAACGCTAATCTTTCTTACTATTGCCGTTGCCACTGAGGGTGAGGAGGCACACTAACGGCAAATGCGGGGCGGAATACGCCCGGCGCTAGCTCTGAAGGAGCAAAACAAAAAAACAATGAAAGGAGGGTGACTATGGATCCTGCAGTAATAAAGCTGTTGGCGGTGGGAATGATTGGTAGCCTGGGGCTATTGGGGCCGGCGCTAGCTATTGGGTTTATTGGCCAGGCAGCCTTGACGGGAATTGCCCGCAACCCTGAAGCCAGCGGCCCCATGATGACCAATATGATTTTGGTCACCGCTTTTGCTGAGGCTATCGGTATTTACGCGTTGATTCTAGCCATTATCCTAGCTATGATTGTGAAGTAACATTGATAAGGGGGCTACTATGGGGCAGGAAGGTCTACCTATTTCTCTGGCAATTCTGTCCGCAGGAGTGATTCTGGGGGCAATGTTCCTGGTGGCAGTGATAATAGCCGTGGTATTCTTCGCCTAATACGGTCTAAAGGGGGCTGATAATGGGAGGTCTGGCCGGTCTTGGCATAAATTTGCCAACGCTGCTGGCACAATTGGTAAATTTTATTATCCTGTTTGGTCTTCTCTACCTGGTGGCGTACAAGCCTATCATGAGAATGCTTGATGAGCGCTCCCGGAAGATTAAGGAGAGCATGGAGCAGACAGAACATATTAAGGAGCAGGCGGCTCGGGCTGAGGTAGAGACGAAACAGCGTATTGAAGCCGCTACCAAGGAAGGACAGGAAGTAATAGCTAAGGCAATACGAACCGGGGAAGAGCTTAGACAAAAGTCTCAGCAGGAAGCCAGGCAAGAAGGTGTGGCTCTTATTACCAGAGCCCGTACGGAGATTCAGCGAGAACGAGATGAAGCTATCAGCGGGTTGCGTAAGGAGTTTGCCGACCTAACCATAATGGCGGCGGAGAAAGTTATAGAGCGTTCCTTGGACAAGGAGGCGCATCGCGAGCTTATTGACAAGGTGCTCGAAGAAAGCACCACTCTGAAAAAGAATTAGTGCGTATACTTGGTGATAAGAAATGGCAAGAAGGGGCTATGCTAGGCGTTATGGCCAGGCAGTGTTCGACATTGCGCTGGAAAAGAAAGAATTTGATAGGTGGCAGTCTGACCTGAGCAAGATTGCCAGCTTAGCCGAGGACGCAACAGTGGCGGCTTGGCTTGAGAATCCTAAAGTCCATTTTGACCTTAAAGCTAGGCTGTTATCGGAGCAACTTGGCGACATAAACCCCCTGGCGCTCAATCTGGCTTACTTGCTAATAGCGCGGGGCAGACTGGGTATGGCCGGTGATATTGCCGACGAGTACCAGTACCTGCTGGATAGGCACCGTGGCTTAGAGCGGGCCGAAGTGACTACGGCTATTCCGCTTGATGATGAGGAGAAAAAGCATTTAGCCGAAGGTCTGGCTGGCTTGGTGAGTAAGGAGGTAGTGCTCAAGGCTACGGTAGACCCCAGTGTAATCGGTGGTTTTGTCGCCCGAATCGGTGACAAGATGCTGGATGCCAGTACCCGCCACCGGTTAGATGCCTTAAAAGAGCAGATGGCCGGTAGCCGATAGGTTGACTGGGCCGTGGATTCATAACACCCTGAAAAAAGCCTGGTTGGTTGCGGTTTGACAAAAACATAATTCTGAGTTACTAGAGGGAGATTTATATTACATGAAGGATGACATCCAGTGGGCTTTTAAGATATCGGTAATGCACAGTATCGTATTCTCTAGCTTGACCGTGCTGTTCTTCTTGCGGGCTGCCCACTTTTTTTTGGCGGCGTGGCGGCAGTTGTTCCTGGTGTGGTCGGCATCATTTGCGGTGGCACAGCCGCCTACGGTTCGGCAGCGGTGATGGCGCAGGCGAAGTATGGACGGTGGGTATTGCCTATTGGCTTGTTATCCTGAACGACAAGGGAGGTAACCGAGATGGCAGCGCAGGGGCAAGATATAGTTTCCATTATCAAACAACAGATTGAGCAGTTCGGCACCACGGTGACCATGGTGGACGTCGGCACGGTGATCTCGGTTGGTGACGGTATCGCCAGGATTCACGGGCTTACCGCTGCCAAATATAACGAGTTGCTCCAGTTCCCTCACGACATTATAGGCATCGCCTTGAGTCTGGAAGAGGATAGTGTAGCTGCGGTTATCCTTGGCGACTACACCACGATTAAAGAGGGGGACGAGGTACGGTGCACTGGTCGTATCGCTGAGGTGCCGGTTGGTGACGCTCTTATCGGCCGGGTGGTCGACTCATTGGGTCATCCTCTGGATGGGAAAGGAACGATAAAGACAACCAAGACCCGACCTATGGAGCGGGTGGCGCCCAATGTGGTGCTGCGCGCGTCGGTAAATACCCCGGTGCAAACCGGTATTAAGGCTGTGGACAGTATGTTTCCCATTGGTCGTGGGCAGAGGGAGCTTATCATCGGTGACCGCTCCACCGGTAAGACCGCTATTGCTCTTGATGCCATCATTAATCAGAAGGGCGGCGACTTGACCTGCATCTATGTTGCCATTGGACAGAAAGCGTCCAAGGTAGCCCGAGTGGTGGCTACTCTGGAGAACTACGGGGCTATGGAGCACACTATTGTGGTGGTGGCCAATGCCTCTGATTCGGCGGCACTTCAGTATCTTGCCCCTTATGCCGGCTGTGCTATGGGCGAGGAGTTCATGGAGCAGGGTAAAGATGTGCTGATTATCTATGATGACCTTTCCAAACATGCCTGGGCTTATCGTCAACTCTCTCTCCTTTTGCGGCGTCCTCCGGGCCGTGAGGCCTATCCGGGTGATGTTTTTTACCTCCATAGCCGCCTGCTGGAGAGGGCGGCGAAATACGCTCCCGAGTATGGTGGCGGTTCGCTTACTGCCTTACCTGTAATTGAGACACAGGCGGGTGATGTATCTGCCTATATTCCTACCAATGTCATTTCAATTACGGATGGTCAGCTCTATCTGGAAACTGATCTCTTTAACGCCGGTATCAAACCGGCATTGAATGTAGGCATTTCGGTATCCAGGGTAGGGAGTGCCGCGCAGACCAAGGCAATGAAGCAGGTGGCGAGCCGGCTTAAGCTGGATATGGGCCAGTACCGGGAGGTGGCGGCTTTCGCCCAATTCGGTACGGCTGAGCTGGACAAAGCCACCCGGGCGCAGCTGGAACGGGGGCAGCGCATCACCGAAGTTTTGAAGCAACCTCAGTTTGCTCCAGTGCCATTGGAAAAGCAGGTTATGATTTTGTACGCTGCTATCAACGGTTATCTTGACGATGTACCGGTGGCTAAGATCAGCGTCTTTGAGACCAATTTCCACCGCTTTATGGAAGCAAACCACCCCGAAATCGGTAAGACTGTTGCCCGAGATAAGGAAATTACACGGGATACCGAAGAGGCTTTAAAGGCCGCTATCGTTGAGTTTAAAAGGAGTTTTGCTTTGTAGGGTGACCAATGGCTGATATTCGTTTGATTCGCCGCCGAATAAGGGCCATCCAGAACACAGCCAAGATTACCAGAGCCATGGAGATGATTGCCACCTCAAAGATGAGGCGGGCGCAGGAGGCTGGTCTGGCGGGGCGACCCTATGCGGAGAAGATTCATCAGGTGCTAGCTGACCTGGCGGCTTTGCCACGGCAAGGTGCGCCACTGCATCCCTTGTTGCAGCAACGGCCAGTAAATAAAATCGCTATCGTGCATATCACTCCTGACCGTGGCCTGTGTGGCGGACTCCACGCTAATATCAACCGCATGACAGCCAGCTTCATCCTGCAGCAAAGCGTGTCGGTTACGCTTACCGTTGTGGGTCGCAAGGGGCTGGATTTTATGAGACGATATGGTCGTGATATCAGGGCGGAGTTTACTCGACTTGGGGACCGCCCCAGCCTGATGGACACATTGCCTATATCGCGTGTCATTATTGATGACTACACCAGCGGCTTTATAGATTTAGTTTACTTAGCTTATGCTCAGTTTATTTCCACCACGATTCAGAGACCAATTTTGCAGCAGGTACTGCCGGTTGAGCCGGCAACCATACCTCGGGCACAGAACGTAGACTACATATACGAGCCCGACTCAGCTCATGTGTTGGGTGCGCTCCTACCACGCTTTGTTGAGATGCAGGTATACCATGCTATTCTTCAGTCTATTGCCAGTGAGCAGTCAGCCCGAGTAGTAGCCATGCGTAATGCAACGGACAATGCCAATGAGCTTATTCAGGATTTAACCTTGCTATATAATAAGGCCCGCCAGGAAACAATTACTAAGGAGCTTCTGGACATTACTGGTGGGGCGGCGGCTCTGAGTTAATGGGGAAGCTTTAATGCCTATAAGTCGTGGTGAATTTGAAAAAGGTGAACTTGACCCCGGTCTTTTGATTTTAGAGTTTCTTCGTTCTAATCCTGATTACGCTTATATTCTGGAGGAGCTAATAGGAGAATTGGCAAAGAGGGGAATGGATTTGACGGCAGAAGAGGCGCAAAGCATTCTTAGTTCCCTGGAAAGTCGGGGGCGGGTTGAGGCAAAGACAATACATGGTATGGTATACTATATTTATAGCAAAGCTCTAGGCTTTAGACCATCCTAGGAGGTGTGGCTATGCCAATAACAAGACGACAATTTG
>Ga0315279_10010072_pt1 | contig 11167 bp, 3 predicted proteins | sample YL17G06_20_MG_FD_203694 | JGI IMG/M metagenome (GOLD analysis project Ga0315279, IMG submission 203694) | Sediment microbial communities from Yellowstone Lake, YNP, Wyoming, USA - YL17G06_20 | ecosystem: Environmental > Aquatic > Freshwater > Lake > Sediment | place: USA: Wyoming | collected...
GTATTAGTTAAAACAAAGAAAACAAATGTTGCCACTGACTTAGGAAAAAACAAACCATACACAGGCTTGAATGCACAAGAGCAGGCAAAACTCAATTCTAGCACTAAAGAATTACAGCAAACAACTAAAAAAACGAAAGAAACTGAATTTACGACCGACCAAGGTAAAGGAAAACCCTATACTGGACCTACAAAGCAAGAAATAAAAAAGGCGGAACAGTAGACTCATAAACCAAAATATTTAGGAGGCATTTATGGGGAAAAAAATAATGTGGTTTGTTGTATTTTTTCCTATTATTTTATTGGCAATACCGCAACTTTCTGATGATGTTGTGGTGACAACATCTACAACACCGACAAGTTACAAATATTATCAGTCAAACATATATTGGGCAGCAGTTGGTGTACGACCTGCGACAGGTAATGATTGGGACATTTCACTTTATGAAGAAACAACATTTGTCACTTACAATGCTGGTTCAGGGTATTACGGTGACACCGTCGATTTTGTTGTAGTTGACTATAACCATGTAACAACACCCAATTGGGAAGGTGTAAGGGTAACTCGATATACAGGTACAGGTAGTGCAACCGTTGAATATGAAGATAATACCGAAAGTTTATCTTTGCCGGGAACAAATTCAAATGTTTGGACGGCTGGTGATGTTGTTGAGTGTTATGATGTGTATATACCAGCTGGATGCTCAACAAAATTTACTCTTAATAGGACATCGGGAAGCGCAAGCTTAGGTATGGCTCTATTTAAATCGAATGATGCAGGGTACTGGGCTGGTAGAAGTTCATATCAAAAAATATGTTATGGCACAGGAATGTACTTTTACTACACATCACCGAGTGATGATTGGTATGGTTTAGTTGTATGGTCAAGAGATGCAAATTCCGGAAACTATAATGTGCAAATTGATACATTTCCACACCCTCCACCACCTTCGCGTTGGAATCGTGCGATAAAGATTTATGATGATTCACCTATCACTATTTCGACCGATACAGTAGTTAAATGGGGACAAAGTCAATTTTACTGGAATGTAGTTGGTCTCCGTTCTTCGAGTGATTGGGATATTGAAACTTACGATAAGCCATTTGCAAATTGGCGAGCTGGTTCACTTGGAACTGGAGCAGTAGATTTTTGTGTTTCTGATTGTAATGAAAATCCGCTAGACTCAATGGGTGCGATTGTTTCTCTTTGGTCAGGTACGTACAGCACTGTAGTAGAATATGAGGATGGTGCGGACATGTTATCAATAGGAACTAACAATCTCACTTGGTCTGCCGGTCATGTCGTACATGCATATGATCTCTATTTAAGCGCTGGTTGGTCAGGGCAATTTACTCTCACGGTCACTTCAGGCAGTGCAGATTTAAGTATGGCTCTATTTAATTCTAATGGCGATATTTATTATGTTGGAAGAAGTGATGCTGTGGCAGAAGGTACATCTTTTTCCTTTACTGCACCAAATTCAGATTTTTATGGGTTGATTGTTTTTTCGAACAATTCAAGCTCGGCAAACTACACAATACAGATAGGAGACCGTTGGTCATGCGCAATCTGGCTTACAAGCGGTGTGCCCCAAACCTGGTCACAAGATACAATCTTTAAATTTGTGCAGAACACATATTACTGGGCTACGGTAGGTCTTCGTTCAGCAAGCGGTAGTGATTGGGATCCGTATTTATACAGCCCAAAGTTTACCACGCTTCGTACTTACTCCTATCTTTCAGCTTTTGATTTTGTTGATGGTGACTGGAACCATAATAATTATCCTGATTCTTGCGGTGTGGAAGTAGCTTGGTATTCTGGTAGCGGTTCATATACGGTTGAGTATGAAGACGGAAGTGATATGCTAACTGGCGGGCATGCAGTTAATGGAACATTTACATGGACTGCAGGTGATGTTATAAAGGTATGGGATGTGTATTTGAGCCCAAGTTCATATTATTATTTTAATTTAGATATCCTCTCCGGCAGCGCTGATTTAGGAATTGCCTTGCTTAAATCAAACGGTGCAACTTACTATGGCAACAGAAGTGATGCAGTAGCAGAAGCCGATTACTACGGTTCAGGGGGCGATGAGAGTTTCACTTATTCAGTTCCTTCGACCGACTATTATGGACTTGTTGTTTGGTCAAATAATAGTTCTTCGGCAACATACAAGATTGCTATCCAATGGCACTCTTCAAATATTAATGAACCAAATTCACCAACACTGATACCCTTGAAATTTGAATTGAAACAAGTTTCTCCAAATCCATTTTTGCAAACAGCAACAATCGCCTACAATTTATCAAAACGAACTAATGTTTCATTAGAAATGCTTGATGCATATGGGCGAGCCGTAAAAGCACTAGAAAATTGTGACAAAGATGCCGGATATTATAATATGATGTGGGATGGTAAGAATTCGTTGAACCAAGAAGTGCCTGCGGGTATCTATTTCTGCCGATTAAAGACCGATGAAAATACTGCGATTCAAAAGATAATAAAACTTAAATAAAAAACACTTCGTATATAAAGGGCGGGGAGAAATCCCCGCCCTGACAATTTAGTAATTCTGGATTGATGGTTATATCTGAGGGATGCTAAAATGAATAAAAAAACGGTTATTGTTATTTTACTTTTAGCTGTTTCAGCATGGTGCCTTCCAACACTTTATGATGATATAGCAGTATCTACATCGATAACTCCATCTTACTATAGTTTATATATAACCAACTATTATTGGTGGGTAGTTGGCGTAAGACCGTCGGATTGGGATATTGTTTTATATAATGATACCACCTTTACTCAACCAATATGTGGATCAAACGATTTTGTCGTTTGTGACGCGGGTCACACGCCCCACCCCCAACCATACGGAGTAAAAGCATATCGACTTTCTGGGAGTGGAAATGCAACAGTAGAATATGAAAATGGATCTGATATGTTAACTGCTGGTTTGAATGGACCTTTTACTTGGGCGATTGGTCAAAGCGATGTGGTAGAGATTTGGGATGTGTATTTAACGCCGACTAACAGCGGTACATTTACCCTAGATATTACATCAGGCAGTGCGGATTTAGGGTTTGCGTTATTTAAGTCGAATGGAGTGCCATATTATGCCACTCGTTCAGATGCAGTGGCTTCGGCAGATGCAAATGGTTCAGGAGGAGATGAGAATTTCAGTTACGCAGCGACTTCGACGGAATGGTATGGTTTGGTAGTATGGGCGAATAATACCTCATCAGCGACTTATACTATTTATGTTCCACCAGGTGTAGGTATTAGCGAGCCATATATTATTACCCATACACCAAATATATTTGCTCCTAACCCATTTTCGACAACAACTACGATAGAGTATAATTTACCGAAGAGTTCGAACATTGTAATGAAGGTACTTGATGCTTATGGGGGTGTCGTCAAAGTATTAACTAATAGTGAACAAAAAGTTGGATTTCATCGAATAACTTGGGACGGTAAGAATTCATCAGGTCATGTAGCACCCGCAGGTATCTATTTCTGTAAAATAGAAATTGAGGATCGTAATGCGATTCAAAAGATGATTAAACTGAACTAAACAAAAAATAAACTAATAAGGGCGGAGAGAAATCCCCGCCTATTGAAAACCTTGCATTATGTTATATTGTATGATGCTCAATGGACAAAATATGTTTCAAAAAAGTTTGTAAAATTAGAATAGTTAGTACATGTTTATTTGTGTTATATTCTAGGCGATATTGTACAAATTGGCTATTTTGTAATTTACACTCTCTAAGGTTGTACGGCATTATTTTCTTTTAATAACCTCAAAAGATTTTCATCTCAGCATTAGCATTTTCTTCTGCATCTCTTCATCGGTGGTCTTTAAAATGTAGAAGTACACACCTTGCCCAACTTTTCTACCATCATTGTCATTGCCGTTCCAGGATATTGTATAAACTCCCGGGTTCATAGTCTCATTCATTAAAGTCTTTACAAGTTTCCCTGTGATATCATAGATTGAAAGTGAAACATTACATTCTCTTGGAATTGAATAACGGATAGCAGTTTGAGAATTGAATGGATTTGGTGAATTCTGATAAAGCATAAATGGGTAAATATTTGTCGGTTCTGCCATTACACCAGAAAGTAAAATAGGTTTTGACATTTGAGCTTTGACATTGGACATTGAAGATGGTGTATAGCACCAAAATTCCGGTGTATTATTCCCTTTTAACAACCAAACTTTGCTATTCGCATAGGCTAATGCCGCACCAGTTTTAGGAACTGACTTTTTATGTAATCTTGGAATTGATTCTAATCTCGTCCAACCTTCAGTAGTTGTATATTTCCAGAATACATTAGCTCCACCACCTTTGATTGCATAAATTGCACCATCAACCGCACACATCGCGCCGCCATCTTTTACCGTTAATTTCTTCCATTTACCGTATAGACTATCCATTCTTGGTATTGACTCAGAAGCGGTCCAAGTATTACTACTGATATCGTAAGCATAGAAGAAATTCAGCTTATCGCCACCTTTGAGAGCATAAATTGTGTCGTCAAGTAACGCAAGACAGCTACCATCTTTCCATACCTTAGTGTTAGGTCCGAGCTCTAAATCAGCTAATGCAGACCATGCATTTGTTCCGACGTCGTAGACAAAGAAGTTAGCGGTATCGGTCTTCTTCTGATTACCGGCTAAGAGATAGACTTTGCCACCAAGGTAAGCAATCGAAGTACCGCCCTTGAGTACTTTTGGAACTGGCACAAATGAATCTTGTGTCCAGGTATGAGCAAGAATATCATATTTCCAGAGTTCTCTTGTGCCATTACCTTTGGTTGCGTAGATAGTATGGTTGTTATCAAAGCAGAGCGCTGCGCCTTTGCCGATCTTTTTCTTATTGATCTTGAGCGGGTCAGTCGGTTTTGTACCATATGGTATCGTACACATCTTAGCCCAGGTATCGCCGTTAAACATATAGAACTCATTTGATTTATTGCCACGGAACGCATATAATGAGATTCCGTCTTTATCACCAGAGACTGTAACTAATGCACCGCCATCTCTAATAAAGTATGGAAATGATGATTCTATCCGAACCCAGAAAATGAATGCTATGGTAAATTGCACTGGCACATTTACGGTTGGATTTATTGGGTCGTTGCTGGTAATTCTTAATGTGCATTGATAAGTTCCAGGACTTAAGCCAGTGTAATTAAAACTTACAATAACATTTGAATCATTTCCAGGTGGTATTGTGCCACTTGTTGGATTTTCTGAAAGCCAGGTAACTAATGGAACTTCAGATAAACTATAGTTCAAATTTGCGTTTCCGCTATTGCCAATTGTTAGAGTTTGTGTTGTACTTACTCGAGGCAAAGTAATAATGAAAATTGTTGGGTTAACCGAGATTTGTGGTGTGGCAGTTCCCGAATACCAGACATCGTTAAAAGATATCCATGTATCCCATCCACCAATCACCCACATATTATTATCAAACACAACCGAGGTGTGACCAAACCTTCCTGACCATCCAGCACTGCCAGTTGCTTGTATCCAGTTAATACCATCCGATGAAGACCAGACATCGTTTCTATAGCTACCATCATTTCCACCAATCACCCACATCGTATTATCAAAGACAACTGAGGTGTGACCATACCTTCCTGACCATTCTGCACTGCCAGTTGCTTGTGTCCAGTTAATACCATCCCATGAAGACCACACATCGTTTCTATAACTACCATCATAACCTCCAATCACCCACATCGTATCATCAAACACAACCGAGGTATGTTGATACCTTGCTGACCATCTTGGTCCAACTCTTGGTGTAGAATCCCAGTTCACACCATCCGATGAAGACCAGACATCGTTTCTAAAACCACTACCATCATAACCTCCAATCACCCACATCTTATTGTCAAAGACAACTGAGGTGTGACCATACCTTCTTTGCCATCTTGGCCCAACTCTTGGTGTAGAATCCCAGTTCACTCCATCCAATGAAGACCAGACATCGTTTCTATAACTACCAGCATATCCTCCAATCACCCATATCTTACCATCAAACACAACCGAGGTGTGACCAAACCTTCCTGACCATCTTGTGCCAACACGTGCTGTTGAATCCCAGGTTACCCCATTTGTTGAAGACCAGACATCGTTTCTATAACTACCATCCCATCCTCCAGTCACCCACATCTTACCATCAAACACAACCGAGGTGTGAACATCCCTTGCTGACCATCCAGCATTTGGCGTTGCTTGTATCCAGCCTGGGAAATTAATCGCTGATAGGAGATTCGGTCTTGGTCCTATATTCTGGCTTATTGGATATGCCCCTGCTTGTTGTGGAGATCCTGTGCTTTCTAATCTCCATCGCATAGCTATTGGTCCTATTGGAGAGCCGCTAATTGCTTCCCGGTTACTTTCATATAAAGCAACCGCTGATGCCACTATGGGAGAGGCGCTTGAAGTTCCACCAAAGTTAGTATACCAGAGATTCTGACCTTCATAATAATAATAATCCCCGTATCCAGTCGTCACCACCCTTTCTCCCCAACCTTGAAGGTCAACACGTGAACCATAGTTAGAAAACCAAAGCCGCGAGCGGTCAACATCTGTACCACCAAATGCAGCTGGTGCAGCACCTGCCCCTACAATGATTGCTCCGGAATTGTTTTGAGGCAAGAAGGGCCAATTACCATTATTGCCTGTACTATAAATTGGGTCATCAAGATTTTGTTCACCATTGCCCGCTGGCTCAACTACATGAATACCATTACCTACTGCAGTAAGGATGACATTATACCATGATTGCCACCATTCAACTGGAATAAGGCCAAACTGCGTACCTGGAGGAGTGCCTGTATATCTTGGACCGGGGAACTGTTGCTCGATGAGTATAACGTCACCCGGAACCATATTAGATATAGCAAAGGTCATCGCTGTACCGAGATCCCATTCGGTTTCCAAGTAGTATGTTGGCGCCACTACTGCCGTTGCACCATAAGCCAAACCGGTGGTTCCCCAACCATTATTTAAACTGACTAATTCACCAAGCACCGCGGTACCGTGATTATTGTCATCATATGGATCGCTTGCAGTAAAACCTGTCGGTATCCATGTTGCGATGCTGGGTGGTAAGTCCTGATGATTTAAATTCCAAGAGTACTCTAAATCACATATTGTGACATTTGTCCCAGTACCCCCTGGTAATGTCCATGCGTACGAAGCGTCGATACCATCAGTTGCCGGATTTATATAGCCTTGAAGATTTTGAAAATTAGGGGGTACAGGAGGCGGCACAGGCAAAGGTATCGGAATAGCGATTTCAACTTCAGATAGTATGTTAAGTTGGTCCAACCATTGTTCTGCGCTGATCCCCTCAGGTACAGAAAGAATGAAATAATTGTTTAAGTCGGCTATTTTCCTTCTGAGATTAATCTCCGCAGTCATTCTCATGCGGTCAATCTTCTCTTCAGATACACCAGCAGCCATACGTTGCCATCTACCACCTGCCATAACCGTTGCCTCTAAAAGAATCTGTGATGCTGTCAAAGGTTTTAGAGTCTTACCAGAACGATCAATTGGATAACCGCCAGTCCCTAAAGTTACATCTATCTCATCAAGAAATTTTACCTCAATGTGTTTACGTGAATATCCGGGTGGAATAATAGATTTTTTCGGTTTTATAGGTAATGTGCGGGGCTTCAATACCCCAGCCGGTGTCTCGGTCTCTTGTAATTGAGTAAAAGTCTCCTCCAGAGGAATTAGCAGTCCTTTACCTCGCTCAATCGCATCTGGGCTAATGATATTTTCGGGCCTCAATTGAGTAGGAACTGGCACTTGCCCAGGTTGTGGTAGTAATCCTTTCGCTTTCAGCTCCTGATATTTTTCTTCACCAAGCTGTGAGGGAGATTGATTAGATTGTGCCATTGCAACATCCAAAGCAAACAGGATTGTACTAAGCACCAAAATACATCTACACAAAGTTAAAATAATATGTTTCATTTTTACTCCCTTACACTTCATTAATTTATTTCTAACTTCTTATTTTCATCTTGCATTGAATTGAAAATTTTATCTCAGCATTAGCATTTTCTTCTGCATCTTTTGTCCATCAGACTTCAAGGCATAGAAATATACACCTTGACTAACCTTTTTACCCTGATTGTCCGTGCCATTCCAGTTTGTACTGTAGATTCCAGATCCCTCATGTTCGTTCACTAAGGATTTAACCAATCTTCCTGAAACATCATAGATAGAAAGTGAAACTTTTCCTTGAGTTGGTATCGAATATCGAATAATAGTTTGTGATTTGAACGGATTGGGCTTATTCTGATAAAGTAGGAATGGATAGAAAGATTTTATTTGTTCAGCCATAACACCAGGAATAGTTTTACTCTGAACTTCTTCACTTGGTGTATATCGCCAGAATTCAAGTGTGTTATTGCCTTTTAATAACCAAACATAGTCACCAGCATAAGCCAGTGCAGCACCAGACTTGGGAACAGACTTCTTATGTAGTCTTGTAATCGATTCTAATCGTGCCCATCCACCGGTTGGTGTATATTTCCAGAACACATTAGCACCACCACCTTTGATCGCATAGATTGTGTTTATCCCATCGCTCACCATTGCACCGCCATCTTTAACCTTAACTTTTTTAGTTTTGCCGTATAGACTGTCGCTTACTGGGATTGACTCCTTAGAAATCCATCCAGCTTTACCCATCGTATATTCTGAGAAGTAATTCTGTTTGTCGCCGCCTTTTAGCGCATAGATTTTTCCATCCATTACGGCAAGGCAACTACCATCTTTGTACGGTTTATTATAAGAACCAAACGGTGTTTTAGTCAGCGTGTCCCAGGGTATGCCACCAATGGTATCGGCAGTTGGGTTGTAGGTATAGAAATTAGTTGGGTCAGTTGCTTTCTGTCCACCGGCTAAGAGATAGACTTTGCCATCATAGTAAACAATCGAAGTTCCGCCTTTAAGACCTTTAGGAACCGGCACAGATGCTTTTAAAGTCCAGTTATCAGATGCAACATTATATGCCCAGAACTCTTTAGTGTTTCCACCTTTAGTTGCATAAATAGTCCCTGAACCATCGTAGCAGAGTGTACCGCCTGTTTTAACCTTTTTCTTTTTTAGTTCAGAAGGAATCGTACATTTTTGCAGCCAGGTGTCATTCGTAATGTTATAAGCATAAAATTCTGTCTTGTTGTTTCCCTTGAATGCAAATATCATACTATCACCGACAGAGACAATTGCGCCGCCTTGTTTAACATTCTTTAATCCAGCAGTAATATCTGCTTTTTTAGACCATCTTGGAAAACCAGTAACTATAGTAAAAGCATCAGGATTTTCTGGTGGATTTTCTCTCCAGCCAACATTATCAGTAGCTATAGAATAGAAATAATGAGTTCCTTCATTTCTACAAACATATGTAGCGGTCGTTTCAGTAATACCTGTCTGCCAAGGGACAAAGTCTCCTGTATCAATTTTCACATATATATCATAACTACGAATGCCTGAACCGAGCGAATCATCTTTGCCTGACCAATGAACCGTAAATTCAGCGGTGCTTGTAGTTTCAGGTAAAGCAAGAATGTTGCTACTCGGAGATCCGGCATCAATAGTATTTAGCACTTCGCGTGTGCTCATCGGCGGATTTACATCGAAAACAATCCATGATCTATTTTTTATTTCAGTTCCAGAGGCAAGGTCTTCTTTAGGATTAATCGTGAATGATACCCAGCCTTCACCCTGAGGTGGCGTATCATTCGGTGGTAAATTTATGTCTTCAAATTGCCAAGTAATTACACCTGTATTGGGGTCGAATATCGCGGCAGTAGGAGTATGGCTTGAAGCATCAAACGCAAAAGTAGTCCAGTCAAAGTTAGAATCAAGCGTATCGATGATAACAATATCTTCAGCAGGTGCAGTTGCAGTATCAACATTTTCAAAATAGACAACATAATGGAATTGTTCATACTGCGGTATGTAACTAGCGCTATCAAAACCTGCGGGGTTTGCCTTGTCATTAGGATCCCATGCACGCACTCCCATATACATTTTACAAATCATCAAGCTGACAGTAAGTGGCAGCTCACCTGTAAAACCTTCTATAAACAGTTTCGGTACTTGCCAAAGGATTCCACGATTACGACCCAACCAAGGTAATCCTGTTAACAGCGTCCAGTCTAGCGAAGGTGGATCGAATACACTATGTAGGTGAAAAGCAATAAGTTGGCGTCCTGTAGCTTCCAGAAACGCCATATGAGTCGCATCTGTGCATTTCAAACTCCAATTAAAAGGTAGCGGAGTCTGACCTGGACGATCAGAGTGTGCGTATAACCAGTTATGAAGAGTTTGAATTTCTGCACCAGACAACATAGGTCGATAAGACCCTTGCCAACCACTTCCATCCAAACTTGGCCAGTTGCGATATGTCCGTTTGCAAAAGTCCTCCCATGGTGTCAAACGTGTACCATTTGGTGGTAGATTTTCCCAGACATTGATCTCATTTGTCAAGTAGTCTTTCCAAACGACACCTTCGTGACCAGTCCCTGCGTCATTACCCGGACCAACATCATCTTGGAAAATAATAGTACCTTCTTCAGGAGGAGTTGGGGGCCAGAGTAAGTTATGATTTCCGTCGATAGCTTGTAAGTCATGATATTGCACGATGTTGCCAACCATTTGATTGTTAGATTCAAGAGCTCCTCTCGTACAGAGTGGATCATAATACGGATTCAACCAGATTTTTACCTCAATTGGAAACTGACCAGATAGTTCTGGTGTAATATGAAACATACTATTGATACTCTGTCCTACCCGGAGAATAGAAATGGTGTACGCTATCAAAGAATCCTCTCCGTTAACTAAAGTGTCGGATAGCCACGCCGAGTGTTCATAGCTACGAAGTATAACATTGCCAGAGGTAGATACCGTAATAACGGATTGTATGATGTCTACATTTCCCATATTACCAATCGTCAACTGAAAAGGAGTTGGTCTACCGAAAGGAACTTGATTGCGACCAACTATATCCAACCATGTTCTTTCTATACCTGTTTCGACTATGAATCCGTCATAAAACACACAAGAATCACCAGATGGATTTACAACAACAATATTCCAGTTCCCTCTTTGTTTTTGTCTAAGGTCGAA
>Ga0315279_10010075_pt1 | contig 11164 bp, 17 predicted proteins | sample YL17G06_20_MG_FD_203694 | JGI IMG/M metagenome (GOLD analysis project Ga0315279, IMG submission 203694) | Sediment microbial communities from Yellowstone Lake, YNP, Wyoming, USA - YL17G06_20 | ecosystem: Environmental > Aquatic > Freshwater > Lake > Sediment | place: USA: Wyoming | collected...
TTGTTTTCGCTGCTTTTTAGTTAATTTTGGAGATTTTCCAATTTTATTTTGAGACATAACGTTTAGTCATCTCCGCCGCTCTTCTAAATAGTTTTTCCTTGTCTGAGGGCTTTGATGTAAGCTACTTTTGTACCCTGGAACTGAACGAATGGGGGTTGCCTGGAAAAGCCCCAGACACCAGAAAAGACTTGAGCTTGGGGATGAATTCGTAGGATGATCTTGCTTTCGTAACGGGTTTTCTTCGTCGGTCATGTTCTCCTCCAGAATTGCCACCAGCTCTTCGCCCTGGCCTCTTCCTGGCTGTGGTAGGGATAAGGCTGCAAGAACATCTACTTTTTGCACAAGTCGGCAGGCCATCATAGGCAGAAGATCGAGGCCCTAAAGATCAGCGGCTTCTAAGCGTCACCAATTGCTTCAGCCCGCCGGATATGCCCGCCTTCAAGTGTGTTCTTGTGATCAGGCCTCCTGCTCCAAGGAATCGAGGATCTTATCCAGCTCCGCCTGCCTGATCTTGGCGCGCTTTGCCAGATCGCTCTCCGAGAAAGTTTGCCTCCTCGGCTGGAGAGCTCCCACAGGGCTTTGTCACGTGGGCTGTCAGAAAGTCGCTTTGGTGTCATTGTCTCTTTTGTATCTTATTCGTACTTTCTATAATGTAATCTGGTCTCCTGTTATTGTTTTCCAGTCAAACTATTTATCCTTATACGCAGGATAGGGTTACTATGGCAGGAGTCCTTGAGCAGCTAATCAGGCCACAGAAGAGGGCTGTAGTACATCGCACTTCCTGGGCGGATCTGAAGGTCCTTGAGCTGGTGGCAGCCAAGGGACGTTTCCGGGCGGGAGATGTTCGGCAGCAGGACGTTCCACGGCGGGAAATTACGGGAAAGATGCACCTCCGGGGCACGGGATATCTGGCAGTAATTACCGGGCATGAGCTTCATGCGGGCTGATATCCTGCAGGGCTGGACAGAAAAGGCTCTTCGGCCTTGACCCCACCAATGCATGTGCGTCTCTCGTCAGGCTCCCGGCTGGCCCAAGCTCGCCTCTTTTACGTCGTCTGGGCAGATCAAGGCTGCGGCCCTTCGGGCTTCCCGCGCGGCGGCGCAGCCATGATCAGCCCAGCCGCCGAACCTTGCTTCGGCGAGCCTTGGGTAAGTTCGCCGGGGAGCCTGACGGACTCATTGTACGCACATGCTGCAGCGGTGGGGCTTGCCGCGGCCTCTGTTTCCTGGCCCTGGGGATCGAAAACGCATGCAGGCCTCCGGCGGAGGTGAACGGGGGTCGCCAGGCCGGATCTATTACCGCACATGCTTCGCATAAACGCGCTCCGCGAGGGGCACGCAATCCCGCCCCCTTCTCTCCACCCGGTTCTATGACATTTACATGATATTTCAAAAAATGTCATAGAACTGCGGCCCGCCAGAGGAGACCGGCCCAGAGGTCCGCCGAGAATGCTCCTGCATTGCGACGCGAATGCGTAACACGAATTTCGCAGCGCATAACACTATATTGCGTATGAAGGTTACATAAGGGATTTAAACTAGCCAGTAAAATACTCCATTGACATTTTAGTACACCATACAAAATGTCAATCAAGCGGCAGCAGGGAGCGCTTCACCGTTTCCCTGTTGCTCTCTTGCCTTGGCATCTTCTTTCATTAACCGCGTCAATGCGTACACTATCGCATGGCTGCGCGTGGCAAATCTGTTATCTTCGATTTCCCGGTCCATCCAAGTTAACTGATCTTCATCTAGCGTGACTGAGATCTGAATTTTCTTTTTTGCGGGCATATGTCATCCTTTCATAGATCATCCTATATATACTTTACATATCCGATAAGTATTTATAGGATAGCATCCTATAGGATGATGGTGTACTAAGATGTCCGGAAGAATACTCTTCGACGGCACAAGCCCGAAAGCACAAAGCATAGACGCTGTGAAAGCCCCCGACGGCCCAAAAACAACAGCAGAAAAGAGGGCGGCTCGCTACGCTCGAAAAGCCCGCGAGGAGGCCAGATGGCAGCGACAACAACAGCAGAATAGCACAATCGCCGCGCACGCTGAGGAGATTGCAGCGCCGTGCAAGGCCGAAGCCAAGAGGATGAAAGAGCAGGCCGCCAAGCTGCCATTGCCTCAGCTCCAAGGAGAGGGAAAGTACGAGGCCAGGGTGGTGCAGGCCCTGGTGGAGATTCTCACCGGCAGGCCTACCCAAGTCAGGCCCCAAAAAATCGAGATGCCAGAGACGATCTATGAGAGGATAGTCCTGATACTCTCCAGCACGGAGCAATTCTATTACCGTGTGACCGCTAGCGGCTGCACCTGCAAAGGATGGTATTACTCGGTGCAGCGCTACGGGGTGGGCTACTGCCGCCATTACGCAGACGCTTTCTCGGAGCAGGCGGCCCATAACAAGGCTATAATCGAGCAGATCAGGGCAGAGAGAAAGGCACAGGCAGCCGAACCGCGGGACCTGAGCCGGGCCGAACTCCGCGATCTTGGCCAAAAGATAGCAGGCCAGCTGGGGGACGGCCGGTATCCCTTTCTTGAGAGTGTAAAAATCAAGCATAGCGGTATCCAATCCATCAGCCTTAGGCTGCAGTACCGCGACACGCTCTCGGACGAAGAAAATAAGCAGATACAGGCGATGCTTGCAGAGGCCAAGACCATTGCACCGCCGGGCATGCAAATTAATTCATGCTGGTGATGCAAATGGACGCCGAAACGATCCTCAGGGAGGCTCTCAAGCTTCCCATTTCGCAACAGGAAAGCATAGCGCTGCAGCTTGAATATCACGTCCTGGGAGTGCTGCAATCCATTGGTTTTGAGGAGGCCTGAAGATGAAGGACGTCTTCAAGGTCGTGACCGACCAGATTCTAAAGCAACTGGAGGAGGGCATAATACCCTGGCGCCGGCCGTGGTCCCTCAATGGCCCGGCATCTTACTCCACCAACAAAGAATACCAGGGAATCAATACCATTCTCCTGCAATCGAATTACGAGAGCCCCTACTGGCTTACCTTCCGGCAGGCTCAGAAGATGGGAGGAGCTATCAAGGCCGGTGAGAAGGGACGGCCAATCGTCTTTGTGGACCGCATTGTAAAGGAGGAGCAAAACGAGAGGGGCGAGGTCTCCTTTAAGGTCCTAAGCGTCCTCAAATATTACACCGTCTTCAACTGGTGCCAGACCAAAGGGTTGCCGGAGAAGATCCCGCAGGAGAGGGATAATCCGCAGATCGCAAGCGCTGAGGAGCTATTGCGGCTGAGAGGCCCCTGCATCGATATTGACACCGAGCAGGCTTATTATTGCCCGCATAGTGATAAGATTTATCTGCCCACGCTCGATCAGTTCGAGAGCAGCGAGGCTTATTACGCTACGGCCTTCCATGAGCTGACCCACTGGACAGGAGGAGCTGGGAGGCTGGGCCGGGACACCATCAGGAACTATCACGTAGGCAAGGATGTAAGGAGCCAGGAGGAACTAACGGCCGAGATGGGCGCGGCCTTCTTCTGCCAGATTGCAGCCCTCGGTACATCCGAGACCCTGCAGAACTCCACCGCCTATATTCAGTCCTGGATCCAGCATCTACAGAATAATCCTAAATGGGTTCTGAAGGCCAGCAAGCAGGCCAAGGACGCCGTAGAATTCGTAATGAGCGGCAAGCTTTCGGAGGTAAAAGGGCATGCAACCGCCACTGCTTAAGCCCCTCCCCGTTATTTTTGTGGCCGTCCGTGATCTCTCTATAATCGTTAGCGGTAGGACTCGCCACAGGTACAAGGCCCTGGGATTTGAGGGGATGGGGTTCAAATGGGATCGGGACCGACAGCAATGGTACGGACCGCTCACCTTGCGGAACCTGGCCACCCTAGACCGCTGGCCGGAGGTGGAGCTCTCCGCAGAGGCCACGGAGGCCATGGAGGCTTTCAGGACGGCGGCAGCGAAGAGGAAGCAATACCAGCAGCAGAAGGCGAGAGCTTGAATCCCGTAATCAAACATCTTGCGGCAGCAGAAAAGGAGGCTGAAGGAGGCTCTTCAATCTGGTTGCATATAATTGAGGCAATGGAAGAATTATACGTGCATGGCTATGACGTGCCGAAAGGCTGGAGGGGCTACGAGGTGCCTAGAGAGTGGGAGGTTGCATATCTGGATCGGATAGGGGCTCCAAAGGTGTGTTATCCGAGGGATTAAATTCTGGTGAGGTGGATAAAAATGTTCGACGCAGAAGGGACAATTAAGGATGCCTTTGAGCTTCAGGAAACAATCAGGAAGCAGAGAAAGGAACTGAAAACAAATGAGCAGCACCTTAAGATGCTCCTGGAGGTGCTCGACCTGGAGCATGTCACCAGGGCCGGAGATTACGAGCGCAGGCAGAAAATAACCTGCCGCCGCTCCATACTATCTGAGCCATTCCGGGCCAGATGGGCAGAGCATTTCAATCGACTGGCCAAGGTCACTCTAAAAGATGCCCTACAAGAGCTGCCGGAAGCCGAGCTTAACCAGGTTTGCCAGATCGAGGAGCAGATAACTTGGGAGATCGCCAGCCACAAGCTACCGGGCGGGGATTAAGCATGGCCTGGTTCTCAGAGACCGACGCTTAGGGCCACACTACCGAGGGCCGGATAGGGGAAGCTCAGTGCCCCGTCTGCGGCTATCCCATACTGGCCAAGTATGACGAAGGCAGCGAACTCCTGGAGATCATCGGCTCCTGTCCAGCCTGCAAGGGCGAGCTTTAATCTCTTTTTATCAACCTTTCTTTTATTCTATCTCCAGTGGAAACCGGCGCGCCAGGATGCCCAGGGATCGATGATCTGCCCTTTTTCCGTGCCCCTGGTCCCGGAGATCTCCTTCTATTGCCGCCTTGGGCTTCTGACGAGGCCGCGTCTACTATCGATTTCGCCCGGCTCGCTTTGCTCGCTCACTACGGGAGGCCTCCGCTACGGCTCCGGCCTCCCATAATCCCTATTCCCGCTTCGCGGTGTGCGTGGGAGGTCTCCGCATCCTCCGACCTCCCGATAACACTTTTTGCCAGGTGCCAGTCATTTTCTTCTTTTTGTTCTATGACATCTCAGGGAGATTTAAGTATAATGTCATAGAACTAATATTTGATGCACACGACCGACGCCAGCAAGCGAATGAAGGCCCTGCGGGGAGCGGCCATGGACCTCTCCAAAAAGGCCAGGATCGCAAGCAAGGCCGCCCGTGTCGTCCCCGAGGCCCGCTCCGAGGCCAGCAGGCTGCAGGGAGAGGCAGATTCAACCCTGGCCGAGGCCCTGAGCCTCAAGGATGCCGCCCGCCTGGAGGATCTGCACCTCTGGAGGATGGAGAAGATCAGGGACTCCCGGAAGGGCACCAAGAAGTACGAATACTGGATGGCCTCCTGGAGAGAGGGCTCCAAGGTCCGGAACGTCCATCTCGGCTCCTGCAAGAAGCTGGACCATCAGGCCGCCCTGCAGAAGGCCAGACAGGCCAAGGTCGAGGCCCTGGGGATCAAGCTGTAATTTTGGCGTTATGCCAATAGCTTTTCGGGCCTGTCTTTCGTGTTGCCGGAGGTCTCCTTTTCGTACTCGACTATGGCTTTGATCAGATCCTTGCCATGCTCCATGATCTCGGATAAATCATTAGAAGAGCAGCTCTCCGGATTGCAGCACTTTTGAGCATAGTATTCTGAGATAGCATCATCCAGTTCTATGAGCTTCTTGACGACAGGATTCTTTTTATTGAGCTTATACATCTTCGCCCTGCCTACAGTTCTGGTAACTATTAAGAGCTCCAGAGCTTCTAACTTAGGCCACACATTGAACAAGGTCGCCCTGCTTAGATCTGTGCCTTCCATTACTTCAGTCTTTGAGTAGTCAAATCCTTCGTTATCCATGAAGAAATCCAGCACCTTCAATGTCGGGTTCTTGATCCCGAAGGCTTCTATGAACAGGGATGACCCCAGTGGATCTGCCATATGGTTTTACAGTATCAACCGAATAGTTTAAATATTTTACTATCAATGTTTAAAATTGTGAACTTGAATAATAAGTTATGGCTTAAAGCCAAAATTATAAAAAAGCTAAAAAGACACGGGTATATTGGTGGTAGACATACAAGTTTCGAAAATATCCCGAAGGGATTCAAAAAGCATCTCTGGAAAGACGTGAAAGAAGTTGCTGAAGAGCTGATAGCCGAAGGGATATTGGTAGAAAAAATAACCAGCTATGGTAGACATGTGTATCTCAATCCAAAGAGATTAGCAGATATTGATCGCATAATAAAGGAGGGCTTGAAAGGTGACGAAGAGTAGCTCTCTCGACTGTTTTGACAGTCCTCAAATAGTTCTATGACATTATCTAACGTATTAAGTGAATGCTCCCCGCCCTAAAGGACGGGGCTTCTATCGCTTTTGCGAAAAGATTGCATCCCCAATCTCAGAATGTTTATCGCTGCATTGTGATCTCTGTCCATAGATAAGCCACATTCCAGGCAGTTATGAACTCTTTCAGAGAGATCCTTTTTGACTATTAGGCCACACCTGGAACACATCTGAGATGTTTGTCTTGGATCTACCAGCACAACCTTTGAGCCAGCATATACTGCTTTGCTCTCAGTTGATTTTATCAGCGTATTCCAAGCTACATCCGAGATAGATTTAGCCAGGCTGTGGTTTTTGAGCATATTCTTGATGTCGAGGTCTTCAAAGACTATTACACCATATCGATCTACCAATTGACGGCTTACTTGGTTCGCAAAGTCGTTTCGCTTGTTTGCGATTCTTTCATGGACTCGCTCAACTACTTTGAGGGCATTCTTCCTTTCAGGCGTGCCTTTTGGAGCTTTAGAGAGCTTTCTTTGGACTCTGGCAAGTTCCTTTTCTTCTTCCCGGAAGAATCGAGGATTGGTAATCTTTTCCCCATTGGAGAGTGTAGCAAAGCTTTCCAAGCCTACATCTATACCAACTACAGAACCATCTTTCCAAGGAGGCAAAGGAATATCTCCCATATCAACCGAGAAGCAAGCAAACCATTTGCCCGTAGGCATCCTGCGAATTGTGCAAGTCTTGATCTTGCCTTCGATTGGCCTATGCAGTTTGATCTTGATACCTCCGATCTTGGAGAGATGGAGTTTGCCGTTCTTGACTTCAACACCAAATTGCTTGTAGGTGAGGCTATCATAACGGCCCCATCCCTTGAACCTTGGATAACCTGGATTTTCACCAGCTTTGGCCCTACGGAAGAAGGCTTTGAAGGCAAGATCTACCCTCACCTGTACATTTTGAAGCACCTGAGAATAGACCTGACTAAGTTCCGGCCTATCAGCTTTCCAAGTAGTCAGGATGCTATTTGTTTCGTAGATGGAGATAGATTTCTTTTCCCTCTCCCAAGCATCCTTTCTCAGTGCCAACGTATCGTTATAGACCTGCCTGCAAAGCTCAAGGTTCCGCTCCAAAGCTGACCGTTGAGACTTTGTAGGATAGACCCTGTAGCGATACGATTTACGCATGATATTACCTTAAGACGTTTTAGCGTATACAGTTCTCTGTGGGAGGACTCCGCTTTCATCCCCGCCCGAAAGGACGGGGCCTTCTCGCTCCGCCCTCTCCCCTTCTGCGAGGAAAAATGTTATAGAACTGTATAAGCTTCTGGGCCTGGAGCCTCTAAAGAAACATCGTGTTCCTTAAGATTTTCTCTCCTGACCCCCCGGACCCCCCGACCTTAATCCCCGAGACAATATAGCCCAAGCTAAAGGGAACAACCTGTTCCTTAGATACAGTAGCCTTGATTTCTCTTTCTAGGAAAGCTCTATCCTGAAAATTCCTCCTTGGGAAAATGGTCCTCTCTCAGCTCTACCTAGAGCATCATGGAGGTAAAGGAACAAATTGTTCCTTTTGTCGTAAAAGGAACACGATGTTCCTAAAGAGCGGGCGGCATGATTCATGCCTTACCGCCCTCCATGCCACCGATTTTGCATATTGTCCATGCCCTGCCCTTTCCCTGGCCACGCTTGCGGAGCATGACCTTGTCTGGCTGCAGCTTCGCCGCCCATTCCATAGCCCTCCTGGCTTGCATCCGAGCAATGGGCTTCTCCTCGGCAGTGCTGATGATCTGAATGGCATTGGCGCTGTTGAGGCTCTTGGCCTTTGGATCTCGATAGAGCGTCTCCACCAGGAGCGCTGCACGGTAGTGTTCTGCCTTTTTGAAAGTCAAGGTCGGCCGGGCGGTGATAAAAGAGATGATGCTGTATTCCACATCTGCAAGCTGGCGCAGGCAGTTTGCAGGTGAGATCTGATTGGCCTTCTTGGCCCTCATAATAGCCGCAATTTCTTTTTTAGCCCTGGCATGCATGTTGGAGGTCTCTTTTGTGGCTGGCATCTCAGCCAGTGCAGCTAGGGCAGCTTCTACGTTCGCAATTACCGCAGATATGATGTCCTGGAAGGCACCCTCCAGCTCTTCCAAAGATCTGATTAAGCTCTCATTAGCCTTCGCCAGCTGCTGGATTTTTGCATGCTGTTTATAACCTTCTTGCAGTTCCTTGGCCAGCACTTCGCCTTTATGCCGCGGGTCGTTAATGGCCCCGGAAAGAATGTTTAATTCGTAGGTGAGATTGTTGATTTCGCCCTCCTTTTCGATGAGTGCTTGCTTTTGCTCCGCAATAAGGAGGTCCTGGGCGTGGATACGTTCTTCCAGCTCCGCAATGGTCCTGCGCAGTTGTGCGGTATTTGAAGAAGCAAGCTCCTGGCTGCTGCGAAAGACGTTTATAGTATCGGCGGCTAACTTTGGACTAGACATTACCGCCTCCTGCGGTGGTGTATCCTAGCGCGCCTTGGTGGTTCGGGGCTCGTTGGGTTAGTCGCTTGCGAAAACCTCCCAAGTTTCCGCAAGGCGGGGGGCCTTCCAAGGCCCTCTTCACATTTCTCATAGGAGACCAAAATTTCACAATAGAATCTATATTTGTTGATATAGCGCAATCGACTTGCGTTACGAACGTTACGAAAAACCTTAAATAACGTTGATCGCCCATATTCTTATTTGAGTTCTTCATCTGGATCGCTTCCGTGAGGAACTTGGTTTGTCCGCCTCACCAGTAGGCAAACCTGCCACGACAGATAGCAGCTTCCAAGGCACTGTCGTGGCCCTTCCAGTTCCTGCATTTCTTTGAACCATGCCGGTGATATATATCTTTTTTGGATTTTTTGTCGCGTGTCTCTCTTTGTAGCGTACTTTGATTCAGTACTTGTAATCAGATTTTTGGTTGAAAAATTAATAGAGAATATTATATTTTAGGTATGTGCGCGGATTCTGCAAAGAATATTTATGCCAGTAACCAGCTTCTTCTAAATGGTGAGGTGGAAAGCAACGGATTGGAAGCCGTTGCGTTGAGCTTGACCCTGCTTTCCGACTGGCAAGTTGCGGAAAAACCAATATTGGGGCCAGAAGATCTCCTAGATTTTTGCCCACAGTGTACTCGACTGCAGGCAGTGGGCCGAGTGACATGGCGACAAGCTGGAACGCAGCAGGAGTCTTATCGCTGCTGTAAATGCGGCTTCCGCTTCACCAAGGAGTACGTAATCGGTGAGGTGGATAATGCCCGTAATAGCGAAATTCAGACCGCTGAAAGATCCTGATGAGATCAAGTTGACCTCAGGAGAGCCAGTATGATCGAGAAGGCCTGGGAGGGGCATCTTGAAACGAGCTTTCAGTCTATGGGCAGGCTCTGCATGGGGTTCCGGCTGGACGGCTATCCTGACGTGGGCGAGACTAACGAGTTTCTGGCGAGGCTGAAGGGGAAAAGGATCAGGCTGCTCCTGCAGGAGGCCGGGGAATGATCTGCATCACCCTGCCTCACGGGACCCGGACCGAGATCTCCGGCCCGGCCAAGATCCAGACAGACCGGCCCCTCTCCCACCCTTCCCCGGACCCCATCTCTTCCTCTCCCCTCGCGTCCGGCGCTGCGGCGCCGCCAGAGAGACGGCCGGGACGGCCGCGAAAAAATGCCTGCATCGAAGATAGCAGCAGTATTCAAAAGGGAATACCTGCGCTGGCCGAGCACCTGGGCCGGAAGGCCCGCAGCATAGCCGGGGAGCTATGAGATCCAAAACTTTTTATAGCGAGGGACCTCAAGTAAGTACCAATGCTCAGGGCGAAAGCCCAGTGGGCAGCCCCTCTTCGAGGGATTCCTCTTCTGGAGATTATCGACGACCGCTAGGCGCAGCCTTCAAAGAGCCCGGCACCAAGCTAGCATCGGAGCATCACGGCGGGAAGGCGGGGCGGTTGCTGCATTCCAGATGCAAATGCGGCGGGCAGATGCAGTACGACGCAAGGGAGGAGCCCTTTTGCACCGCCTGCGGCAAAGGTCTCAAGAACGCATCGCGCACGCAATCGCGTTCTCCACATGCGAGGATGAGAAAATACAAAAGCTTTCGGATGTATGCCAGCTATGATGCCTGAGTCCTGGGATGCAATCCGAGCATCTGAAGCGAGGGGCTGAGCCGATACATATTCCCAGGGGTCCAATCTGGGCCCGCAGGACCCCCCCCATCAAGATAACAAGGGACCGGCCTTCGGGCCGGAACTCGCCCTTGTAAGGAGGGCTGAATGGATACCAGAAAAGAGATGATGAGACTCGATAACGCCATCTACGAGATGGTGGACCAGAGCCCAGGCCTGGCCGCTCGATACAAGGCCCTCATGGGCGAGGAGCTGGGGGCGGTGGTCATCCTCCCCAGGATGCCGACTCTCGAAGATTGGGCGGCAGCTGAGAAGCTGGCCAGGTCGAGGGCGGAATGAGGCCCAAGTTTATCATCGAGGATCTCCTCGGAGCTGGAATCAATCCCGGCGCCCTGGCCGGGCTGCCCGAGAACGGCGGCCTGGACTATGAGGCCCTGGGCTTTCCATCTCAGGGAGTGGCCACCAGGCTCTTTCGGGAGGGTATCCTTCGGCCCAGAGGAAAAAGCATGGTGTCAAATTCCGCTGGCAAAAAAGTCCTCAGGACCATCTGGGGGAAAGGAGTACATTTCGAAGTTTTCCTCGATTACTGGCTCCAGAATAAGCAACAGTACTGCAATCGCCTCACCTCCTTTTCAGAATACAGGCAGACGATAGCGGTTTAGTTCATTCTCACATTATTATCAAAACCTTTTCCTGCCCGTAAAGCATGGGGTTGCGGTAGAGACTCCCTGTATTCTTA
>Ga0315279_10010076_pt1 | contig 11163 bp, 11 predicted proteins | sample YL17G06_20_MG_FD_203694 | JGI IMG/M metagenome (GOLD analysis project Ga0315279, IMG submission 203694) | Sediment microbial communities from Yellowstone Lake, YNP, Wyoming, USA - YL17G06_20 | ecosystem: Environmental > Aquatic > Freshwater > Lake > Sediment | place: USA: Wyoming | collected...
ACTTCGTCAAGAGCAACGCGCTGCCCCACAAGTACCCCCGATGGGTGGAGTTCGTCGACGCACTGCCCAAGACCGCCACCGGGAAGATCCAACGCTACAAGCTTCGCCAGATCGCGGCCCAGCGCGGCCAGGGCGACAGGCCGTAAGGAAAGCGACCCGACCACCCCGGAGATCGTCGTCGCGTCAACTCTTCTTCCTGTCGTCTTGCCCGGACGCTCCGCGGGTGCGGGCTTTCCGCGGGTCCGTGGGGCCGGCGGGGCCCTTGCCTTTGCGCTTGCCCGCATCTTTCGCCGCGCCGGGATCGTAGGCGGGGTTGCGGATGGGAATCACCGCGTCGGTGTCGCGGAGGAAACCGTTGATCAGGTCGCTGAACTCGCGGACGAGTTCGGGTTTGCCGGCGGCGAGGTCCTTCGTTTCGCCGATGTCGTCCTTGAGGTTGTACAACTCGAAGCGGTCGCTGCCGTCAGCGTTGTCGGCGAAGAAACGGATGAGCTTCCAGTCGCCTTTGCGGACATAGGCGCTGGGGAGGAAGCCTGGAATCTCCTTGGCCTGGCCGTGGCTGCCATGCGGGAAATGGCAGAAGACGCGATCACGCACCGGTTTTCCTTCGAGCAGGGCCGGCACCTGGTCCACGCCGTCGAGTTTCAGGTCGGCGTGCGGTTTGAGGCCGCACATCGCCAGCAGCGTGGGATACCAATCCACACTCTGCAACAGCGCGTCGTTGGTCGTGCCCGGTGGGACCTTGCCCGGCCAGACCACGATGCATGCCTCGCGCGTGCCGCCCTCGTAGATGGAGGCCTTGCCGCTGCGCAGCGGCGAATTGCTGGTGGCGGGCATGTTGGCGAAGCCCTCGGGGTCGGTGGCCCTCGGCGGATACGCCCAGCCGCCGTTGTCCGAGAAGAACACGATGATCGTGTGGTCGGCAATGCCGGCCTCGTCCACGGCGGCCAGGAGCCGGCCCACGCCGTCATCGAGGCTCTTGACCATCGCCGCGTACAGCGGGTTGTGCTGCGGATTCTTCTGGTCAGCCTTCGGCTTGAAGTACTCGATGTAATCGCGGCGCGCGTTCCACGGCGAGTGCACGGAGTACGCCCAGTAGTTGACGTAAAAGGGCCTTGACTGCGCTGAGCCCGTCGAAGCGTGGGCGCGTATGAACTTCGCCGCCTCTTGCGACATGCGGTCGGAGATGTGCGTGCCCGCCGGCGCGCCAAGCGGGGGATCGGTGATGAACTTCCACGGCGCCATATAGCCCCCGCCCGGCCCGGGCGCCTTCGGCGTGTGAGGGAAATCCACGTCAAAGCCCTGGTCCTTCGGCTCGTAGCGATCCTCCGGGTGATCCTTGCGGTTCCAGCCGAGGTGCCATTTGCCGAAATGCGCGGTCGCGTACCCGGCCTCCTTCAATGCCTCGGCCAGCGTGAAATAATCCGGCTTCAACCGCGTGATGCTGTCGGCATTGAGGGCCTTGAAGCCGGGTTGCCGAGCGCTGATGAGCTTCTTTTCCAACTGAATTTCCGGCAGATGACAGACAGGCGATGTAATGCCGATGCGGGCCGGGTACTGGCCCGTCAGGATGCTGGCGCGGGTCGGCGAACAGAGCGGGTTGGCGGCATACGCCTGAGTGAATCGCGCGCCGCGCGCCGCGAGCCGGTCTATGTTCGGCGTCTCGTAAAACGTGCTGCCGAAACAGCCCAAGTCGTGCGCCCCGAGGTCGTCGGCAAGGATGAACACGATGTTGGGCCCGGCCTTGCCGCCCGGCGCGGCCCCGGCCGAAACGGCTGTCGACGTCCGCCAAGGCACCAGCGACCCCGCCAGGACTCCCGCGGTGCATTTCAGAAAGGACCGCCTGTTCATTCCATGCCGTGTCATCGCAGGCTCCTCAGATCAGCCAAGGCCCAGTTTACCGTAGTCATGGTGATCAGTTGCACGCGGCCGGCGGCATCGACGAGATAATGCGTCGGAACAATGCCGCGCCCGGTCTGCGCGTAGCAGTCCAGCCTGGCGCTGCCGTCGGCAAGGGGGATTTCGACTTCGCCGGTGTAGCGAAGGATCTGGTCCGGGCGCAAAGTTGAATCGTCAAGCAAATCGAAAGTCAGGGGCTTCGCCTTGAGCTTTCCCGACGCAAGCAGCCCCAGCAGCGCCCATCGGCCAATCAGGGGATTGGCGGTCGGCCGCTGCTGGGTCCATGACTTCGATTTCACGATCATGGCCATGCCGTCCCAGGCGCCCTTCTCGACAAAGCGCAGATCCTGGAAGCCTTCCACGGACGAGTCGAGCGTCCAACTCGCCGCCGTATTGAACTCGCCGCGGCACTTCAGCTCCGTCTTGATGGTGTTCTCCGGCTTTGCCTTCCGGACCTCGGTGGTCTTGCACGTTGCGTCTGAGAAGGCGACGTCAATTGACCCGCTGATGTTGTTGATCGACTTGGCGTCGGAGCCATGGCACGCGACCAGCGTGTATTTCGCGGCAAAGGCCCCGCTCATTGTCCCCTTGGCGACGGGACTGAACTTGGGGAGATAACCGGTGACCGGTTCAATGGCCGGCGGTTCGGTAAAGGTGTTGCCTGGTCCGCTGTACCCGGCCTTCTTCGCGGCTCGTTGCCTTCTCTTTTCTTTCGGGTCCGCGGCAAGCAGGGGCAGGAACCCTTGTGCCGCCAGTGCCGCCGCCCCGGTCAGGTGCAGAAAGTCTCTTCGATTCATGGCTATGCCTCCTGCTTAACCTTGCGATACCAATCGAGGTAAACCCTGTACGGCCCCGGTTGCAGCTCGTCAACGCGCTCGCTCAGTTCGATCTTGCCCAGGTACTCACGCAGGTCCTTCTTGTGCCTGGCCGCCACGGCCTTGCCTTCGGCGATGGCCGACAGGTCCTTCGTCTCGAGCGGGTCGGCCTGGAGATCAAACACCTTGACCGGGCCGTCACAATAGAAGATCGTCTTGTACTTCCCGTCGCGAACGCCAACCTGTCCATTGCCAAGGAAGGATTCCCCGACGACGTACCGCCGCCACCCGGAGACGTCCTTGCCCTCGACAATCGGCCGAAGGCTCCTTCCGATGGTCATCTTGGGCAATGCCTCAACGTCCGCGTAGTCGCAGATGGTCGCCGGAATGTCAACGCTGGACGTCAGGTGTTCGCTGTCGCGTCGGCCTTTGGCAATCCTGCCTGGATAGACGATGACGGCCGGCACGTGCCAGGCTTCTTCCTCCATGTATCCTTTCGACAGCTTTCCGTGGAACCCTAGCCCGTCGCCGTGGTCTGCCGTGAAGATCACCATAGTGTTGTCGGCGAAGCGAGAGCTCATCAGCGCGTCGTAGAGCCGGCCGATCTCGGCGTCCACCATCTCGACCCAACGGTAGTAGATGTAGATGTAGTACCGCCAATCCAGTTCCGCCCAGTCTCGGGTCCGCCCGCCGTACCTGCCGTCCTTCTGGAAGTTCTTCGGCAGCGGCGGAAGCTTGTCCACGATCTCCTTTGCAAACCGGAACTTCCCCTGGCCGCCGTTGGCGCTGGCGGTGTAGCAGCAGTCATGCGGGTTCATGAAGCCGGCATTCAGGAAGAACGGCTTGTCGCCCCCGTAGTTCTCCAGAAACCCCATGCAGGCCCGCGCGATCGCGCCGTCCGCATACTCGCCCTTGCCCGACCCGTAAATGACCCGGAAGCTCTTTGCCACATCCCGCCCGGGGATGTGCCACTTGCCCGCATAGACCGCTTCATAGTTGCCGCGCTTGCTCAGCCACTGCCCGAGATCCGGCAGCTCGGGCAGACAGCGGCACCCATTGACCGGCACTCCGCTCTCACTGGACATTCGCCCCATGTACCAGCTTGCTCGCGCGGCGCAGCATTGGGGCATGGCCGTGTAGTGCGACATCAGCGAGCAGCCGTCGTTCACGATACGGTCGACGGCCGGCGTGCTGACGTGCGGGTTGCCGTATGCCGAGGCGGCCTGGAAGTGCATCTGATCGACGTGTATGAACAGAATGCTCGGTCGCTTGGCCATCCTGATCCGCCTTATCAGTCATCCGGCGCCTACTTGTCGGCGCCGATCCCTTCGTGCCGCAGCGACAGCTTCACGAGCAGCCCGCAGTTCTTCTGGAAGAACTCCAGCGGCATCAGTTGGGTCCGAGCGTGGACCTCGGCGCCCAGTTGTTCGGCGATCTGCCGGAGGGGCCTGCCCGCCTTCGCCTCGGCGACGATGCGAGCGTGGTATGCTTGCGTGGCGGCGATCGCCTTGTCGAAGTACGCCCGCACGTCGGCGGCGCCCTTGATGGCGGCGTTGTGGCTCAGGCAGAGCACTTCCGCCGGGAGGCCCGCCAGGCGCTTTATCGAGCCGACGTAAGCGCCGTAGTCGCTGAAGTAGTTCGGCCAGAACCAATCGCCCTCGGGCAGGTAGTAGCCCGTGGCGTCGGAGATGATCAGCAGCTTCAGTCGCGGCTCGTGGAAGCTCAGGCTGCACTCGCTGTGGCCAGGCGTGGCCAGGACGACGAAGGCGGTCTCGTCGTCCACGGACACCGTGTCTCCCTCGCCGATGATGCGGTCCACAACGATTCGGCCGTCAGGTGGCGCCTCGCCGCGCTGCTCGGGGCCGATCCGCCCCGCCTGGGCCAGCGAACGGGTGATGGCCTCGTCAACTTGCCGGAAGAACGCGACGACCTTTTCGGCCGCGAGCGTCTTGGCGGCCGCCTCGCCGGCCAGCACCGCGATTTGGGGGAAGGCCCGGCGAAACAGCGGGACGGCCATCACGTGGTCCGGATGGGCGTGCGTGACAACCACCTGCCTGACCAGGTCGGCGGCGATGCCCGCGCGGGCGAGTTGCTCCAGCAGCACCGGCCCGACGGCGCCAACGCCGCCCTCGAAGATCGTGGCTGACCGGCGGCCGCGGCACACATACAGCGGGTACTCGCGCGTGCCCAGCATGAGCAGCCGATCGGTTATCTCTACGGGCGGATCCTTCAGCAGCATGTGGGCGGTCCTTTCCGGCGGCGTTCCAGTGCGGCCAGTGCGGCCCCGAGGGCCCCCGCGTACTGGGGATACGGGGGCACGAGCACCGGTTGGCCGAACGATTCCTCAAAAAGCTTCACCAATACAGGGTTGTGGGCCACCACGCCGCCGGTGAGCACCAGTTCGCCCTCGATGGCGTCCATCTCCACGGCCCTTTTGACGACGGAGCGAAAGGCCCCCTTGACGATGTCCTCGGCCTTTTCGCCGTCGCGGATGCGGGCGAGGATCTCGGTGGCGGCGAAAACCGTGCAGAAACTGCCCAGCGCCACCTCTTTGGTCGAGCGTTCCGCCAAGCCGTTCAACTCGCCCAGGGGAAGGTTCAGGCGGTGGGCGATCTCCTCGATGAAGGTGCCCGTCCCGGCGGCGCACTTGCGGTTCATTCGAAAGCTCAGACGCCGGCCGTCGGGGCCGAGATGAATGATCTTGTTGTCCTGCGCGCCGATGTCGATGACGGTGAGCCGGCGTGGAAAGTGGAAGAATGCCCCGGCGCCGTGGCAGGCGATTTCGGTCCGGGTGGCATTCGCCCAGGGGACGTTGTCGCGTCCGTAGCCCGTGGCGACCGCCGATACCACCTGCTCGCGTGCGGCGCCCGCCTGCGACAGCGCGTCGGCCAGACATGCGTCGGCGGACTCGGCGTAGTCCACGCCGGAGCGTCGGATGGCCTTGCCGGCCAACTGCGACCGCTCGTCCAGAATCACGAGCTTCGCCGCCGAAGCACCTATATCCACGCCACAAACGTAGTCCATCCCGTCGCGCTCCGTTTGCCGGGCTCGTGGCAAGGCCATGCCACTTCTTCTCACGGCCGCTACGCCTCGGCCAACTGCTCCACGAACGCCTCAATGTTGGTCCGCGTCTGCTCATCGGAACACAGCCGCAGGTCGTTCAGGTCGCCATGCACGACGACGTAGGGCTTTTTCAGGCGCTCCTGGAGGCGCCGCGGCATCTCGTAGCGGTTGTTCGAGTTGTTCGGGCAGGTCTTGGCATCGTGGTAGAGTATGCCGTCCACGCCGAACTTCCCGACCATCCGCTCGATGTGCCGCTCCTTATAGTCGTCGCTGCGGCAGATGAAGATGCTGGAATACGCCCGCGCCATGCCGGCGAAGGGGTCGCAGGGGTCCAAGTCCTCGAAGACCCAGCTATTGCAGTACGTCGAGGCCACCACGCACGTCCGCAGGGCAAGCAACTGCTCCGAGAGGGCCTTCAGCCGGCCCCAGATGGGCATCCCCTCCCAGTAGACGCGGAACCGTTCGCCCTGAATGGCCGCCACGCCGTCGGCCACGCGGGCCGTCAACTCCGCCAGCAACGCCTCGTAGTAGTCCACGGCGTCCCGCGTGCCGCGAAGCACGACGGCCGGGCCCATCTGAATCGTCGCGTCGAAGAACGTCAGCGGCGACGGGCGGCTTGCGGCCGTGTCCAGCACGGCCTTCCACAGCTCGGTGCAGCGCTTGGACAAGACGATCACCTCGCGAAGCCGATCGATGTCCAGCCTGGCGCCGGCCACCTGCTCCAATGGGGCGACGAGGGCCTCGGTCTGCCGGGCAACGTCGTCGATGATCGACCCGCTCAAGTCGCCTATGGCGCGGGGCGTGTGGATGCCGACGCACGGGACGTCCCACTGGCGGGCGTAGAATTGGAACCAGTCCTTCACGTCACGGCACTGGTTGGTGTTGTAGACCAGCACGTCGGCCTTCGGCGGGCCTGGCAGCTTCATCTTCTGGAGCGGGCTTTCGCCTTTCAGGTACGAGCCGATGTCGCTGGTGAGGTACGAGCAGATGTCCGGCGAGAAGCCCCGCGCGTTGGCCAGCGGGATCAGGTCGGTCGCCATCCGCGTCGCGCCCAGCATCGCGCCGTGGTTCTCCGGGAAGTACACGTCGAAGCCCAGGGCCCTCAGCAGTTCAGCCGGGCCAACGCTTGTGCACCATGCGACCTTGCGCCCCTGCTTGTTGGCGTCGCACAGCGCCACGAAGTACTTGCCCATGACCTCCTTCATCTTGCCGGTCGACGCGAAGTCCTTCCGTTCCGCCGCGGATGTCATCTCATCGTCCCTTTCGTCTCTCACATAACGTAAATGGAAGTCCCGTCGGATACGCCGAGTCGATCATGCCGGTGGCATTCCGTTCACAGCTCGAGGGTGAGTTTGAGGGACCCCTCGGCACACGAGGCGTACATCTCGAAGGCCTCCGCCGCCCGGTCCCAGGGCATGCGCGGCGTGACCATCGCGCCGAGGTCGGAGGCCCGGCCGTCCACGACCATGTCCATCGCGAGCTGGAACCAGGCCGCACACTCCGGCCCGACCGACGTGATGATCTCGAGCTCCTTGCGGAACGTGTCGTACCAGGGGAACCGCTGGTCGTTGTAATCCGGCATGCCGAAGACGAACAGCCTGCCTTGCCGGCGCACCAGGTGGGCCGACGTCGCCATCGAGTCCACCTTGCCGGCCGCGTCCACGCAGAAGTCCACCATCTCCCCGCTGGTCAACTCGCGGACCGCCGCGACGACGTCTTCCTTCGAGGCATCGACAACGGCGCCCGCACCGTATCGCTTCGACCACTCCAGGCGCCAACCCAGCAGGTCGACCGCGATGATCTGCCGGGCGCCCAACAGCCCCAGCAGGCGGGTCCAGATAAGCCCCATGGGCCCCTGCCCGACAACCGCGACCCGCTGGTTGATCACGTGCCCCGTCCGCGTCATCGCACGCAGAATGGTCGCCAGAGGCTGAGCGACGATCAGGGCCGCCACGTCCGGCGCGTCCGCCGGAAGGGCGGCGATGCCCGGAGGCCGGGCACAAATGTACTCGGCGAACCCGTAGTACCCCTCCGGCTGCGCCAGCACCAGCGTGCCGGGCCGCCACTGCTCGCACCGCGATTCCACAATCGTGCCGATATTCTCGTGCCCGGCCCAGCCCGCGGGGTTGGGGAACGTCAGGTCGCCCCACACACCCTCGCCCGTGTATTGACCCATGTTGCTGCCGCAAAGCGCGACGTGGCTGCACCGCACCAGCACCTCGCCGTCCTTCGGCTGGGGCATGGGGGCGTCGAGGAAGGCGATCTTCCGCGGCTCGGCGATATGAATGGCTCTCACGGGTTGCTTTCTCCTGAAAGGCCGCCAGGCCGACACGGCAGCGGTCATGGCTCGTCTGACAAGGCCTCCACCAGCCAGGCGGGTGGGCGGACCGGTTTGCCCGCAGCATCGGTTATCGCGTGAATAGTGTGCCCGCGAACGACGCCGGCGCCTCCGTCGGCCGCCTCGATGACGTGCTCGAACCGCAGCCGCGCCCGGCCGAATAGCTCCACGCGGCTGGTTATCCGCAGCTCGTCGTCGTATCGCGCCCGGCCCAGGTACTCCACATGGGCCTCCACCACCGGGAGCATCACGCCGCGTCGCTCCATCTCCGCATAGGGCACCAGGGGCCGCAGGACCTCCGTCCGCCCCAGTTCGAACCACTCCAGGGCGCGCGAGTTGTAGAAACCGCCCATCTGGTCGGTCTCGCCGTATCGCACGCGGAACGTTGTCTCGTTGCTCGCGGGGGCCACGCGGATCTCCGTAAGGCGGCATGATACGCCCATCCGGCGGAATCCTCAAGACCTTTCTCCGTCCCGGGGCCTTCCCGCGGCTGCCTGCTTGCCGGGCCGCCGGAACCGCCGCTACTTGGCCTTGGCCGCGGGGGCCGCCTGGTCGCGAGTGTCGGCCACGCGGACGATGGCGTACAGGATCGCTCCGCCAAGCCCCGTCAGCAGGACGATCGGCACCCACAATGTCCGGCCGATGCCCTTGGCGCGCATGTCCATGCAGACCCAGACCGTCAGCAGGATGTGGCTGACCAGGCATCCGAGCAACATCAGGACCAGCAGTCCCTTGGGGCCGTCGCGCCTGTCATCGGCTTGGCGGCGCCACCGGTCCAACTCAGCCCGGTGCTTCTTCATCTCCAGCTCGTGGCGTTCCTGCTGGAGCTGGAGGTCGTCCCTGCGTACTTGGATCTCCAGTTCCATCTGCTTGCGCTGGAGTTCGGCCATGGCCTTGGCCGGGTCGCCGCCCGGCTGTCCGCCGGGGCCTGAAGGGTTCCCGTCGGGCCCCTTGTTTGGGCCGGGCTCTTGCTGAGCCCACGCCACCACCGGAATCATCATCGCCGCCAGCACAATCGTGCACACGAAGGTCCTCATATGACACCTCCCGCAAACAGCCCGAGGAGTCCCGGCCGGAATCGGCCGATCTGTCCGCCACCCGCGACCGCCGCGGGGGCACGCGTCACAATTATACGTCCCGCCCCGGCAACACGCCAGCCGGCGGGACACGGATCGGCGGATTGGCCCCGACGCCCGGCTGATCACGCTGAACTCCCGCTCGATCTTGCTTGCCGTTCAGAAAATGCCGAAACCCAACGCCCTCGGTCTTGTTGAACTTCCAAGTAGACCGCCGAAAGGAGGTCTGAAGAGTTTCTTCTCGGGAGCATTGTTGCCGCGACGCCGCGGGCGGCAATATGAGGGCATAATGCATTCGGCTGGTAACAGTTATCGCTTGTTGCCGTATGTTCTTTGCCTCGTCGCGGCCTCGCTTTCAACGCCGTCGGGGGCTCGCGGGGCCCGCGCCCGCGACAGCTTCCGCCCCGGCGACGAGATTCAGCTTTCCAGCGAGGAATACAAGAAACTCGACCGCCTCGAGGCCCACGCGCTGGACAAGGCCGACGCAATCTTCCGCGAAGGCAAGTTCCGCCAGGCGACAGCGGAATACGAGACATTCCTCCGCGAGTATCCCCGCAGCATCGCCCTTCCGTACGTGCTCCTGCGAAAGGCCCGTTGCCTGCACCTGGACGACAAGCGCAACGAGGCGGCCCGGCAGTACGACGAGGTGGTGGACTACTTCCCAAACGAGGTCGAGTACGCGGCCGCGGCATTGTACTACCAGGGCAAGGCCCACTGGGACAGCGGCGACGAGGCCCTGGCGCTTAAGAGCTGGGCCCGCATGGCCAATGACAAGCAGTACCGCACCCACCGTCGGGCGGCCGGGGCGATAAACCAGCTCGCCGACCAGTTCGCGGCCCAGGGCCAGGCCGAGGCGGCCGCCGCAAACGCAATCATTGATACCGCGCAGGACTCCAAATCCGCTCCAAACAACTGCCAAAAAACTCCAAACCACATGCAAAAAGATCCTAATGAGCGCAATAACCGCGCCCTGCGCGTGTTATGGACTGCTTCCAGGGTCCCCAAAACCCGTCTGGAACCCACTTTTCAACCAGTTTCAATCACTTTGCGCCCACTTTTCGACCAGTTTGAACCACTTTCCAACCGATTCCAACCACTTTGACCCCTCCGGGAGAAGAGTTTACCCCGAGAGGAGTTTATCCCGGCGCGCCGGGAACCCGCTTTTGAACCACTTTCGACACGATAAAAACCGATAAACCCCCGATAAAAACCGATAAACCCCCGATAAACCCCCGATAAACCCCGATAAACCCCGATTCCCCCCCCGGTTTTGCCCGGCACCGCCAAATTACCGGCCGGGAGAACCGTAGTCGGTTTACCCCGAGCGAAGTCGAGGGATCGCCGGTGAAGGCGGCCGGGAGAACCGTAGTCGGTAGCCAGGAGCCGGTAGCCGGTAGGGGAGAACCTGGACAATCTAGACGCTTCGGGGGCACATTGCGGACCCCTCTTGACCCCGGCGCGCCGGGATCGGGATCCGGATGGCCGTTGCCGTAATCTGGAGCCTGCCTGCCGGCTCGGGATGGTGCGGCGAGCCGTTGCCGTAATTTGGAGTGCGCCGAGCTCTCGCCGCTTTGACACGTCACCCAGCGACGCCGTTTCCGCGCCGCCGCCGTAATTTGGAGTGCGGCGAGCTCTCGCCGCTTTGACATGTCGCGGAGCGATGCTCTTGCCCTCGCCGGAACCCGGGTGGCTGTGCCGTTGCCAGGGGCAAACCGGCCTGGCCAAATCGCAACGCCCGGCCGCTTTTCGTTGCAGACCAATTTCCCGGTCGGACAGGAGTTTGACAAGGAATCCCGCCCTCGCTTATCATCATCCCGCCGGATACACGGGCGACAGGGGCACCATTCTTACGCCGCCGCGAGTGGCGACGAGCGCCCGAGTTTTTCCCGGCCGAGACGAGTAGCCGGAATTGCAAGGGAAACCCGAATGCCGACCAGGACCAGCAAGACGGGCAGCGAACTGTTCATAATCG
>Ga0315279_10010077_pt1 | contig 11162 bp, 7 predicted proteins | sample YL17G06_20_MG_FD_203694 | JGI IMG/M metagenome (GOLD analysis project Ga0315279, IMG submission 203694) | Sediment microbial communities from Yellowstone Lake, YNP, Wyoming, USA - YL17G06_20 | ecosystem: Environmental > Aquatic > Freshwater > Lake > Sediment | place: USA: Wyoming | collected...
CGCGGTTTCGCCTGAAGATCATATCCTTGCGAAATTCATCCGAGATAAAATCGACTTGGACAGACAAGAGGGAATCAATCTACTGGCAGCTTGACGTGCGAATGGGAATATACGGTACTCTCAAGTACCTTTCTTAAACGAATGTTTTGCCTTAATCATTGAGGCTCTGCCACTATTCGAATATCATTTGACAATTGTCACCGGAATCGTATTCGCGGGAACGCCATCGATGGTCATCCGGCACAGATACGCCCCGGTCGAGAGGCCCGACAGCGAGGCCGTTTCGGAGCAATACCGCGAAACATACTGATTGTCAACAAGGGTCCTGACGGTTTCACCCTTGAGATTCGTCAGTGCGACGACAACGTGCTGCGCCGGGAATCCGCGTTCCGACGGAACCGCAAAGAACACCTGCATACGTTCGCCCGGCAGGTTCATTGCTCTGAAATGCCCGCGGATATTATCCGTCATGACGGTCGGCTTGACACCGGTAGTATATGCGCCAAGGGCAACGGTTTGTGTCGTGGATGTTGCCGCGGAAGGCACCCATACTTCGACAACCGGTCCGGCTGCCTGCGGAGGAGCGACCTGGCCTTCGCCCTGGAGCGGAATCGGGAAGTTTGCCGAAGTGATGGTGGCCGGGAAGGCCGTCGGATTGAGCAACCGAGCCTCGGCTGAGGTGCCTTTTGTCCAGGTCGTTCCGACGGTAACCGGCGTACCATTGACCTTGACAACCTGATTCGTATACGCCGCGTCAAGATGGAGTCGCATGATCCAGCCGCGCGCGCTCAGCTTACCGGCGAATGCATTGCCAATGGCCGGGTTGATCGTGACCTGCATGCCCTCGGCTGACCGGCCGGCGGTAAGATCGGTTTTGGTATACTCGCCGCTTTCATAGTTAAAGGTCTCCTTATCGTCTTCGTATAGGCTCCGGGTCACGCTTGCGCCAATGGCCGGCGGAAAGACTTCGAGCGTAATCGGGTTCCACGGTTTTTGCGACGTATACAGCATATCCGGGCACATCGTAATGATTGCACCTTTGCGAATAAACATCGGCGTATGCCAGACCTTTGAATCGACGGCCAAGGTCTTCGGGCCTGTCTGCACCTGGCCGGTCCATGCGTCGAACCAGTCCCCGGGCGGAATCCAGGTCGAAACACTGATACCGTTTGTCATTGACGCACCCTCGGCCGTCGCCGGCCGGATAAGAATATCGTCGCCTAAAAGATATTGCGAATTGAGTTTTGCCGATGAGTTTGTCGCCGCGGGCCAGAAAAGGTCGCACCGCTGCAGGAGCGGTGAACCGTCTTCGTAGCACTTGCGCAATGCGCTGTACATCATGGGCATAAGTCGATAGCGCTGTGCCAGGTAACGGGTGACAATGACCCTTGTATCGGTTGTAAATTCCCATGGATAGCGCTTCAGACTGCCTTCACCGCAGTTGACCCCGTGGACGCGCGGCTGCGGGGAATAGGCGCCGAATTCCATCCAGCGGGTATACAGCTCATCGCTGGGATCGCACCCGTTGAATCCGGCAATGTCATGCTGGACATGCGGAAGGAGCCGCATTCCGTCGGCAACCGAAGCGGCAACATTCTTGGTAAGCTGGTCGAAATCGCTGTTCTGGTCACCCGTCCACCAGCCCGGATACCGGTGCGAACCGGGGTGCGGAAAAACAATCGGATCAACCGAACCGTTGCCGGGATCGTTTGAACGCATGCACATAAGCGCAGGCCGCATTTTTTTCGTGGTCTTCTGTTCCAGAAATTTTTTCTGGATGTCCCAGTACATCTTCATGCCCCACATCTCCTGGTCGATATTGTCAACGGGCGCCTCTATAATGCCGTCCCAGTTCCGGTCGAACCACCAGAAGTCAAGCCCATCGTTCATCTTTCCCGTCAGGCCGTTCCATCTGGTCGTGAAATCGGTCCCGGAGCCCTGCGGGTGGTCGTTGAAGAGCACTTTGAAACCGCGGGAGTGCATGTCGGCAAAGAACTGAACAGGATTCGGGAAATAGGTTGTGTTGTAGCCATACGCGCCGGTTCGCCAGTCCGTGTCGACCACATACATATCAATCGGAATCTGATAAGTGTTTCGGTACATGTCGGCATGCTGGATCACATACGCCTGCGACACCGCCTGCCACCGCGAGTTGGCAAACCCGAGGAAGTACAGGGGCACGATGGGAATCGGGCCCGTGAGCTTCAGAAAATCCTTACGCACGGCAAGGAAATCATTGAAATAATTGCTTTGAATATTGACAAATACATACACGTCGGGCGTTGAAATGTAACGATAGTCCCATCCGGACGTCGCGTACAGCGGGTCGGTGGCCGGCAGCGCGCCTGCCGGCATCGGTACCGAGCCCCAGGCCGGCTGCACCGCGCGCGGCGCATCCGCGATTACATACCCGTTACCCAGCTCGTCCGGTGCGGGGAAAGTGGTCCGGCCCGAGGGAAGCGCACTGTAGGTGAACACGGTCCTGTTGCCGGAGGCAACCGAGCAGCCGGTGATCGTGCCGCCGCTATTGGGGACGGTCACCTTGTAGTTGGCCGTCGTTATGGTTGTGGTGGTTCCCGCGGCGCTCTTGGTGCGCGCGACATCAGGCCAGGCACGGTTCACAACCATCAGGGTCTGCCGGTCTTCAAAATTGCCCGCGCTCGTTTTTTCCTCAAGGCGCACCGCAATGGGCGAAAGACACGAAACGCGCACCGATCCGATCGTGTCCATGGTCGTTGCCAGTGCCGCTATTTGCAGCGAGAGAATGCATGCGCACAGCGCCGGACCTATCGAGCCGGCGCTTGCAGCCAGGACATCTCTATTCATTGAAATTTTGCGTGCAGGCATTTTTCCTCCCGGGTTGAAGTGATATTGCATAACGTACCGGAGAAATCGGCCTGGCGCAGGAAAGGAATGTATGCGATCCTGCTGATAGTGTATGCGAATTTGAGGAGGAGCGCTATTTACCGTTGCGGAGAGATGCGGGGGTCTTGCCCGTGGCTTTTTTCATGAACGCGTGGAACTGCGCCATGCTTCTGAAGCCGCATTCGAGGGCGATTGAGGTGAGCTTCTGATCGCTGGTTGTTATCTTTTCCAGGGCATGGGCCACCCGGAGTTGATTGCGGTAATCAATAGGCGAAACGCCCACGTGTTCCTTGAACAGATGCGAGAGACGGGAAGGGCTTACGCTAAGCACTGCCGCAAGGTCATGGAGTGAAACCGGTTGTTGGAAATTGCCATGGATGTGCTCCACCGCCAGCATCACCGTCCTGTTTCTGCCCATCCATTCGTTGCCTAACCGATCGGTCATGGTACTTGACACTTTGCGCGAGATCTCCACGAGAGCGGCCCCGGTTTTGTGCCAGGCGCGCAGCTTTCCGAAGGGATCATCGGAGCGGAACACCTCCACCGCGTCCTTGAGGATCAGTTTGATTTCCGGGCAGTTCTTCAGCACTGGCGGAACATGGGACCGCACGGCAATGAACGGGTTAAGCAGCCGCAAGTCACCCTCGTCGATATGGGCATTGATCACCGACTCCACGGTCATGTGCACGATAATTTCGCACAACGATTCTCCAGCCGTGTGATGCGTGAGCATGCTGTCGAAAAAGAAAACATCATCGGTCGCTACCGGATATTCCCTGCCTTCGAGGCAGACGATTCCCTTGCCGGACAGAACCGCGCCAAGCTCCAATCCTTTATGGAAATGAAGCAACGAAAGCTCAGGCAGGACCACGCCCGGAGTATGGATGCCCATATAGAAAGGCCTGAGACCCGGGTTCTCGCTAAGGGGGTCACCCTCTGCGGTAAATTTCATTTCGATGATGGGCAGACTGGGCGTTTTCATGGAATTCCCGGTACGTTCGGTTCTGTATTTGCATTCCGCGTATAGCTGGTTTCATTGCCGGCTCAAGCAGCCCGGGCCACCTACACGATCTCACACTTCTTCCCGATACTGCGCTCAACGTCCTCCGGCAGCTCGTTCCAGCTGATAGGTTCAATTTTTCAGATGAATTTGTGCGCATGAGGAAATCCTTTTTACATGCGCTTTATTTTTGCGCCACAACCGTGCTCTGAATGGTCTGGCCAATATCCTTTATCAGGCAAAATAATTGCTTGAAGGGGAAAAAACAACGAAAAAAGCATAGTACGCCTGGGCCGATGGACGCAAGGGTTGACGGGAAGGGTGGAATTCAGATGCAGACCCGATCGAAGAACCCGCTCGCCGCCGCGTAGCGCTATGGCGGAGCGGGGTAGTCGAGGGCGGATTCTTGAAGAAACTCAGGCTCCGGCTCTTTTGGTGCCGCCATGGGCGAAGCCTCTTTCCATAGGCCGCAGTGTCGGCTGTGTGCGGTATCAGGCTCAAGCTTCTCCCCGTACTCATCGGCAGCGGCAGGGGTTGCATCACCTGAAACGGAAGTGTTTGCGTGGCGCATTCCCCGGTTCTTCATAAGTTCATAAGGGACGGAGCGCTAAATATATATTAATAACATGCCACGAAAAGCACGGATTTCTCCGGCTTGCGCATTTTTTCATGTTATGGCCCGAGGTATTGAAGGTCGGGACATTTTCTCTTCGAATAACGATCGCACAAAATTCCTCAGTTTGCTGTCTTCAGGATTAAAGCGGACCGGGTACGCCTGCTACGCTTGGGCGCTCATGCGCAATCACTACCATTTGGTCTTGCGGTCCAGCGAATTGCACCTTGCCGAACTCATGCGCCAACTCAATGCCGCGTATGCGCAATATTTTTCAAAAGCCTATCATCGGCACGGATATCTGTTTCAAGACCGATACAAATCGCTAGTAACTCAAGATCAAGGGTATGTTGAAGAGCTGATCCGCTATGTTCATGCAAATCCATTGCGATCAGGCCTCTGCAAATCGCTGGAAGATTTAGCTGGCCACCCCTGGACCGGCCATGCGGTATTAATGGGCACAAGAACCGCGGATTTTCAAGATACCTGGCCGGTATTGCGCAGGTTTGGCCCAACAATTGAAGCTGGGCGAAAAGGATACGCCGAATTCATGGCCAAAGCGGCGCTTTCCGGTGACGAAGCAGCTGAACTTCTTTCCTCTATACGAAAAGGGAATACTGACCGGGAGAAAAGAAATCCCGGAGCATATGTCATCGGCGATCCCGAGTTTGTCAGGCAAGTCCTGGCAAAAGACCATGCGCAGAAGGCGCACATATCCCGCCATGCTCTTGAAAACTTGGCAATTGACGATGTGGCGACAAAAATCGCGAAGGCCGCCGGGATTGCAAAGCACGAGTTGTGGTGGCGCGGCAGAGCAAACCGGCGCTCAGCGCTGCGCAAAATATTTGCCTATATATGCTATCGCATGTATGGATTCACCATTGCCGAGGTGGCACGCTATCTGGATTGCACCCATTCGCCGATGTCTCTTGCTGCCAGGCAAGGGCAGGAACTGGCCGGAAAAAAGGAATTCACTAATATACTAATAGCGCTCCGTCCCTAATTATGCACGCGCTTGTATCGCGATACTCCCTGAAACGCAGCGCATGCCTATTTGCGGTATCAGTTGATCAATCTGCGCTTCATCAGCCTGATGCCGAGATAAAAAGCGATCGCCCCCACCGCCAGCAGATACCCCAGGCTGACCATCAGCCCCGGCGCAGGAATACCCCGGAAGATGGCGCGGGAAACGGTCACGGCATGCGTGAGCGGCAAGCATTGGGCAAGCAGCTTCAGCCATTGCGGAAACTTGTCGAGCGGAAAAAAGAGCCCCGAGAAAAACAGCATGGGCGTGATGAACAATTCCGTATAATAGCTGAAAAAATCGAAATTGGGCGCATACGAGGTGACGATCATGGCAAGGGAGCCGAACACCACGCCGAGATAGGCCATGAATACCAGGAGCAGCGCCATGGCAACCGGCGAGACCGGGGCAACGCCCATGTACGCCGCCACGATCATCATGAGCGCGCCGCTGATAAGGCCCCGGAACGCGCCCCACGCGATATCGCCGGCAATGGCGTCATCCGCGGACACGGGCGTTGCTATAAGGGAATCGTACAGCTGTTCGTGGACCATCTTGACAAATGTATCATACAGGCATTCGAACGTCGACGACATCATGACCGACGACACGAGCACGCCGGGGACCAGGAAATGAAGGTACGGCTGGCCGCCCAGATAGCCCATATAGGCGCCCATGCCGATGCCGAAGGTCAATAAATAAAAAAGCGGCTGGCCCAGGCTGATTACGAACGTGGGCAGTATGAACCGTTTGAACGATACCATGTTGCGCAGAAAGACGTAGTAGATGCGGTAGGACAGGTTCATTCGATCAGCCCCCTGCCCGCAAGTTTGAGAAACACGTCTTCGAGGGTCGCGGGCCGGTGGAGTACCGAAGGCAGGTTGAGCTCATTAAGCCGCTTCATGCATTCGCGGCCGTCGCGGCAGTAGCAATAAAGCGTATCGCCCGCCCGCTCGCGGCCCTGGATCGCGCCGGATAAAAGCCCGACCAGACGCGCGTCCTCTTCCCGGCCGATGCGTATCTCCACGACTTCGCTGCCGATCTCTTCGCGCACGAGGGCCGCGGGAACGCCCCCTTTGAGGATCCGGCCGTCATCCATGATCGCGATGCGGTCGCACAACTGCTCCGCCTCTTCCATATATTGCGTTGTGAGAATGAGCGTGGCGCCCTGCATTTTAAGCCGCCGAAGCCGCTGCCAGATGAGATGGCGCGCCTGGGGGTCCAGGCCGGTGGTGGGTTCATCGGCAATGATCAGCCGCGGCCGGTTCAGGAGCGCCCGCGCGATGAGCAACCGACGCTTCATGCCGGTGGAGAGTTCGTCGATCTTGCTGTCTTTCCTGGACTCGAGTTCGATGAAGGCCAGCAATTCGGCAATGCGCTGTTTGGCGTCTGATCGCGGGATATCAAAGAAATGAGAAAACACCATGAGGTTTTCGTACACCGTCAAGTCCACATCCAGCGTGATCTCCTGGGGCACCACGCCGGTGAACTTTTTTATCGCCCGGTTGTCGATATGAGCGTTTTCGCCGAAGACCGTGAGTGTCCCGGAGGTCATGGGCGACACGCAATGCACCATCCGGACCGTGGTGGTCTTGCCTGCGCCGTTGGGGCCCAGAAAGCCGAAGCACTCGCCTTCCTGGATGTCAAACGAGATGGCCTTGACAGCGGCAACGTCGTCGAAGTTCTTCGTGAGAGCGCGCGCGGATATGGCAACGGACATTGAAAGCCTTCCCGGTTGAAGGCTAAAATAGTTATTCGGCAAATGCATGGAAGTTTCCGATCCGCGAGCATCCGATGACGCGCAACGGTATCATAGATGATCCATCGCCGTATCCCCGGCGATACGCGGGAACCATCCGGTTTTCGCGCGTGCATACCGCCCGGTTCACTGCCGTACCGGCCGGTACGTCCGACCTGCCTTTTCTGCCGGCTTTTGCCTGAATTCCAAGGGAAAAAGCGCCGGCCGTCTCTGGCATAGGGTTTGCATTATATATTGCGAAAATCCCGGACATTCACCAATTTCAGGAGGTTTCCATGCGCATCGGATCTCGCATCTTTTCCGCGGTTCTTGCGGCCATCGGCATCGCGGCGCTGGTCCCCGGCTGTCTTTTCCAACCACTAAGCCGGCTTGATGACACGGCGCAATATCTTTCCCAGGAAGTGGCCAATATGGGCGGCACTTCGGGCGCCATGATGAGCGGCGGCCTGGGAAAATCGCTTGCCGCGAACATGGCGGCGGACACGTTCCGCGCGGACCTTCTGATCCATCCCTTCACGTGGAACGCCGCGATCCAGGGCTGGGTCCGGACCGCTGTTTACACGACGTCCGAAGGCTATCAGCGCGATCGCGTTGATACCGTGTGGTTTAAAAACGCCGCCGGCGATCCGGTCCAGTATCCGACCATCGCCACAGTGTCAACCGTCAAGCATGTGCGCCATGTCACGCATACCAAGGGCGATAATACCGCCGACATCCTGGTGACGGTCAACGGCTCTCTCACCGCGGCGGCGGAAACCACCTATGTCAAGAACGGCACCATCTCCGGGACCTATAACGGCGAATCATGCGCCACCGGGACCATTGCCGGGGTCACGCGCCAGTATACCGGCGGCAGCTGGCGGTTCCCGAGCGCAGGGACCATCACCGCCGATTTCCCCCGGTTCTCCTATAATGTCCAGTTCACCGGCGACAACAGCGCCCAGATCGATATCACCAACAAACGCACAGGAAACGTGCGGGAGACCACGATTACCGTCAGCGAACAGTAACTCCGGCCATCCAGGTCCGCGCATATGATCGGATTGCAGGCAGACGCCTGCAATCCGATTTTGCTTTTCCCGCAATTTTCCTCTTCCCCGCGCGATATCTCCAAACCCCTCATGCGCTGCATTATTTTTCTTCTCCCCCCGGTGATCGACCATCCGGGCATTTTTGCCCATCACCCGCAAGGAGCCATAAGCATGGCCGCAAAAGCAAAACCGGCGTATCTCGATCCCGATCTCCCCTTGTCGCGGCGCGTGGACGACCTGGTGTCGCGCATGACGCTTGACGAAAAGATATCGCAGACCGTGCACGATGCGCCGCCCATAAAACGACTGGGCATCCCGGCCTACAACTGGTGGAACGAGTGTCTGCATGGGGTGGCACGCGCGGGATTCGCCACGCAGTTCCCGCAGGCCATCGGCATGGCCGCCACCTGGGACCGCGCGCTCATGCACCGGGCCGCCACGGCGATTTCCGACGAAGCCCGCGCCAAATATCACGACAACCTTCGCGCGAACAAAGGGAAAAAGGTCGACCAGTATTACGGCCTCGATTACTGGTCGCCCAATATCAATATTTTCCGCGACCCGCGCTGGGGCCGGGGCCACGAAACCTATGGCGAGTGCCCGTATCTCACCGGCGAGATGGGCTTGCAGTTCGTCAAGGGCTTGCAGGGCGACGATCCCCGGCGCCTCAAGCTCGTGGCCACGCCAAAGCATTACGCCGTGCACAGCGGGCCCGAAGGCCTGCGCCACGGGTTTGACGCCCGCGTGTCCCGCAAGGACCTGGAAGAGACGTATTTGCCCGCGTTCCGCAAATGCGTGATTGACGGCAAGGCATATTCGGTGATGGGCGCTTATAACCGCACCAACGGGGAGGCCTGCTGCGCCAGTAGAACGCTGCTGCAGACCATCCTGCGCGACACGTGGGGATTCGACGGCTATGTGGTGTCCGATTGCGGCGCTATCGACGATATCTTCCGCCATCACAAGCTCGTGGCCACGGCCGCCGAAGCAGCGGCGCTCGCGGTCAAAAACGGCTGCGAACTCAATTGCGGGGAGACGTATCCCATGCTGCGCGAGGCCGTGGCAAAAGGTTTGATCGCCGAAGCCGATATCGATACAGCCGTCAAGCGGCTTTTTGCCGCGCGCTTCAAACTCGGTATGTTCGATCCGGACAAGCATTGCCGCTATGCGTCGACTCCGATGGCCGTGGTGGGATGCGAAAAGCACCGGGCCCTCGCCCTGCGCGCCGCGCGGGAATCCATCGTGCTGCTGAAAAATGAAAGCCGCACGCTCCCGCTTGACCCGAAGAAAATCAGGTCCGTTGCCGTCATCGGCCCCAACGCCGACAATTACCTGAGCCTTGCGGCCAATTACTACGGCACGCCCAGCAGGCCGGTCACGCCGCTCAAAGGCATCATGGACGCGCTGCCCAAAATAACGCGCGTGCTGTATGATCCGGGATGCGACATGAGCCGCCCCATCAGCGACAGCATCCACGAGGTGCGCCATATCTGCCGTCAGGCGGACGTGGTGATCGCCTGCATGGGCCTTTCGCCCCTGGTGGAAGGCGAGGAAGGCTGCACGCTCGAGGCCGATCTGGCCGGCGACAAGCGCGACATCGCGCTTTACAAGGCGCAGCTTGACGTGCTCATGGCCGCGCTTGAGAGCACGACGCCGGTGGTGCTCGTCCTTCTGAACGGCAGCGCCATCACCCTGGGCGGGTTCGAAAACAAGGTCAGAGCCATTATCGAGGCCTGGTACCCGGGTGAAATGGGCGGCGCGGCAATCGCCGACGTGCTGTTCGGCAGATACAATCCCGCGGGACGCCTGCCCGTCACCTTCTACGCCTCCATGGACCAGGTGCCGGATTTCGCGGACTACCGCATGGACGGCCGCACGTACCGCTATTTCGGCGGGGAGCCGTTCTATGCGTTCGGCTATGGGCTCAGCTATACGAAATTCGTCTATTCCCGGCTTGCAGTCTGTAAACAGGCTGCCGCGGGCGACGCAGTGCATCTGTCGGTGGACGTGAAAAACGCCGGGCCCATGGCCGGGGACGAGGTAGTGCAGGTTTACATCCGGCCTGTCAACCCGACGACGCGCGCGCCGCTGTACCAACTCTGCGGATTCGAGCGCGTGTCTGTCAAGCCGGGCGCGAAGAGAACCGTCGCGCTGGATCTTCCGGCATCGGCGTTCTCCGTGGTGACGGACGACGGCCGGCGCATGGTGGAAGCGGGAGCGTATGATCTGTTCGTTGGCGGATGTCTGCCGTCCGTCAAAGGCGCGAAGACATTGACGGCGCGGGTGCGCCTGGAAGGTCCGGGGATTGAATTACCGGGCGCATTCAAGCGCGCGGATTAGCCCTGCGCGCGGGGATTATCGCATCGACACCGGAGGTTGCAGGATTTCCGACCAGATCACGCCCTTGCGCACTTCATCAATGCCCACGGCAAGGGCGCCCGCTTCATGAGCGCGATCGGATGCGGAAAGCGCAGCCTCTTCGAACATGATCTCTGATCTGGTGATCTGGTCTTCCGCTACTTTTTTCTGTGGGGCCTGATAATAGGCATTATGCGGATCGGCGGGCGAGGGATTGATTGCCGGTTTCGGTACTTCCTCCAGGCTTGCAGTCTCCAGCGATTGCTCTTCTTTTCCCAAATCATCCAGCACATCATCCGCATTCTCAAGCGAATCGTCGGCCCGTTCCGGCAACGGCTTTTTCAACTGCCGAGGCGCCGGCTGCGGCGCCGGTTTGGGCTGATGCGGAATGGGAATACCCAGATCGCGCAGGATCTCATCAATCGTGGGTTCGCCGGATGATGGTTGCTTTCCGGGAGCAGGGGGCTGGTGCGGCGCGCGCTGCCGCGGCCGCTTCTTGCCTTTGTTCCCGA
>Ga0315279_10010078_pt1 | contig 11161 bp, 14 predicted proteins | sample YL17G06_20_MG_FD_203694 | JGI IMG/M metagenome (GOLD analysis project Ga0315279, IMG submission 203694) | Sediment microbial communities from Yellowstone Lake, YNP, Wyoming, USA - YL17G06_20 | ecosystem: Environmental > Aquatic > Freshwater > Lake > Sediment | place: USA: Wyoming | collected...
TCGGCCATGACCTGGACGGCTCTGGGGTCGAGGCCGCGCGGCTCGATGCCGGCGGAATACGGCTCGATCCCATCGCCCCTGAGGTGCCGGGCCCAGCCCTCGGCCATCTGGCTCCGGCAGGAGTTGCCCGTACACAGGAACAGCACTTTCAGCTTCTGCATTGCCCTTTGCACAATTCCTCCGGATCCATGGCAAGGATCCTTGCCAGTTTTTTCTTGTCCTGCACCATTTGCGGTGATTGCGCGAGGCTGCGTCGGACCCACGCCACGGCCGCGCGGGCGGCTTTCGGTGCATCGCGCTCGGCAAGTCGATAGTACATCCAGCGTCCATCCTTGCGGCCCTCCACGAGCCGGGCCTGACGCAGGATGGACATGTGCTTGGAGACCGTCGAGGGCGCCAGTTGGAGCAGCTCGACGATCTGGCAGACGCACAACTCGCCGTCCGTGAGCGCCATCAGGACCCGCAGCCGGCTGCCGTCGGCCAGGGCCTTGGTCACATAGAGAATATCACGCATACACATTCCTTATATTTCGCCATCTGACGAATTGTACTATAGCAGGATTTACATGTCAACGGCAAAATTTACTCGCTATCAACTGCCGGTCCGCGCCAGCTTGAGAGCCACCTCGGCGATGCGGCGGCCGAGGTTTGTGGCCGTGGAAATGCCGAATTCGTCGCCTGTGATGCTATCATTGCCGTCGTTGACCAGCGTGGCTCCGAAATGCGCCGTGGGTCGGCCGTCGCCGATAATAATCATCTCCTGGCACAGCAGCGCGGCATGGACGGATTGGATCGCCAGTTCCTGGCCGCCGTTGCGGGCGGCACCGACCGCGACGATCCCCGCGACCTTGCCGCTGAGAGCGAACTTCTGCTGGCGGAAGGCCATGCAGTGATCGAGAAAGGCTTTGCACAGGGAGGTCATGTTGCCGAAGTAGACCGGCGTCCCGACCACGATGCCGCCGACGTTGGGATCCGACAGAATGGGAATCAGGTCCGCAAAGCCGCCCTGGGTGGCCTTGGGATTGGCTGGGTCGAAAACGCCGATGTTGCGGCCCGCCAGTTCAACCAACTCCGTGGTCACGCGGGAATCGACGGCTTGGGCGGCTTCGAGACAGATGCCCAACGCGGTCGCTGTCGTCTTGCCCTTGCGGGGGCTGCACGATATACCCACGATCTTGACCATCTTCTTGTCCGGAGCGACGGCGGAAGCCGAGGTCACCGATGCCGTTGTGCCCGCGGCCAACGTGGTGGTCAGAAATTCCCTTCGATTCATTCTCTGTCCTCCTTTCGGGATCGCTGGTTGATTCGATTGCAGGAACACTCCCTTAGCGAGCGATGTAGAGCAAATACAGGCCGGCGCAGAGGACCAGGGCGCCGCAGATCCTCTTGAGGATGACGGCGCCCTGGGATTTCTCGTTCCAGTTCAGATAGCGTTGCACCCATCCCGTGCTGGTGCCGGCCAGAACGATGACCGAGCAGTGTCCGACGCCGTAAGCGACGAGCAGGACGATCCCGTAAAGCAGGGCGGTCGAAGCCACTCGGAAGGTGACGGCCAGCATGGGAGCCATGTACGCAAACGTGCAGGGGCCGATGGCAATGCCGAAGATCAAGCCGAGGATGAATGCTGCCGGCATGCCCTTTCGTTTCATGCTGATCTGCCCCGGGCCCGACCAGGGCAGGGGGATAACGTCCAGCAGGTACAGGCCGACCAGGAAGAAAATGGCGGCTACGAAATAATTGCCGTACCGCCCGACGTCTCCCATCATTCGGCCGGCGGCGGCGGTGATGGCGCCGACGGCCGCAATCGTGATGAGAATCCCGCCGGCGAAAAGCGTCGAGATGGCGAATGCCCGCTTCGTTGACATCCGGCCCTGCTGGTCGATGAAGCCGACAATCAGCGGGATGCTCGACAGATGGCACGGACTCAACAGAATGCTCAGGATGCCCCACGTGAACGATGCCAGGACCGCGATGGCCGGTGTGGCCTCCACGGCTTTTGTCAGCGTAGTGAAAAGTCGTTCCATTTATTGTGTTACCCCCATTTCCGCCAGCTTCTTCTCGATTTCCACCTGTGGCCAGAATCCCACGTGGCGGAACACCTCTTTGCCCTGTTTATCGTAGAAGAACTGCATGGGGATACTTTGAATGCCAAACCTCGCGGCCAGAATCTGCTCCTGGCCGACATGGATGAACAGCACGTTCAACTTGCCGGCATACTTTTCCCTCAAGGTATCCAGGATCGGGGCAAGCATGTCACAGGGGCGACAGCCGGTCGAACCGAAATCGACCAGCGAAGGTTTGCCGCTGGACTTGGCTTTGTCCACAGGGTTGTCCCCGGCCAGCACGGATTGTTCCTTCGTCCAAGCCGCAGAGACCTCAATGGGCATGCGCTGGCTCAGTGTGCGGACGTGCTCACCGATCAGGTCCTGTTGCTTCTGTTGGAGCACGAGTTGCTTCAGTTGGTCCTTCACCTGGTCCAGGGTCGCTCCGCCGCAGGCGTCCTTGTTCTCTTCGTAGAACCTGGCCACTTCCGCATCGCTGACCTCCACGTTGGCGACCAGCCCCTTGAGGTACTTCTGGATCAACGCACGCTCGTCAGACGGGGGCGCATCCTTCTGCTCCGGAGTCTTCGCCTTCGCCAGTATGACCAGGAGTTGACGTGTCGCAAGGTTCTCCAGCACGAAGAAGGCGTTTTTCTTGAGCTGGGCCTGCATCTCCTTCGGTGCCTTCGCGATCTCGTCGCCGACATCCTTGTCACTGATGGTAAGATCCTCTGTTTTCAGGATTACGCCGGAGGGCAGATCGGACAGCCGTGCGTAGGTCAAGCTGTTCGAGGCCAAACCGGGATACACGTCACGCACCAGCGACGGTTTCTTCTGGACATCAGCGTTTGCCGCCGGCGATTCACTCGCGCAGACAGGGAGAGTGAATAGTCCGAACAGCACAACGACGGCGGAAAGAATGCTTTTTGTCATCATGGTAGTACTCTCCACATGCGAATCCATAGATGGTCATTTCGGTGCACATTCGCCGATTTTGCAGGCTTTCTGGATTTGCTCGGGTGAGAGCTTCATTTTGTCTGCCAGTGCCTGGCTGACGCTGATGAGCCGGCCTGTCTCATAGGGGTTCTGCTCGACCCATTTCTTGAGGTTGTCCGCATTGACGAAGAAACCCTGGTGAAAGCACCCAGCGGATGCCCAAGTGCCATCGGGCTTCTTGCGCTGGCCGAACCATGCGACCGCTGTCGCCGGTTCCAGCGAGGCAACTTTGCCATCGAGAGTCTTGACGACAATCGCTTGCTTGGTCAGGCGGTCTTTCTCACGCACCTCAATGTTCCTACCGGTTCGGGCCGCCACGCCCAAGGCGCAGTGGGAGCAGCAACCCCAGGTATGTACCCCGCCTTCCACGATGACTTCGGAGGCATCCTGCGGATAACACGCGCGGTCGCAAAAACCGCAGCGATGGGACAATTCCTTCTGCTGGAGTGCCGCAAGGGCGAGAACACTTCCGCCATTGGCGGCTCGTTCTGCAACGGCGGCATCCCGGCCGACGAAGGCTTTGATCCAGGGTTTGCCTGTCGTCTCATCCTCATCATACAGAAATGCGGCTTCGGAAAGCGGGACGGATTTACCCGCAGTCCAGTCAGTGACAGTGACTTTCTTCTCGAAACCGGTCTTGTCCTCGGTCAGACACGAGTGCAGGATGAAATAGCAGTGGGGACCGCACAACCGGACCGGTCCTTTGTCCGTCTGAACGGTCACGAGGGTCTTGGGATTGATGTCACCGTCACACATATAGCAGACGCTCTCCTTCGGGCGCTCGTCGGGCTTGGCCGGCGCGAGTCGCTCGAAGGCCGGCGCGGCCGAGCTGGGTCCCGACAGGTCCACGCCGAACTCCTTCCACTTGGCCAGGATGTCCTCCTTGGAGAAGAAGCCTTCATGGCGGAACCGCTCCTTACCCGTGGCATCGTAAAAAATCTGCGTCGGAATTACCCGGATACCGTATTGCTTGCTGACGTTGGGATTCTTCCACACGTCCAGAAAGACCACTTCCAGCCTGCCTTTGTATTGCTCCTTCAGTTCCTCAAGGATCGGGGCCATCATCTTGCACGGAATGCATTTATCCGCCCCCAGGTCCACTAAGCGAGGCAGGCCCGATGCCGCTGGTGTGGCAGCAATGGCCGGCGTTGACAAGCTCTGGACGGAATTTCCTTCCTTGCCTTGCTGCCTGAGAAGCATAAGCGCTGCCACGGCTACGATCAGACCTGCGACCACCACGATCTTCAACGTCTTATTCATAACGTCTCCTTTCGATTTCAGCACCGAAGGAACCCAAATGAAGATGCACCATGAGCCTGCCGCCAAAGCCAGCAGAATAACGAAGTTCGTCTTACCGCCGCTGCAAAACTGTGCCAGCATCATTGCCTCATCTGCCCCGCGCCGGGCTCAGGAATGCGTTGACCTCATCGACCAAGTATTTCGAGAAAGCATCCGGGCGATCCAAAAGTCTCCACAGTTCATCCAGCTCCTTTGACTCCTTGCACACGCCGTTTTCCATTCGGGCCAGCACAAGCTCTCTTCCCCACACATTGAACTGTTGGCGGAGAACCTTGCCCGCCGGCTCGTCGGTATTCACGGACATCCAAACCACCTGCCCATCCTGTATCTGCCGGGCGAAGTGCTCCTCGATCGCGCGGGCGGCTGTCATCTCCATCGACTCACACGAAAAACAGCGAAAAGTCTGATGGAAGTAGTAAGCGAACACCACGGTACTCCCGGTCGCGGATTGGGCCTGAGCACGAGCGGCTGGCGGATCGCCCGCCGATGAGGCGGGGTCCTTGGGATTGGAGGGGTTTGCGGCCCGACAGCCCAGGCATGACAAGCACGCTGCCATTATGAGAAAGCATCGAATGGTCATCTGCGATCCTTTCTATGAGTCGATCATCTCCGCCGCCCGTGCCGCCACTTTATTGATACTCTCCTCCGTCACCGGACTCTTGCATTTCTCCAGCCCCAGGTCCGCCAGTTGCAGATGCTTGAAGGCTGTGAAGCCCGCCTGCTCCAGGCTGGATTTCACGCAGTTCAGCGGGCAGCCGTCGATGGCAAGAACACCATCGGCCGCCTCCGTGGTTTTGAGAATGCCGCTGATCCGTCCGCCCAGTCCGGCTGCACAAAACATACGGCCTGCTCCGTCGCGGGTCAACTGTCTTGCGGCCCTATCGGCAATTTCCCCTACATCCGCCGCACCACTGCACGCAAAGACCAATTTCGGCCCGCCGCCGCACCCACAGGATTGCTGGTTGCTCATCTGTCATCCTTTCTGCATTTGCCGCTCTTGCTCACGCCAGCATTTTCTTAATCTCATCCGGCGCGGGCACCTTGCCAACGACCTTTACCTGGCCGTCAATCGCCAGCGCCGGGGTCATCATTACGCCAAATTTCATAATCTCGTTGATATCGGTAACCTTCTCGATGGCATACTCGATGCCCAGTGCCTTGGCGGCTGCTTCCGTGTTCTCCGCCAGCTTCTTGCACTTGGGGCATCCGGTGCCCAGAATTTGTAGTCTCTTCACGGCTTTACTCCTTGTTTCTGCATAGTCGCCTTATTATCAGCGTCTGTACCGTCCATCACGCCCAATCCGCGGCATATCTCCAGCAGCGCCGGCCGCAAATGGGCAAAATCCCCTCCAAAGACCGGCTGGCACTGCGAAAGCTGCCCGCCGCCGGACCAGAGCTTCACGGCGAAGGCCAGGCACGTCCGTTCCCCGCAGGCCCGGCAGTTCGTCCGGGGCAGCCGCTTGAATATCTCCAGCGCCGGAGGCTTCTCTCGCATCTCATATGACGGCGTGATCTCAGCTCGACGAGCCCACGTGTCGTTGACCCGACAACGGATTGCCTCCAACGTCCGCCAGGCATCCACGATCTCATCGGCCTTCGCCACGGCGATCCGGCGCGGATACAACGAGATCATCCGGTAGCCGTCCATGAACGTGAAGGTCGGACCATTGCGGTTGAAGCACGCCTCACGCATCTGCGTGTTCAGATACGGAAAGACCTCGGTGAGGTCGCCCGAAATGTGGGCGATCAGCCGTATCCGGGAGGGATCGGCCACGCATGGAGCAAGGACCATGACCGCCGTTTCCCCGAAGCGCTCATCGGAGAAGCCCGCAGGCTCTTGCTCCGGGACACGGATCGTCGCCGGGCGATACGTCACCCATCCGCCGCACGTAAACGCGTCCGCGAAGCGCGCGTGCAAAGCCCTGTGGGTGTCTTCATCCAGAACGAGCGAAGGAACACCCACCCGCCCAAAGCCCGGCTCCGGCGCGACGAGCCGGTAAGACAGGGACAGACGCTCCAGCGCGGCCCTGGCCTTCTCGAACTGGGCACGATTCGGAAATGTCCCTATGAGAGATTCGATCACAGCGCTACTCGTTGTCAGAAGAACACACCAAAGATCATGCCGGTGATCGTGGCCATCACGACGACCAGCGAAACGAAGACGACGGTCTTTTGGGTTCCCATGATGCTGCGGATGACCAACATGCTGGGCAGCGACAAGGCCGGGCCGGCCAGCAACAGCGCCAGGGCCGGACCTTTGCCCATCCCCGAACCGATCAGGCCCTGGAGGATCGGGACCTCGGTCAACGTGGCGAAGTACATAAACGCCCCGAAGACCGACGAGAAGAAGTTGGTCCAGAGCGGCCAGATGACACGGACAAAGCTCTCGAATCCGCCGCCGCCCCAGCCGGTGACTGCGAACAGCGTATTCGGGCTGTCACCGACGAGCATCTGGACGTACTTGCTGGGAATCAGCCCCTCATGATCCACTCGGCCGAGCAGAAAGCCCGCTATCAAAACGCCGAAAAACAGCAGCGGCACAATCTGTTTGGCGAACGTCCAGGTGGACGCGAACCACTCCCCGGCCTCTCCTTCGTGGGTGCTCGTGACCGCCGACAGTCCGACGACGGCCGCTGCAAAGGGAATCATGATCATCGTGCCTTGCATGGGGAGAACCAGGGCAAGAATCACCGCCGGCATCGCGGCCAAGACCACCTTCCACCATCGGATGCCAAACCAGAAGACCAGGATCAGCGAGAAGGCAACCGCAAAACCGGCCGTCACGAGCCATTTGTTTTGCCAAACGGTCGTCCACGTGCCGGGCGTCGGCGTCTTGGACACGACCGCGATGGCAGGCACGGATACTTGCTCGCCCTCGCTGCTGATGACCTTCAAGGAATACGAAGCCCCTTCTGCCACAGGGTTCTCCGGGGCCTTGACGACCGCCGCGTTGAACCGCCGACCATCGTTGAGCGCGAAGGTAAACTCATTCGGTGCGCCCCAGTTGGCGAAGACGAGGATACCGATCATGACGGCAAAGAACAGGACGTTTTGCCACAACGGCCGGCGTACCTCCGGCTCAGGCATGGTGAGCTGCTCGTCTGCCTTGGCCAACTCCTCCTTGCGATAGATGAGGTGCATGATCAGGCCAATGACGACGGAGAAGCTGATGGCGCCGACGGCTCGGGCGATGCCCAGTTCCAGCCCGAGAATGCGAGCCGTGAGAATGATGGCCAGCACGTTGATGGCCGGGCCGGAGTAGAGAAAGGCTGTCGCCGGCCCCAGTCCCGCCCCCATCCGCCAGATGCCGGCAAATAGCGGCAACACCGTACAGGAGCAGACCGCCAGAATCGAGCCGGAGACACTGGCCACGCCATAGGCCAGCACTTTATTGGCCTTGGCCCCCAGATACTTCATGACCGAAGCCTGGCTGATGAACACGCCGATGGCCCCGGCGATGAAGAAGGCCGGCACCAGGCACAACAGCACGTGCTCGCGCGCATACCACTTGGTCAAGTGAAGAGATTCCATGACCGCGTTGTCGAATCGTCCCCAGCCCACCGGCAGCCAGAAGAACGCGAGAAATACGACAGCGATCAAGGCGAGTTTTTTCCACTCGCTTCTCCAACTCATTCAGAATCTCCTATCATAGTGAGGCCAGCAGCTTTTCGTTTTCCTTCGCCTGCTGCCTGAGGACCCGCACGACGCACGAAAGGAACTCCGCCACACACGGTGTCCGGAGCGTGTAGAAGACCTTGAGTCCGTCCTTGCGGCAGCTCAGCACGCCGGCGTGGACCATCAGAGCCAGGTGCCGCGAGACATTCGACCGCTCCGAGCCGATGTGCTCCGCGATCTCACAGACGCACTTCTCGCCGTCCTTCAGGAAATCAATCACCGCAATCCGCAGCGGATGCGCCACCGCCTTGGCAATCTCCGCCTGCCTCTCAAAGAGACGAACCTTTGTACGATCTATCATCATCGAACTCCAACTGTGTGATAATATATTCACATAGTAACAAAGTGCTCACAATAAAGTCAAGAGACCTTCCGGCGGCAATGAGCAGAGGCTATTCCGAAATCCGGCAGGACGCAGAACGCTCATAGGAGGGATTCTGGTATTGGCTAATCTACGGTCTGCTTTACCCAGGCCAAAACGGTTTCGGCCAGATATACGGCGCGCTGGTAGTCGGCTTCTGTTACAGGCTCGACATCCCCGGGATACCGACACATGACCGCATAATCGGTCAACACGACGGCCTCCTCCACGTCCTTGGGGATCATCATGTGCTCGGAGAGCGAATCGAGTAACAGACCGATACTGTGCGTTCTCGGGACGGGAATGCCCCGCGCGATGAGCGCTGCCTTCAGCGCCTTTTCCACACATTGCTGGGCGTGATAACAGAGGCTTTCCAGCATGACATTCGGTATGCTGGACATCTTGGCAAGCTCCAGGTCACTGACGGCATACCGTAGCCAATCCTGTGCACTGCCGGGCTCCGGACGTTCAGGCGGCATAGAGTTCCTTCCCTTCCTGAAGGGCCGTTCGATAGATCAGGCCGGGATTGTCCTTGTGGCGGTCCAAGTCGCGTTCGGTAACCACCAGCACGTCGACCGACACGGGCAGCCCCCTGAGCCCGCGATAAAGCATGTGTGCCGTCTGACGCCTGTGTGTCCCTTCCGGCACGATGACAAGGAGATCCACATCGCTCTCGGGGCCCTGCTCGTTTCTCGCCCTCGAGCCGAACAGAATGATTCGCAACGGATGGACCTGCCCCACGATCCGTTCCACGACCTGTCGGATAGACGACTCGATGGTCATGCCCCCGGGCCCGTCGCTGCCGCATGGATGAGAGTTGTGCTCGTTTGTCATAGAGGCTCCATTCATCCTAATATTTCGTGAGCATATCTGGCATCCTCTTGGGCGGAACTCATGCATACTCGATAATGATCCCATCGTCTCTTCAGGCAGCCAGTATACTCAAGAGAGCTTGCTCCGGCAAGCACCAAGTCCAAGGCGCAAAACCTTGAGGTTGACGGCGGAGTTGGTGATTGATGTTTTGGGGCGGGCGTGGTAAGAAGTAGCGACTCGGCTATGATCGATGTGAAGAAAAACAAACGGGTGTTTATCAGCGTGAACGATCCGAGTGCGGATGCGCATTGTGCGGGGTTGATTGCTGCGCTGAGGCGGACCGGTGTGCCGATAGAGTTCGTGGGGATTGGGGGGCCGAAGATGGCGGCGGCCGGGTGCGAGTTGCTCGAAAACACTGTCGGCCGGGCGGTGATGACCTATACGGCCATTGCCCACGCCGGACACTACTACGGGCTCGTCCGGCGCATACGCAACTATTTGCAGAATGATCCGGTCGATCTGGTCATCGTGTGCGATTCGCCGTCCTTTAACTTCCATGTCGCCAAAGCCGCCAAGCGGGCGGGCGTCAAAACGCTGTTCTATGTCGCCCCGCAGCTTTGGGCCTGGGCCGAATGGCGGATTCGCAAGCTGCGCCGGTGCTGCGACAAGCTGTGCTGCCTCTTGCCCTTCGAGGAGGAGTGGTTTCGGCGAAGGGGCGTCGATGCTACGTTTGTCGGGAACCCTCTGCTGGACGGTCTGCCGCGCGACTTAACCAACGCTCGCAAGGACTATGCGCGTTTCGAGCCAAGCCGCGCGAAGATTGCGTTGATGCCGGGCTCGCGGCTGGCGGAAATCGGGGCCCTGTGGCGGCCCATGCAGGAAATCGCCACGGCCCTGCAACGCAAATACCAGGGCGCGAGCTTTGTCGCCGTGGCGGCCAGCCAGGAGCGACGGCAACTGCTGGAGCAGACCCAGATACCGGGTTTTGCCTGCGAGTACTCCGTGGATACGGTTCGCGAGACGGCGGACACGGCGGATTTTTCGATTGTGGCCAGTGGCAGTGCCACGCTGGAGGTGGCGTCGTCCGGCTGCCCGATGGTGGTCATGTATCAGACCAACCGGATTCTATGGCACCTGGTCGGACGGTGGCTGGTGCATCCCAGATTCTTCACGCTGGTGAATCTCCTGGCCGGCCGCGAGCTGGTGCCGGAGTTCATGCCGTACTTCACTTCCACCGAGCCGATTATTCAAAAGATCGACGCCTGCCTGCAGGACAGGGACTCGCTGGCGCGAATCAGCAATGAGCTGATCGACGTTGTCGAGCCGCTGACGCAAAAGAAGGCCGGTGAAGAGGTGGCCCGGGTTGTGGTCGGGATGCTGACATGAGCATGGGACCCGCATCGGAATCAGAGTGCCCTTCACTGAGCATCTCGACGAAGACCGGCCGAATCGACACCGTCGCGACGGCGGCCTGCCTCGGGGCCCTTCTTTTCTGGTCGTTGGGACCGATCTTCATCAAATACCTCAGCGGCTACACGGACTCTTGGACTCAGAACGCCCTGCGCTATTCGGTGGCCTGCCTCTTCTGGCTTCCGTTCCTCGTGTACATCACAGCCAAAGGCAATTTCGCAAGAAGGACGTGGCGGCGCGCTATCCTGCCCTCGTTTGCCAACCTGGCCATGCAGAGCCTGTGGGCGGCGGGGTTCTATTATCTTGACCCGGCCTTCATGACCTTGCTGACCAAGACCTCCGTTTTCTGGATCGCCGGCTTCTCGCTGATGTTCTTCCCGGAGGAGCGGCCCCTGGCCCGCAGCGGGCGTTTCTGGCTGGGCCTGCTGCTGTCCGTCTTCGGTATGCTCGGGGTCCTGTACTTCAAAGAGGATTTCACCGCGCGAGGGACACTCATCGGGATCGTGATCGCTCTGGCGGAGGCGTTCATGTGGGGCGTGTATACGATCGCGGTGAAGATTGCCTT
>Ga0315279_10010080_pt1 | contig 11160 bp, 12 predicted proteins | sample YL17G06_20_MG_FD_203694 | JGI IMG/M metagenome (GOLD analysis project Ga0315279, IMG submission 203694) | Sediment microbial communities from Yellowstone Lake, YNP, Wyoming, USA - YL17G06_20 | ecosystem: Environmental > Aquatic > Freshwater > Lake > Sediment | place: USA: Wyoming | collected...
CCCGCCGGCCAGCACATGCTTAATGCTCGGCAGAGCCTCGCGGATGCGGGTGTCGTCGGTCACGTTTTGATTGGCGTCCATCGGTACGTTGAAATCCACGCGCATCAGGACTTTTTTACCTTTAACATTAATATCAGCCACAGTCTTTTTTGCCATAGCTTCTGCCCTTCCTTGTTCATAGCAGGCTTTTATTTTTGTTTCATAAAAAAGCCCGCGACAGGCGCCGCGGGCTTTTGAAAGTCGTATAAATCAACCGCCAGCGGCTTATAGCAGTTTGCCAAGCTTTTCAATCAGATCGACGGTCCGGCAGGAATAACCCCACTCATTGTCGTACCAACTGACGACCTTAATCATATTGCCGACTGTTTTGTCGTCTTTTTTCTCGCCTATCACCATCGTGCTCAGCGCATCAAAGATGCTGGAATTGGTGTTTCCGATGACGTCGCTGCTGACGATTGGCTCAGCACAATATTGCAGGATGCCCTTGAGCTTGCCTTCTGCGGCAGCTTTTACGGCGGCGTTGATTTCGTCAACCGTCACATTCTTCTTCAGCGTGGCCGTCAGGTCCACACAGCTTCCGACGATGACCGGAACACGCAGGGCAAAACCGTCGAGTTTGCCCTTCAGGTCCGGCAGTACTTTGCCGACGGCGCGGGCGGCGCCGGTGGTCGTCGGGATGATGTTGGCCGCAGCCGCGCGGGCGCGACGCAGGTCCTTATGAATCTGGTCGCCGACGCGCTGGTCGTTGGTATAAGCGTGAACGGTGGTCATCAGACCTTTTTCGATGCCAAATGCCTCGTGAATCGCCTTGGCCAGCGGGGCCAGACAGTTGGTTGTGCAGCTTGCGTTGGAGACAAAGGTTACGTTCTTGGTTAGTTTATCTTCATTGACGCCGCAGACAATCATCGCCTCGATGTCGTCCTTGGCGGGAACCGTCAGAATGACCTTCTTGGCACCGGCCTTGATGTGGTCGCCGTAGCCGCCCTTGGGCGACTCCCTGCTGGTGAAAATGCCCGTGGACTCGATGACAACATCCACGCCCATCGCTTTCCAGGGCAGTTCGGTGGGGTTCTTGACACCCAGAATTTTCACGGCCTTGCCGTTGATGACCATCGAATCGTCCCTGACTTCCACGGTACCCTTCCACGGCCCATAGACGGTGTCATACTTGAACAGATGCGCCAGACTTTTGGCATCCGACAGGTCGTTAATCGCAACCAGCTCGATACCTTTGCGCTCAAAAATGATTCTGGTTACAGTCCGGCCGATGCGGCCAAACCCGTTAATTGCCACCCTTGTCGCCATCGAACTTTCTCCTGATTTATGGGGTTATCGAATCTTTGTCCATCGGACAGACACATTTCATCCGCCGTTGGACCTTCAAAAAAGTCCACAAAATGTAAGGACTGCTTTACCCATTGTCAAGAACTATCTACGCAGCAAAAAAGACTTAATGAGTCCTGAAATGTTCATTTTGTTTCTCCGATGATGAACTTTTTATAATGGAAATCCGGAATTTTCACCTCTTGAATGGTAAAGTAATTTCTCTCTTTTTTATAAATTTTCTTCCTTAGGGTATTTTCTGATAGCAAATGGTTCTATACGGTAGTATAATAATGCAGAATTCAGGAGGTCTGGGTGTGTCTTTAAGCAAAGACCCATTTATAAAAGTCTCTGAGGAATGGCGGAGAATGTGTCATTCTCTCAGGTATTCCCATATCAATAAAACCCCTTTGTCGTTTTTTGCAACCGTGTTTCTCCGTATTTTGTACGTCGATGGACAGCGGTGTTTTTGCAATAACCCATTTTATGATTTAGCATCTTACGAATAAAATGTTGCGCAAAATGGTAAATTTACTTAACAAATCTCTCTCTCTCTTCTCGACAAGAATATGTTTAATTGAAATTACTTATTCAGGCACAGAAGTAATTCCAAGGAGGCAATGAACAATGGGCGCAGCTAAAGTCAACTCGAATCTTTCCAAAAAAGACAGGGATATTTTATGTCGCCGTTTCCCTGTACATCGAGTACCGGCGAAAATACAAACCTATATTTAGTGGAGGGCATCAAAATGAAAAAATGGTTATTAGTATGGATGGTGTGTGTCTTGTGTTCCACTCTGATCGCTGAACCGTATTTTTTAATTGATTCAGAGATGGAGTGGAGCGAGATACTTATGCCCACGTCGACCGGCAACCATATCCGGGCAGCGACCGGCTCCGAATGGTCCCAATTCCAGATGCAGCGACAAATGCATCTGCGGGAAGGTACTCTTCCCCCGTACGCTCAGTTCTTGACGCCGGATCTGTATGTGTTTGGGGGCAAACCGAGCGATCCGAATTATCCGCCTGAGGCCTGCTTAGTCATGGCGTGGGGGGATCCGGCGTTGCCGGTGAATTATTATGCATCCGCCTGGGTCTTCGAGTACGGCGAGGATCCGGATCTGCGGAATTGCACGCTCAAGCTGACGGTTCACGCGCCGGCTGCGATTGTGACGGTTTCGTTCGGACTGACCGATAACCTCGGCAGGCAATGTTCCTGGACTTGGAACAACCCGGCCAATATTCCCACAGCGCCTCCTTCGACGACGATTACAATCAACACCAGTAATGTCCCTGGGCAGGGGGTCAATTCTTCGGTTCCCGCGGCCGCGGCCTTTGCCTTCAATCCGAACTTTGACATGAGCAACGTTGTGTCGGTCTTCATCAATGAAACATTTCACAATGTGCCCGGGGTGTTTCCGCCTCCAGTACCCGGCGGCGGCTCCACAAACTTTTTCTGGAATGCGTGGGATAACATGCAGGTTACGCCGAATAACGGCGGTGGCGGTGGCGGCGGCGGCGGTGTTGTGGCCAATACCAAGTCCTTTGTCAAGTACAGCCAGCCGCCGGTCGTTCTCAAGGAGGATCCCGGTATGATTATCGGCTGGGATGAACAGTCCGTGTACACACCCGCCATGCCGCCTATCCCTACTATCATGGCCGATGACTGGGAATGTAAGGATGAACGTCCGATTACGGATATCCACTGGTGGGGTTCGTTCCTGGGCTGGACCCAGCCGACAATTCCTGCCGCTCTTCTGCCCAAAGCATTCCTTATTGGGATATGGACTGATGTGCCCAAGGGCTCTGATCCGCTATATCCGGGATTCAGTCATCCCGGTGTCCTGATCTGGGAAAACTACTGCGACAGCTTTGCCTGGAATTTTGCCGGCTATGACAAAGACCCGCGACAAGCTGGGGGTATGGAAAACGAGGCCTGCTTCCAGTTTAACCAGTTGCTCAGTCAGGATGAATGGTTCCACCAGCCGCCTTCGAATCCTACAGAGCCTAACCACATTTACTGGCTCAGCATTGCCGCTATCTATGACCAGACGACAATGCAGCATCCATGGGGATGGAAAACACGCGAACATTTCTTTATGGATGATGCGGTTCGAATTTTCCAAATCAATAACCCTGACGGCTCCTCCTGGCCGCCCAGTCCGCTGATTGTGGGGCAATCCACGTTTGCGGGCGGCATGCCGCTTGAATTCCCTGCTGGAGGAGAAAGCTGGGATCTGGCGTTTGAATTGACGACCAACCAGCAGCCTCCTTGCTACACTCTACAGGGGGATTTGGATCACGACTGCAAGGTGGATCTGCTGGATTTCTCCATTCTTGCTTCCGACTGGCTAAAGACCGAATAAGAGCAGCCGTCGCGTAAACAATCAAGAGACCTCGGGACAAATCCGGGGTCTCTTTTTTTACTTCCGGTCGAATGATAGGAAGGTTTTTATTTTTTCACATCCATCTCGAGGGTCACTTTTTCGATACAATACTTCGGATCGGGATTAGATTCATAAAGAAACTATTTTGGCAAATATGCGGCTGGGATGAAAAGTCGGTGTACACACCACAGCCCAATCCGATTATGGCCGATGATTGGCCGTGCTATGACAGCCGTCCGATTACGGATATCCACTGGTGGGGTTCGTTCATCGGATGGACACAGCCCAATCTGCCTCCGGTATTGCCAAAGGGGTTTCATATCGGCATCTGGACCGATGTGGCCAAGAATGACCCGAACAACCAATTCACATTTAGTCATCCGGGCACACTCCTCTGGGAGTATAGAGGCACCTGTACCAGTTGGGTATGGAATTTCGCCGGCTATGACAAAGACCCGCGACAAGCTGGGGGTATGGAAAACGAAGCCTGCTTCCAATTCACACAATTGCTCAGCGAAAATGAATGGTTCCAGCAGGAACCCAATGAAGATCCGAACATCCCGCACATTTATTGGCTGAGTATTGCGGCGATGTATAACGCTGGCGATGAGCAATTGCCGGAATTTTATCCGTGGGGCTGGAAGACGCGCCCGCATGTCTTTAACGACGATGCAGTGCGGATCAACAACACAGATATCAAGCCTCCTGTAGTTGGAGCGAATTATCTCGGCGGTCCGCCAATTCAGTTGCCCGCGTGGCCTAACCAAGGTGTAAGCTGGGATTTAGCGTTTGAATTGACCACCAATGAGCCCAAAGCCCCGGCCAGCGCCGACCTGAATTATGATGGGGTTGTCAACCTGGCCGACTTTGCGATATTTGCCTCACAGTGGTTGACTGCGGGATTGTAAGTAACTTCTTTACTGAGGATGTTTTTTACAAAAATAAAGCCGGACTCAGAGATGAGTCCGGTTTTTTATTGGATGGGGAAAAAACCCAGCGTTATCGACATTAAGCCAATCACCACTTCATTGGCCAGAGTGCGGACCGTCAGTGATTTCAGTTCTTTTTGGGGATTTAACGGCATATCAAGTACCGTCGCGGCCCCGCCGGGGACAATGCCGCCTTTGCCTTTGAATTCCGAATGGTCCGGAACCCGCACCAGGCCGCTTTTCAGGTCAACACGCGGAGGAATAGTTTCCGGCCTGCGAAACCCAAAATCGTCGATGAAATAGTCCTGGTCAATCGGCCACCATGTCGTTGGGTTTCGCAAATTTCGGTTCGATGCTGTAAGATTCCACCAACGCCTTGCGTTCATAACTCACATTTACATCAGGATGCTTCAGGCGGGCGTATTGCCAGTCCGCTGGAAAGCCCGGACAAATGAGCAACTGCCCGGCCGGCACATCCGGCCTCACACCAAAAAGCCCTTCGATAACTGCACGAGAACAGACGCCGACGGCGTCGGCAAAATCCCTCTGGGCCTCGCCGCGCGCCGAATCGAAATATGTCGTCATCCCCAGATTGCCGGGGCACAATCCCAGAAACATACTGTCGAGAAGACAACCTTTGAACAGACTAAACGCCTCCTGAGACCGGCCTGCCTGCCAATAAGCCAGCGCCGTGTGGCCAGCTTCAGCCATCACCACATTGTTGGTTGACCACGTATATGGCATCCAGTTGGACGTCGGCAGCGTAAAGTAATCGCCCTGCGGAACGCCGGGGCCGTGAATGGGGATATGGGCGATGTGAGTATCTAGTGCTCTGTCTCTAATAAACTGATGGATATAGTTTCTTCAATTTTATCCTGGCGTCTTCTGTCGTAAAACGCCAATCTACTTTGTTGGCTTGCTGGTTACGTTTTTTGAGCCAAGCCTTACACTGTTCATTCAGATTTCCAACGTCTTCCATACGATGACCAAGACACTGCCGAGACAAAACACTTAACTCAATCTCGGCCATGTTCAACCAACTGCCGTGTTTGGGCGTATAATGAATCTCCAGTTTCTCCGCCAGACGCCGGGCCATGGCAGGCTCAAAGGCTTCATACAAAGAAGCCGTCGTATGGGTGTTCAGGTTGTCCATTACCAGAACAATCTTTACAGCTTCCGGATACAGATCATCACATAACTCACGAATCACCTCTGCAAAATCAAGCTGGGTCCGCTGACTACGAACTCGAACATGACGTTTACCCGCTAAAGGCTCTGACAGCATAAACACACTGGTCACGCCGCAACGGCGGTATTCCGGATCGACCCGCTTACACCGGCCGGGTCGCATGGGAATCGAACAACGGCTTTCGGCCACCAGTTGCTTGGATGTTTCATCCAAACAAATCTGCGGCCTATCGGGGTCATAGGGTCGATGATAAACCTCCAACACATCTTCCATTGCCGCCCAGGCCGGGAAGATACAATGAAAACTCCGGCCGGTCGCCGGCATCCACACGGAATGCCGTATTGCCTCCATAAAGGGGGCGGTTAAAGGACTCCCGGCCATTTTCAATCACAAAATCGGCGCCTTCAGGACGGTACCGCAGGGACCGCTGCGTATTGCCCTCAAACGTCGGGCGAATCGTCAGAATCCTCTCCGGCGGATTATAAACCGCAACATTGGGGGCCACGCAAGAGCCAAGAAATGCCGACCATACACACACCCCCAACATCCGTACCGCGCTGATTCGAGTATTGATTTGCATCCATACCTCCCATCACATGTAACGCCTCGCCGCCAGTCTGTGAATCGTACTATACGCTTATTTTCCTGAAAGGTCAATGAGCACTCTTAGAAGATGAATTCATGTGATGTAAACACTTAATTATAAAACATATAAAGCGATCCAAATAACTGATATCGAATTGTCGATCCGAAGGTTGGGAGTTCGATCCCCGTCGGCCTCGTCTTTAAAGTTGCTCTTCAGCATACGGTCCTGTTTGCCGGCTTTTCTTTTTACCCTTAAAAAATATCCGCATCAGAATTTGACTTATAACTCTCCTCTTGTTATAACAACCCTAAAATGAAACGTTTGCAGAACCTCAAAAGCACGAGAAATAAAAATGACCAAAGCTAAAAATGTGAGCTGGTTCAGACGATTGACGCTCAATATCCGTAACCGGCTGGTCAGCGGGATATTTGTGATTGTGCCGTTTGCGGTGACCGTTGTGATTATCCGCTGGCTGTTCTTAAAATTGGCCGATATCCTTCGCCCCATCGTCGCCAAAGCGCTGGATTTTCTGTCGCAGGTTCACGTGATTCAGCAATGGCCTGAAATCTATGTGAAATATACGGTATCTCTTGCGACGATTTTGCTGCTGCTTTTTCTGATTTATCTGATTGGAATGATCGGCAAGGCCGTGGCGGGACGCAGATTGCTGGCGCTGGGGGAAAAAATTGTATTGAAAATCCCACTGGTCCGCACGATTTATTCCGCCACCAAACAGGTCACCACCTCGCTTGCGATGCCGGACAGCGCCGCTTTAAAATCCGTTGTTCTTGTGGAGTTTCCCCGCAAGGGCTTTTACGCCGTCGGTTTTTTAACCGGAACGCTCAAAGATTCTTCAGGTCGTACTTTCTGTAAGGTTTTTATCCCGACGACTCCCAACCCCACGACCGGATTTTTTGAATTGATCTCAGCCGATGAAGTGCTTCAGACGGAAATGACTATCGAAGAGGCTTTTAAGATGATTATCTCCGGCGGGATTCTCTCTCCGGACATTCTGAAAACCACCGGCACGGTTGAACAAACCGCAAACAGGCAGCAATAATCTTCTGTGCGGATGTTTTATATCATTACTTGACGCCGGCGGAAACAATGATAAAATAAGAACCGTCATAAATAGAAATAAATAGAAATAAACGGAAAGGATTTTTCCATGTTCAATACGCTTGCTATTTTAGGACTTCCACAAGGGGCCGAATGGATTTTGATTGCGCTGGTCGCCCTGCTGATTTTCGGACGCAGACTGCCGGAGATCGCCCGCAGTCTCGGGAAAAGCATCACGGAATTCAAAAAAGGCATTAAAGAGACCGAAGGCGAAATCCACAAAGCCATCGACGAATCCGACAAGACGGACGACAAATCGTCTTGCGAAAACCAAGATCGACCCAACGGTTAAGTTTTCCTTCTCAACCCGCAGTAGAAAATACTGCCCTCATAGAGAAGATACAGAGGGATTGCCAGTGCCGTCTGCGTAATCATATCCGCCGACGGCGTCACCACCGCAGCGACCACAAATACCCCCAGCAAGACATATTTTCGATATTTTTTCAGCGTCTCCAGCTTCACAAGCCCAAGGCGTTCGGCGAAGATAATCACCAGAGGGATCTGAAACGCCAGGCCGAAAATCAACGCCAGATTCAGCATCAAACCGATATAGTCGGATATCTGCGGATTGTATTCGAGATAGTCAATTCCGAGATTGAATGTCACAAAAAATTTCATCGTCATCGGTGCGATGACAAAGAGAAAAAACAGCGTTCCGACAATGAATAAAACCACGGAAAACGGCACAACCTTATATACAAACCGCCGTTCACGTTGATATAAACCGGCGGAAAGAAAAGCCCAGAACTGATAAAATATCCACGGCGAAGCAACCAGCGTCCCCAATACCAGAACCGCCTGCATATAGACCATAAACGGCTCGGCAACGGCAATGGCCTGGATATGGGTCGCCACACCGGTACTCTTAATCGCCGCTTCGTAGGGCTTCAGCAGCAGTTTCACAAAATACTGCCCAAAAAAGCAGGAAACCGATATTCCAACAGCCAGACCGACTATCGCCAGAATCAATCGGGCGCGAAGCTCTTCGAGGTGGTCGCCCAGACTCATTGAAGGGAGTTCTTCGCGTTGGGATTGCGCCATTGACACATTACCCCTTCACGCAGATTAATGGTATGAGCTTGGCTACTTTGGTCGCAAGGCCGAGCTGATGAGACACTTCCACGACCTCGCTGACATCCTTGTACGCGCCGGGGGCTTCTTCGGCCAGTCCCCGCATCGAGGCGGAACGAATGAAAACACCCTGCTGTTCAAGTTTGCGGGCGACGTCTTTGCCGTTCCATTTTTTCGTCGCGGCGGTCCGGCTCATCTGCCGCCCGGCGCCATGACAGGACGAACTGAGTGAAAGTTTTTCGCCCCGCTCCGTCCCGACCAGAATATACGAAGACGTGCCCATGGTGCCGCCAATTAATACCGGCTGACCGAAGGCACAATACTCGGCGGGCAACTCCGCCCTGCCGGGGCCGAAGGCACGGGTGGCGCCTTTGCGATGGACAAATAATTTTTTGCGTTTGCCGCCGATTTCGTGTTCTTCTTCCTGACAGGTGTTGTGAGATACATCATAAAGCAACCGAATCTGTGCCTGCGGCAGGATGTCGGCGAAAACCTCGCGCACCAGATGTGTCAGAATCTGCCGATTGGCGAGGGCGCAATTGATGCCGCTGCGCATCGCGCCTAAGTAGCGTTTGCCGACAGGCGAATTCAATGGAGCGCAGGCCAACTCGCGTTCGGGCAGTTCCAGCCCGGCTTCTTTGGCTGCGACGGTCATTTGCTTAAGATAGTCCGTGCCAATCTGATGCCCCAGGCCGCGGGAACCGCAATGAATACTGATTTTGATATCGTCCGGTTCAATGCCGAAAGCCCTGGCGGTATTTTCGTCATAGATTTCCACCACCTTCTGCACTTCCAGGTAATGATTGCCGGAGCCGAGAGTTCCCATTTCTTCTTCCTGGCGTTTCTTGGCTTCGTAAGAAACACAGGAAGGGCCGGCTTCGTTTATGCGCCCGCCGGATTCGATAAACCGCAGGTCTTCTTTTGTACCAAAACCGTGTTCGACGGCCCAGACGGCGCCACCCTCCAAAACTTCGTCGAGTTTCTGCTGGTTGAGTTTGAGTTTGCCTGTACTGCCGATGCCGGCGGGAATACGGCGAAATAACTTATCCGCGATTTCAGTTTTGAGATGTTCAATCTGGTGTGTTTTCAGTCCGGTATGCAAAGTTCGCACGCCGCAGGCGATATCGAATCCCACGCCGCCGGCGGAGATGACGCCGTCTTGGGAGGGGTCAAATGCCGCAACGCCGCCGATACAAAAACCATATCCCCAGTGGGCATCCGGCATCGCATAAGATGCCAGAACTATTCCCGGAAGTGCCGCGACATTGCGCACTTGTTCGGCGACCTTGTCGTCCATCCCCTGAATCAATGGCTCGGAGGCGTAAATAACGCCTTCGACGTTCATCTTGCCGACTTTCTCAATCAGCCACTTGTATTCGCTGCGTTGTTTGATGAGTTTTCTATCCATCGCTACACATCCACGACACACTGAGCTGTCCAAAGGTTGTTGTTTTTATAAACTTTCAATTCCATATAGGTTGCAGCTTTGACCTCAACAGAAGTTTGGTGCCGACGCGGGTCGATTTTTTCACCCCGGATTTTAGCCGTCAGTTGTAATCCTGTAATGGAAACTTCGAATCGATTAAACAGCATTTTGCGGACGTCCATTTCGTAAATCAGCGAGTTGAGCCACTCGGCCAATAGCAATTCCACGTCCGGCGCTTCGCATCGAATGTCCACCGCTTCCAGCGGACGAATGCTCCTGGGGTCGCACATTACGGCCATTAACGCATAAGCCGTCTCGGCAAACGCCCTTTCCAGCGTGTCCGCAACGCCCCGAATACCCACATCCGCCGGATGAGAAAAATGCTCCCACACGAGTTAAATCCGAAATGCGAAATCCGAAACAAATCCAAAACCTCAATACCTCAAAACAAAAACTGACTCGTATTAATAGCGATAATGTTCTGGTTTAAAGGGTCCCTCGACGGGGATGCCGAGGTAGTCGGCCTGCTTTTTGGTCAGGCGTGTGATTTTACCGCCCAGGGCCTCCACATGCAGCCGGGCTACTTCTTCGTCAAGTTTCTTGGGCAGCGTATAAACGCCGGGTTTGAGGTCTTCGGCGGCCAGCATCATTTGTGCCAGGCACTGGTTGGTAAAACTGTTGCTCATCACAAAACTCGGATGGCCCATCGCGCAGCCCAGGTTGACTAATCGGCCTTCGGCCAGCACGATAATCGTTCGGCCCGATTCGAGCGCCCATTGGTCAACCTGCGGCTTGATGGTCTGCTTCCTGCATTTCGGATTGTTTTCCAGATAGCTCATCTGGATTTCGCTGTCAAAGTGGCCGATGTTGCAGACGATGACTTCGTTTTTCATTTTCTCCAAATGCTCGGCACGAATCACATCGCAACAGCCGGTGGCGGTCACGAAAATATCGCCAATCGCGGCGGCATCGTCCATCGTAACCACTTCATAGCCTTCCATCATCGCCTGCAACGCACAGATGGGGTCGATTTCCGTAATCAGCACGCGGGCGCCGAAGCCCCGCATTGACTGGGCGCAGCCCTTGCCCACGTCACCGTAGCCGCAGACAACCACCACTTTGCCAGCAAC